>Ga0187769_10000274_pt1 | contig 28302 bp, 25 predicted proteins | sample 0116_SJ02_MP02_1_FD_133140 | JGI IMG/M metagenome (GOLD analysis project Ga0187769, IMG submission 133140) | Tropical peat soil microbial communities from peatlands in Department of Meta, Colombia - 0116_SJ02_MP02_10_MG | ecosystem: Environmental > Terrestrial > Soil > Wetlands > Peat | place... | reverse complement strand
GCCTTCCATGAAGGAATGAATCTCATCGCCGTTTGGAAGCTTCCGGTTCTCCTTTTCTGCGAAAACAACCAATACGCAATGTCTACCCCCGTCAGATTAGCCGTTTCAAGTTCCAGTATTGCGGAACGAGCTCGGGCATACGGTATGGAGACTATGGTGGTAAACGGCAACGATGTCGTAGCCGTCTACGTTGCAACGAAATCCGCCGCTGAAAGAGCGAGAAGAGAATCGCTTCCAACCTTTCTGGAATGCCTCACATACAAAATGAAAGGCCACGGCGTCTACGACAAGGGAGATTATCGGCCGAAAGAAGAAGTCGCGGCATGGCTTGCACGTGACCCCATTACCACATTCAAGAAACGACTAGTCGACCAGAAGATCCTGACAAACACGGAAATCGACCGTCTTGAATCATCTACTCGGCAGGAGATCGAAGATTCAGTCACTTTTGCCATGGCGGGTTCGCCGTTGCCGTTTGATCAGATCATGAACTACGTCTATTCGGAGTGAGCGAATTTGAAAGAACTAACTTACGCCGACGCATTGCGAGAAGCGCTTCGCGAAGAAATGATCCGAGATCCAAACGTGATTCTTCTCGGGGAAGAGATTGGCGTCTTCAACGGGGTTTACAAGGTCACACGTGGATTGCTGGACGAGTTTGGACCCGAACGAGTGCGAGACACGCCGATATCAGAGGCGGCCATTGCGGGGGCGGCCGTGGGCTTGGCGTTGGCAGGCATGAAGCCAGTGGCGGAGATCATGTACATGGACTTCCTTCCGATCTGCATGGATCAACTTTCAACCCAAGCCGCGAAGATACGTTTCATGAGCGGCGGACAACTCAACGTCCCGATGGTTCTTAGAACCCAATACAGCCTTGGGCGGCAGCATGGATCTCAACATTCACAATTCACGCCCGCATGGTTCCTGCAATCGCCCGGGTTGAAGGTGGTCCTTCCCGCGGATCCCAGCGATGCCAAAGGCTTGTTGAAATCGGCAATTCGCGACCCTGACCCAGTGCTATTTGTCGAGAGCGGATTACTCTACAGAACAAAGGGACCCGTGCCGGAAGAAGACTACACCGTCCCACTCGGAGAAGCGGCCGTGAAGAAGAAGGGCGACGACGTCACCATCGTGGCCGTATCGAGAATGGTCAATGAGTCACTCGCGGCGGTGAAAAAACTCGAGGCAAACGGAATCTCAGCGGAAGTCATAGACCTGAGAACACTGCAACCCCTCGACATAGGCACGATAGCCGAATCAGTCAAACGAACTTCACGCCTGGTAATCGCCTCCGACGATGTGAAACGCGGAGGCATAGGAGCAGAAATATCAGCCTCCATCACCGAAACCTGTTTCGACTACCTGGACGCTCCCATCACCCGAGTTGCCTGCGCAGACACACCCATCCCATTCTCGCCACCGCTTGAACAACAGTACATGCCGAACGCCGACCGAGTCGTTCAAGCGGTCAAGGAAATCATAGGAAAGTGATTTGTCATGACCGATGTCGTTATGCCGCGACTCGACCCGGGCATGCAGTCTGGGAAGATAGTGGAATGGCTCAAGAAAGAGGGCGACCAAGTTCGAAAAGGAGACCCCATCCTGGTCGTGGAAGGCGAGAAGACTACTTTCGAGGTCGAAGCGCCTGAAAGTGGGCCGTTGACCAAGATTATCGCCGATGTCGGTACGGAGGTGCAGGTGGCTGAGCGGATCGCTATCATAGGCTCCCCCGGAGTGGCAGTCCCCCTAAGCGCACCACCCCAAGCAAAGGAGAGCGAGCAACATGTCCCTACGCCTCCGAGTGCAGTGTACGGGATGCCTTCGAATAGGGTGGTAGCCTCTCCTGCGGCTAGGAGGTTGGCGCAGGAGTATGGCGTTGACTTAGCCTCTTTGAAAGGTACGGGGCCCGGAGGACGAATCACAAGGGAGGACATCTTAGCCGCGAAGGACGCAGGCCAAACGACGAGCCAGGTGACTCAGTCGGTCTCGAAGATTCCGCAGCCTCAGATTCTGAGGAAGGTGAAGTTGAGTGGGGTTAGGAAGGTGGTTGCGGAAAGATTGTCGTACAGCGCTAGGACCGTGGTTCCGGTTACGATAACGATAGAAGCGGATGCCACGAAGCTGATGGCTATGAAAGAGAAGCAGAGCCACGTAGGGTTCACGGCGTTCAGCGTAAAGGCCGTGGCAAAAGCCCTACGGAACCATCCCGCCGTTAACTCAACCATAGAGAACGATGAAATAACAACGTACTCGGACGTTAACGTGGCCGTCGCCATAAACACCGACCAAGGCCTGATAGCGCCGGTAATCAGAAACGCCGACAAGCTATCGCTGCAAGAGATCAACTCGATGATCGACGACCTCGCAAGTAAAGCCAAAGAAAACAAGCTGGCAATTGAGAACTTGACCGGGGGCACCTTCACGGTCACAAACCTAGGAGCATACGACGTGGAATCCTTTGCGCCGGTCATCAACCCGCCCCAATGCGCAATCCTCGGCCTAGGACGAATAAGCTACAAACCATCTACTCACGGGAAGGATGTGATCGCCAGACCTTCAACCTTGTTAACCCTAGTATTTGACCATAGGATTATTGACGGTGTACCCGCGGCGAAGTTCCTGAGGGACGTCAAACGCCACCTAGAAGAACCGGAAGAACTCTAAGCGCACCATGCTGAAAAGGCCCCACTTTTGCCGGGACTCCCCCTGGGGGGGGCCTAGTTTTCTATGGCAGCGTTGCCATCCCTATTTTGGAGGGCGTAATGCGATCTTAAGCGCCTTTCCGCTCCCCATGAGTTGAAGCGCTTCCTCCGCCCGTTCCAGCTCCATCTCCTGCGAGATTAGGGGTTTTATGGAAACTTTTCCGGACACGATCAGTGTGAATGCTCGTTCAACCGCGGCCGGGGTGTGGTGGAAAGATCCTTGTATGTGTAGTTCGCCGTAATGGATTTTCTCGGCTTCGAACATCGCCTCCGTCCCAGACGCGCAGCCCCCAAAGAGCAGAACCGTACCACCTTTCCTCGCAAGCTTAGGGGCCAGCTCCCACGTCTCCTTCCGCCCCACGGCTTCCACAACCATGTCAGCACCCCTCCCCTCAGTAAACTCAAGGACCTTTTTTGATGGGTTCTCGGTTGCGGAGTTGAAGGTGGTGTCTACTCCAATTCTATTCGCCTCGGCCAACCGTTCTTCAACAACATCGCACAACACCACCCGTTTAGCCCCATTGAGTCTCGCAAGTTGACTGTGCAGCAAGCCGATGGGACCGCCGCCTATGATCACCGCCGTCCCGCCCGGCGGGAAATTCCGTGTAAGGTCCCATCCGTGAACAACGCAAGCCAAAGGTTCCAGACTCGCCACCTCATCCAGCGGCACTCCGTCGGGGATACGGAACGTGTTCTGCCGTACTATCCGTTCAGGAATTCTGACGTATTCGGCGTACGTGCCCGGCCATGTGAACCCCACAATGCTCTCGTTAAGGTGTTCGCATAGGTTCGGTTGATGCATGAGGCAGTAGAAGCATCGGTTGCATGGAGCGGAATTAGCCGCAACAACTTTCATACCAACCCCGAAACCGGCCACCCCGGCGCCGACGGAAGATACGGTTCCAGCGAATTCATGACCCATAATCTGAGGCGGGCGAGCAAGAGGATGCCCCCGCCTATACATCTTAACGTCCGTCCCACACGTTAAAGCGACAGAACTGTGAACAACCAACTCCCCAACTCCGGGTTCAGGAATCTCTACCTGCTCAGCTCGAAGTTTGCCCGGTTCATAAAATCGGACTGCGAGCATTGTTCCCGGCATAGAATGCTCTTCACCCGTCAGCCAATATTAAGTTGAGTTACAATTCTTTCGCTAATCAGTTTTCAACGATGACCTTGACGGCATCAGCCCGTGTAGCAAGCGCCAAAGCATCGACTGCCAGAGATAGCGGCAACCGGTCAGTAACGATCTCCGACGGCCTGATCCGTTTGCTTGCGATGAGTTCAAGCGCCATCTCCATCTCAGTCTCTGAAGTCGAGTAACTCGACTGAAACCGGACCTCTCGCAGAAACATCCTTCCCATGTCTAAGGTGAATTGTGACCCTCTCGTGGGAGCGCCAAATTGAAGAACCGTGCCGCCCTTTCGAACCGTTTCGAAGGCCGACTCCAGAGCTTTGAGGTTCGAGGTAGCGACGATCGCCAAATCAACCCCAATCCCATTAGTGAGTAGAGAGATGGCCCTTGGCGCTTCATCCGTTGTTGGGTCAAACGCTATCTCAGCGCCAAGCTTGATAGCGTAATCCCGACGCTGCTTAACAACGTCAATCGCATACGTCCGTGACGCTCCAAAGCATTTCAGAAGCTGGAGGTGTGACAACCCAACTGGCCCCACGCCGAATATTGCGGCAGTGCTACCGGACCTTACTCCCACTTTGCTGAGGGCGCGAATGCAACAGGCTGTTGGTTCAGCTTGCGAACCTTCTTCGAAGCTCGTTGAGTCGGCGAGTGGGTGCACTGCGCCACTTTTCACCAACGTCTCAGGGACCCGGAACGCCTCCGCTAAGCCGCAAGGATCCAGATTGCTCTTGGAATATTCTTCGCAGAGAGTTTCCAAACCGTTCTTACAATAATAACAATGGCCACAGGATACGTGGTGGTGCACCGCAACCCGGTCGCCAACAGCCAAGTTAACGACTCCGGTCCCCACTTCTTCAATTACCCCGGAAACCTCATGCCCAAGAACGGGAGCAGTGATGCTCTCGCCCCGAACCTTCTCTAGGTCCGTTCCGCAGATTCCGCACGCCCTCATTCGGACGAGAAGATCCCCGGGACCAATTCGCGGAGATGCCAGGTCCTTGAGGTCGACATGTCCCTTACCGGCGATTACCGCCGCTTTCAACATTCAATACCCTCCGACAAACGTAACTCTCGAACAGAACCCCTCACGTCAAATCAATATAAGAATCTCAACGTCATCTTTCCAGACACATTCCATCGTTCCATCTAAGACATTCTCAAGGGTTAGAGACAAGTCTCGTCCCTCAAAGCTGAAATATCGTAACCGTTCTCGGACCAAATGGGGTCGCCGATTGTTGGGAAATGTGAAGTTGCCTCCTGAGGGTTACCACTCGGTCACTCCGTATCTACATGTGAGTAACGTCGGAAAGCTGATCGATTTTCTAAAACAATCCTTCGACGCCGTAGAACTGGAAAGGTTTCTCCTACCCGACGGGCGGATCGAACATGCAGAGGTTAGGATTGGCGATTCGATTGTGATGATATCAGAAGGAACCGAGAAATACCCATCTATGCCCAGCTGGGTCTACGTGTACGTCGCCGACGTAGACGAAACTCATAGGAACGCGGTCCAAGCAGGTGGTACCTCACTAATGAATCCAACCGACGTTTACTATGACGAACGGGTGGGTGGAATCAAAGATCCCTCAGGGGATATTTGGTGGATAGCGACTCGGAAAGAGAACCTCACACCCGAAGAAATAAGGAAACGCCTTGAGGGTCGAACGAAAAATACTTCGTAGGAATCGCCTCTGGGATCTCCGGATTATGGTTTTGGTGGGCCGGGAGGGATTCGAGCCCTCGATCTCCGCCGTGTGAGGGCGGCCTTTGGCCTTCAACGGTGTCCATACCAGGCTAGACTACCGGCCCGAACCACCGAAGAAAGTTCTGTCGGTGCTTCGCATTAAGCGGTCTAACCTCACTAAAAAAGCGGACTGTATCCTCATTAACCGCCGGCCGACATTCATTCCGGTGGGGCATCATACGAGGAGAATATCATCATACGAGGAGAATATCCAAATTGACGCAAGACGCGACATATGTCCTTCGCAAGCAAGGAACTCTTTCCGAACTCAAAGCTGACGATGGCTTTGAATCCTCTTGCAGGGCTTTACGTCTAAAGCCGTATACGCAGCCGTCGGTGTCAAAGGGTCCTCGCAAACAGGCTACGAGGAATGATTTGCGCGCTTGAATACCCATTGGGGGATTCGCGCATGATTAACGATTTTGTTGCCAAATGGTAGGCCTGCAGCGTGAAGCGCCTCGGAGGCATCAGTTGAGTATATCACCAGAAAATTCTCATCTGGTCGAGTTATTCGCAGCCGAGGCGTCATCCGGGGCCTGTGCTAGCTCTAAATAGCAGTTGTCGTTGCATGGGCGAGTCGGGTTGTTTACATGAAGTCGAGCATCAAGACTCTCGTATACGCAGTAATCGGAGGCGTCGTAATAACACTCGTCACAGGGCTGATTAATCATACGCCCGAGATGCTGGTGGGCGCCGTTTACTATGGTTATCCATTTGCTTGGTTAGAGATGCTGGTCGTTGCGCCTCAGTATTTCCCATGGGTCGTCCGCCCGTTGAGGCTCGTCCTTGACATTGTCGTGTGGGCGATTGTCGTGTGGGTTATACTCTTCGTAATCTCGAAGCTAGAAATAGCCGGAAGCTAGCTGAGTTTGAGCTCAGCTAGTACGTTCTCATGTTCCCTTCTGGTAGTGAACCCTAGTTTTTCGCAGAGCTGAATCATCTTGACGTTTTCTCCCATTACTGTTCCATAGATAGTGTCCATGCCTTTCTCCCTGGCGAACTCGATTAACATGTCAACCAGTTTTGTTCCCAGTCCTTTGCTCTGATAATTGTCCGCGACGACTACCGCAAATTCGCCTCGCTTCTTTCCCGGGTCAATAATGAGCCGGCTTACTCCAATCTCTATCGTCCGTTCTCCGTCTCTTGTTTCTGCAACGATGGCCATTTCCCTATCGTAGTCAATGTTGCAGAACCGGACGAGAGCCTCGTGCGGGAGGTCTTTGATTATCTGGAAGAACCTGAACCTGCTTGTCTCAGTTGATAGGCCGCGTACGAATTCTAGCTCTAGGGGTTCGTCTTCCGGCTTGATGGGCCTTAAGGTGACCTCGGTGCCATCTTTCAGCCTCCAGTGTACAATGTACTTGGCGGGGTAAGGTGTGATAACTAAATGAGGGTAGGGCTGATGATCGATTACGTTAGAGTCGATAATGACACGTGCGTCGAGAACGCAGAATTTGCCGCCCGCCGCGACGAGCGGGTTGATGTCCATCTCAGCGATTTCCGGGAAATCAACGATCAAGCTTGAAAAGCGCACCACGATCTCTTCAAGCAGTCTCATGTCTACAGGTTTCTTGTTTCTCAGGCCCTTCGTGAGGGCGCGATAAATCTTAGTTTCCTCCATCATCCTTCTCGCAAGGATTTGATTGAGAGGTGCAAGTCCAATAGACACGTCATTAAGCAGTTCAACACCTATCCCGCCCATTCCGAATAGAATCACAGACCCGAAGTCTTTGTCTTTCTTGGCTCCGAGAATGAGTTCGTAGTCTATGTCAGTAACCATCTTCTGCACATAAATGCCGTCAATCTTCGCGTCGGGCTTAGCCTTGTGTGCCCGTTCAATGATCGCTTTGTACGTATCCTTGACCGCTTGCGCCGAATCAAGTCCGGTTACAACGCCGCCGACGTCAGTTTTGTGAAGTATGTCTTGGGACGATATTTTCAGCGCGACCGGATATCCTAAGTCTATGGCGATTGTAGCTGCTTGATCCGCGCTTTTGGCCAAGGCTCCCTTAGCTCGCGGGATATCATAAGCATCTAAGAACCTATCCACTTCCGATTGGGTCAGCGTCTTGCGGGTCTTAGCCGCATTGCGAATAACGACTTTGAGATGCGCTTTCGGCGGTGACGAATCGACTGGGAGCTCTTGAGGCGTCTGGTAGAGTAGGTCGAGATTCCGCCTGTACTGATACATGTAGGCGTAGGTTTTTACGGCTTCTTCGGGCGTATCATAGGTAGGAATGTTGTTTCTCTGGAAAATTTCGCGCCCTTCCCTCACACTACTTTCGCCCATCCACACCGTTAACATTGGCTTACGTCTGTCCGCGGCGATCTTTGTGATCGCCTCAGCAAGTTGAGTGGGTTGGCTAGTTCCTTGAGGTGTGTAGATGACTAGTAGTCCGTCAACCTTCGGGTCGGCAATGCATGTCTTAACGGCTAATTCATAACGTGAGACGTTCGCGTCTCCCAGTATGTCGAGAGGGTTTCCACGGCTCCAATACGAAGGAAGCGCCTTCTCCATAACCACCATAGTCTCAGGCGAGAGTTCAGCTAATTGACATCCATGAGTAGTCACGGCGTCTGCCGCCAAGACGGCGGGGCCGCCGGCATTGGTGACGATACCTAAGTTGGGTCCAGCGGGCAAGAACCTTGAATCCAAAACGCTCGCGCAATTGAACAGATCTCCTATCTCATCCACCATTACGACTCCGGCCCTCTTGAAAGCTGCCTCATACACCTCGAAGTCGCCTGCCAAAGCGCCTGTGTGCGATGAAGCTGCTTTAGCACCGGCAGCGTGTTTGCCCGCCTTGAGTACTATGATAGGCTTTGTTCGAGCGAACCCGCGAGCGGCGCTCATGAACTTCTTTGCGTTTCCCACGCCTTCCATGTACAGAATTATGCTTCTGGTGTACGGGTCGTCGCCCAAGTAGTCTATGAGGTCGCCGAAGTCGATGTCAAGCGTCGATCCAAGCGACGCAAACATGCTGAAACCAATACCTGAATCCACTGCCCAGTTCAGTATTGCAGCGCCCAAAGCTCCGCTCTGTGAAACAAACGCAATTTGGCCAGGCTTAGGGTTATCTCGAAGAAAAGTCGCGTTCAGATTCACCTGAGGCCTTGCCAAACCGACACAGTTCGGTCCTAGTATACGAACATCTGCCTTTGATCGAATCTCACTGATTTCGCTTTCCAGTTTCTCGCCGGCAGGTCCCACTTCTTTGAATCCGGCAGAGATGACTATAGCCCCATCAACTTCAGCTTGAGCGCACTCCGCAATCAAAGCGGGGACAGTCTTAGCTGGTGTGGCGATTACGGCTAATTCAACGTGTTCAGGGATCTTGGACAGCGAAGGGAAACTCTTCAACCCCATCACCGTCTCCCGGCTCGGATTGACGGGAATGATTTTCCTAACATCACGCCCTTCGAGCAGGTTCTTCATCAGTGATTGCCCGACGGTGCCTTCGGTCTCAGAAGCGCCAATCACCGCAACGGCCTTTGGGTTTAGCATTTTCTCGATGCTGGCCAAGTCTAGTTCACGTGAGCTGAGTCGAATTAAGAGTGATAAACGGATTATCCGTGATTCTTGGCCGCGACAATTTGGGCCGTAACCGACGTCTGAACGTGACCGGCAAATGCCAGAAGCGGTCCAATTTGATACCCAACATCGTATCGACCAGAGGGCAGCTAAGATAGGTTCTTCTGTTTGAGAATCCATGGTCGAAAGTCAAGATTGGAGGTGTCAAAAGCGGTCAGGGAAAGGGCGCAAAACAAGGCATCCGGCATTCAGACCCACATGATGGATAGCGAGCGTGGGACCCAGAATTTGATTTCCTTGGACGCATTATTTGAACTCCTCCCAGCTGGAAAACAGAAGTCCAAGGAGCTCCATGGCCAAGTCGTCGCGTCGCTTACGAGGCCCTTTCCAACCAAAATCGACCCAATCCAGCTTTTCACCGTAGGACGACGAATAGGGGCTACTGCAAGTTATTGGGCACTCCCAGCCAAGGAATCTTGGATCGTAGGCGTCGACCAGGCTACCGAAATAGCCACTGAAGGGCCTCTCAGATTCAGGCAAGCTGCGACCGCGCTGCATGATATCCTCCGTTCGGCGGTTGTCGAGGCAAAGAGCGACCCCGGCCCAATATTCCTAGGAGGATTCAGATTTCGCTCTGAGCCAAATTCCGATGCAATGTGGCAGGAGTTCCACGATGGATTACTCACACTTCCTCGATGGATGATCAGCTCTCAACCCAATGATCAACGCTTATTGACCCTAAACGTCGTCTTGAGTGAACAGACCGATGTTGACTCCTTGCGAAAAGAACTGGCTGCCCAGGCCCTAGTGCTCTTTGCCGAACATGACATCTCGACTGAACCAGCGCCTGCAACAGTGAGCACTGAACCAATGGCAGATGGTTGGGACCAGAAGGTGCAACGAGCTCTACAAGCAATCAAAGAGAGGAAACTGAGTAAAGTCACTTTGGCACGCACTATGAGGCTGCAATCTGAAACCAGCATACATCCGGAAACCGTTCTTCGAAGCCTCACTGCTAACTACCCTGAGTGTCGAACATTCGCTTTCTCCCGCCGCGGAGCAACTTTCCTTGGGGCGTCTCCCGAGGAATTAGTGAGCTTTGATGGAGAAAGCGTCACTTCCACTTGTTTAGCAGGCTCAGCTCCACGCGGCGAATCACAATCCATAGACATAGAACTAGCGAACTGGCTGCTTAGCAACGAAAAGGAACTCATGGAACACAGAGTGGTCGTCGACTGGATCTCAGAACGGATGGGAGCGCTTTGCACTAACTTGCATTGGAGCATCACCCCGTATGTCCTACGACTCGGCAACGTTCAACACCTTGCGACTCGTTTTGAAGGCAACCCAATGAGCGGATCCAACGTTCTGGATTTTGTCGAAGCATTACATCCTACACCGGCCGTCGGTGGAATGCCGCTTGGGCCAGCTCTAGAAATGATACAGCGGCTAGAGAATTTCGATCGGGGTTGGTATACTGGGCCGGTCGGATGGGTCGACGGAAACGGAAACGGCGAATTCTCTATCGCGATCCGATGCGCGCTCTTGCGGGGCAACGAAGCGATCCTTTACGCGGGGGATGGTATTGTTGCGGGTTCTGATCCCGAAACTGAAGGACACGAGACTGCGATGAAATTCAATCCGCTCCTCACGGCCTTGGGTGCGCTCTAATGCCTGCCCCGGCAAACCGGAACTATGCATTTTCGCAACTATTTGTCGAAGAATTGGCTCGATCGGGCTTACGGCATGCGTGCTTCTGTCCCGGCTCAAGATCAACACCTCTAGTCATGAGTTTGGCACAGGAACCGCGTATCAAGACATGGATGCACTTGGATGAGCGTTCCGCGGCATACTTTGCGGTTGGAATCAGCCGAGTACTCGACCAGCCTGTCGCGGTGATTAGCACGTCGGGAACGGCTGCGGCCAATTTCTTCCCAGCCGTAATCGAAGCTCATTATTCACACGTACCACTTCTGGTCGTCACGGCCGATCGTCCCCCAGAGCTGTGGGAATGGGGGGCAAATCAAGCAATGGACCAAGTTCGATTGTACGGAAACTACTCGAAATGGTCGGTGAACGTGGCCTCCCCCGAAATCACGCAGGATCTGCTAAGGTATGTACGCGAGTTGACCTGCCGCGTCTTCGCCGCAGCCATACAAACACCAGCAGGGCCGGTTCACATCAACTTCCCCTTCGGAGAGCCATTAGTACCGAAAAATGTCCCAGCCGACATACCTGAACCTCTGCGTGGGGGTCAAGAAAACTGGGGAAGCCGAGAATCAGGTCGACCATACACGCAAGTCCAGAGTGGAAGACGCGCCGTTGGTATTGAAAAGATCAATCGCCTGGCTGAAGAACTTCAGACGGTAAAGAGAGGGATCATTGTTTGTGGTCCCCAAACCGATCCAAGTTTTCCGTGGACTGTAGCGCACCTAGCCGAAGTGTTAAGGTACCCCATCCTTGCGGATCCACTTTCTCAAGCTCGCTGTGGCAAACATGATCGAGCACTAGTCATAGACACTTACGACGCTTTCCTCCGATCCAAGGAAACGGCCGAGGCTTTCGAACCGAAGCTGCTTTTGCGATTCGGAGCAACGCCCACCTCCAAAGCCCTGCAGAGTTACATTACCCAATATTCCGATGCCCGTCAGATACTCATTCATGACGGCGACTGGCAAGACCCAATGCATACCGCCACCGATGTTATTCAGGCAGACGCCACCAAATTCACAGAGGACCTAACCGCTGCTGCCGAACCTTCTTCCAATGCAGAGTGGACTGATCAATGGCTAGCTGTGACTCAAGCGGCACACGAAATCATTCGCAAGCAACTGGACAGAATTGATGAGATGTTCGAAGGGAGGATTTTCGCGGAACTTGCATCTCTACTTCCGCAAAAGGCCACACTGTTTGCCGGTAATAGCATGCCCGTGCGGGATTTGGACTCATTCTTTCCGACCTTGCCTAAACAAATTCGCTTTCTGGCAAATCGGGGCGCTAGTGGAATTGATGGCGTCGTATCCACCGCCCTAGGTGTCAGTTCAGTGACATCGGAGCCGACCGTACTGGTTGTCGGTGACCTTTCGTTCTATCACGACATGAATGGGCTTCTTGCGGCAAAGCAATACCGTCCTAACGCTACCATAATTATCCTGAACAACAACGGCGGAGGCATTTTCTCATTTCTACCACAACGAGGCTACCCCGAATCATTCGAGAAATACTTCGGGACGCCACACGGCCTAACGTTCCAGGCCGTAGCCTCCCTGTACGGCTTAAACTACTCAACGGCCACCTCTTGGGATGGCTTTCGCGACCTTGCGACGGCAATCGGCTCAGGAACAAATATTGTAGAAGTGCAGACGAACAGGGACAGGAACCTTGAGCTGCATCGTCAAATCTGCTCCGCCGTCGAACAGACTGTGCGAGATGTAATTACTGGGCGGACGTAGACCTGTGCTCGTCAATGGTGTCAACCTCAATGTGAGGACAGTCGGCTCTGGCCCGGCGGTCGTCGCGCTCCACGGCTTCGCGGGGAACGTGTCTACCTGGTCAGAGTTCGTATCAGAAGCACAGAAGAAGTATACAGTCATCACGATCGACCTGTTAGGACATGGCGATTCAGATGCTCCCGCCGTCGTTTCGAGATACCAAATGGAACGGACGATAGATGATATTGCCGCAGCGATACATGACTTGGGCTTCTCACAAGGCTGCTGGTTAGGCTATTCTATGGGAGGAAGAGTAGCGCTCGCCGCGGCCGCTCTACTCCCCAACGTCTGCTCTAGCCTTGTTATCGAAGGCGCCTCCCCAGGGTTACTCTCACCAGAAGCGCGAGCACGGCGGCAAAGAAATGACGAGGCTTTGGCCGACCTAATCCTCAACGAAGGAATTGAAGCATTTACGAAGCATTGGGCGGAGCAGCCGCTGTTTGGCAGCCAAAAATCAGTCCCCTCAGACATCCAAGATCGGATCAGAACTCAAAGACTTACAAGTAATCCTACCGGGCTCGCAAACACATTGCGCGCGGCCGGCTCAGGAGTGCAACCGCCACTCCACAAATTCCTCCCAACGATCAAAATCCCGGTGCTTTGCATTGCCGGCGAATACGATAAGAAATTCACGATTATTGGACGAAGGATGTGTAATAAACTGCCAAATGGGCGTCTTGGAATAGTCCCCGGCGCGGGCCATGCGGCACATTTGGAGAAACCTCGAGAATTCAACAGAGTAGTGTTGGCCTTCCTGGACGAAATGCTTGGGTAGATTGGCGAAGCCTTTGCTCGCTACGACGTTTACCGTAGACTATAATTTCGTTGAAGTTAGTCATTCCCCGCATGCCAAGTGAAAGCTCGACAGGGACGAATCGCTCAGCAAGGCCGCTGGCCGGGATAATTGTCTTAGACGTAAGCCACATACTTTCGGGCCCATTTTGTACCATGCTCCTGGCAGACCTTGGGGCCGCAGTCATCAAAGTCGAGCGCCCGAAGTTGGGAGACCCAGCTAGGCGTTTGGGCCCCCAGGTTGACGGAGACACCGCATATTTCATGAGCGTAAACCGAGGCAAGAAAAGTATCACCATAGACCTCTCCAAAGAAGAGGGACAGAAAATAGTCCGCGAACTTTGCAAGAAATCAGACGTCTTCGTGGAAAACTTCGTCCCAGGCACAATACAGAGGCTAGGCCTTGATTACGCGCAACTTCATGCGGTTAATCCGCGGCTGATTTACGTCTCCATCTCAGGTTTCGGCCAAAATGGCCCCTACGCGCAACACCCCGCCTTGGACATAATTGTCCAAGCCATGGGCGGGATGATGAGCGTCACCGGAGAGCCAAACGGTCCGCCCATACGGCCGGGCGCTTCTCTCGGGGATAGCGTCGCCGGCCTCTTCGGAACCACTGCCATACTTGCCGCTCTTTTGGAGAGAGAACGAACCGGCCAAGGACAATACTTGGACATTTCGATGTTAGACTGCCAAGTTACGATGATGGAGAATGCATTCGGCAGGTACTTCGCTACCGGGAAAGTGCCTGGGGCGCTGGGGTCGCGTCATCCGGCCGCCGTTCCCTTTCAGGCATTTGCTACCTTGGACGGGCACATTGTGGTCGCGCTCATCTCCGATCGATCAGAGCCATGGAATCGATTCTGTACGGTGATTGGTCGCCCCGAATTAGCAGCTGATCCACGCTTCAGCGACGCGAGGTCGAGGGTACAGAACTACGCCGCCTTGGCACCGGAGATCGAAGCCGCTATCCGTAAGAAACCTTCACGTGAATGGCTAGAGGAGTTCTCCAGAAATGATATTCCATGCGGCCCCGTAAACCGCATCGATGCCGTTCCCACCGATCCCCAGGTTATTTACCGAGCCATGATCGCCGAAATTCCTCACAAGAAACTAGGAAAATGGAGGGTTGCCAACACCCCTTTCAGGTTCAATGAATCCCCGTCCCACCCTCAAGGTCCGTCCCCAGAACTAGGCGAACACACGGACCAAGTACTCCAAGAGATGCTCAACTATCCTCCAAGTGAGATCGCCCGATTGAGATCCTCAGGATTAGTCTGAAAAGACCTCTTAAGAATCCAATCATATTAGCGTAGGAATGGTGCGAGCCTGAATTGAACCTAAAAGACATACTTTACGAGAAGAAAGAAGGCGTAGCTTTTGTTCGGATAAATCGACCCGAAGTCCTTAACGCATTTCGGCCGTTGACTATTGAAGAAATGCGACAAGCGTTTCTGGAAGCTTGGTACGATCCTGAAGTCGGAGTTGTTGTGCTTACGGGAACTAATGGTAATTTTTGCTCTGGGGGCGACGTCAGTGTGCGCGGTGAAGCAGGCTATGAGGACGAGTCGGGCACATCGCGTCTCCAAGTTACACAGTTGCACCGGTTGATGCGAGATATCCCGAAGCCAGTTATCGCGATGGTCGATGGATATGCGATCGGTGGCGGGCATGTTCTACATGTGTTATGCGATTTGACGGTTGCGTCCACAAGGGCTGTGTTCGGCCAAGTCGGACCCAAGTATGGAAGCTTCGACGGAGGCTTCGGAGCCATCTACCTCGCACGAATCGTCGGCGAGAAAAAAGCCAGAGAGATATGGTATCTGTGCCGCCGCTACTCGGCGCAAGAAGCCCTCGATATGGGCCTAGTCAACTACGTGTTTCCACCCGACCGTCTTGAAGGCGAAGTCATGTCCATTGCCAAAGAGCTGCTACAGCGTTCTCCCACCGCCTTGCGCTTCATGAAATATGCGTTCAACTCTGATACGGACCATGTATACGGGATTCAAAACCTTGCGCACGGAGCTACTGCCCTTTACTATGGGACCGAGGAGTGCAAGGAAGGCACGAAGGCCTTTCTGGAGAAACGCCCACCGGACTACTCTCGCTTTCGAAAGAAGCCCCCCTGGTAGGAATCTGCCGAGTTGGGCCTCCCTCGTGCAATTGGCGATTACTGATCTCATTTCGCAGCCTAACGCGGGGTTGACCTTGTCCGATAGTAATCGGTTGAGTGTTTGGTATCACGCACTCAGACCATTTTCGTACTCTGCGTCAATTGTCCCGGTGCTCGTGGGGTCAGTCGTAGCTTGGAAAGACAGTGGCCAATTCAATTGGGTGCTCTTTCTGGCCACGTTATGTGGCTCAGTCTTGATACACGCTGGAACCAACCTTGGCAACGAGTATTTCGACTATACTCAGGGAGTGGACCGAGCAGACTCGTTAGGGCCCACCGGTGTCATTCTTGAAGGTAAACTCAAGCCAGAGCAGGTACTCCGAGCAGCAATCCTAGCCTTTCTTTTCGGCGCCATTTTGGGCATGTACATAGTATTCCGAGTCGGATTCGTGATTCTGGCTCTTGGGCTTGCCAGTATTCTGGCCGCATGGTTCTACACCGCGAAACCCGTTTGTTTGGGTTACAGAGGGCTGGGCGAACTGGAGGTTTTCATATTCATGGGGCCGGTAATGGTGATGGCTAGTTACTATGTGCAAACCAGAAGCTTCGGCTGGGTGCCTTTGCTAGCTTCGCTTCCGGTTGGGTTCTTGGTAACCGCGATACTCCACGCGAACAACATCAGGGATGTAGTGCAAGACACGGAGCGAAATCGGATTACCTGGGCTGTCTTGGCGGCGAGGCTTTGGGGCATGAAGCGAGGCCGGAATTTCTCTCGTTGGGTTTACTACGGGATGATTCTCGGAGCCTACGTCACCGTAGTTGGCTTGGTCGCGAGTGGCGTTGCCCCAATATTCACCCTATTGGTTTTTCTAACAGTCCCGCAGGCTTACTCGCTGATCCGATTCTTGGCGTCGGGCGTCGAAGGCAAGCCGCTTAGCCGCGTCGTTCGAGGCACGGCTTTTCTTCATATGTCCTTCGGGGCCATGTTCACGTTAGGGTACCTACTCAGCATTTTGCGTCACTAGAGTGTGAATAAGTTTTGAACAAAGGACCAGTCTGTATGACCCAGCCCTTCGCAACTTCGCTGGCGAGGTAGTCCATTTAGGAATCTAGTGGGCCCTTGTTGTTATGAGCGCGTTCTTGTTTATCGTTCAGCTGCGAAGCTTGCCCTGATGCGTTCTATTGCGTGGGTGTTATAAGGCCGTTCCTTGGGAGCTTCAGTTGGAGAATTCCCGAGTAATTCACGGCGACGCCGTTGTCCACTTTTACGTAGTCGCCCTTCTGAACGGGTTTGGCTAGGTTTCTGAAGTTGTACCTGACAAATGTTTGACCCGACTCATCAACGAGTACGAGCATGAACTGGTTCATGTCGATGATCTTTCCTTCGATGTGTATGTTCCGCATACCATTTCTGATTTCTTCAATCCTCACTGACGGGGTGCCTCCATTGAATTTTGGTTTGCCGAAGAGTGTTTGGGTAAGCTGTCCGCCCGCATCGGGCTATATGGAGCTAGGTGACTTGAGAAATATGCTTCCAGCTCTCTCGCCCGACCCACACAGTTTCCAGCCCAAATATAAGCACTGAAGAATGTAACCTTCTCGGTCTATGGAAAAGCAAGGCGGCTATTAAGACGGAAGTCTTAGGAAGGTTTTAATTACGTACTCCACATTTCTAGGAAACGGTACGTTGCGGATTCTACTTGTGTATTATCGCGCGCGTAACTAAAGTATAGAGTGGTGTTAGTAGAGTATGAGTCAAGAAGGATATGGCGGCCGAACTATGTACAAAGTTACATGTTCAGACTGCGGTGCTGAAACTGAAGTGCCGTTCAAGCCAACACAAGGCCGACCTGTCTATTGTAGAGCCTGTTACCAGAAACACAGGCGCTATTAGGCCGCGTACGGTTTAACGCGGTTGATTCCGTTCGTTTTTCTTTTCTCTTATCTTTTCCATCTTCCGTCTTCAGAAATGCCTTCAAATTACTGAAGCCTAGAGTTACTGATAGGCTGTGGAGTCAATTGGACTTCGACCAAGTTGTCACTAGGCGCCGAATGGTTCGGAACTTTCAATCACGTCAAGTCAAGAAGGATACCATTGAGAAGATTCTTGCAACTGCGTTGCATGCGCCTAGCGCCGGTTTCAGTCAAGGATGGGCCTACGTAGTAGTTACCAAGCAGAGTCTGAGGAAGCAAATAGGCGAACTGCAAGGGGAGCTCGACTTCTACGCGGGCAAGCGCTTCCACAAGTTCATTTCCGAAGCCCCAGTTTTGATTCTCGCTTGTAGCAGCGAAAAAATGTACCACGATAGATACCGGGAAGCGGACAAACTGAATGAGGATGGTACCGAAATCGAATGGCCGACGCCATACTGGTATTTCGACATCGGGTGCGCATGTATGCTAATCTTCCTATCCGCCGTAAACATGGGTTTGGCGGCAGCCTTCACCGGAGTTTTCCGTGTCGCAGAGATGAAGAAGCTGTTGGGAGTTCCAGATCACTTTCATCCCGTTGGAGTAATCTCCGTTGGCTATCCGGCTCCCGATAGGAGGTCACCTTCGCTCAAACGCGGCCGAAGGCAGATACAAGAAATTGTTCACTATGAGCATTGGTAATTTGCTTTATCAGTCGTGGTTGCGCTATTGTTGGATGGATCGTGTCATCTGATTTGAACTCTCAATGATTGCCAGTGTTTTGCCATCTTCGCCTGCGTTTGGTAACTGGTCGCTAGCTTGCAATGGTTTCCAGACGATGGCCAGGTTCTTCTGGAAGATCCTCTCGAAGAGGTCCTTTCTCTTTTTGACTGATTGATCCTCCAAGTAGTGTTGCCCAGAGAAGAAGCACTCGAGGATCAGCTGATCTGGAGATGATCTTATGTTCACACTCTTTACCACCGACCTATGCGAGTAGTCCAATGCATCGGCGACTCGAAGGATCGAAGAAAGCACCGCTACCTTCTCCCTCTCAATACGGCTAAGGGGAGCTATGTTGAAGTGTTTCCTGTCGGGCAGCGCTTTTCTGTGGTATCTCGCGATGCTGCCGATTATGTAGCGTTCTTTTTGGGTGAATGGTAGCGAGGGGTCGTTCAGTACTAGCTCCAGTGAAGCCTTGTGATGCCGTTTGTTGCCTCTGGAAAGGCCTATGTCGTGTAAGATGGCCGCGCATTCCAGCCAGTAGCGTTCCTTAGGCCCAAGGAAGTGAATCCGTTTCGATCTGTTGAATATCGCCACCGCAAGTTTCCTATCTTGGTCGGCGTGGGATTCGTCTGGAAGGTAGTTCTGCGCAACCTCTCTCACTTTCTTTATCGTCGACCGATGCTTCCATAGAGCCTTTCTGGCTAGCGCTATGTCCCGTTTCTCAACGGTCTTCAGACTGACCGCATGTAGTAGCACCTGTACATGACTCTCTGACAGAGACTTCTTCCTCATCTTCCCCGCTAAAGCTTCAACATCGTAACTCACGTTCCTGAATTCGACGGTCAGAGGGCTGAGTTTCAGAACTGCATACTCCGCCTTCGGTTCACCGCTAACCGGCCTACCGACGCTTCCAGGATTTACGAAGGTCACACCGTCGACGTTCCGATTCATCTGCAGGTGTGTGTGACCGGTTATTATGACGTCGGCTTCTCGTCGAGCTGCAATTTCCTTGAGCCGTTCCTCCGGTGAATCGGGATAGATATGCTCGTCAATCGAGTCTAGTGATCCGTGGGTAAGTAGAATTCGAGTGCCCGCAATTTCAAATCTCAACTCTTTCGGAAGCGATTGAAGATAGGCTACGTCCACCGGCGTTAACTCCTTAATTGCCAAATCTTTCGCAGTATCGCCCTCCAATGGTTTGCCGAGCCGTAACGCTTCAAGAATTTCCAAATCAACGTTTCCAAGCACGCTTAGAAACATAGGTGAGCGTAGCGCTTGGACCACTTTACTCGGGTATATGCCGAAGCCTACCGCGTCCCCAGCGTTGAGAAATATTTCGAGCCCCGACTTTTCGGCATCGTTCACAACAGCTTTCAACGCGTCAAAGTTGCCGTGAATGTCAGAAATTAGTGCGATTCTTCTTTCGGTGTTTAACAACTCACCAATTATTTCGCTGTTGGGCCTGATGTCGGTCAGGGCCCTTATTCCATCAAAAAGTCCTTGCGCCTTCGTTTCATCCCACAAAGAGACGAATTCCTTGTACCGAGATGCCCTCTGTTTTCCAAGGTAAACTAGCAGTTTTTTCATACCGTCTCTTGCATCGGCAGGAATCTGTTGTGCCTGCGTTCTGAGATCTTGGATCCAGACGAAATAGTCATGCATTTCGCCGAGAACGTCTTGAAATTTCTTCATTAACTCGATTTGTTCTTTCAATCCCCCTCTGTATAACGGAGCGAAAATCTCCATCGTGTACCTGAGCCGTTTCGCGGCGATTCTCAGCTCGTGATGCTTCGTAACCGCGCTGCTGTCATGGACGAATCTTGACAGCGAAAGTAACTCGTCTAACCTAGCTACTATCTGATCGCCTGCTTTCCTGTAAGTCACTAGCGATTTGACATTTTTTTTCTCGCCGTTCCTGTTCTTTAGAGTTCTGCAAGTGTCAGAAAGGTCTCTTAGGGTTCCCGATGTTTCTATTGCGTCCAGTACCTTAACGACCTCGGACTGCATCAGTAGCCGGCGTGCCTTCTGCAGTCGTATGAGGTAGTCGATTCCGGTCGCTGCAGACGGCTCGAGATTAGTTACATATTTCTCTAGGAATTTTATGAGGACATCCTCGTCTCTCGCTGCTCCGCAAGATGTCGTTAGGCTCTTGACGTGTTTCCTCCAGGACTTGACTTGTTTCTTTGGCAGGCATTCTCCGAATATGCTGAGGGCTGTCCTCAGCCTTCGGGACGCAACCCGGAGTTTGTGTACATATTCGATGTCCTCGTTTCTCTTTGCACCCTCAATCTGCTGTTCGACTTCTGCGATTCGTTTGAGTAGCGTTTCTGCTCCGAAGTTGCAGTACGTGGAACTGTCTTCAGGGAGATTTGATAGGGGTTCCGTTTGTATGCCACGCTCCTGCGTTGTTTATCAGCCACTGCTGAGAGTCGATGACTTCTTCTCCCGGTTCAGGCCTGATTCTCTTGTAGGTCCCGTCCGGGAGGAGGAGCCTGGCTTTCACGTTATCCCTCAGGTGAATTTCCAGAATCTTCAGGATTGAAGATCGTATAGCTGGGTCCGGCACCGAAAATAATACCTCGACGCGTTTCTCGAGATTTCTAGGCATCATATCGCTGCTGCCCAGCAGGACTTCTTCATCACCGCCGTTTCTGAAGTAGTAAATTCTTGCGTGTTCTAGGAATCGTCCGACGATGGAGATTACGCGAATGTTTTCGCTCACCCCTGGAATCTCCGGTCTCAGGCAGCATAGCCCCCTAACGTTCAGGTCTATCTTGACGCCGGCCTGCGACGCTCTGTAAAGTGCTTGAATTATGTTCTTGTCCACAAGCCCGTTCATTTTGAAAGCCAAGTGGCCGCTGCCATTCCGCTCGTGCGTTCTTACCTCACGGTCAATCCGGCTGAGTATCTCGTTTTTCAGCGATGTAGGTGAAACCAAGAGATGCTTGTAGGGCCCGGCTTTGCGAGGGTCGGTCGTCATGCTATAGAAAAGCTCGAGAACTTCGGCCCCTATCTCGGGGTTAGCGGTTAGATAACCTATATCGCCGTAGATCCGAGTCGTGACGGAATTGTAGTTTCCGGATCCGATGTGAGAATATCGAGCAATTCTGTTTTTTTCCGTCCTAAGAATTAGAGCTAGCTTTGCGTGGACCTTAATGTTTGGAAAGTTGTAAACGACCTTAACGCCCGCCTTGGTCAGAATCCTAGCCCAGTTAATGTTGTTCGTCTCGTCAAATTTGGCTTTCAGCTCAATTAATGCCGTTACCGACTTGCCGTTCGATGCTGCTTTCACGAGCGAAGAAATAATTGGGGAACCAGGATCTATTCGGTAAAGTGTAATGAAGATTTCAGTAACATCAGGATCATTGGCGGCGTCAGCGAGCGTATTGATTACCATGTCGAAGCTGTCATACGGGTGGTAAAACGCGAAATCTTTCGCAGCTATTTCATTCATGATGGGCTTTCCTTGTTGAAACTCAGGTAAAATGTATCCGCGTAGCGGCGCGTCCTTCAAGTTTGGTTTGTTCAATCTTAGAAGCCGCCAGAAATCAACGAACCCGAACGGCCCATCAATCTCGTACTGCGCATCTTCAGGGGTTGGAAGGCGAATTGAACCTATGCTACGAGCTAGGTAATCTCTCAGATGCTGAGGCATCCTAGATTCAAACTCGACCCGTGCGGGTTTGCCATGCCGCCTCTGTCTCACGCTCAACTCCATTGTTGTGAGGAAGTCAGTGTTCTCGTCTGCTCTGACCTCTATCTCGGCATTCCGCGTAACTCTAAATTTGTAATAGCCACGAATTCTCGCGGATGGAAGAAGTAAGTCCAAATTCATACCGACGAGGTCTTCCAATAGGATGAAATTATCTTCCTCATTACTCGCTTCACTCGCAGTCGGTACGGGTACAAAGCGTTCGAATTTATCGGAAGGTGATTCAACGAGGAGTTTGGTTGAGGCTTCTTCCAGTCTCGGTTCGTCGACCTCGACTAGAAGATTTACGTGTAGGTTTGAAATGTAGGGGGCGACATATTCCGTATCGGGTTTTTTCATCGTAGGAAGGATTTCCTTGCTGAAGTATTCACGCAGGAATCTGATTTGGGCCTTGTTCAGGTCCTCGGGTTGCAGTATGTGTATTCCTTCTTTGGCCAGTCTAGGGACAAGGCCGTTCCAGCATTGCCTCTGATTCTTGAGGAGTGGGAGAATTTCGCTTCGCGTAACTTTGATTTGTTGGAGCGGTGTCATGCGAGAGCCTGGTGTCGGTTCGAAGTCGCCTCTCTCAATTTGTTGCTCGAGTATGGAAGCTCGGGTCATAAAGAATTCGTCTAGGTTACTACCGCTTATTGCTAGGAACTTCACGCGTTCAAGCAACGGCTGGCTCGGGTCTTCGGCCTCTTCAAGAACGCGGTAATTGAACCTGATCCAACTTACCTCTCTATTAATGAAAAGAGACGGGTCATCCAGCGACCTAGTCGCGCCTAACTTGTCCACTATCTGAACTGACGATACAGGGGCTGATAGTTCAGACGATGTCAATTCTTCTCGCGCTTCCCGGAATAGTGATTGACCAAATCGAATGTTGTCCAGGGTTTGGCGTCCTGGGGGTTGAAGCCTAAACGTTTGATATGCGAGTGTAATGTTGCGACATCGTTTGCTTCAATCTCCATCAGCTGAGGTATGTACGAGAAGTCGCCCGTGTATTCGTCTAGGTCAACAGTAACCCCGTCTTTCAGTGCGTAGCTGCTTCTATGTTTCTTCAGTCGCTGGTACCCGACGAAGCCGATGGATTCGAGTATGAGTCGTGTCGTATCGAAATCAGACACTACTATTTCATACTCCTCCCTGACTTTCGCACTCTTATTAGCAACGAACCTTTTGAATGTTAGTTCGCTCTCGCTCCCTTTCTTGCGTAGGCGTAGCAGGTTGTTCGCTTTAGCGATAGGCTTGGTCGGCATGTCAAAGAACACTGTCTCCACGTCGCCCTCAAACGTCTTGGAAGCTCCGAGAGACCTCAACTTCGCCTCGACTGCGACGCGATCGATCTCCGGTATCTTAACCTCAACTTCCTTCATATAGACCCCTGAACCTGTATTATCGTACAGAACTCTAAACTGTAATTTTCGTTTATCTCGACTTCGGAGAGCGTAAATAAAGTAATTGCTTCTCATGAGCCCCTACAGTTAAATTATCCACATAAGCCGCAGGGCGGATGGCATTGATCGTCGAAGGAAGTCAGTCTTGCATTCGGGGGAAGTTTGAAAGATATTGGCTCCCCGATTTCGTATCAAGGATATCGTCCTCAATCCTAATTCCGCCGATCTTTTCTCCGTAAATGCCCGGCTCAACGCTGTGAACCATTCCGGGTTCGAGCAGGTCCTTTGATTCAACATGTAGGCCAGGAATGGGTTCGTGTACTGCAACACCAATCCCATGCCCCAGTCTGTGAACGAGATACTGCGACAGGCCGTGTTTCCTAAAGATGTCATTCGACAATTGAGCAATCTCAGCACCGCTAACCTCTGGCTTAATGGCTCTTATTGCTGAGCTCTCGGAGTCAAGAACGGCTTCTAACAATATTCGTTGTCTCTTGCTAGGCTTGCCAACGACGAACGTCCTTGTTGTATCCGAGCTGTAACCGCCTGCAATCACATCCAGTTCCAGCATCACAAGATCTCCGCGCCTCATTTTTCTTCTCGAATTTCCTATTACATACTTGTATGCTTCAGCTGTAGTGGATCCCGAGGCGACGAAAGCACAAGCGACCACTCTCCTAGCGCGAAATCGTGTGATACCTTGAGTTACGATTGCATGTTCAATCCTTGAAGACAGCTCTACCTCCGTCAAGCCCGGCTTCAAGTTCCGTTCAAAGGTTTCCAGCCCGACTCGCGCAATTCGATTCACATTCTTGAGCGCTCGAACTTCCAACTCTGTCTTGATTGCGCGGGATTGCACGAGTAAGCGCGAAGCATCTCGTAATTCAAGACTCGTGAGTCGTAGTCTAAGTGCCGCCGTTGTCTTGGCTCCTGTAACCATCGTCTCGTAGCGTAACGGCGTGCCGAGGAGGTGTTCCCATCCCTCCTCTATTCCAACGATGCCGGTGCTTACTCCTAAATCGCCTAACCCTTTTGCCACTTGCGCTATGCCAACGGACAAGGAATCTCCGAGGTGCTCATACGTCTCCCATTTGTATCGCCTAACGTCCTTCACCCACGTCCAAGGCAGCGTCTCACCTATCGGATGGATTAGAATAGGGTCCGCCCGAAGGGGAAATATCAGGTAGCTTAGCCCCCTTCCGGGCCAAAGGTCCGAGACGTATGAGACATTCTCAGGAACTCGAAGCACCAGTGCGCTGAAGCCATCCGTACGCATTCGGTCGCGAATTCGTTCTAGTTTCTTCTCATCACGGGTCATTCAGCAAGCCCACTAAGCGCTCTGAATTTTCTCCTTTGAATAAGACATTTCCGGAACTTGTTGGTTAGCACTAAGATTGCTTTAATATCCAGTCCAGGAATTTTTGCGTGTGATCCGGTTTTGAACTATCGTCGTCTCGGAAACTCAGGGTTGAAGTTGAGTGAACTCTCGCTAGGTGCCTGGGTTACTTATGGAGGGCAGGTCGGTGAGGATGTGGCTCTGAAGTGCATGTCCACCGCGTATGAGGCGGGAGTCAATTTCTTCGATAACGCCGAAGCTTACGCCGGCGGAAAGGCGGAAGTCGTCATGGGCAATGTGTTCAAGAAGACGGGGTGGCCTAGGGAGAGTTTCGTAGTCTCAAGCAAAGTCTTCTGGGGCGGCGAAGGACCGAACGATAAAGGCTTATCGCGCAAGCACATTTACGAAGCATGTCGCCGGTCGTTAAGACGACTGCAGCTAGATTATCTGGACCTATTCTTCTGTCATCGGCCCGACCCAACGACTCCCATCGAGGAGACGGTACGAGCTATGGACGACTTGATTCATCAAGGGTTGGTTTTGTACTGGGGCACTTCAGAGTGGAGTGCTGCCGATATAATGCGGGCGCACGAAATAGCGCGTGAGCATGATTTGGTTCCCCCTCAAATGGAGCAACCGCAATACAACATGCTCCATCGAGAAAGAGTCGAGAAGGAATACCTGCCGCTATACCGGGAGATCGGATTAGGTACGACTATTTGGAGTCCTCTGGCTTCGGGCTTACTGACCGGGAAGTATAACCGCGGCATACCACAAGGGACTCGAGCCTCCCTGCCCGGTTACGGTTGGCTGAAGGACTACATACTGACCCCAGAGAACATCGAGAAGGTCAAGCGACTGAACCCGACGGCTAAGGCAATGGGATGCAGTTTAGCTCAACTCGCCCTCGCATGGTGTCTGAAGAACCCCAACGTAAGCACGGTCATTACTGGCGCTACTCGCGCCGAACAAGTGACCGAGAACATGAAGGCCGAGGAAATCGTTCAGAAACTCAATAATGACACAATGGGAAAAATAGATGGAATTCTCGGAAACAAGCCCGTATTCGAAGAAGATTAGCTTCAGGATTGCAAGGACTCAAGAAGCCCTCGAAGTTTCCGAAAATCCTCCTCCATAACCTTCCTTAGCTGAAACGTGTACAGCGCCGCAGCCGGATGATACATGGGGAAATAAGTCACATTTCCAACTTCGAATGGAACCCCATGCAAATCGGTAACCGATTTATCGGACTCAACCAGCGAACGGATGGCCGAATTTCCCATTGGACAAATAATACGCGGAGCAAGCAAGAGAATTTGACGTTCTAAATATGGCCTACATGCGCTCGTTTCATCTTTGCGTGGCGGTCGATTGTTCGGAGGCCTGCACTTCACGACGTTAGTAATGTAGACGTCCTCCCTCCTTAGCCCTATCGATGCGAGCAGTTCCGTTAGCAATTTGCCGGCAGCGCCGACGAACGGGCGACCCTGGATGTCCTCTTGCTCGCCGGGAGCCTCTCCCACAAACATCACAGCAATCTTAGTTGATCCTTCTCCTGGAACAGCATTCTTTCGGCTTTCGCATAGACGACACTTTGTACACGCAATAACCTCGCCTGAGACCTTACCGATCGAATCGTTGGTTAGGGACAAGGTGAATGCGCCCGATGTCTAAATGTCTAAGACGGGTTGGTAGCAACACACGGTATATATTGCGGTTTTCGCTTCACCCCTCGAAATTGCAAGTGATTCATGATTGCCAATTACCGATGTCGTCAAGAAACAGTTAGCGCAGAAAGTTAGGCTGCACTACAAAGTTTGCAGGGACTGCGGTGCCCGCAACCCAGAAGCTTCCGACCGATGCAGGAAATGTCACGGCCACAGCTTGCGAGCGAAGAAACGCGAACTCGGCGCAAAGTAGTACCTTAACCAATGCTTCAAATTCCGTGCTGGAGAGGGGGGACGACTTCCGAGCTGCGAGCCTTGACGGAAAAGATTGTTCGCGTCTCGTTTCAGGGAGAGCACGGGGCATACAGCGAACAAGCCGCAAACGTGTACTTTGGCGAATTTGCCCGCACTCAACCGTGTGGTAGCATAAAGCAAGTCTTTCAAACCGCGCAAAACGGTTCAGTTGATTTTGGTGTAGTGCCCGCTGAAAATTCGCTCGAGGGGACTGTAAACCAAACCTATGATCTGCTGCTTCAATCGCCGCTCAAGATCAGTGGTGAAATCAAGATTAGGATCAACCATTGCTTGCTTGCGTTGCCCGGAACAAAGCTGAGCGACATAGCCAGAGTCTATTCCCATTCGCAGGCCCTTGCCCAATGCCAAACCTTTCTGGAGAGTCTGCATGTCGCCGTTGAACCTGCATACGACACGGCGGGCAGTGCTAAACGCATTAGGAAAGAGTCTATTCGTAATGCCGCGGCGATAGCTAGCGAAAGGGCAGCTTCCCTTTACGGCCTGGAAATACTTCGCAGGGATATTGAGGACGATCCTGAGAACTACACCCGCTTCTTCGTTGTCGGTAAGACAGATGCGCAGCCTACGGGCAAAGACAAGACTTCAATCGTGTTCGGAACTAAGCACACTCCAGGCTCACTTCACAAGGCTCTCAACGAACTCGCGGCCCGCGGAATCAACCTTACCAAGATCGAATCCAGACCCATCCGTGGAACCCCATGGGCTTACCACTTTTTCGTGGATTTCGAAGGCCATCGCACAGAGAAAGTTTGTTCCGAGGCTCTGATGGCCCTTGAAAGCTCGACGACCTTCGTGAAAGTGCTAGGTTCCTACCCGCGGGCAGACTAAGCCGTTTTTCGACCGAGAATTCCGGCGAAAACATCTACGGCGTAAAGGATTTCTAGGTTGCGAACGCTGGATTTTCAACTGCCATTACTATCGGGGGTTGAACAATTTGACTAAGATTGGAATAGTGCAACTCGAAGTCGGTCCTGAGAAGAAGGAGAACTTGAAGCGGGTTGTCTCGTCCGTTGAGTTGGCGGGGAGGAATTCCGATGTCGTTGTATTCCCTGAATATTCCATGGGATTCCCTAGGGAGCCACTTTCTCGCAAATATCTGGCCGATCTTGCCGAACCCATAACGGGCGAGTTCGTCTCCACAGTTTCGAACGCAAGTAAGCGGCTGGGCGTTGTGGTCGTGGTTCCGATTTACGAGAAGGTTGGCGATTCGATTTACAATACCGCCGTCGTCATAGATCACGGGAAGGTTCTGGGCGGATATCGGAAGGTTCACCTGTTCGATGCCTTGGGCTATCGTGAGTCAGACATGTTCTCCGCGGGCTCAAACCCCGCTGTCTTTAGAGTGGGGGAGATGAAATTCGGATTAGTGCTCTGCTACGACATACGCTTCCCGGAATTAACTCGGGCCGAAGTTATGTCAGGCGCTCAAGCGGTCATTGCGCCTTCGGCCTGGTACGCTGGCCCTCTCAAAGAGGAGCAATGGCAATGCCTTCTCATGGCTCGAGCACATGAGAACACTAGCTATATGATTGGTGTCGGCAACGCGAACCACACATTCATCGGCAGAAGCATTGTGGCGGATCCGTTCGGCGTGAAAATCATGGACCTAGGGTCGGGGGGCAAAGTTGGATACTGTGAAGTTGAAGAGGCGAGGATTCGAAAGGCAAGGGAAGCACTGCCGGTGCTGAAACAGCTGAGCAGTGCCAAGTACGGTGCTTGTATCGACCTTTAAAGCGTTAAAGAG
>Ga0187769_10000273_pt1 | contig 28346 bp, 29 predicted proteins | sample 0116_SJ02_MP02_1_FD_133140 | JGI IMG/M metagenome (GOLD analysis project Ga0187769, IMG submission 133140) | Tropical peat soil microbial communities from peatlands in Department of Meta, Colombia - 0116_SJ02_MP02_10_MG | ecosystem: Environmental > Terrestrial > Soil > Wetlands > Peat | place... | reverse complement strand
GGCGGAACCCAAATAGCCGGAAAGGGCGTGCTCCTCGACTGCTTTGTTCATTTGACCGAAGTAACTGTCCATTTCCCCGAAGGCGTGGTAGACGTGGGCAGAAGGATTCGCTTAGAAAATTAAGCGAATCCCACCGGGCCCGTTCAAGATGGGCGTCGATTAAGTCGGCCATCTTGAATATGGGAACCTTCTTGGCCATCTATCCGCACGCTCCTACTGGAAAGGTGTCGTAGCATAGCCTGCATCGCACCTGCTTCGGACGCAGTCTGAACGGCCGACCTGCAGCAAGGCCATTGTAGGCTTCGTAGACGTGGGTTCGACCGATTCCGTCAACTAGAACATGGCCGCATCGGCTGCAGACTTCACGAGTCATATCTGAGTCCTTCACCTCTCTGCCTCACGAACTTGCTGACAAAATTGACCGTGTCCGCTCCAGCCTGTTCGCCCTCAATCGAAATCCATCTTAGAACACGCCCTGTGCGAGGGTCAACTGCACTGTTGACGTAGACCTTGCGGCACATCGCCCTATCACCTCCTTCTTGCTGCGGCCATCATCGCTCGGTATTGGACGGGATGCCTTCGCCTAAAATGACGCTTGATGCGTTCAACATTCGAGGCCATCGCCCTCGGGTCAGTCTCGAACTGACCGGAAGCCCCGCAATATCGGCAACGGAATGCCCTGACGACCATTCTCCTTGCTCCTGCGCAGAAATGGCCGTCCGCGCTTATACGATGATGCTCAGAGTGGAAACGCTGGGCTAGAACTCGAACTTCGGCTTCCTGCCGTCGCCTTCGACTTCACCTACTTCGGTGGAAGTCTTCTCTTTCAATAGCGGCACTTTCGAGCCATTATGGCCATGCCCGTGAGGAGGTGGACGCTGCAATATTCGGCCTTGAGAATCTTCATATCGCAAGAAGCCCCGATTCGCATATTCGACCCAGTATATCGCATAGAGGTCAGGGCCCCTCCGAATTCGACGCTCCTGCAGCATAGATGAACATCCAATCGTCCCACCTATAACATGACCCAGCGGCAAACGCTGCCTTGGTTGGTAGTTGCAATACGCCGCTAGGGCCGGTTCTCATCAGTCCAACTCGACCCACCATGACGAATGTCGTATCTCCTACGGCTTCATCCCCGTGGTCAAGAACCCAACGCCAAAACCAACAGACATATCATTTTGCAACAGTTCTGGGTTGTCAAGCAAACTTTGGGCTCGAGACTTCCTCAATCGCATGAATTCGATTATTTCTTCATAGCCCATTCCTCCAGCAATAAGAGTCGGCTCGGCTTTTCGGACTAGGCTTCTTCTTTCACTAACAGTCTCGCATCTTTCTACCTTTGAGAGCAGTTTTGTCGGATACCATACCTCCCAGTAATTGAGTACATCCATCCGATGTTTCAGGGGGACGCGGTTGTCGCACAACAAAGCGCCGTCCGAGTAAGGATAGACGTCGAGCCCGATTCTCTTCAGACCCAGTCTCTTGAAATACATAGGAAGTTTGTAGCCTATGTTCCTGTCGTATCCGTAGACCTTCCTGTATCCTAGAACGATGGCTTGGTTGTGCTTTCGTTGCAGTTCGTTCAATACGTCGTTTCCATCGGCATAAGCAATGGTGGAATCGATTGCTCCTTCGCTCGCCGCGACGATGCCCCCACCCTTGCAAACGCGTATCATTTCCTTTATCACATTCTCCCTTCTCTTATCGTCGAAAAGATAGAGAAATCCCTGACACGCTATCCTATCGGCAAAATTGTCGGGGAGCGGGATGGACTTTGAAGCGTCCCCTTTTCTGAACGATATGGTCTTGTCGGTTTCTGAGAATCTTCGTGCGGCTCTGAGCAGTTCTTCGTTTCTGTCAATGCCAATCGCTCTTCCGCCTTTCTTGGAATCTAGTCCTTGCGCTATCACTCGAGTGAATGCGCCCGTTCCGCATCCCACATCAACAACAACCATCTCGGGACTGAGGTCGATGTCCCTGTAGAGTTTGGAGCGCTTCTCTTCAGTCCAAGTGTATTTGCGGATTAACTCCAGCATCCTTGCTTGGAATCTTATCCCCTGAGTTCTCATGGCCCAACCCCTATTATCGGGACGGGTTGGAGCGATTTAGCGCTTGCCGTTGCTTGACGCTTGAAGCGCTCATGCTGTTCCAACCCCACCAAACCCGCTAGAAGCCGTTCTCGCAAGTAGAACCTTAACCAAAGGAGGCTAACCCCTGAACCATGAGACGAAGGAGGGCGTTCTCGGAAGTAGGCGTAAATCGTCGCACTTCGCATGTTTCACACGGCATGCGAACCGAGAAAGAGAAGACACCAACCAAATTCCTGATTGTTATCTGCATTGTTGCTTTGTTAGGGGTCGCAGCGTTGTCCGTCTACTTCTACACAGTCACAACCAACATGTCCCAGCAGAATACTAGCCTCAACAGAGAGGTATCTAGTCTAAACTCGAATCTCAATTCGCTCTATTACACATTGGAGGAGAGGGAAGTTCAGGCAGGTCTCAACTATCTCGCTTCAAACTACAACCCCCATGTGGGCCTGATTTCCGAAACTCCACGCACAGATGCTTATTGGCTCTACAGTGACAATTTTCTCGCCGCTCTCGCCATAAATAGCACTAGGTTGTCAAATTCGACGCTCATGGCCATCGGAGACAACATCTCGAAGACGCTGGCCCAATATTCACCAAGCCTTGGAAACGCAACAAACCAATACATGCTTCTGAGCACATATTGGAAGGGTTCGTGCTACCTCAATTCGGCTGAGAATTACACTGTGGCACATGCTGGCAGTGCCGAAGTTATGGCGACCCTGAATAATGGAAGCGGCACACTCTCGGAAACTCAGTATGCAGACATAGCATTCTTGCACGCAATCTGCAGCCTGAACCAAGGCAACACAACTGGCTGGTCGCTCGGGTTCGGTGACGGAGTCAGCCTCTTCAATGGCGTCGGGTTCAACGACACAGCATTCCAAGGGGGCATAAGCAAAGGAGTCTACCAAACTTACAAACTTGCACTGTTCATTTATAGCGTTAGGAACCAATGTGGGCCATTCAACCAGACTGCATACCAGTTGGCATTCACAACTCTTCTTCAGATGCAATCCCCAGACGGGGGATTCTATACAGGCTACAACCCCGACCTTTCGATTAACGGAACCACAAACACCGAGACCACCAGCCTTGCAATTCTCGCTATGTCAAGCGGCGTTCTCTGTTACAGTGCTTCTCTCCCTTAGTTACACTCTGACCATCAATAGACCGCCCCCGCCCCAGCGGGTTCTGAACCCACGGATATGACGAATCCCACCGGGCCCGTGAAAAATAGCCCAGTACGAACTCCGTTCGCCTGTCCGCCCCCTGTTTCGAGCTTCCTGACGACCCCTCCGGAAACGCGCGGATTCGAATCCTTGGCATACCAGCTCGCGTACCGAAACTTCCCCTCGTTTGACTCGATATACATCTGTGTGAGCAAGTAGTGGAGTGCCAGTTGCCAGTCAAATCACTGCGGTCAAAGCAGTCTAGAGGTCCTTGGCCCGCTCTTGAAGGCTCCCAATTATGTCATACCCATGCGATGCCAACAGAGAAGTGGCCCCAGTAGTCATGACCAGGCCCTTGAACTCCTTCCTCAGACGATCCTTGAACCCTTGCGAGACGTCTTCAGGGCGTGGATCCGAAGGAGAGGAATTGTACCAAAACGGCCACAGCTTGACATTGCCTTTGCTGTCTCCAACAGCATTATCCCCAATGAGGAGCTCCTTCCTGTCGGATAAGAGGGCGAAGTCATACCCATGCATGAACGTCTGGAATCCCAGCACGCTCCCGGGTTTGTAGCTCTCGAAGTCTTCTATCTCCTTGACCTTGGGAGCCTCTTTTTCATCAACGGCTCTAGGATCCTGGTCGGGCAGGTACGCGCGTACGCCTGTATTTTTTGAAATGTATCTCGTGGCCCTTGTGTGATTCCGAGTAGTCAGGATTATCGCCTCGGGCCTGCCCAGTTTAGTCGCCGCATCGAGGAGGCCGGGAACAAGAGGCGGGTCGACGAACACAACGCCGGTATCCCTTACGAAGAGGTGGCCTACCATCATCCAGTCATTGGCCGGGTCTGGAGTTGACCAACTGAAGGCCCCTTCCCTTATCTTTGTTAGCATCGTGGAACGGCCAACTCGATTAAACACCTGTGAGTCTTAAGGTTTGGCCGCAAATGGGAATCACGAAGGTGATTCAGCACAATTCGCATCGTGTTCAACCAGCTTGCCAGAAAGAGATTCGACCCCATCGTGGGTCTGGACCCCACCGGGCCCGTGGTCGAATAGCTCATTATGGGAAAAGCATAAACGCAAATACGACACGAAGTGCACAACAATGAAGATCAAGGTGACAAGCGTGTACGTGGACGACCAAGAGAAGGCACTGCACTTCTACACCAGAGTGCTGGGCTTTGCAAAGAAGACAGATGTCAGCAACGGGCCATATCGCTGGCTAACGGTGGTGTCACCTGATGACCCGGAAGGCATCGAGCTGCAGTTAGCGCTCAACGACAACCCAGCTGCCAAGGCCTTCCAGGAGGCAATGTTTCAGCAGGGCCAGTCCGCAATCATGCTCTTCTCCGACGACGTGAAGGGCGACTACGAGAAAATCAGGGCTCGGGGTGCGGAGTTCGTAATGCCTCCCACCCAAGTAACGGGCTCGACCATTACCAAGCTGAAGGACACTTGCGGCAACTTGATTCAAATCTCGCAGTTGGCGCGCTGGTAGGCATGGGGTTCGGAATGGGGGCAGCCTGGTGAGCGCCGGATGACGCCACCTCAGCGGCGGGTCCGCTCAGGCCACGGATCTTCTGAGTACGGAGAAGGAACTGCGGCCGCAGCGGAGAAATTGGAGAAGCGGAGGAACGCTCTGGGATTTTATCAGGTAGGGAGGGCCTATGGAATACCGATATTCATGTTAAGTGAAAGAGCAAACGCTTCACAGTCAGCAAACCGCGTAGCAGAGCCTAGATTGGCGCTGCCTACCTACCAGTTCATGCTTTCTGCTTTTGGCTCAGAAGAATCGCTCAAAGACAAATTCAATGACGGTGGAAAGAGTGATTACTCCTTTTGGATCGCTGGCATCGGTAGAGACACGAATCATATGATTGACGAGTCCCTAGAGGCAGAAATTACACCTGCTCAGGAGGCGGAGGCCATTAAGCTTGCAGAATCAGGCATGAATTATAAGGAGATAGCCAAGGAGTTGAGCATTACTGCCTTAAGCGCATATTACGCGCTAAAGAAGAAGGGGAAAACCAAGGCAAGGAAGTCAATCAAGCCAAGAAGCTCGGCCCTTTGTGCTTTTGATAAAAAAGGAGATCTCCAGGCAGGCAAAGGAGCCTCTTTAGAAAGCACCGTTCGTGTTTCGAGAGGCTCGGATGACATGCCTCTTCTATTCTTCGTTCTTCGTGACAGCTACTCCAGGGTTGGCGGCGCGCGCTTCGTCATCACCGCATGCAATGGGAGACAGTTCACGCCTGATACTCTTTCCAGAGTGATAGTAGGAACTCCACTAAAGTATTGAACGGTTCGAGAGCTGCCTGAATGGAATAGGTGAAAGTGGGCCCAGACCACCACTTCCGACGCCAAAACCCACCATACGCATGCTGTTGAATGGGCAAGGCAAAAGAGGATTCGCTTGGTTTTTTTCGCATCCCGCCCGGCCGGTGATGAAACAGCTCATCATGGGTTCCGTTCAGGCCAGGCGGAACAATCGAATCGCCTGACTCGCCGGCGGGATTAGATGGAGCCAGAATCCATAATGACCTTTATCGCCCGCGGTTCGCTTCACATGAAGTATCGAACATGAGACCCGCGGAGCCCCCAGGGAAGCACGCTGAGAGTTTGCCTACGCTACTGGGGTTCCGAGCATGGCTGCTCAGTATGATTGGGGTGACGCTGGTTTTCGCATTCCAGTCATTATACCCGACATACATTGGGCCCCTCTCCAACGTCTTTCCCACTGCCTGCGCCACGGCTGCATTCCTGTCGTCGTTCCTCTGCATGAAGCGATACGGTTTCAGTCTTCGCCTGAACTTCGAAGCTGTCTGGTTTCTCTTCACGGTCGGAATGGGGTTGTGGGCCTTCGCGGAGGGCTCTTGGGCCTTCTACTACTTCGTGCTCAGGGTGGCAGTCCCGTACCCATCACTTGCAGACATCTTCTACATGGGAGGTTACCTACCGATCATTGCAGGGCTTTTAGGTTACATAGACACATTTCACGAGGCACTGTCTAGGCGACGGTTGGGATTCGCCCTCGTCTTCATCGGAATCGCAGTCGGTCTCGCTCTCGCGTTCGTAGTGCCGATTGAGCTTGCGCAAAAGCTCCCGGTCTCTGCCTTCCTCACTGACATGGCCTACCCGGTTCTCGACCTAGTACTGCTTTCCTTGACGGTGCTCTCGTTGGCCATTTTCGCCGGGGGAACGATCGCGAAGTGGTGGGTGCTTTTTGGCATAGCCTCGGCCCTGTATGTAATTGGAGACGAGTTCTTCCTCTACCAGGTCGCCCTAGGCAGCTACTACAACGGGAGCGTCGACGACCTCATCTTCTTGTTGGGCTACCTCACGTTCGCCTTGGCATTCTACGTGCACAGGAAGGAGTTCTAGCGGGGCCTCGGGAGATTTCGGACCGTTGATGACTATCTGTCAGCTCGTAAGGCGGCATCGATCTTGGAAGGTTAAGGGGAAAGGCGTTGAATGATTACGAGAAAGTCTTTGTCTTCAAGATGATGCCCCTGAAGAAGGCAGGCGTAGATTTTGAAGCTCTTGCAAGGGAGGCCCTCACGGGCAAGTTCGGCGGTGCCACCGATGTGATGCTTCGGGGTCTCAGCCCGGATGCCTTGAGAGAGCCAGAGTACTTTGTTAAGGAGCTATCGAGAATCTTCGGGCGGGGTGCCGTCGCTATATACGAACCAATTGAAAAGTACGTTGATATGGGACTCTGCGGTCCAAGGCAGGATTCTCCAGTGCTTGGATTGCTGCGCCAATTGGGCCAACCTCAAAGGGGGGATGGGGAATCGAACACAATCCTTCTTCATGAACACCGCATCAAGGATGAAGATGGGAACTATCCCGACAACGCAGACTAGAGCGGGCTTCATTTCTTCCGATGCGCCACTGTTGAACACGGCTCAGGTGGCTCGCGCGTTCCTCTGCGCTTAACAGGGTCCCTAAGGTTTCATTTCCTTCTTCAGGACGTAATCGAAGAACCTGTAGACCGTACCGTCATCTGCGGTCCATTGTGCTCGCAGCCTTGTCTTCTTTTCAGCCCTTCGGAGAGCAGACAAGAGCTCCCGGTTCAGGTCTTTGGCACTCTCCCCATCCATTTTTCGCCTCACAACGAACTCGCCCGGCTTCGATCCAGGTTCAAGTGCACCCTTCCCGAGCAGGTCTAGGAGGGCACGGCGCACCAGGCCGGGGCTGTCCGTGTCAATCCTTGCATCGAGCGCGAATCTCCGTCTGGCCATGGCAGCTACGACTACCCCTGCGAGTATACGGCTTCCGATGCAGTTTCGGGGGAACGCTTACTAGTCGTCGGCGAGGAGAGGAAAAAACGCAGGGCTAGGGCGAGTCAGATGGCACAACCAGAACTGGGGGACTCTGCTTATCCAGATAGGAGATACCAATTCGTCACCCTTGCCATAGTAATGACTGGAGTCCTGATGAGCGCGGTGGACACTACGGCGGTCGTCCTTGGTCTCCCAGTGATGATGGGAGACCTGCACACGGACATCCTAAGCATGATTTGGGTGATAATGGCCTACCTTCTCGTAATCACGATCCTTGGGACGCAGGTGGGGAAGTTGGGGGACATGCTTGGGAGGGTTCGGATGTACAACCTCGGGTTCGCCATCTTCACTTTTGGTTCCCTCCTTTGTGGCCTGTCCTCCTCTGGGCCGCAGATTGTGGACTTCAGGGTCATTCAGGGAGTGGGAGGTGCGCTGATTTCCTCGAACAGCGGGGCTATCATCGCAGACACCTTTCCAGAGAACATGAGGGGTCGGGCATTCGGATACACAGGGTTCGGCTGGTCAGCGGGTGCTATCCTTGGCATCCTGGTAGGAGGCGCTTTCGTCACCTTCCTGAATTGGCGATACATCTTCTTCATCAACCTGCCAATTGGTATCGTGGCAACGACGGTAGGCTACGTCAGGCTCCGAGACCGCGCTCCAAGGGTGAAGAGCACCTTCGACCTCTTGGGAATGCTCCTTCTCGGGACAGGACTCTACCTTTGGTTGGTCTTCCTGACCGATGTCACCGGCTCGGGATGGTCCTCCTCGTATTTCCCGAGCCTCGTCACTGGGACCCTGCTGCTGGTCGGATTCGTTGTCTGGGAACGCTACTACTCAAGCCCGCTCCTGAACCTGTCTCTGCTCCGGAAGAGGGTCCTCACGGCATCTATGCTAGCCTCCTTCTTCCAGTCTTTGGCGAGTTTCGCGGTGCTCTTCCTCGTGATAATGTACCTGCAGGGGCCACGAGGCCTTTCCCCCTGGAACGCCTCACTGCTTCTAATCCCGGGGTACGTCCTAGGTGGACTCGTCGCCCCGTTTGCAGGAAGGCTCTCGGACAAGCTAGGGGCCCGCGTGGTGGCCACCTTGGGACTTCTGGTCCAGGTTACCGGAATGCTGACCTATTCCACCCTCGCGCTAGATTCGCCGCTCTACGTCGTGATCATAGCGTCAATCATGACGGGCGCCGGTTCTAGCTGCTTCTTCCCAGCCAACAACAGCGCCGTCATGGCAAGCGCGCCTCGGGGCGCCTACGGAATCGCCTCGGGCTTACTCAGGACCTTCTCGAACATCGGCATGGTCAGCAGCTTCGCCGTCGCCCTCTTGATCGCTTCTTTGTCCATACCGAGGGAGCTCGCGTTCCAAATATTCCTCGGCACGAGTGGAATCAGCGGGGCGCTGTCTGCTGCCTTCGTGGATGGGCTCCACTCGGCCCTGATGGCGTCAATTGCGCTCCTCGGCGTTGCCGTCCTCCTTTCTGTGCTCAGGGGGAAGGAGGCAAGAACAGCCATGCCCCCAGGCCGAGTCTGATCATAAGAGGGCCGGGTTCCGGACCAGCAGAACGACCAGTGTTAGAAATCCAACAGCCATCCAGGCGCTGCTCGGCTCTCGGACATCTTAAACGACCTATAGGCGTTGGAGAGGATGACGAACGCAACGAGGTTCATACTGAGGTAGACGACGGACGTGTCGGTAGCTGACTTCGTAAGCGGGGTCTATGGCCCAAAGGGCAACGGAGAGTCTCATCATCGGTTCATCGAACCAGCCAATTTGATGCCGCGATCAAGTCGGGTCCGTGGTTCCTTATTACTACTTCGTCGACGTGTAGCCACTGAGAGCTCCGAGGAAGCCCCCCAGAACTCCGATGCCCGCCATTCCGAACGGGCCGAAGATTACCCCAACGACCAATCCGATGACCGTGCCCACAGTAAAGTCCTTCATCGCGACGCTCGACCAATTCTCCGCGACCACCAGACCTGTCAGCGCGTAGTTCGTGACGTAGAGTCCGACGTAGAGGGCGTCGTAGGCGTGCACTATCGCTGAATCTAAGTACCAGAAGTAGATTGTCGTGATGTTTCCGACAGAGAGCAGAATCAACAGCCAACTTCTCAAATTGGTCCGACCCAGCCGGGTAGCCCAAAGTCCGACGACAAGAACGAGCGGATACCAGACGATGCCGAAAACCCAGTAGGGGATCCCATCGAGGGAGGAATAAGGAGTGAAGGTGACCAGGGAATAGTTCGTGGTGAATGCGTTCTCCAGCCACGCGTGGTAGAAGGCTTCTGCCACGCCGACCGCGGAAAGGAAAACGAATAGGAGCGAAGCCCTCACGCCGCCATTTTGTACCACGTCGGGATACTTAAGAGAAACTCGTAACTCGGAGTACCGCTCTCGTTGGCGAGACCCACCATCGAGACCTTCTCAGGCGTGTCACCTGTGATGGGGCTTGTGATTAGCGCAGCTTTCCAAAGGTCGTGTGTTAACCTGTTGGCAATCCTAACCCGTTCACTAGCTCCACGGATTCGCTTCGCCTCATTGTCCGGGTCAGGTCCCCGACCAGGCCTAATGCTTTAGGGGATTCCGCTTTATATCTTGGTACCTGAGTAGACCGCGTGCATCCTGTTTCCGCGGATAACAAACTATTCAGCGAACGTAGCGCGGCTCGTTCGGTCTGGCTGGCTCTGGGTCTGGTGGCAATGCTCTCCCTGTCAGTCGCCTTCGGTTTCTCATTCTCCCCCGTAGCCCACGCGGCCAGTCCACCCCCGCCCATCTATGTCTCCTCTGCAGGAAGCGACACCACCGGAAATGGATCGCTCAGTACTCCATTCGCGACGATATCACACTCGGTGTCTACCGCTGTGTCCGGTCAGACTGTAATAGTCGAACCTGGAACCTACAAGGAGATGGTTCTGATAACGAAGCAGCTTACGCTAATGTCCCAGACTCTTCAGCCTTCAAGCACCACGATCGATGCGGCGGGGCAGCCGGTCGGCATCGCTGTTCTAGGGGCAAGCGCATCAGGAACGGTCGTCGAGGGATTCACCGTAACTGGCGCCAACAACGAAGGGATACTCGTCCAAGACAGCTCCAACGTGGTGGTTGACAACAACTTCGTCAGCAACAACGCGTTCAACGTCATAGCTGGGCTTGGCGAAGTGAAAGGAATCCAGCTTACAGGGACCTCTGAGTCTACGGTCGCGGGGAACACAGTAGTCGGCAACGGATACGGAGGGATAGGCGTAACAGACGATGGCGCAACGGATGCGTCATGGAACGCCACGGCAGCACCAACATCAGGTATCCCCGCAGGCACCCCAAACCCAGGGAATGCGAACCTCATCAGCGGAAACCTCGTCGAGAACAACCACCCCAACCATTGCGCAATTGTAATCTCCTCATACAACCCCAACGAGGGGACTTCCAACAACATCATCAGCGGGAATACAGTCGTAGACAACCAGAACGGGGTCATCATAGCAGCGGACACTCCGAACACAATCGCGATTAATAACACCGTGATCTACAACAACATACTGAACAACGGCGAGGGGGGAGTAATAGTGCACAGCAACGCGCCAGGTGACGTCGTGAAGAACAATTCCATCCTCTACAACGTGATAAGCGCGAACGGTTACCTCCCGACCCTCGAAGGAGTCATCGTGGGAGGCGAAGGGAACGTCCCTGTCGATGGGACGAGTATAATAGGCAACGTATTCCAAAACGAGGCCATCGCTGTCCAGATAGTTCTGGGCACAAACACAATGGTTGGTGGAAACATAATCGGGTCCACCGTGAAGCTGGCATACAACGGCACAGTTACTCAGGTCGGGATATCGTCCTCCCAATCCACCTCCACAGTAACTGCCACGGCTTCGACGGTCACGCAGACCGTCGTCAGCACCATTACAAGTGGCGCGAGCTCGAACACAACTGCTGCAGCCAGCTCAAATGGAGGTCTGACGTTCTCCCTGGCTCTGATTACCGCCGTCGGCACGCTTATTGTCGGCCTCATCGTGGGTATGGTCGTGAGGCCGATCAGAGAGGCGTCGGCTAGGTAATGCCGTCCTCAGGGGAGGACGGCACTAAAAAACAGGAGCCGGAAAAAGGCAAACCCGAGAAAGGCGGCGATTCCCGGAGGAACTTCCTGAGGGTCGGCCTGGCCTCCGCGGTAGGCCTTCTAATCCTTGGAGTTGGGGCGATAAGCCAGTCCCTGTTCGCCCCCGCCGAGTCGCTTACAACCGCGACTTCCACGACGTCAGAGACTGTTTCGACGAGCCAAGAAGAGGTCTCGCCTTCCACTCCCGGGTTTCCCGTGATAATGATCGCAAACCTGAACGACCTCGTCGTGAACAATCCAATCTACTTCTATTATCCACTGACTGACACTCCGAACATCCTCATGAAGCTCGGGACCAAAGCCGAGGGGGGCGTTGGCCCAGACGGGGACATTGTGGCTTTCAGCCAGACCTGCCAGCACCTGGGCTGCTCGGTTGGTTATGTCCCATCCGGCGGCTCCCCCGCCTGCGATAGATCCTATGTAGCGGCAGGCCCCGAGGCTTATTGTTGCTGCCACGGGAGTTCATACGACCTCGCAAACGGAGGCAAAGTGCTGGGAGGACCCGCACCCAGGCCCATACCTCAGGTCATTCTGAAGGTGGACAGCTCGGGGAACATCTACGCTACAGGCATGACCCCTCCCACCATCTTCGGCTACGACACCGGATCGAACGACGTGTCAGCCGACCTCACCGGCGGAACCCTCGTGAGCTGACGGCATGAGTGCGTCAGAAGACGATGCTGACAAGAAGACTGGCCGGGCCGAACGGCTTGTGGTGTGGTTTGACAACAGGCTCGGGCTTTCCCACGAGCTCCTGAGGCCCGCGCCGCGCTATTCTATCAATCCGTTCTACTGGCTTGGCGCCTTGGCAGTAGTCGCCTTCGTGATACAGGGGATCAGCGGCTCGATAATGCTCCTCTACTACGTGCCGACCCCATCCACCGCCTACGCTTCCACGCTCTATATCTTTCAGAACGTAAATTACGGGCAATTCTTGGAGACAGTCCATCTTTACACCGCCTATGCGATGATAATGCTCGCCTTCATGCACATGATGAGAGGGTTCTTCGTGTCGGTCCACAAGAAGCCAAGAGAGATAATGTGGGTCACCGGAATGGTGATGGGGTTCGTAACACTAGGCTTCGGCTTCACCGGTTACCTCCTTCCCTGGACTGTCGTCTCCTATTCGGCGACGAAGGTCGGGACGGCGATGATAGGGGCGCTGCCGAAGCCCATCTCTTCGTTCATCAACTTCCTGGTGGTGGGGAGCGGGGGCGACGCCGGTCAGCTGCTCCGTTTCTTTGACCTGCACGTCGTGGTGCTACCAGCGGTCCTATTAGTCCTGTTGGCGGTCAAGATGTACATGCTAGAGACTCACGGCGTTTCCGAGCCGGTCACGGGCGGAACGCCCGACCCGAAGAAGAGTGGAAGGTTGCTCCCGATTTTCCCGGACGTGTCTTTCTATCTCCTGGAGTTGGCCGCGCTCTTCGGCGCCGCCATGCTGTTGATTTCGGTCCTCTTCCCACTGAACTTGCCGGCTGCTTATTCTCCTGCTGCCGCAGGGCAGTCGGTCCCCCAGCCCGACTGGTACTTTCTCTGGATTTACCAGATAATCAAGATCTCAGCCTTCGAACAGGCCGGCCTTTCAGCAGCCCTCACTTCCGTGGCCCTGGTCTTCGTAGTGCTCACCATTCTGCCCTTCATAGACAGAGGCCAGACCAGGCGGATTGCAAGGAGGCCATGGTACATGACCATTGGGCTGATTTTCATCGCCGAGGTAATCGCTCTGACCATCTGGGGGGAGAAGACGCCTGGGCAGGTGATACCTAACGCTCAGGCCCTCCTGGTGTTGGGAGGGACTGCGCTTGCGGTCAGTATAGTCTCGTTCAACGCCTACAAGCTGCTCGCCAGACACCCTAAGGGCCAAGCACAGGTTGCGTTGCCTCAGTCGCCTCGGACCGAGGCGAGTCGGATCCATTCAGCGTCTGCCTGGGCATCGGTAATCTTTGTGGCGGTGCTCGGCCTAGGGGCATTTTCCATAGGAGGCCTGATCAATTCGGTAGTAATAATGGCGACGTTCGGCGTCAGCGAGCTGGAGCTAGTCGCTCTTGCTTCCTCCCTAGGCGCCCTCGCGTTGGCGATATTGGGGACGTGCTATTTGCTTTACAGGCTCGACCTGGGCCGCGGAAGAATCAAGAGAAGGGTCAAGATGTTCGAGATAGGCTGGATTCAGAAATGAAGCTAAACGATTGGCTGACGTACCGAATCATCGTGCTCCTTCTATTGTTCGGCCTTCTCTCAGTGATATACATGTGGACTCTGAATCCGGTGAGCTCTCGGAGCCAAACGACCTTCGCCATCTATCTCTCGATTGACCTCGTGGTTTTCGCAATGGTCTCCTACATCTTCAGGGTGTCGAAATGGGACGAGGATGTGAAGCGGCTTCCGCTTATAGCAGGGTGTGCGGCGCTTCTTATCCTGCTGTACGTCGGTTTGACAGCATGATCACGGGCCTCTTTAGCTATCTGGCAATCGCTTCGGATGCCATGTGGTGAATGAGGAGCGTGGACTTAGGAGAGTGTCACTTTACCTGTCATCCACCCTGGTGTGTCCATGGCACCAAGGATACCTGACGGGCCCGCCCCGCAACCGGTCTCGCAGTACCAGGCGTAGGTTCCTGCTGCACCTGTCTTGAAGTAGGCCACCACTGTGGAATTTGCCGGGACTGGGATGTTGACTTTCAGGGTGGGAATCGTAAACGTGTGGGCTATCAGGTCGGAGGAAACGTTGGTCACAGTCTCGCCTCCGTTCAGCACAATCCCGTTAGGCCCTTGCGACGAATTGACATCTGCATTGTTTGTGTAGGTTATCGTCCCGTTGACGGTCCCTTGGACGTTCGCGTATTGGCTGACGATTAGGGGCGCACTGCCGTCATCATAACAGACTATGGTGAGCTTGATCATGGTGTTAGCAGGAAGCGGGATGTTCGCGCTGGACTGAAGTCCCTCTGACGTAAGCACATAGTAGGCAGGTTGGGCGCCTATAGTCGAATTGTAGGTGTTCTGCGTCGTTATGACTAGCGTAAGCGGATACGCGCCTTGGATTTGGCTCGTCACCGTGACCGTCCCGCCCGAGGCCGGGGCAATAGTACTTTGGAAGCCCCATCCAATTCCGATTCCCGCTGCTAGGAGAACAAGCATAGACGCGACCGTAATAACGCCGGCCTTCACGGTTTTTTGTTAGGGTCAGGTGGTATTTATGCGAACCTGTTCTCAATATCGAGACAGAACCGCCGAGTGAATCCCAAGGAATCCAGGCGAACAGCCGTCTTGTCCTTTGAGCTGAAACGCACCACAGTCGCAACTGACCACCCACCCACAGTTCCGAGCATCACAAGTATGATCGGATCGTATTTGTACGCAGACGGTTGGGACGGTCTCGGCGTCATCAGATGACGATCTGGTGGTTGGGTGTTGGGTGCTTCAGAGTCGTCTAATGATCGTAATGTCTTTTAGTAGTGTTTCTGCGACGCGGGAGACCCCGGAATACTGTTAAAGGTTCGAGCGCCATCGCGTGCTCCGTGCAGGTCCTACGAATCGACGAGAGGAAGATCATACAACGGTTCGAGTCACGCACCCTCGGATCCGCCCGTATGTTCCGGAGGGCGAAGGGCGTGACGCCCGGCGGGGTGAGCGCGGGCATCAAGTTCTTTGACCCTTACCCCATTTTCATGAAGCGAGCGCAAGGCTCCCGCATCTGGGACGTGGACGGCAACGAATACGTGGACTACCTCATGAGCTACGGAGCCCTGGTCCTAGGCCACGGCGCGAAGACAGTCTGTGATACAATCGATACGGTCCTAGGCACCCTCGGAACCACGGTCTTCGGGACGCCGACAGAGGGGGAGATAGCCTTTGGAAAGACACTGCTGGACATGTACCACCCTGGCGGCAGCATAAGGTTCACGAATTCGGGACTTGAGGCCACAACGCTCGCGGTCCGGCTTGCAAGGGCACACTCAGGAAAGAGAAGGATTGCGAAGTTCGAAGGCCACTATCATGGCGCCGTGGACCGACTCTTGTTCAGCTACTCGCCAGAGGTAGCGAAGGCTGGGGAAGCCGGTTCTCCCGTCCCCATCGCCGACAGCGCCGATGTCGACAAGAGCCTGCTTTCTGACTCGGTCGTTTTGCCGTTCAACGACTGGGAGGCCACAGAAAGGATTCTGACGCGGGACGCCGAGGGCCTGGCTTGTGTCATAATGGAGCCCTTCGAGGAAGGGGTGATCCCCTGCGAAAGGCATTACATGGGCAGCCTGAGGAAGCTGACAAGGGACCTGAAAATCCCCCTAATCTTCGACGAAGTGAAAACAGGATTCAGGGTTAGGCTCGGTGGCGCGACCGAGTTCTACTCGGTCTTACCGGACATTTCGTGCCTTGGTAAGATCATAGGAGGGGGCCTCCCCATTGGCGCAGTGGTTGGGGAGACCGACATCCTCGCGCACCTTGACCCACGCGGAAAGCAAGGGACAAGGGTCTTCCATTCCGGGACCTTCAACGGAAATCCTCTCTCCATCAATTCTGGGAAGGCGACCGTTGATGCTTTGATGGTTCCTGGAGCGTTCGATCTCCTACGCAAGAGAACTGAAAGCCTCATGAGCGGGATCTCAGCCGTCCTGGATGGAAGGGACATACCCAATCAGGTCCTGGGGGAAGGTGGCATGTTCAACTTCTACCTCACGTCGAAACCTGTTAGATGCTACAGGGACGTTAAGAGCTCAGATTTGAGGCTCAGGAGGTTCCTCGACCTGGAACAGATCACTAACGGGGTCTATCTGAAGCCGGAGAACAGATACTGCCTTTCCCTCGCCCACTCGGACGACGATCTTGGCGTCACGAAGGAGAGGTTCGCACAATCAGTCGAGGACCTGCTCGCGTCAGCCGCATCCTGACTGCCATGAGTGGAAGCAGAGTCAAGGTCACGGACTAGCGTTTGGCGTAGAAGTCCGCCACTGCCCTGAACGACTCCTTAGGCTCCCAGGGCATGTCTGGATAGGTCGTCCCGTGCCCTTCCTCGTAATACTTCACCAGGCTCATGTTTGCCGTGTCAAGGTCGTACCGACTTCGTGTCGATTATGTTTCCGCCAAACCCCGATGAGCTGAGAACGACAAGTTATGCCCAAACTCGGGGATGCACCCCAGCTAAACTCGTAGTTGAATCTACCATGGCACTTGGGGCATTCCAGTATTGATACCGTCAAATCGTGACTAAACATTAGCGAGAGTCTCACTCTTAAGTCGCATGCACGATTGCCAGTTCCGAGAAGACTTCCCAGACCCTCCAAAATCGCCTGGTTCAACTAGTGAACGTGGATCATGAGACCGAGGTTTGCGATTTTACGGTCGACTCAATGGGGCGAAATTACGATTCCATTGGTTTGCAGAATAACTACCTCGGGTTGGCCAACCAAAAATGAATGACTTATCGAGAAGAAGGAAAATTCCACCTCTCTTATGTCCTGACAAATGCCTTGGATACGAAAATCATTACGACTCAATGAAGATTTGAGAGTTAACGAAAAGAAAGACCCAGCTAACAGATATTAACGAGCACCATTTTTGAATAATACCGGATGAAGTTTCTGTTCGTCACCGACGAAAGTCTCTCCGCAGATCTTGCGTGGCAACTGAAGAAGGAAGGACACGACGTCAAGATGTACTGTCATGGGCAGGCGGAGAAGGACGTCGGGCTCGGGTTCTTTGAGAAGGTCGAAGAATGGGACTCGCTGAAGGACTGGGCTGACGTAATAATCTTCGACGACATCGGCTTTGGCGCCAAGGCGGAACAGCTCCGAACAGAGGGAAAGTTCGTGGTAGGGGGGAGCATCTACACGGACAAGCTGGAGCTCGACAGAGAGTTCGGGCAATCGGAGCTCAACTCCGTCGGAGTGGACGTGCTCCCGAGCTGGAACTTCACATCGTTTGACGAGGCCATAGAGTTCGTCAAGAAGAACCCGGACAGGTACGTGCTGAAGCCGAGCGGCAAGGCCCAGAACGAGAAGGAGCTGCTCTTCATTGGCCAGGAGGGGGACGGCAAGGACATCATCCAGGTCCTCGAGCACTACAAGGCGAACTGGTCCAAGAAGATCAAGGAGTTCCAGATGCAAAAGTTCGCGGAGGGGGTAGAAATCGCCGCGGGAGCCTTCTTTAACGGGAAGGAGTTCATAATGCCGGTCTGCGTCAATTTTGAGCATAAACGGCTCTTTCCCGGCGAATTGGGGCCCAGTACGGGCGAGATGGGAACAGCAATCTTCTACACAAAGGACAGCCCCGTTTTCGAGAGGACTCTGCTGAAGGCGAAAGAAAAGCTCGCGGCTAGCAAGTACGTGGGCTACGTTGACGTTAACTGTATTGCAAACTCCAAGGGAATCTGGCCCCTTGAGTGGACCTGCTTCGATGCGGAGACGGAGATTCTGACCCGAGATGGATGGAAACGCTATACCAATGTCGAGGTCGGGGATCTCACGCTAGCCATCAATCCCGAGAACCGCGAGATTGATTGGAAACGAATCACGCACAAGTTCGTCAAGGATTACAAAGGAAAAATGGTTAGGATAGGAGCCGTGAAAAAGAAGCACTCCGCAGTTGATGTTCTTGTCACCCCGGACCATCGATTGTTGGTAAATACCTACGGAGGACTCAGAATCGTAAGAGCCGATTCGATACCTATTCACAACACAAAACTGCTCAGATCCGGGACTTTTAAGGGAAAAGCTAGAGAATATGTCGAAGTTCCAGAGTATACCAGCGAGCACGTCTATAGAAACGGGACAATCCTCAGGACAGTTCATCCCGCAGTTCGAATCAAGATTGACTCATTCGTAAGATTTCTTGGCGTGTTCTTGGCGGAGGGCTATTCATCAGGCGATTTCATCAAGATTTACCAGAGCCCCGGCAATCAACATTGGAAAGAGATGGACAGAATTCTCGATGAACTCCCATTCAAGCACACGATCCAAGTGGATGGCTTTCAAATCAGCTCGATTCAGTTGTGCAACTACATTAGACAACTTGGGTTGGAAGGGGTACCCGCGGAGGCGAAGTTCATCCCAACTGAATTCAAGGACCTGGAGCCGTCTCACCTTGAAGCTTTGATGAATGCTTTTGCCTTAGGGGATGGGCACCGACACAAGAGGACAAGGCAACTCTATCATTTCTCGTCGTCGAAGAAACTAGCCGACGACTTGCAGGAGATGATTATCAAATCCGGAAAGGTCGCAAACTTGCGAATCCAGAAGCAGGCAGGGACCAAGTCCATTGGAGGGTATACCAGGAAGAACGATATCTGCATACTCTCTGTTCGGGAGGTAAAGACGGATTACTGCCTTGATTCGCGAGTCATAGGAGAAGTCGATTACGAAGGAGCAGTGTGGGACGTGGAGGTCGAAGATTGGCATACGTTATTGGTAAGGAGAAAGGGGAAGCCATTTTGGAGTTCAAACTGTCGTTACGGCTACCCCACAATCAGCATCCAGATGGAAGGAATCACAAGCGAGTGGGGCCAGTTCATGTACGACATCGCTCACGGGAACGATACTCAGCTGAAGACCAAGAAAGGATACCAGATAGGGGTCGTGGTCGCTATCCCTCCATGGCCCTTTGAGGACGAGAAGGCGTTCAAGAAGTATTCAGAAGGCGCGACGATACTCTTCAAGCGCCAGAGCCTCGATGGCATCCACATAGGCGAGGTCAAGCTCGAGGAACAGGACTGGCACATCGCAGGGAACTCGGGGTACGCGCTTGTCGTCACAGGGTCAGGGGCCACAATGTCGGACGCGATAGAGAAGGCGTACCAGAACGTTCGGAACGTGATGATCCCGAACATGTTCTACAGGAGCGACATAGGACAGCGGTGGACACACGACAGCGATATGCTTCTAAGCTGGGGATACATCTAGGCCACTCTTCAGATTCCGCCCCACATATCTCTCTTTACGCGGGGAAGGGGGGACATAGGGTTCAGCGGTTTTGGTGGGGTTGGAGTCGGGATTCCCTGTCACCTACGCGGGTTGCCCAGAACCTTTCGCTTTGCTATCGAAGTATCTGTCTGCCTTGTTGAGCGTTCGTAGGATTCTCAGAAGTATGTAGACAACCACGCCCAAAGCTACTACAACGAATGCGCCGAGTATCAGCCACTGTAGCGGGTCATCAAAAGCCACAACCATGATTGAAGACTCGACTTGATTTACGCCTTTTCATGAGAACGGCCTAATGGTTTCTGGCGGGTCTGGAGATTGAGGTCAGCCTCTCCTTTTCCAAAACGACCAGACTAAGCCCACTGCAGACAGGATGATGACTACGAGTCCCAATATGAGCAGTTGGTAAACAAGAGGCGGTGCAAAGCACGTTGGAACGGTGCATATCCAGGACTGGTTGAAGTCGATGACCAGGATATGCCGCCTATGAAGAGCCCGACCGCAGAGGCATCCTTGAGTGTTCGATTTCTCAAGTGTCCTGCTTCTGTTCTGCGCTTCATGCCTCAGAGGGTGGCCTCATGGGGTGTAAAGTTCTACTGATGAGAACGGCCACTAGACCTGAGCCTCCAACCAGTCATTCAGATCGGACAACACCCCTCTCAGGTCGCGGTAGCTTCCTCTTTTGAGGGCCTTCTCAAGGAAGTAGTCCAGGTCCCACCCCTCCAGGTTTTTTCCTTCCGCCTCACGAAGAATCTGCGAGCGTGAAATGGGGAATCTCGCCTCCCTGAGCAATCTTGAAACAGCCGCCGTCAGGCTGGAGACTCTGCACCAGGCCATGCCCATGGATCCTTCCTACGTTCTGATATGATGAACCAAATGACAAGGCCGATCAGCAGCGCTTGAGCCACTGAGCCAAGGACGAGGATTATCGTCGCGGGAACGTTGCCGTTCTCAACAAGTGCGTAGTGTTCTGGCTGGGTGAGGGTCTCGCTCAATGCCACCACGGCGAGGACCAGGCCAAGATAATACGAAATTCTGGGGCGCACGAAGGTCAGAATGCTGTCGACCACGAAGAGCAGCCATCCGAGCGTCAGGATCTCAAAAACGTCTGTCGGGAGAAGGGGTTGGGCCTGCCAGAGGAAGAACACGCCAAGGACCGCCGAGAAGATTATCAGCCCCTGAATCGCTCTCGAGGCGGATATCATCGGGGGCGCCGACCTGTCTTCGTTATTTCAAATTATGCTAGCCTCGAAACTCTTTTGAAGTGTTCACAATCCCGAAAGTTCCATGGTGACACGTAGCCACAGGTCGTTCCACCTACCTGAATCGAAGCCTCACTATGTCCCGCCCAGAGAATTCCGCACTCTGCACAGGAAGATAGAACTCTCGGTGGATTTCGAGAAGAAGAGCGTTTTTGGCTCTTGCACTCTTGACGTGGAGCCCATCCGACAGGGGCTCGGGAAAGTGCACATCGACGCACGGGAGCTCGACGTTAGGTCGTGCTCCGTCGACGGAGCGAAGGTAGACTTCGAATACGACAACGCCGTCCTGACCGTCCCGGTCCCAGAGAAGACCGGGGCCAGATCCATCAGGGTGGAGTACTCGGCAACTCCGAAGGAAGGGTTGTACTTCACGGCTCCCGACGAGGAGCACCCGGAAAAGGAGGTTCAGGCCTGGACCCACAGTGAGCCGGAGTCCGCGCGCTTCTGGTTCCCCTGCCACGACCACCCGTCAGACAAATCGCCTAGCGAAGTGGTGATCCGGGTACCCAAGGGTTTCAGGGTGATCTCCAACGGGAGACTCGTCTCTGAGAAGGAAGAAGGCGACAGTTCGGTCTTTCACTGGAGGGAGGACACCCCCCACTCGAGTTACCTCACATCGTTCGTTGCTGGCAAGTTCGGACGAATCACTCAAGAAGTCCACGGGGTCAAGCTTCACTACAACTTTCCAGAGTCGAAGCGCGCCGACGTCCTAAGATACTTCGGGGAGACGCCGCGGATCATCGAAGTGCTCGAGGAGCTCACCGGGACGAAGTATCCGTACGAGAAGTACGACCAGACGACGGTCCAGGATTTCATTGCCGGGGGGGAGGAGAACCTAAACGCTACAACTCTCTCCATGAACTATTACCCGGAGGCAGGTACAGAGGAGGACTTTCAGCCAATGTACTCAAACCCATTCTCGTCTGCCGTGAGCCTGGTCGCCCATGAGGCGGCCCACCAGTGGTATGGAGACTGGGTCACCTGCTCCGACTGGTGCCACGCGTGGGTCAACGAAGCTTGGGCGACCTACCTGGAGTCGCTCTACACAGAGAGGAGTCGTGGGGCCGACCAGATGCGATGGGAGATGCGTTCCAGGGAGGTGGAGTACTTCGAAGAGGACGAGACCCAATACAGACGGCCCATTGTCGACAGAGAGTACGTGTGGCCCCACGACGTCTTCGACCACACCACCTACCGCAAGGGAGCATCCATGCTACACGAGCTCAGGTACATCACGGGGGACGACGTCTTCTTTCGCGGGACGGCCGAGTTCCTGAAGAGACACGCGAAGGCGTGCGGGGATACCGACGACATGCGCAAGGCGATGGAGGCGGTGAGCGGGCTCCAGCTGGAGGAGTTCTTCGAACAGGCCTTCCTGAAGCCGGGGTTTCCGGAGTTTCAAGTTGAGTACGCCTGGGACGATGCAGACATGACTGCCACTCTGTGCGTAAAGCAGGAGCAGGATACCGCAGACGGTACGCCAATCTTCAAGCTCCCCTGCGACATTGTGTTCTACGTCGAGGGAGTCAGAAAGAAGTTCAGGGTCATGCTGGGCTCCGCAGAGCAGTCGCTCGTGTTTTCCCTGGACGCCAGACCCTCGGTGGTGGAGTTCGACCCCGAAAGGTGGCTGATGAAGAAGCTGAAGTTCGAGAAGACGTTCGACCTCCTTGAGAGCCAGCTGTCACAGAGCCAGGACGCCTGGAGCAGGGCTGAGGCCGCCACTGCCCTTGGTAAGACTGCTTCAGACCGAGCCATCCCATCACTGGCTTCGGCAGCAAGGAAAGAGCAATTCTGGGACGTAAGGGCGTGCGCGCTCCGTGCGCTGGGTGAAATCGGTAGCGATGGGGCGCTGTCTGCGCTGATAGAAATTGGAGTCCCCCCGGACAGACGGGTGAGGCGTGCGCTGGCAAAGGCACTAGGGAGCTTCAAGGACGAAAGGACGAGGAAGATGCTGGTCGGGCTCCTGGAGGCGGACGAGAGCCCCTACGTCAGGTGCGAAGCGGCGCTGTCGTTGGGTAAGTCTTGGCCTGAGGGAGCCCTCCCCTACCTCAAGAAGGCAATGGGGGTCCATTCCCCGAACGAGACGCTGGGCGAGGCGTGCCTGGAGGCCATGGGCAAGCTGAAGGATGAGGAGGTTAAGCAAATTGTAGACGGTAGCCTTGCCTATGGGAAACCAACGCGGGTGAGGGTGGGAGCCCTGAAGGCGATCAAAGCCCGGGGACGGATTGCGGACGACGAGCTCCCAATGCTGAAGGACATCCTGCTGCGGGACAAGGAGTACAGGGTGAGACTGTACCTGGTTTCTGGCTTGCTGCGCGAACTAGCCGATAGCAGGTTCATCGACGCCCTGGCCGAAGTCGTGAAGAAAGACAGGAACGGAAGCATTAGGAGGGAGGCGCTGGAGGTGTTCTACGAGTTATCGAGGCAAACCGAGCAGACAGCAGCAATAACGGAGCTGAAGGCCCAGGTCGATGAGCTGAAAGAGGAAAACAGGAAGCTCGTGCGGTCGGCGGGCTAGCGGTACCCTATTCGTTTCCTCGGGCTCGTCCCTCCGGTTGAGGTCACCTTCGACTGCCTGGAGGAGAGGAGCCGCTTCATCTTTGGGCCCATCGAATCGAACACCTCTGCGATGTCATACCCCGTCTCAGAAAATGCGTGCCTTTCCTTTGGAGTGTACACTTCCACCGAGACTTCGTACCTCGCATGGGTCTTTCCTGGTTTCTTCGACTTCACTACCGCCCGTATCTCCTCGATAAGGGGATAGACCTTGCACAACTCCCCAGACAGCTTCTCGAACTTCATTTTCGCCTCGCCGGCTTCGACGGGCTCATCTGGGAGGCCGACGATGTAGAATGGAGGGTTGGAATCCCGTGGGACCATCAGAGAACAGGCACCGGCCGCCCAGGGCGGTCTTTATGGGTTCTGGCGCCCTCCTCTTGCTGGCGACGACACGAGTAACAGGTTTCGAAGGCAGAGTGGAACTCGACTCGTTCTGGTTATTGATTTGATTGGATTCCTAGGACGGCTCCGAGCTCAGAAATCGAAGATATGAGGAAGTCGGGCCCTGCTGCAGCAAGCCGGTCGGGCGCATAGCTCCCGGTCGATACTGAGACGCTCTTCACACCTGCTCCCTTTGCTGCCATGACGTCATAAGGTGTGTCACCAACATAGTACACGTCGTCCTTTGGAAGGGAGAGCACGGAGACGGCCTGGAGGAGCCCCTCGGGTCTGGGTTTCATGGTCTCGGTGTCATTTCGGGTAAGCACGAACTCAAAGAGGCCGTGGAGCCCAGAGATGGCGAGGGACCTTGCGGCCGCCTTTTGTCCGCTGTTCGTAACCACCGCGAGCCTGACCCCTTTTGCCTTCAGGCCGACTAGGGCCTCCCGGACTCCGGGAAAGGGCCTCGTAGAGGCGATGTTTCTCAGCTCAAAGTCGTCGAGGATGTCGAAAGCCTTCCTCCTGTAGTCCGTGTACCCACTCCCTGGGGAGATCCTTGCCTTTGCTGCATCGAAAATCGTCTGGGTGGGTGTTGAAAGGTTCAATCCGGAAGTGTCGACCCCCCTGGCCCTCAGTTCCCCAAGCAGGGCGGTTCTCACCCCCTCAGCGTCAAACTTGAACGATACGAGAGTGCCATCTATGTCGAAGATGGCTGCGACAACCATGGCGGACTAGATCTTCTTTTTCGAGAACAGAATTAGAATCGCAAGCCCGACGAACCCCAGGGCGACTACGAGAATCGCTATGGCAGTCAGCGTGTCCGACCCCGCCGCCTGAAGGACTGGCAGGTGTGGAAGCAACTTGCGCGCTGTCCGGCCAACTTCGTATTTATCCCTTGAGGGGCTGTCGTTGGTTAGAACCGTTAAGTAGACTCCCCACACCTTAGTTCACGTGCCGCCGCGAATTACATGCTACGGCGGAGTAGGGGAAATCGGCGGGAACAAGTTCGTCCTCGAGGACGGCGGGGTTAAGGTAATCCTCGACTTCGGGACTGGGTTCTCTGAAGGCTCGGACTATTTTGATTCATCCATCTCCCCAAGAGGGGTCAACGGTGCGGGGGACCTCTTCGAGTTCGACTTGCTCCCCCAGATTCCCGGGCTCTATTCCGAAGAGGCCCTGCAGAACACCAGTGTAGATTATTCAGAGCCCGAGTTCGACGGAGTGGTCCTTAGCCACTATCACTCAGACCACACCGGGAGAATCGGGTACATCGACCCCAAAATCCCAGTCTATTGCGGGGAGACGACCGCGCTGATACACGACGCGTACACTGCCTCCACGGGCTCCCCACTTCGCGGGCATCCAATCAGGAAGTTCAGAACAGGGGACAAATTCACCATAGGCCCCATGGAATTCCGCCCCATCCATGTCGACCACTCGATCCCTGGGGCATACGGGTTCGTCATACACACCAGCGGAGGGACAATGGCATACACAGGGGACTTCCGTTTCCACGGACCCGTAGGGTCCATGACAAGGGACTTCGTGGCCTCCGCCAGGCGGGAGAAACCCAACCTCCTCCTCACCGAGGGGACGAGGGTGGGCCCAGAAGACGATTCAACGAACATGAGTGAAACGGCCGTGAAGAAGGAGGCGCTGAAGATGGTGAAGGGGACGAGGTCGCTCGTGTTCTCTACATTCAGGGGAAACGATGTCGACAGGGTGAACACCTTCTTCGATGCCTGCAAGGAGGGCGGAAGGCGTCTCGTGGTCTCTATGAAGATCGCCGTGCTCCTCGAGAAGCTTTCGGCAGACAGAGGACTCAGGGTCCCACGCGTCGGCAGAGACGTGGACGTCTACCTCCGAAGGAAGAAGACAGGGAGGTTCGATGACTCGGACTACTACTCGTGGGAGAGACCGTTCGTCGCAAAGGGATTGAACGCAGAAGACGTCAGGAAGAGACAGGGGGAGGTCTTCCTACACCTTGAGGCCTGGAACTTCCCTGAACTCATAGACATCAAGCCCGATCGTGGAGGGACCTACATCCACTCGGCCACAGAAGCATTCAACGAAGAGGGGGAGAAGGAGGAGACTCTGATCAGGAACTGGGTCGAACACGTTGGGTTTCGGTACACACAACTGCACGCGTCTGGGCACGCCCCATGGAGCGAGGTGAGAGGGCTGGTCAGGGAGATCTCGGCGAAGAAAGTGGTGCCTATTCACACAGAACACCCTGAGTTGTTTGGTGAGTTCAACAGGGAGGGGAGTTGGGTACTTCAGCTACCCCTCAGAGGGAAGGCCGTCACGTTGGGCTCCTGAGCCAACAAGCAGAAATAAGGTGAAGCAGCGGAGCAGACCCGTTGGAAAGTAAAGGGGAGACGGACAATCCAAAAGCGGTGTTCTCACGGGGAAGGAAAGTGTCGGCGTCTCGCAGATTCTCTCCCGCCCGCTGGAACCTTGACGACCTGATTTCGGGAGGACGGGGTGACTTTCAGAAGACGCTGAGTGAATTACAACGGAGGGTAACGGAGTTCGAATCGAGTAAGACACGACTCGCAGACTTCGGCAAACAAGAAGTTACGGATGTGCTCCATCAATACGAGGGCATCATGGAGGAACTCGCAATCATCACCGCGAAACCACAGATGGAGTACAGCACGGACACCTGGGACGGGAAGGTGAAGGCATCATTGGACAGGGCGGAAGACCTGGACGTGGACATTGAGAACCGCCTCCTTTTCTTTCAGCTTTGGTGGATCGGCCTCGAAGATTCCCGGTCTGCTCTGCTGATGCCGGACGACGCCGATCTACGATATTTTCTGACTCTCTGGAGAAGGCAGAAGCCCCACACGCTGGAGGAGAGGGTCGAGCAAGCAATCAATCTGAAGAACGTGACGGGTTTCTCCGGTTGGACACACCATTACGACAAGATCGTATCCGATTTTACGTTTGTTTTGAAGGTCAAGAACAGAACGCTGAAGGACGCAGCCGGCAAACCTAGAAAATTCGTGGCAGAAGAGGTCGTGAGACTGGCATATTCTCCCGACTCGTCGACCAGAGAGGCGGCATACAAGGCTTTACTGGGAAAGTATGCTGAGCACGGAAACATACTCGGCGAGGTCTACCGGACAATCGTCAGGGACTGGAGGAATGAATTCGTCAAGCTTCGGGGGTACGAATCGGCTATCTCGCCAAGGAATCTCGGGAACCAGGTAACCGACGCGACCGTCAAGACCTTGCTGAGCGTATGCAGAGAAAATGGCCCAGTATTCCAGGAGTTCTTCGAAGTCAAGTCAAAGCTTATCGGAATGAAGAAGATGAGCAGATATCACATTTACGCGCCTTTAGCTAAGAAGGAGCGGAGCGTTTCCTATGCCGACGCAGTCAACAAGGTCATCAACGCCTTCGAAAGATTCGACCCCAAATTCACTAGGCTGGCCACCAGGGTGTTCGAGGCAAATCACGTAGATTCTAGCCCGAGAAAAGGCAAAGAAAGCGGGGCCTATTGTTACAGCGTCACTCCCCGCGTAGTGCCTTATCTGTTCTTGAATTTCTCGGGGGTGAACAGGGACATCGAGACAATCGCTCACGAGTCTGGGCATGCAATCCACAGTCAACTGGCAACCTCGCACTCCGTGTTGACATTCCACCCCCCGCTAGTCTTGGCGGAAACCGCTTCGGTCTTCGGCGAGATGCTGTTGTTCGACAACAACCTACGTGAGGAGAAGAACAAAGAGATCAAGCGAGGAATGCTCATGGACAAGATATCTTCGGTTTACGCCACCATTGGAAGGCAAGCCTACTTCGTGGTTTTCGAGGAAGAAGCACACAGGGCGGTGAACGAAGGGGCCACCGTTTCAGACCTTTGTGCTCTATACTTTAGGACCCTGCGTGAGCAATTCGGGGAGGCTGTCCAAGTCCCAGACGAGTTCAAATGGGAGTGGACGTACATCCCACACATCTACCATACACCGTTCTACTGCTATGCCTACTCCTTTGGGAATCTGTTGACCCTGGCTCTTTACGATACATACCTGAAGGAAGGAAAGAGCTTCGTTCCGAGGTACATGAGGCTCCTCTCGTACGGAGGATCAAAGAACCCCGAAGATATTCTGACCGAGATAGGGGTAGACGTTTCGTCGCCGAAGTTCTGGCAGGGAGGATTCAATGTGATACGCAGGATGGTTAAGGATCTTCAGACTCTTTGACGGCGTTCAGGCTTCAAACAACGAGCGCCGTCTCCAGATAATAAAGAAGGGGGGGTTGCGCATAAGCGCAGCCGGCGGTCGGTGTCTAACGAACTACAGGTACAGTCTCCAGTGCCTGGTTGATGAAGGCAGCATCAGGCTCGTAATCCACGAGTCTGCCGCCGAGCTTGTCCTCGTAGGCCTTAAGGTCAAGCAGGCCATGCCCGCTCAGGTTGAAGAGGATGGTCTTGGGCTCGTTACGTTGTTTGCATTGGAGCGCGATGTCGACGGCTGCTTTGATGGCATGGTTGGACTCGGGGGCCGCCACGATTCCCTCGGTCTGTGCGAATAGGATGCCCGCCTCCATCATCTCGTTCTGGGAGTAG
>Ga0187769_10000272_pt1 | contig 28423 bp, 27 predicted proteins | sample 0116_SJ02_MP02_1_FD_133140 | JGI IMG/M metagenome (GOLD analysis project Ga0187769, IMG submission 133140) | Tropical peat soil microbial communities from peatlands in Department of Meta, Colombia - 0116_SJ02_MP02_10_MG | ecosystem: Environmental > Terrestrial > Soil > Wetlands > Peat | place... | reverse complement strand
TTATGCACTTCAGATCTCACTCTCTAAGCCTATCGTCGCCGGCTACTCAGGACGACAACAAAAAAAATGAGTGAGCAAACCAGCCTCTAATTACCCACCCAGAATGATCAGAAGGATCACCTTGGATGGTGCTCACTCACTCAATAGCTTTACAGCGTTTCTTGGCCAGAGGGATGAATTCTTGCCATCATCAATTGATCTTCAATGTCTCCGAAGACTCGCCGTCCCATCTGCCTCTTCCAGGTTGCCAAATAAGCTATCATAGCATTGTGCGCCACCCAGAAGTAACCATACCCAACGCTATACTTCCCATTTGCTCCTTCCTTGACCTTCCCTGAGAGTTCAAACATCCTAACAACGGCTTCCTGTATTAAATCCTCCTTGATACTCTGTGCCAAAGGTCTCCATGAAAAGTTCTTAAAGTAAACCCTCTTTGCAGTAGAATAAGAAACTGCTGGATCGAAATTTTCTGGATCGATAATGACTTGTCTCTTACTGTAGTTCTTAACGAAGAATCCTTGCTTCAAAGCTTGTATTGCCCTCCTTGCTGATAAACCGTATTTCTCTCTAATCTCTCTCTTGGTCATTTCCGGTGGTATGATGATTCTTTCTCTGCGGATTTCTGGGACTAAGTTCATGGAAGCCTCCTTTCATTTTGGAATGGGAATTTTGGTCAGTAAAAAGGATTTCTTGGGATCAGGTGAGGAGTAGGTTTGGGTCTTTGAAAAGGTAGGTTCTAACGGGCGGGCTTTTGAGAAATTGTGAAACAAATCCTATCGGTAATTTATATATATAGAAAGAGAGCTGGCACTGTGTGTCAGGAGTGATCCCAGTAGAAATCTTGATGTTAAAAAGATGCTACTGTCTGTTTCTTTTTATGCTGTCGTGACTTGCTAAAAGCTACTGTCGGAATTTAGCGGACTTGCTGGAGGGGCATCGTGAAGAAAGTATCGCTGATTGTTTATCTGAAGGGTATGCTTGGGGAATGGAGGGGGATTGAGAGGGAGGGAGAGAAGAAGGACCTGGCGGAACTCTCTTTTTACGAAGACTCAATTCTTCTATGAACGCTGCGTTTCTAAACCTCCGAAAAGCTCCATTTGAAGATCATACCTTCTGCTTTTTCAGCCCGATAGGAAGCGAGGATTCTGGCAAGATATCTGGCTATCGGGGCGGAGGAACTTTAAACTCCATCGCGCGTATTACTTCGTGAAATCGTGATTCTTAAATTTTATGCCTCGGTACAACATTTCAAACAGTAATTCACAGTAATTGATAAAATCAAGTTGGATATTCGTACATATTCGGATGTTGACGCATGGAACAAATTGGCCCTAAGGGATACTTTTATTCTTGTAATTCTTGTTGATATTTTCATTCAAAATCAGTATATTGTCTTTATCCCTTACCGGTTTCAGATCAAACCTTCCAATTCAACTTTACTCATTGGTTTCAATGCCTGGTGGAGAGACTTGTAGGTAGGGACCGTATGGGAAAACTGGGAAGTGAAGTATTTGAATGTCTCCAACAAAAATCATCCTTCTACTGGTTCTCTGTTATGTGTTTGTGGCATTAGTTCAATTGACCGGCCCTTTCGATATAGATAACCGCGATCAGGCATTGCAGGGGCTTTACGTAATCGATGTTTTCCAGAAAGGCTCCTTCTTCCTGCCAACCGAGTATGGCAGCCATCCTGCCACAAAGCCTCCGCTGTATACCTGGGCTGCCGTTGCGATCTCTCTTGCTTACAGCAAAGTCGCCGATTTAACTATTAAGCTACCTGCTGTCTTATCAGGGCTAGGGGTCGTCTTTATCACCTTCTTGATAGCCGAAACGCTATTTTCAAAAGAGGTGGGGCTGTTTGCCGGATTAGTGTATTGACATTAAATGTTCACTTCGCAATTTTGAGCCGCATTGCACTCACCGATATGAGGCAGGAGTGGTTATCATGGCAAAGAGACTGAAAAGAAAAGTAGCCATTGTCACCGGAGCTGGCAAGGGAATTGGCAGCGGGATTGCTCGTGTCTTCGCGTCAGAGGGAGCAAGAGTGCTCGTGGCAGATAAAGATGAAGAGTGGGGCATCAAAACCGTCAACGGAATAAAACAAGAGGGCCACGAAGCGTCCTTCATTAAGGTGGATGTCAGTAAAAAAGAAGATATGGAAAAGATGGCCCAAACCGCTTTGGAACGTTATGGTCGAATTGATATTCTATGCAATAATGCAGGCATCTACACGAACATGGCGAGAATCGAGGAGATGACAGAGGAAGATTGGGATAAAATCCTTACCATCAACCTCAAAGGAACCTTTCTGGCTGTAAGAGCTTGTGTGCCTCAGATGATCAGGCAGAAATATGGTAGGATACTCATTACCTCTTCAACCACAGGCAATCGAACGGCAATCATAGGGCTATCCCACTATGCCGCTTCAAAGGCCGGAATCAATGGGTTCATACGTAATGTGGCTCTTGAACTCGCAGAATATAATATTACCGTAAATGGCGTGGAACCTGGTAACATCCTTACAGAAGGCATGATGGAAGTGGTGGGCGAAGAGTATGTCAAAGCCAATGAGGCGGTCATTCCGATGGGCAGGCTCGGTGAACCAGAAGATATTGGCCATGCCATGGCCTTTCTGGCTTCTAATGAGGCGAAGTTCATCACAGGACAGACGATTGTCGTAGACGGCGGCCAGATCCTCCCGGAGTCTGCTTATGGTCGCACCCGATAGGCACTCAATCATGAGAAAAGAAATGAACCAAAAACGGAAGAGGAGGGAATGAAGGCACTCGTTTACTACGGCCCCTATGATTTACGAGTGGAAGAACGGCCGAAGCCCAGTCCAGGACCGGGAGACGTAATCGTCAAGGTTGTCCTGAGCACGATCTGCGGAAGCGAATTGCATATGCTCCATGGTCTGCTTCCTGTGGAGAAGGGGCTTATCCTTGGTCACGAACCGGTCGGTATTGTAGACGAGATCGGAGAAGGGGTAGAAGGGTTTGAGGTGGGAGACAGGGTGGCCGTCTCTTGCATCACCCGCTGTGGAAGCTGCTATTATTGCCAGAGGGGCCTCTACTTCAACTGTGAAAAGGGCGGCTTCCAGATGGGTTTCCATATGAATGGCTCGCATGCTCAATATATGCGTGTTCCTTATGCCGAACTTGCCCTTTACAAGATTCCAGACGAACTCAGGACAGAAGAGGCTATTTTCGTGACAGATGCTCTCTCAACGGGTTACAAGGGTGCAGAGATGGGAAGAATCGAGCCTGGAGATACGATTGTGATTTACGGATCTGGACCGATTGGGATCTGTACACTGGTTTGTGCTAAGTTGTGGAACCCTGAATGCGTTATCCTCGTTGATCTCCTATCTGAACGGCTCGAATTTGCAAAGAGGATGGGGGCGGATGTTGTGATTAACCCAAATGAGGACGACCCTATAAAAGTTATCAAGGAGTTGACACACGGCCGGGGCGCCGACGTGGCCATCGAGGCCGTGGGGGTCCCTCAAACGTTCACGTGGACATGTGAAAGCGTAAGAAATGGGGGACACATCTCGGTCCTGGGAGTCTTCGATAAGCCGACGGAGATCCCGATCCAGAAGCTCATCAATATGAGCCCGGAGATTCGGATAGGTTCGCTCAGCACAGCTAATGTTCCACAGCTTATCCAACTCATCGCGAAGAAGAAGATTGACCTTTCCCGGCTTCTGACCCACACGTTCCCTCTGGGCCAGGCTGTAGAGGCCTTTGATGTCTTTGACAAGCGGAAGGGAGGCGCAATGAAGGTTGGACTGAGACCATGGGAGTAATGGGATAAGAGGGCGGTTCCCTATTTAACCCGGCGGATTGAAGGTGTCCGGACAGCTCCGCACTCTGCGGCAGTAGGAAACCAGCAAATCCCCCGGAGATCATCCGAAGGGTGGGATCTAAAGACATCCTGGCGATAGCGACTCCCAATAATTTGCTCTTTGAAGTTGAAACCGTTATCGACCTAAACAGGCTCCGGTATCTCGACAATATTTTCTCCGGTAGAGTCCATCTCGTTATGTCAAATTATTACAATATCGAGAAGTTACTAAAAGAAGCGCATTTGGTCGTTGGGGCAGTCCTTGTTACGGGTGCAACGGCACCCAAGTTAGTCATGAAGGAAATGCTCGCTAAAATGAAAAAAGGGGCTGTCATTGTTGATGTTGCAGTTGACCAAGGAGGCTGCGTGGAAACCTGTTCTCCAACGACCTATGAGGAGCCAACCTTTGTGATCGATGAAGTGATTCATTATTGTGTTGCCAATATGCCCGGAGCGGTGGCAAGGACTTCTGCGTTTGCTTTAACCAACGCGACATTACCCTACGTTTTAGAAATTGCGAACTCAGGTTACAAGGAGGCTATGAAAAGGGATCCAGCTTTAATGAAGGGCCTGAACGTTCACTTGGGCAAATTGGTCTGTAAACCTGTCGCAGACTCTCAAAAAATGGAATGTGGACTTGTAGAGTTCTAAGTCATAAGTGATTCAGAAAAGAGGTTAAAGGAAAGAAAAATAATACTCCCTTAGCAAGAAAAGACCCTATAACTAAGTGTTTTTTTTGTACCGTTCTAATATTAGAATGATAGGGAGGATAGGAATATATGATTAGTGAAAAAGAACTGGAAAAATTGTCGTATTCGGATGCGCCTAAATCCGATGCACAGGGTACGGAGGCAGATCTTATAATCATTAACGGCAAAGTCATCACGGTAGACAAGGATTTTTCCATCAAACAGGCGATTGCAGTCAAGGACGGATGGATAGTGGCAGTGGGTACTAATGGAGATGTACAAAAATTTGCCGGCAGGAACACGCAGGTTATCGACCTGAAGGGGAAACTGATCCTGCCGGGGATCAATGAGTCCCATGGACACACAGCGGCCTTTGCATCCGTGAGACCCCCCTTTGCCATTGATGCGAGATACCCAACGGTAAAATCGATGGCTGATATTAAAGCAGCGGTTACCGCAAAGGTGAAAACCCTTAAGCCAGGGCAATGGATCCGGGGACGGGGCTGGAACACAGAGTATCTGGAGGAGTTTAAGAATGATCCCAAGGGACTGCCCACAAAGAAAGACCTTGATGAAGTGGCACCAGACAACCCGGTGATCCTTACAGACTGGTCCGGCCACGCCGTCTGGGCGAACAGCAAGGCCCTTGATCTAGCCAAGATCACCAGGGAGACCCGTGACCCTGATGGGGGCTACGTACTCAAAGATGCTGCCGGTGAGCCCATCGGTATATTAAAAGAAATCCCGACATTTTCTTTGGTCATGAAGGCCGCTCCGCTATTCACCGTGGAAGAGGTAAAGGAGATTGTTACCCTCGGTATGAAAGAAATGAACGCCAATGGAGTTACGAGCTACAACGAGCCTCTCGGCCCCGGCGCAGATCAAAATGATTTCGGCATCAGAGGAAGCAAGGTCATAGAAGGGTACAGGCAGCTTTTAAAAGAGGGAAAACTTACCGCACGCGTGCAAATACCCTTACTCTACGGCAAATACGGCAGCGTGACCTACAACGATTTGGTGCAGGGTTCCCAGAAATACCAGTTTCCTGCCGACGTTGATCCCTTTTGGATTCAAAGGGCCGGGATTAAGATCTTTTCCGATGGTATTCCGCTATTAAAGACGGCGTATATGTGGGAGCCCTATGTGGGCGGCGGGTACGGTGGACTTGTAATCCCGGGAGCAACGGAGCAGGAAAAATATGACGAATTGATAAAGATGGTAGAGTTCGCCCATGAAAAAGGATGGCAGGTCCACGTTCACGCGTGTGGAGACCGGGCTATCAGCTCCTTTATAGACGGTGTTGAGAAGGCGACAATGAAGATGCCATGGATACATCCGCGCCATGTCATCATCCACGGAGATTTCATCACACCGAAGGATGCAAAGCGTGCGGCGCAATACGGTATGGGACATGCCGGTCTACCAGCCATTAAGGCTTTACTGGCAGACACCATGGCGAGCTACATGGGCCCTGAAAGGACCGCTTACCAAATGCCTTGGAGGACACTGCTGAATGCCGGTGTGATGATATCAATGAACGCTGATGCTCCATCCGCCTACCCCAACTGGAGGTTAGACGTTCAAGTGGCCGTGTTGAGGGAAGCGGCAAAATCGGGCAAGGTAAGCGGGCCAGAAGAGTGTATCACCAGGGAAGAGGCAATACGCGCCTATACCATGGGCGGTGCCTGGCAGGACCACATGGAGGCGGTGAAAGGCTCCATAGAAGAGAATAAATTGGCCGATTTTTGTGTCATAGGGGAAGATATTTTGGCTATTGACGCACATAAGATTAAAGACATACCTGTCCTGATGACCATAGTGGGAGGTAAGGTTGTGTACAAGTCCTCGGAGGCGAAGGATTTATTAAAATAATGACTAAGGACCGTCGTGGACACCCGGTGTTGTTTGGAAAGTTAAGTGGCCTAAAGGAAAAGGCTTTCTCGGTGAATGGATGTTGATTCAACCCAATGGCACCTGGTCGTTCATAAGCTTTGTTTAACCGAGCCCACAGGTCCCGATGAGCACAGAGATTCATTCTCAACAGGGCTACCAAATCAGAGAAAGACCAGTTAGATTTTGTCGAGGCTGGAGGAAGTGTAGAATTTGAAGGAGAAGGAAATATGAGCAAAGAAAAGCCATTTTTTCATCCTTATATTCCTAATGCCGTACCGGAAATAAGAGCGGAAATGCTGAAAAGGATAGGCGTGACAGATGTCGAAGAACTTTATCGGGCAATTCCGAAGGATTTGAGGTTCAAGGGGAAGCTTAAATTACCCAAACCTTACTCTTCTGAGTACGAGCTGAAAAGACATGTTCTGAACATCCTGTCCAAGAACAAGACCTGTGAGGAAAACTTGAACTTTTTGGGCGGAGGTTGCTGGCAACACTATGTTCCTGCAGTTTGTGATGAAATCATCGGCCGTTCGGAATTCTTAACAGCCTACGGAGGTACTGCTTATTCCACATTCGGTAGAATGCAGGCCCAATTCGAATTCCAGAGCCTGATGGGTGAGTTGGTTGGAATGGATGTGGTAAGTATGCCTGGCTATAGCTGGGGAACCTCTGCTGCCAATGCTGTTCGAATGGCTTCGCGCATGACCGGCAGGCGCGAGATTCTCATGCCCAAAACAGTGAGCCCTGAGAGGTTGGCAACGATCCGTACTTTCTGTAAGTCCGTCCGCGAGGAGATTGACATAGCGATTCAGCTTGTTGAGTATGATACAGAAACAGGATTGTTGGACCTCAAGGATCTGGAAAGAAAGATCTCTTCCAAGATAGCAGCAGTCTATTTTGAGAATCCTTCCTATCTGGGCTTTATAGAATCTCAAGGCAGCAAGATCTCCCAGATCGCCCACCGGGAGGGTGCTGAATCCATTGTGGGTGTGGATCCCATATCCCTTGGTGTTCTGGCGCCGCCCGGTGATTACGGCGCAGACATCATAGTAGGCACTGCTCAACCCCTTGGCATCCATATGAACTATGGCGGGGGTATGCTTGGCTTCATAGCCAGCAGAGATGAAGAAAAATATGTAGCCGAATACCCGTCATGGCTCATCAGCCTTGTTGAAACAGTGAAAGAAGGGGAGTACGGGTTTGGTTTTTCAAGATTTGAAAGAACCTCTTATATCGGGAGAGATAAGGCTAAAGACTTCCTGGGAACGGTGGCCGGCTTGTGGACTATAGCGGCTGCTGTGTACATGGCACTCATGGGTCCAAGAGGTTTTCGGGAGATTGGAGAGGTAATCATACAGAAATCCCACTATGCCATTGATTCACTTTCCAAGTGTAAGGGAGTAAAAGTGTTCTTCCGCTCGAATGCTTTCAAGGAATTCGTTGTCAATTTTGACGGAACGGGAAAAAAAGTAAAGGTGATTAATAAGGCCCTATTGAAATATGGAATATTTGGTGGAAACGACATTTCAAAGGATTTCCCCGAGCTTGGAAACAGCGCACTCTATTGCGTGACCGAGGTGCACAGGAAGGAAGACATCGATAAGCTGGCGCAAGCATTGAAGGAGGTCATTTCAAAATGAAAAGGTTGCCACCAGTAAGGGAATATCATTCCCCGGTTTGGAGTGAGCCGATCATCACGGAAATGGGACGAAAGGGTGAGAGGGGTATTCTGATACCTAAGGCCGAAAAGGAAATCAGGGCATCCGCAAGGAAGGGGAAATCCTATATTCCCGAGAAGATGAGAAGAAAGCAAGCTCCCCAACTGCCGGAAATCGGTCAGCCTCAAATTTTGAGACACTTTCTGCACCTGTCCCAGATGTGCCTCGGCATGGAGACAAACATCGATGCCGAAGGGACAGCTACCATGAAATACAGTCCCAAAATAGATGAAGCCCTGGCCCGCTCTTCCAAGATGACTGAAATCCATCCCTGCCAGGATGAAGATACGGTTCAAGGGATTCTCGAAATCACATACAAGCTTGACCTCTTTTTGAGGGAAATCTCTGGAATGGATCAATTCACTTTCCAGCCTCCAGGCGGTGCCATGGCTACCTTTGCCAATGCGTGTATCTTAAGAACGCATCATGCTGCCCGAGGTGAGGGGCCTCAACGGGACGAGGTCATTACAACAATTTTTTCCCACCCCTGCAATGCAGCAACGGCTGCTACCGCAGGCTTCAGGGTGATTACGTTGATGCCGGACCCAACGGGTTATCCCGATTTCGAAGCACTCAAAGCTGCGCTATCTCCTCGAACAGCAGGGTTGATGATAACGAATCCCGAGGATACCGGCATCTACAATCCGCGCATCAGAGAGTTCACCCGTGCGGTTCATGAAGCAGGGGGGCTCTGTTTCTATGATCAGGCCAATGCAAACGGGATCCTGGGGATAACGAGGGCTCGGGAAGCGGGATTTGACGCCTGCCACTTCAACCTGCACAAGACGTTTTCATCACCCCACGGCAGCTTCGGACCAGGCTGTGCAGCCTACGGCGTCCGAAAAGAACTCGCCAATTATCTGCCAAGACCCGTCGTCACCTACGATGGTAAGAAGTACCATCTCGATGACGACAGGCCCGAGAGTATCGGGAAGCTCAGGGAATTCCATGGGAACATCCCTGCGGTTTTGAGAGCCTATTCCTGGATCATGAGCATGGGGGCAGAAGGCCTTCTCGAAGTGGCTCGCACTTCGGTCATTAACAACAATTACCTGACTAAAATGCTCGAAGAGGTTCCAGGGACGGTAAGGTATTATGCGCCTGGAGAGTACCGACTTGAACAGACCAGGTGGAGCTGGGAGAAACTCACAAAAGATACGGGCGTGGGCACACTGGATATCCAGCGAAGAATGGTGGATTACGGTCTCCAGTCGTTCTTCATGAGCCATCATCCCTGGATCGTTCCTGAACCATTTACTCCCGAATTTTGCGAGTCCTATTCGGTGGATGATATGGACTACTGGGCCGCAGTCCTGAAGCAGATCTCAGATGAGGCCTATTCAAATCCGGAGCTTGTCAAATCGTCACCGCACAGAGCACCCATTCACCTCGTGAAATATGAAGGACTGGACGACCCGAGCAAGTGGGCCATGACATGGAGGGCCTTTCTTAAGAAGAGAGGAGAATTCTCCTCCGATCACGAGCCAAAGAGAGATTCTGTCAGTGAAAGATAGGCAGAAGATTTTATGAAGAAAAAACTTGGGCTCGTTGTGAATCCCATCGCAGGAATGGGTGGAAGAGTTGCTCTGAAGGGCAGTGACGGAAAGGAGACGATCCGTAAAGCTATTGAATTAGGATCCACCCCTGTCTCTCCCAAACGAACAGCGGAAGCCCTTAAACGATTGATGAGGATAAAAGGCGATATTGAACTTATTACCTATCCTTACGACATGGGAGAGGAAGAAGCAAAAGAGAGCGGGTTTAATCCAACCGTCATCGGTTCAATAACAAAGGGAGAAACAACATCCTCTGACACCTGTAGGGCTGCAAAAGAATTGGCCGTATTGAACACCGATCTATTGCTATTTGCGGGGGGGGATGGTACGGCACGAGATATTTATGAGGCCGTGGGCAACACGATTCCAGTGTTAGGCATCCCCGCAGGAGTAAAAATCCATTCGGCCGCCTATGCGATCAACCCGTTAATGGCTGGGGAATTAACCGTCATGTATTTACGAGGATCAAATACTTCTGTTCACGAAGTGGAGGTAATGGATATTGACGAAGAAGTCCTCAGAGAGGAAGACCGGGTTTCGGCGAAGCTGTATGGCTATCTTAAAATCCCATGTGACCGTAAGATGACCCAGAGCCCCAAGGAAGCGAGCTGCAGAGGAGAACAAGAAGTGGCGATGATGCAAGCCATCGCCGAACGTGTTGTCGATGCAATGGAGGAGGATTGGTTGTACATCATCGGACCGGGAACAACCACACGGGCCATTATGGAGCGGCTCGGGTTACAGAAGACATTATTGGGTGTTGATGTGGTGGAGAGGAAGAAAATTGTCGCCAATGATGTGAACGAGGCCCAATTGATTAGGATCATGGACGGAAAGAAAGCAAAAGTCATTGTGACGCCGATCGGAGGGCAGGGCTACATCTTCGGGAGGGGAAACCAGCAAATTAGCCCGGAGATCATCAGGAGGGTCGGCCCTGAAAACATTCTGGTGATAGCTACCCCAAGTAAGATCTATTCCTTAATGCTGAAACCTTTGCTCGTTGATACTGGGGATGAGGAGGTGGATCAACGATTGAGGGGATACAGAAAGGTTGTGACCGGTTATCGAGAAGAGACTGTCTGTAAGGTACTATGACCGGCAAAGAATCCGATCTTTAAATGAATGAACAGGAGGGTTAAAATGGGGAAAACAGAGTCTGAAGTCGAAGCCGTCCAGCGGGCCGTTCAGCGGTATATCGACGGCTCGTATTCAGGGAGTGTCGATACGCTGAGAAAGGTCTTCCACCCAAAAGCCTTGATGGCAGGCTACCTTAAAGGGCAGCTGGTGATTGGCACCCCCGAGCCTTTTTTTGCGGATATTGAAAAACATCCATCCATGGCCGAAAGCGGTGCACCCTATAAGGCAGAAATTAAATTCGTTGACGTGGCTGGTCAGATTGCCACTGTCATCTTAGTCGAAACGGGCTTTTTCGGCGTCATGAGTTTCACCGATTATTTTCAGCTGCTAAAAGAGCATGGGGAATGGAAGATTATCAGCAAAACGTTCAATTCAGAATAAGTAGTCTAACGATTCTTTCAAGGCAAAAGAGGTTGCGAGGCAGCAGACGCTTGACACTTTGGATTAAGCCATGCTATTAACGGCTACGAAGTAAAGGAGTGTGAAAACCTATGATTAGTGAAAAAGAACTCGAAAAATTGTCTTATCCAGAAGCGCCAAGGATAGTTACCGGCAAGGTCCCCGGGCCGAAAGGTCAAAAGATTTGGGATGAGGCAGTGAAATTTGAGACCCCGACAAGGGTGGGGGGCATGTACATTCCCTTTGTTTGGAATGAAGCTCTGGGGGCCACTGTTAAAGACCCGGATGGTAATGTATTTATTGATATGACAGGAGGGCTCGGCACCAACAACACAGGACATACACATCCCAAGGTTGTAGAGACGATTAAGAGGCAAGCAGAAAAACTGATGCATGCCTTGGACATGGCTAATCCGCTCAGGACCGAATTGGCAAAAAGGCTATCCGAGATCATGCCAAAAGGATTAAGGGGAAATTCTTTTACTTGCTTCGCAACAAGCGGAAGTGCAGCTGTGGAAATCGCCATCAAGTATGCAAAGATGATCACAAAGAAAACAGAGATTATTGGTTTTCAGGGGGCTTATGCAGGAGTTTACCATGGATCATTGGCATTAACGACTTCTTATCATTATCGGAAGGGATACAAACCTTTCATGCCAGAGGTGTATCACTTACCCTACGGGTACTGTTACAGATGTTTTGTGAATCTGAAGTATCCGGAGTGCGGTGTTGCCTGTGCAAAATATGTAGACTATGTACTGAATACCCCATACACTGGAATAACTGAACCTGCATGCGTGATAGTGGAGCCCATTCAGGGTGAGGGTGGATATGTGGACCCTCCGAAAGAGTTTTACCCTATCATCAGGGAAGCTTGTAACAAGAGCGGAGCCCTTTTGATCGTTGATGAAATTCAAGCTGGGTTTGGCAGGTCGGGGAAGATGTGGTCCATAGAGCACTGGGGCGTGGAACCAGATATCCTTATCTGGGGGAAGGGAGTCGGAGGAGATCAGCCACTCACGGGCGTCACCTTGAAATCAGATTTTCAATCAAAGTTGGAAGTGGGATCGCAACCTGCGACGTTTCCCGGAAACGCGCTATCATGTGCGGTTGCCTTAACCAATATAAATATTATGACGAACGAGAAAGATGAACTGATTAGAAGAGCAGAGGTTGTAGGTGGAGAAGTGAAAAATAAATTATTAAGTGCTGTCGAAAAGAGTCCATTGATAGGCGAAGTAAGAGGCAAAGGGTTCATGCTCGCTTGCGAATTAGTGAAGGACAGAAAGACAAGGGAACCTATTGCTGCTGAAAAATCATTTGGGATTATGATCAAACTTAGGGATAATGGCGTTCTTAACTTTATCTGTGGTCGCTACGGAAATGTCTTCAGATTTATGCCTCCTTTGGTAACGCCAAAAGCTTATTTTGAGAAGGCTATAGATATATTTCTAAACATCCTGAAAGAGGATGAAAAGGATTTAATGAGGTGACCGAAAATGAAACCTGGTTCTTGGTCCTCTCTATGAAATCTCTCGGGAGGGTTATATGGCACAAACGCTGGCTGATTTGGTTATCATGAATGGGAAAGTTATCACTGTGGATAAACGCTTCAGTATCGAACAAGCAGTGGCTGTAAAGGATGGTAGAATCGTGGCCGTCGGCAAGGATAAAGAGGTTAAGCGCTTCATCGGCGGGGCCACAAAGGTCTTGGATATTCGGGGAAAACCAATGCTCCCGGGAATCAACGACTCCCACATGCACGGAGTTTTCTTGGGAGGAACCATGCCTCCCCTGGCACTCGATCTCCGTTATCCAACAGTGAAATCGATTCGCGATATTTCAGAGGTCGTTCGTAAGAAGGTTGAATCGACTCGACGCGGTGAATGGATCCGTGGGGTTGGATGGGATCCCGGGTATCTGGAGGAATGTAAAGAAAATCTTAATAGGCTTCCCACAAGGTGGGATATTGACCCTGTATCTCCAAACAATCCTGCCTTTTTCATCGACTTCTCCGGTCACACGCTTCTGGTCAACAGTGAGGCCATCCGATTAGCCGGGATCACAAGAGCTACCCCGAATCCTCCTGGAGGCGAGATCGAGAGACATCCTAACACAGGAGAAGTGACGGGCATATTCAAGGAGCTGTCAGCACAGGCATTGGTGAGCAAGGCTGTTCCACTTTACAGCAAAGGACAAAAACGCGAAGCCATTCTTTCTGCGATCAAGTGTCTCAATGCCGAAGGAATAACCAGTTATACCGATGCTGCTCTTGGCCCTGGAGGCGACAACTATGCTGGAGGGGTGATGGGAGCTGATTGTATCGACTTTTATAGGGAACTTTATGAAGAAGGGAAATTGACGGCGAGAGTGACCATCATGATGCTCTTCGGGGAATATGGAGCGTTGAGATTCGAGGACTTGAAAAGGGGTTTGGCTTCTTCCAAGCTTCCCGAAGGGTGGAAGAATGAATGGCTCCGTATTCCTGGAGTAAAGATCTTCGCTGATGGAATACCTCCGACAAAGACTGCCTGGATGTACGAGGAATATGCTGGTGGAGGACATGGGTCCCTTTGCGTCCCAGGAAAAACGGATGAGGAGAAATATAACGAATTGGCAAATATGATTGTCTATTCCCATAAACGTCGCGTTCAAGTAGCGGTTCATGTTACGGGCGAAAGGGCTATCGACGTAACCGTCGATGGTTTTGTTAAAGCGATGCAGGAAAAGCCTGGAGAAGACCTTCGCCACTATATCGTCCATGGCGATTTTATATCAGGCCAAACTGCAAAACGCATGGCTGAGTACAGCATCGGTGTGAACGTGCAGCCTGGGATTAAATGGACTATTTCGGATTATATGGACACCTTGGTAGGCAAAGACCGATCAGCAAGGCAGTGGCCTCTAAACATGCTGACCAAGACTGGAGTTCATGTGACTGCAAGCTCCGATTCGCCGGTCACCTATCCTAACTGGAGGCAAGGGGTTCAGTCCGCTATTCTGAGGGAAGCGAAAGGTTCAGGGAAAGTCAGCGGTCCGGAAGAACGCATCACGATTGAAGAGGCAATCCGAATGTATACGATTAACGGTGCTTGGCAAGACCATATGGATGAAGTCAAGGGTTCCATCGAAGTGGGTAAATTGGCCGACTTTTGCGTTTTGGGCGATGATCTATTGACAATCGACCCCCAAAAAATAAGAGATATCCCTGTTTTGATAACCATTGTGGGAGGCAAAATCGTCTACGACGCAAAAGGGAACTTTTCTAAGTGATTCAATCAAACAGCTCTTTTGGATTTTTGGGCAGCAAGGTTATCTCGTCTTGTCGTTAAGGGCCTGATGCAGCCTGCTGCGAATGAAACCAGGCGGGGTACCTACTTTAATTACACAAGGAGGAGACTTATGAAAAGAAGAAAAAAGAGTTGGATCATGGTTGTAGCAGTGGCTTTACTATCGGCTGCATTTGTTTTGGGTTCCCAAGGCGTGACTCAAGGGGCGACGAAAACTCTCAAGGTAGGAATGGTCATGCCCCTATCAGGGCCGATCAGCATTGTGGGTGTCGGTTTGACCCGGGCGATCGAGCTTTACTTTGACAAGGTCAATGAGGGAGGAGGCCTTCAGATTGGCGGTGACACGTATAAGCTCCAACTAATCGCGGAGGACAGCAAGCTTGATCCCTCGGTTGCTGCCACAGCAGCCAAAAAACTGATATACAAAGATGGAGCTCAATTTGTCTTTGGTGCCATCACACCTCCGGAAGCGGCAGCCATCTACCAGGTCTGCGAGAAAGCTAAAGCTCTGCACCTCATTGACTGGATCGACGCGCCCGGAGTTCCTGGGGACATCAGCTCCAAGAAGCCTTTCGCTGTAAGGCTGGTTTCCACTTCTGACACAAATTGGGCGATGAATTATGATTTCTTGAAGAAGAATTACCCCGAGGCCCAAAAAATATTCATGGTTATGCCCGATGTGGGTCTTCCTCTTGAAAAGGCCAAGAAGTTGGCCCAGGAGAAGGGTCTAACCATACTCGGCCATGAAATCTGGAAGCTTGGCACCGAAGACTTCCTGCCTTATTATACAAAGGCCTTGGCTACCAAGCCAGATGTCATTCAGGCCGGGAATAGTGCGCAAGCGGGTTTCCAACTGAGAACCGCGCGTCAGCTTGGTTTCAAAGGCGTTTTCATCTCAGATTCACCACTCGCACCTGGAATCATCCTGTCGATCGTCGGACCTGAGGGTTCCAATGATGTGATCACGAACGGCATGGATTTCGCTAACGCCACACCAAGCATGAAGGAAAGCATGGATCGATGGGCAAAGAAATTCAAAGAGCCCTATTTCGAGGACACCCCCCTGACCTGGAGCGAAGCGGAGGTTTTTGTTCAGGCACTTAAGAAGGCCAACAGTGTGAAACCGGAGAAGGTGGCTGCTGCCTTTGACTCCATGACTGCCCCGGGGAGTTTCCAAACCTGCTGGGGACCCGGCCACATGGGTGGCATCAAAACTTTCGGCGTGAACCGGGTGTTGGTCAGGCCCGTCCCCATTACCCGGCTGATGAAGGGCAAGATAGAATTTGTGGGCTTTAAAATGCCCGCTGTCGAATAACAACCTAAGTTGTTGTCCACTTGGCGCACCCTCTTCACCCTTCCGCCTGATCCTGTTTTTGAAAGGAGGGGCGGAAGGGAAAAGAAGGTTTTATATTCCATCCTCCCCCCGAACCTGGGACTTATGCCACGATGACACGGTGTGGACCGGAGCGCAGTGATGCCAACCTCAGGCGCTTAGAATGAATTTGTTCGCAAGATGGCAACAGAATGTTATTCATTGAAGGGGTGCTAAATCCGAACCACGAAATCCGAAATTCGAAACAATCTCTAATGTCCTAAATCCGAAACATCAAGACTTTCTTGTTTGGGACATTTGAGCATTTGGATTTCGAATTTGTTTCGGATTTCGATTTCCGAATTTCGGATTTCTATAATTCCGAGACCTGGTTGGTTCCGGCTCTGCCGGGTTAGGTAGGAGTTCGTTTTGAATCTACCGGTTGAAGCAATCTGGCAAGGCCTGATGAACGGGCTGGCCCTTGGATGGATCTATGTCCTAATGGCCCTTGGTCTGACTCTCATTTTCGGTATCATGCACATCATGCAATTCGCTCATGGCGAGATCTACATGCTGGGGGCGTATGTCGTTTACTATCTGACTGCCTCATTCGGGCTGCCATTGCTGGCGGCAATGGCTTTGAGCATGGTGGTTATGGCTGGGGTAGGCTTGGTTCTGGAACGCTTTCTGTTCCGGCCCCTGAAAATGGACTGGGCGTCTGCGGTCGTTGGCGCGACTGGCCTGACCCTTATTCTTCAGAGCGGCTCAGTGGTCATGTTCGGCCTTTACCAGCGGAATATCCCCCTGCTGGCTCAAGGCCCTTTCAATATCATGGGTACCGTGGTGCCAAAGGATAGGATCGCGGCCGTTATGGCAGCAGTGATTTTGAGTCTGGCCCTATATCTCTTCCTCAAGCTGACTGAATACGGACAGGCCATGGTAGCGAGCGCCCAGAGTTCCGAGGGGGCCATCCTTCAGGGGATCAACCCGAATAGGATGTCCGCTTTATCCATGGCCATCGGCTGCGCCCTTGCCGCTGCGGGGGGAACCCTGGCCGGATCATTATTCACCCTGAGCCCCTATATGGGCCTCGTGCCGCTGGTTAAGGGCATCACCATTATCGTCCTGGGCGGTATGGGAAGTCTGCCTGGAGCTTTCATAGCAGGGATGACCTTAGGACTTATCGACGGATTGGTGCCGATTCTTTTTGGTGCTGCCTGGGCATCCATAGGGCCTCTGCTTTTAGTCATTGTGGTCCTGGTTATCAGACCGCAAGGGTTCTTCGGACATGCAGAATAAATCGTCTTTAATCAGTCCTGTGGGATGGGCCCTCGGAGGTGTCCTTGCAATTGCGTTTCCGCTGGCCCTGTCCAGTATTTATTGGACTTCCGTACTGACCAATATTCTCATCTACATTCTCATGGCCGTCAGCCTACGAACGATCTACCTTGTCGGTGAGTTCTCGCTGGGTCATGTGGGATTCATGTGCATCGGGGCCTACACCTCAGCCCTCTTGACGATGAAAGCCAGTCTTCCTTTTGCTCTCACTTTACCGGTAGCGGGGCTCCTGGCAGGGCTTACGGCTTTTTCGTTGGGCTATCCGTTCATGCGTGTTAAAGGTATTTACTTCGTGATTTTGACTGTTGTGACATCGGAGAGCTTCCGGCAGCTCGCCTTGAACTGGAAGAGTCTCACCGGTGGGATAGATGGTCTAATTGGTTTCCCCGGAGCTGGTACCTTATCCTTCGTGGGCATAGGTCAAGTGGATTTTGGCGGACCTAATGAGTACTACTACCTGACACTATCTATTGTTTGCGTCTCACTTTACATTCTGAACCGGATAGAAAAATCAAGGCTCGGATTTACCTGGTTAGCGATTCGTGAGACTGATAAAATGGCCGGGGCTGTGGGAATCAATGTCTTGAGGTATAAGGTCGTCAACTTCAGCATCGCTTGTTTCTTTGCTGGTATCGGCGGCGCTCTGTTAGCCCACTCTGAGCAGGCCTTGAGCGCAATGGAAGGCGCTTCATTTGGCATCATGACCACCATTTATTTATTGGTGTATATGGTAGTGGGTGGGAAGAGGAGGTTCGAAGGACCCATCGTGGGAGCAGTTGTTCTAACACTGGTGTCCGAGTTCACCCGGCCGGTAGAGGAATACCAGCCGATGATCATAGGTGCCATTGCGGTTGCGATTGTGATCCTCTTGCCAGATGGGTTAGTAGCGTTGCACACACCTTTTGGTAGGTTTGCTGGTTTGCTTGTGCCGATTAGACCGACCAAAGATCGTCCTTGAAGAATAGCGATATTTTTGTGCTGCATAACTATCGATCATACCTGAAAGGTTAGGCTTTTGGAGATTCAATTCTCTTGTATTCTAAAACTGACCTGAATCTCAAGACACAGGAGGGGCTCTAACTGGGTTTCCTGGAGATTACAAAACTGACCAAGTTCTTTGGCGGCTTGGCTGCGGTCACGAACCTCGATATGAACGTAGACCGGGGGCTGATTTTCGGTCTGATAGGCCCTAATGGAGCGGGGAAGTCTACGGTACTCAACATGATTGGCGGTACTCTGCCCCCGAGCCAAGGAGAGATCTTTTTCAACGGGAAGAAAGTCACCAATCTGCCGCCACATACTCGCGCCGAGTATGGGATCGGGCGCGTTTTCCAGGAAAACCTGCTTTTTACAAATTTTACGGTACTCCAGAATGTTCTCGTGGGTTATCACCTGCGGTCAGCGATCGGTCTTGCCAGCATATTCCGGAAAACGTCCGGTACCCGAGGTCAGGAAGAAACCTTAATGAAGAGAGCCCTCGATACGTTGGAGTTCGTGGGGCTATTGGGATACTCGGAAGAAATGGCAATCAACTTGCCGCACGGAAGACAACGACTACTCTCCCTTGCTGTTGCCCTGGCGACCCAACCTCAGCTGCTTCTCTTGGATGAGCCAGTCACCGGGATGAATGCCGAAGAAGTTGAAGGTATGGCATCTATGATAAAGGCTCTGAGGGAAAAAAAGGACATCACCTGCATTGTCGTAGAACACAATATGAGAGCTGTGATGGGGCTTTGCGACCGGATCGCAGTACTTAATTTCGGCAAGAAAATTGCTGAAGGTTCACCCAGGGCGATTGTTGAGGATAGAGCTGTGATCGAAGCTTACCTCGGGGCTGAAGAAGATGTTGCTTGAAATTAGTGACTTGGTCGTTCGTTACGGTGGAGCAGAAGTACTGAAGGGTATCTCATTAGGAGTTTCGCAAGGGGAGATCGTGACCCTTATCGGAAGCAATGGAGCAGGCAAAACGACGACCCTAAGGATAATATCCGGGCTGAAAAATGCTGTCTCAGGACATATCTGGTTTGACGGTCAAAGAATCGATCGAATATCACCCCAAGAGATCGTGAAGAAGGGTATCGGTCACGCACCACAGGGCAGAGCCCTCTTCCCTCATATGTCTGTATTGGAAAACCTGAGGCTGGGCTCTTTTTTGAGGAGAGATAAAAACGTCGTCAATAAAGATTTAGAAGCAATTTTTGAAAACTTCCCCAAGCTGAAAGAGAGGAGACAGCAACAGGCACGGACATTGAGTGGGGGAGAGCAACAGATGCTTACCATTGCCCGTGCTTGATGGGCAAGCCGAAGCTGCTCCTGCTGGACGAACCTTCCCTTGGGCTTTCCCCTCTCCTGGTCCGAGAGATCGGTCGAGTCGTTGTCGATATTAATCGAAATGGTACAAGCGTTCTTCTGGTAGAGCAAAATGCTCAACTGGCTCTTAAGCTTGCTCATCGAGGATATGTCTTGGAAACGGGGACTGTCGTTTTGCAAGGGAAGACCGAAGACCTATTGCAGGGTGAAATTGTCAAAAGAGCCTATTTAGGACATTAACTGGTGTACTTTATTCCAATTCATAGAATTATTAATCTATAGTATGTAAAGGTAAGTAAAAACCTATTTTAAGGAGGAATTAACTATGGGAAAGATAATGCGAGTCAATATGTCAGAGTTGAAAGCCCATATTGAAGAAATCCCAAAGGAATATCAAGGATTGGGAGGCAGGGGTTTAACTTCTGCAATTATAAGCAGGGAGGTCCTTCCTTTAACCGATCCCGTGAGCCCTGAAAACAAGCTGATTTTTTCTGCAGGAATTCTGGCCGCTACAACCGTCCCCAATAATAGCAGATCGTCAGTGGGTGCAAAAAGTCCTTTAACGAATACCATAAAGGAGGCCAATTCAGGAGGAGCGGCAGCCCAAAAACTTGCGAAACTGGGTCTTCAAGCAGTCGTTGTTGAAGGTCGTGCAAAAGAGCTGACATCACTAAAAATAGACAGAAATGGGGTGACCTTTATTTCTGCTACTTCTTATAAGGAGCTCGGGAATTATGGAGTCATCGATAGATTAAGGAAGGAGTTCGGCAATAATATTGCGATCATATCGATTGGACCAGCCGGAGAATGGGGACTGAAGATTGCTTCCGTGATGGTTACAACGCCTGATTTCTATCCACGGGTGGCTGCCAGAGGGGGATTGGGGGCAGTTATGGGTTCCAAGAATTTAAAGGCGGTTGTAATTGACGACACAAACAGTGATAAAGTCGAAATAAAGGATAGGGCGAAATTCAGAGAAGAGTCTACGGCCCTTTCAAAGGGTATATTGTCTCATCCTCTTATCGGGGTATTCAAAGAATTGGGGACTGCTTGCTTAGTGATGATGATGAATGCCTATGGATGTTTATCCACGAAGAACTTTTCGATCGGGCAGTTTCAGGGGGCTGAGAAGATCTCTGGTGAGCATATGGTCGAGTTGATGAAAAAGCGACCCAATGGCCAACATGTTCATCGCTGCATGGATGGTTGCATTATCAATTGTTCCAATATTTTTACAGATAAAAAAGGAGAAATTATCGTTTCTGGTCTTGAGTATGAGACGATCGGGTTAGTGGGATCTAATTGTATGATTGATGACATTGATATAGTGGCTCAGATTAATCGAGTCTGCAATGACGTGGGAGTAGATACGATGGATGTGGGTGGGCGATTGCGGTAGCTATGGAGGCTGGCTTGCTGTCATGGGGAGATGGCAAAACCGCATTGAACTTGGTCAAGGAGATAGCTAAGAGAAATGACAGAGGATTGATGATTGGTAATGGATGTAAGTTTACCGGTGAGAAGTTGGGAGTGAAGAGGATTCCTCATGTGAAGGGTCAGTGCTTGGCCGCTTATGATCCACGAAGCTTGAAAGGCACGGGAGTGACTTATGCAACTTCAACGATGGGAGCTGACCATACATGTGGGAATGCCATCCCAAATCCTGCAAATCCTGCATACAATCCAAGTGCTCCCACCGGGCAGGGCCCTGTCTCGCAATTTTTGCAAGCTTATTTTGCTGCCATCGATAGCCTTGGGATGTGCCTTTTTGCTTCTCTGCCCCTTTTGGACATTCCTGAATTGCAGAAAAATCTTATCGCTTGTGTTTCTGCAAAGTTTGGGACTCCTCTGGATGAAAATTACCTTACCAATTTAGGGTTTTCAGTCCTAAAAACTGAGAGGAAATTTAATGAGGCCGTTGGCTTTAAGAAAGAGGATGATCGGCTACCAAGATTCTTCTTGGAAGAAAAATTGCTACCTAGCGGAAATGTCTTTGATGTTCCCGTGGAAGAGATAGATAGCATTTATAATTTTTAAACGTCTCAAGGGCTGCCAAATGGTACTGCTATTCTTGGTTGAAATTTAAAAAGTGGCTCCTAAAATGGTGGCATCTCTTATGGTTGGCAGAAGAGTATTTGCTGTTTGAAGTTTTGATATATACAGCCAACGGGCATAAGCGATGTTCAGTCCCGAAATTTGGGGGTCATATGAAGGATGGTTCTGAACTTCAGATGATCAGCGCTGGATGTTTTTGCCGAGAAGGTAGAATCACTCGAGAAACGTGGACGCCCCATCACTGAATCAAAATCAGAACCTGCTCTTCTAAAACCTGCAGTTAGAATTCAAAAGCGGTACCACACGGTTCAGAGAGAAGAGACCCTATTCAAGATCAGCAAGAAATATGGATCACTGTAGAGTAACTCCGAAAACTAAACAGTCTTTCTGGAGGCCAGTCAGTCCGGACCGGACAAAAACTCCTTATTTCTGCGGAAAGGTAGCTTAACTGCGCTCCTTTACTTCACGGGGGTGTCAAAATGGAGAAGGATCTTTGGCGTTTAGGTGTTAGGGATCTTGCTCGAGCGATCCGAGAGAAGACGGTCTCGAGCCACGATGTTGTACAGTCCCATCTCAACCGCATCGAGGCGGTGAACGCGAAGGTCAATGCAGTGACGGTGGTGTTTGCAAAGGAGGCGCTGCAGGCTGCCGACGAGGCGGATAACGCTCTCACGAAAGGGGTTAGCCTTGGCCCCCTTCACGGAATCCCGATGACGATCAAGGAGAATATTGATCTCACGGGATCGGCCACTTCCCAAGGCGTCGTAGCTATGAAGGACGCCCTTCCTCTTCAAGACGCTCCACATGTCTCACACCTGAAGCGAGCAGGGGCTATCCCGATTGGTCGCACGAATCTTCCTGATTTGGGTTTACGATGGCATACGGACAATGCCCTGAGAGGAGCAACCCGAAGCCCTTGGAATAGGTTACGAACTCCCGGGGGGTCGAGTGGAGGAGAGGCGGTGGCCATCGCCACCGGGATGAGCCCTCTGGGGATCGGCAATGATTATGGGGGATCGCTGCGGTACCCCGCGCAGTGTTGTGGCATTGTGTCGATCCGGCCGACTCTGGGTCGAGTACCGCAGGCGTCTTCTCTCGATCCTTTTGAGATGCCAATTACTATGCAACTCTTCGCGGTCCAGGGGCCGATGGCGCGGCATGTGCAGGATCTGCGGCTTGCTCTGAATGTGATGATGGCACCCCACCCCCGCGACCCGTGGTGGACCCCGGCACCTCTGCAAGGACCGGTTCTCCGGAAACCGATCCGGGTTGGCGTCGCGATGAACCCCTGCGGTCAAGGAGTCGACCGGGGTGTTGCAGCGGGAGTTCGCAAAGCAGCGCAAGTGCTTTCCGAAGCTGGATACGAAATCGAAGAAGTGGAGCCTCCCTCGATTGAGCAAGCTTCGCGACTCTGGGCGGAGTTAGCATTTACGGAAATTCGAGCCGTTTTCTTGCCTCTTTTGAAGGCAACTGCTTCCCCGGCTGCTATCGACTCTCTCCTGCTTACGGAGGCGTTGGTTCCGAAGGGAGATTTGGTCTCATACATGAATGGATTGGCCGAGCGTAACCGCATCGCCCGTGAGTGGGCACAGTTCGCCGACCAGCACCCGCTCATCCTGGGACCAGTTTCGACAATGCCTCCGTTCGAGGTAGGCTACGATCTCGCCGGGGTGGCCGAGGCCGGTGAACTGCGTCGTTCGATGCGATTAGTGACAACGGTAAACCTGCTTGGCTTGCCGTCCGTTGCTTTGCCCGTCGGCGTGACCGACGGCTTACCGCAAGGGGTACAGATTATTGGTCCACGCTACCGGGAAGATCTTTGCCTCGAAGCAGCAGAGGCGGTTGAGGAAAGGGTGGGGGTGCTAACCCCGATTGATCCAAAAAGCTAAGAGTCGGAGGAGACGGGAAGGAAGGCAATTTTACCAGCACTCATCTTAGAATGAACCCATTCCAACTATCTGAACCCGCACTATTGGTAATCTTGAGAGCTTGTATTGTGCGGTCAGGTGTTCTGGATGATCTACATTCAAGTGGCAGGTAAAGCCCTAAATAAGCAGCTAAAATTCTCTGCTGACTTCTACGTAAAGAAGCGACATTCTTATTTTCTTTTCCCCGTTATTTTTTTGGCTTTCTTGCTTTCCGGTTGATTTGCGACATCCTGTCGCATTATTGCCCAATATGCGACATAAATTTCTACAAACCAATACCAAACTAACACTCCCTTTCTTATAGTAACCCTCAGTCTATTCCCGTGATCGGTTCTGCGGAGGTGAAACCAATGACTGAGGGGGGACGAGGCAGCATCGGTTTTTTAAAGGTTTCAATAGCTGCTGGTAATTTCGGAATTTGAATCGGTAACCCACTGATTACAAAACAATAACCTTGAGCTTCAAAACTCATCAAAATAAATGAAAAATTTAAAACTATTTAATTTTAGCTTTTCCTATTTTTCTGATTTTCGAGTAGAACTCCCAAAATCAAATCAGGATCAAAATAAATGTTATTGATTTTTGTCTCTTCTCTTCCAAATACCTCCGAAATTTAGTTTTTCCCCTCTTTTATGATAATATTTGACAAAATAATCTTTTTTTCTCTAAAACTCTAAACACACGAGATTGGAAAATACAAAATGGATAAAACATTAGCCCATCTATTTAATCAAACATTTCTTCGGTTGGGAACAAAGGAAGCAATCCTTTTCATAAGAAAGGGGAAACTGGAAAGCCAGGTCTCTAGCTCCCACCTTCATCAGATTTCCAATCGGGTAGCTTGGAGACTGATGGAAATTGGTCTTAAGAAAGGCGATAGGGTCATTCTTTTTATGCCAAAAAGCATTGAACAGGTGATCCTTCATCTCGGTATCCAGAAGGTTGGGGCAATCTCCGTGATCCTAAACCCAGGATTTAAAAAGGATGAGATGGAATTTTTTTTAAAAGATACCGGTGCAAAAATTGTCTTTGTTGGGAAGAAAGAGGAGGCCTTGATCCGATCAATCGATGATAAGATACTCACCTTCTTCACCGACACGGAGACTCCTTTTATTGAGGATAAATTTTTTCCAAAATCTTCTAATCAAATATGCGAGGCAGAGGGAAGTATTCATGATCCTGCCATCCTTATCTACACCTCCGGGACGACAGGCAAACCTAAAGGAGCGATTCTCACCCAGCAGAACCTCATTCAAGATGCAAAGAACATCATCCAGATTTGGGAGATTACGGAAAGGGATGTTCTCTGTCATGCTCTTCCACTATTTCATATCCACGGTTTATGCTTTGCCCTGCATACATCGTTGATCGCTGGAGTTAAAATGGTGATGTCCGATGAATTCTCTCCGGATACCGTCATTGATATCCTCTCCCGTCAGAAGGGGGAACTGGCCTGCACTATATTTATGGGTGTACCAACAATGTATTTGAGGATAATCGAGAGGATGGGAGGGGAGAAGGGTGATTTCAGTCACATTCGACTGTTGGCCTCTGGCTCAGCTCCATTGCTTCCTAAAGATTTTGAGAGGATCAAAGAGGTATTCGGGAAGGAACCTGTGGAGAGAGAGGGAATGTCCGAAACTGGAATGAATTTTTCGAATCCTCTCCAAGGAATAAAAAAGCCTGGGTCCATTGGTATTCCACTTCCCAATGTAGAAGTAAGAATCGTGAACCCGGATACACTCCAAGATGTAAAACCGGGCAACGTAGGGGAAATTTGGTTAAAGGGTCCTAACGTCAGTCCGGGTTATTGGAGAAAGCCCCTGGAGACAGAGGCTTCCTTTGTGAATGGATGGTTTCGTACCGGGGATCTAGGCAAGAGGGATGAGGATGGATATTACTACATCACAGACCGTTTGAAGCATATCATCATCTCCGGAGGAGAAAATATTTCACCTAAAGAAATCGAATCGGTGATCAATCATTATCAAAAAGTTTTAGAATCCTGCGTTGTAGGAATTCCTGATGAGAAATGGGGGGAGAAAGTGGTTGCCGCAGTCGTATTAAAACCGGGGGTGACTCTAACAGTACAAGAGATACAAAATCACTGCAGACAACATCTCCTGGCTTGGAAATGCCCAAAGGAGGTCTTCTTCTTAGAGGAACTCCCCAGAAATAAAATGGGGAAAGTCATGAAAGAGATAGTGACAAAATTCATCCTCAACAATTCTCTGCCTTACAGGGCAAAGCCTTAAACATCCGAACTCATAGAATTGAGTTTGGAATATTAGTGGAACCCTCATTGAGCCATAACCTCCCCTTCTTGGATTGTTTCTGGGGTACCTTTAACCCTTCCTGCCTCCAGATTCTCTCCACCCGGTTATGGTTCACTCGCCACCCCTCTGCCCTGAGCAGAGCCGTAATCCTCCGATACCCATACCGGCCATATTGAGTGGCCAAGGCGATCATTCGTGTCACCAACCTCTCTTGTTCCCCTGAAACGCCTCTCTCCTGGCGTTGTGTCGATCGGGCCTGCCCTAACACCCTGCATGCCCGCCGTTGGGAGATCCGAAGGCTTTCGCAAACCCAAATCACCGCCTTCAGCCTCCTCAGCGGGCTCAGAAGTTTCCCCGGGCCACCTCCTTAAGCATGGCATTGTCCGAGGTTAGATCGGCCACCAGTCTCTTGAGCCTCCCGTTCTCCTTCTCCAGCCCCTTGAGCCTTCGGGCCTGATCTACCCGCATCCCCCCGTACTCCCGTCTCCAATGATAAGATAATAGGTCTGTTCCGTAATCGAGAGCTTGCGGTTCACTTCTCCCGCTGTGCTCCCCTGACTGAGAAGAACCTCCGCCTCTCTCAGCTTCCCGATGATTTGCTCTGCAGAAAACCCCTTCTTCTTCATTCTTACCCCCCATGCTCATTCTCAGCCCATATTCTAACTCATTCTCTGGATCGGTTTTCGGGGGACAGGTCATTATGCCCACATTTAAAAATTGAACTTTCCGAAAAAATGCCGCATTCCCTATTACTTTTTCTTTTAATCGTCAATCAACGGACTTTATCGCCGATCATTTCGCACTCTTCCTAAAATAACCATTCTTGAAAAGTGCAAATATCTGCTAGTGCGCCACGAGGCTGCACAAGAGATGAGGGGAGGTCCCTCGGAGCCGGTTTGCAGGAGCAGGCTTCAAACTACCTTAAGCTGCGCTGGTAAAGAGCCAGGGTGGTAAGCGTTAAGGAAAAGGCACAGCATAGAATGTGTCAGGTGAGGATCAAGGAGACGAGCGCAAGCGAACCATTGATGAGGTGTCGAAAATTGGGATGACGTCAAAACGGGTGGCTAGCAGAACGCCCGGATTAGTTCAGGGGAAACCTGCTTATTGCCTGAGCGGCGTCCGGCATAAAGATGGCGTGACCTTGACCCAGGCTCTGGTGTGGAACGTGGGAACCTGTCGGTCCGATGGTAAGGGAGAAACCCAAGTGGAGGAGACCACAAGGGCGAGAGTACCGATGCGGGACATGGGGACGGAGCAGTTCGTAGTAGCGGAGAAGTCCCGTAATGGGGATGGAGCGAAGGGGCTGCGTTGTCTGGTTTTATTTGCAGGTCAACCAGAGATGGGAGGAGCCTTGTGAATAAAGCAAAACCGTTTTGTATTTCAAGATGGGAGGTTTGGGAGGCATACAAGGGGGTTAAGGCGAACAAGGGAGCGGCTGGGGTAGATGGGCAATCCATTGCCAAGTTTGAAGAGAATTTGAAGAATAACCTCTTCAAGATTTGGAATCGGATGTCCTCAGGCAGCTATTTTCCACCACCTGTTCGTAGGGTTGAAATACCGAAGGACAATGCAGGGACGCGCCCATTAGGGATACCCACGGTGGCCGACCGCATTGCCCAGACGGTAGTCAAACGATACTTGGAGCCGATCTTGGAAGAGCACTTTCACCCGGACTCATATGGGTATCGGCCTGGGAAGTCTGCGATTGAGGCTGTAGGAGTTGCTCGCCAACGGTGCTGGCGATACGACTGGGTTTTAGACCTCGATATCAAGGGCTTCTTCGACAGTATCGATCATGATCTGTTGATGCGAGCGGTGAGGAAGCATACGGATTGCAAATGGGTGCTTTTGTACATTGAAAGATGGTTAAAAGTGCCCGTGCAATTGGAGGATGGTAGCCTGATTCATCGGGAGAAAGGGACACCCCAAGGAGGAGTGATCAGTCCCCTCCTTGCGAATCTCTTTCTGCATTATGCGTTCGATAAGTGGATGCAGAGGTATTTTCCTCAGATTCCTTTCGAGCGTTATGCTGATGATGGGATTTGCCATTGTCAGAATGAGGCCCAGGCTGAAAGTCTCTGGGTAGCGATTGAGCGGCGATTTGTTGAATGTGGACTGGAGCTTCATCGGCAGAAGACAAGAATTATCTACTGCAAGGATGATAGGCGGCGCAAGGACTATCCTGAGCAGAAGTTCGATTTCTTGGGATACACATTTCGGCCCAGGGGAGCGAAGGACCCTGAGGGTAAGTTTTTCGTTGGTTTCAATCCGGCCGTCAGCAATGAAGCAGCGAAGTCAATGTGCGAGACGATGAGGGAATGGTGCTTACATCGGCAAACGGACAAATCTTTGGATGAACTGGCCCATATGATCAATCCGGTGGTAAGAGGATGGATAAACTACTACGGCAACTTCTACAAGTCAGCGTTATACCCCACCTTTCAGCGCCTGAACCATATTCTGGTCAGGTGGGCTACCCGGAAATACAAAAGATTGAGGGGTCATAATCGACGGGCGCTTCATTGGTTGCAGCGGGTAGTGCGAAAACAACCGGAGCTTTTTGCTCACTGGCGCCTCCCTCAGTTCAAGGCTGGACAATAGGAGCCGGATGAATCGAGAGGTTCACGTCCGGTTCTCGGAGAGCGCGGGGGTGAAATTCTCTCGCGCCACTCGACT
>Ga0187769_10000270_pt1 | contig 28477 bp, 24 predicted proteins | sample 0116_SJ02_MP02_1_FD_133140 | JGI IMG/M metagenome (GOLD analysis project Ga0187769, IMG submission 133140) | Tropical peat soil microbial communities from peatlands in Department of Meta, Colombia - 0116_SJ02_MP02_10_MG | ecosystem: Environmental > Terrestrial > Soil > Wetlands > Peat | place... | reverse complement strand
GCTCATGACTGCGATTTGGTGACGCAGCTCGAAGGGACGCTGTTCGCGGCGCTGCCGCTGCAGATCGAGCGCAGCGACTTCCACTGTTCGGTGAGCCCGCCTTCGTTTGCGCTCACGGTCGATGCGCGCGTTGCAGCGCCGGCAGCGGGCACTTCGCCGGCGGCAGCCGCGGCAACCGTGTCGCAGCGTTGATCGGCATGCGCCGGTTCGGGCCGGTCGCTCACAGACTGCCGGCCACCCGCACCCGATGGGGGTGGTAGGGCAGCACCTCCATGACCTCACCCTCGGTGAGCCGCTGCTGCACGCCGCGCCAGAACGCCGCGGTGAGGATCTCGCCGTGCATGCGTAGCAGCGCCGCGCGCTGCTCGTCGCTGAAGGCCAGGAAGTTGATGAAGGTCTCCGGGAAGACGTCGTTCTCGGCCACGTAGAACCACGCCTCGCCGCGCATCTCATCATCGTCGTTGGTCGCCTGTGGCATGTCGCGGAAGTTGCAGTCGGTGACCTGGCACAGCTCGTCGTAGTCGTAGAAGATCACGCGGCCATGGCGAGTGACCCCGAAGTTCTTCAGCAGCAGGTCGCCGGGGAAAATGTTGGTGTAGGCCAGATCGCGGATGCATTGCCCGTAGTCGAGCACCACGCGCTCGGCGTCGCCGGGCGCGGCGTCGCGCAGATACAGGTTGAGCGGCGTCATGCGCCGCTCGATGTACAGGTGATCGAACACCAGGTCGCCGCCGTCCTCGTGAACCGAACCGCCGGTCTCGCGCTGCAGCTCCGCGATCAGCTCCGCGGCGAAGCGCTCGCGCGGAAAGCGCAGCCGGCGGAATTCCTGCGCGTCCACCAGCCGCCCGGCGCGATCGTGGATGAAGACCATCCGGTACTTGGCCATCACCTCTTCGCGCAGCACGGTCTTCGGGTAGGGAAAGTGGTCGCGGATCACCTTGAAGACCACGTCGACGGACGGCAGCGTGAAGCACACCATCACCAGCCCGCGCTCCCCGGGGGCGTGCACGAACAGGTCGTGAGTGTGATCGAGATTGCGCATCAGCTCGCGGTAGCGCTCGGTCTTGCCCTGGCGGGCGCGCCCGAGCACCGTGAACAGCTCGCTCACCGGCTTGCGCGGCATGATCGATCTCAGGAACACCACGGCCTCGGCGACGCGCTCGAGATCGGCGTGAAAGTACGAGCGCGTGAAGCTGAACACGATGCTCACGTCGTCCTCGGCCAGCATCACCGCGTCCACGAACACCCCGCCGTCGGTGTTCTTGAGCGCAATGACCAGCGGCACGAGGAATCCGCGCCCCAGCAGGCGTCCGACCACGTAGGCGCGTGAGATCTGGTAGAAGACGGCGCGGATGACCTCGACCCGCTCGACCTGGCGCCGCTCGCCGCCGGCGCGCAGATGGGCCTGCACCTCCGCAGCCACGTACGCGATGCTCTTGTCCAGGTCGCGCCACGGCGAGCGGAAGCGCACGTCGCCCAGCACGTCCTCAAACAGCAGCGGCAGCGAGCCGTGATTGAGGTAGGTGTTGGCGCCGACGGTGGAATGAATATCGGCGAGCGGATCGAGGTCGGTGGCGACGAACTCGATGTCCGGGGCAACTCCCACGGTGCCGAACAACCGGCGGCTGATGGAGCTGAAGAAGGTCTTGGTGAATTCCGCGTCCGGGAGCGCCGCAATCTGCAGCGCGAATTCCTCGCGGATCCGCCGCCACAGCTGGCGGTTCTGCGCCTCGGCGCCGAGGCTGACCTCGAGCTCGGCGATCGTCTCCTTCACGCAGCGGTCGTACAGCTCGATGCGCTCGACGGCGTCGCGCTGGCCGCCGCGCCAGTCGCGCGCGTCGAAGCGTAACGGCGCACGCCGTGTGATGGCGCGGAACTCCGCGTTGTAGTGTGCAAAGGCCTCCGCAATCTGGCGCGCGCACTCGCGCGCGCAAGGGGCATCAGCGGGAGCAGGCATGCGGGTGTGGCACCGGCCGTCAGTCGAAGTCGGTGGGCAGGGCCGGGTCGAGGCGGTGCTGATACAGCCGCACGATCTGGGGCGCGAGCACGCGCCCGGTGGACAGCTCCGGCAGGGCGTGTACCGGAAAGAACTCCACCGCGTCGGTCTCGTTGCTCGCGGCCGGACCGCCACCGGTCAGCTGGCAGACGAAGAACAGCTTGTAGATGTGGTAGAGCCCCGGGGGATGCGGATGGCGGTTCTTGTCGAGCAGCGCGGCGAGCTTCAGCGCGCGCGCGCGGTAGCCCGATTCCTCGTAGATCTCGCGAGCCACCGCCTCGGACGGCGCATCGTTCACGTCCACCCAGCCGCCTGGCAGCGTCCAGCGCCCATCCGACCGCTCGCGCACCAGCAGCACCGTATCGCCGACGAACACTCCGCCGCGCACATCGACCTTGGGAGTGACATAGCCGTGCTCGCCCTCCCACAGGGCCTGTGCCTTCCCGAGGGGAATCTTCAGCTCCGCAGCCAGCAGCGTCGCGACCAGCTGCGCGAGCTCCTGGTAGCGCTCGCGATCGAACGGGTCCTTGGTGAACGCCAGCCCGTTCTGCGCGATGGCCTGCACCTTGCGCACCCACTCGAGCAGGTGGCCTGCGCCCGGCGCGTTCATCGGGGCGTCCGACCGCGCTGTGGGCCGGGAGCGCGATGTGCGGCCGCTACCCGCTCGCTCCGGCGCAGCACGACCTTGAGTCCCGACCAGGTCTCATCCACCGCGCACACCTTGACGTCGACCAGACCGAGCGGCAGGGCGAGCTCGCGGACCACGTCCTCGGTAATGTCGGTCGCTACCCCGGCGGTGCGCTTGGGCCAGCTCACCCAGATCGCGGCATCGTCGCGCATCCTCGCACGTGCGCGCTCGAGCGTCGCGCCCAGAGCCACCCGGCGGGTGGCGAACAGGTGGATGAGATCCGTGTCGGCATCGATGGCGCGCACCATGCGCACGTTCTCGGGCAGCGGCGCGACCAGCCGCGGATAGTGGTCGGGCGGCGCATGCAGGAACAGCCGGGTGCCCGGGCGGATCCCGAGTTTCTTTGCGAGCGGCGTGCCTGAGTACCCGCTCATGGCGCTGCCGAGTGCGCGGCAGCCGTTCCAGCGTTGCAGCCCGGCACGTGTGTCAGAGGTTGCGGATCAGCGCATCGGCGAACGCGCTGGTCGACACTTCCTGCGCGCCTTCCATCAGGCGGGCGAAATCGTAGGTCACGATCCTCTGCCCGATGGCACGGTCCATGGCGCCGATAATGGCGTCCGCCGCCTCGAGCCAACCCAGGTAGCGGAACATCATCTCCCCAGAGAGGATCAGCGAGCCGGGGTTCACCTTGTCCAGGTTGGCGTACTTGGGTGCGGTGCCGTGCGTGGCCTCGAACACTGCATGCCCGGTGAGGTAGTTGATGTTGCCGCCGGGGGCGATACCGATGCCGCCGACCTGTGCGGCGAGCGCGTCCGAGAGATAGTCGCCGTTGAGGTTGGTCGTGGCGATGATGTCGAACTCTTCGGGGCGGGTCAGCACCTGCTGCAGAGTGATGTCGGCAATGGCGTCCTTGACGAGGATGCGGCCGGCCTTACGGGCCGCCTCCATCTCGGCGTTGGCCTCCTTCTCTCCCCTGCCGGCCTTGGTGCGCTCCCACTGCTCCCAGGTGTAGGTCTCCCCGGCGAACTCACGCTCGGCCACCCGGTATCCCCAGTTGCGGAAGGCGCCCTCGGTGAATTTCTGGATGTTGCCCTTGTGGACCAGTGTGACGCTGCGGCGCTTGTTGGCGATCGCGTAGCTCAGGGCGGCGCGGATGAGGCGCTCCGAGCCTTCCTTGGATACCGGCTTGATGCCGATCCCGGAGGACTCCGGAAAGCGGATCCTGGCGTAGGCCTTCGGAAAGGCCTGGCGGAACAGCTCCAGGAACTTCTGACTGTCGGCGCTGCCGGATTCGAACTCGATGCCGGCGTAGATGTCCTCGGTGTTCTCGCGGAAGATCACCATGTCGACTTTCTCGGGATGCTTCACCGGTGAGGGCACGCCCCTGAACCAGCGCACCGGGCGCAGGCACACGTACAGGTCGAGCATCTGGCGCAGCGCCACGTTGAGCGAGCGGATGCCGCCGCCGACCGGCGTCGTGAGCGGCCCCTTGATGGACACCAGGTACTCGCGGCACGCCGCGACGGTTTCCTCAGGCAGCCAGGTGTTGAACAGCCGATTCGACTTCTCGCCGGCGAAAACCTCCATCCAGTGGATGCGGCGCTGGCCGCCATAGGCCTTGGCGACCGCCGCGTCCATGACGCGCACGCTGGCCCGCCAGATGTCCGGTCCGGTGCCGTCACCCTCGATGAACGGAATGATGGGATTTGCGGGGACGAGCAGTTTGCCGTTCTGTATGGCGATCTTGGCGCCGCCGTGGGGCGGCGCGACCTGCGCGCTAGCGGCCGTGGACATGGGCTGGTCTCCTGGGAAGTCCCGGCTGCACGGGCAGCGCCGGGCGCGCAAATGCTAGCACAGGGTGCGCCGGGGAGCCGGGCGCGTGCTTAAGCGCGTTCACGTATGAGAGACTCGCCCAGCGGCTTACGCCGGGGGTCGAAAGGGAAGCGTATGTCCGAGGCCACGCATATTAATAAGAGTAGCCGCCCCCGCGCGGCGCGGCGCTCGCTGCTGCGGCAGCTGTGCGCAGTGCGCCCCATTGACCCGGCACCCGCCGGCAAGGCGCGCCTCAAGCAGGTGCTGAGCGCGCGGGCGCTCATTGCCATCGGTCTCGGCGCCACCATCGGCTCGGGCATCTTCGTGCTCACCGGCACCGTGGCGGCGAACCACTCGGGACCGGCGATCACGCTGTCGCTGCTGATCGCCGCGTTCGGCGGCGGACTCGCGGCCCTGTGCTACTCGGAGTTCGCCACGTTCCTGCCGGTGCCCGGCAGCGCCTACAGCTACACCTACGCGACGCTCGGCGAGGCGCTCGCCTGGTTCATCGGCTGGAACCTGCTGCTCGAGTACGCGATCTCGGCTTCGGCGGTCGCGGTGAGCTGGTCGGCGTACGTCGTCAGCCTGCTGAACGATGCGCACATCCATCTGCCGGCGCCGCTGGTGAACGCGCCGCTCGGGCTCGACGTGCACGATCACGTGATCCGCACGGGCGCGATCGTCAACGTGCCCGCCGTGCTGATCATTGCCGCCATGACGGCGCTGCTGTACGTGGGTGTCAGAGGGTCCGCAGGCGCCAATACGTTCATGGTGACTCTCAAGGTGAGCATCATCGTGATCATCGTCATCGCCGGCCTCAAGTACGTCGATCCTTCCAACTGGCGGCCGTACGTGCCGCCCAACACGGGGGTTCGCGGTCATTTCGGCTGGAGCGGAGTATTGCAGGGCGCGGCGATCATCTTCTTCTCGTACGTCGGCTTCGACACCGCCTCGACGACCGCGCTCGAAGCGCGCAATCCGCAGCGCGATCTGCCGATCGGCATCATCGGCGCTCTGATCATCTCCGCCGTGCTGTACGTCGCCATGTCCTCGGTCCTGACCGGCATGGTGCCGTTTCAGAAGCTCGATTCGGACGCACCGGTTGCCGTTGCGCTGGATGCGCACCCGCAGCTCGCGTGGCTGTCCTGGATCGTCAAGGTGGGCGTCATCGCCGGTATGACCTCGGTCATACTGACTTCCCTGCTCGGGCAGCCGCGCATCCTTCTGTCGATGGCGGACGACGGGCTGCTGCCGCCGTACATGAGCCGCTGCCACCCGCGCTTCAGGACGCCCCACGTTTCTACGGTCATCACGGGCGCATTCGCCGCGCTGATCGCGGCCGTCTTCCCGCTCGACCTGCTCGCGGACCTCATTTCCATGGGCATCCTGCTGGCGTTCGCGGTGGTGTGCGCCGGCGTTCTGGTGCTGCGCCACACGCGCCCCGATGCGCCGCGGCCGTTCCGCGTCCCGTGGGCACCGGTCACCTGTGTACTGGGCACCGTGGTCTGTCTCGGCATGACCTACTACCTGTCCGTGGCCACCTGGCTGCGCCTGGTGTACTGGACGGCCATCGGCATGTCGATCTACGCCTTCTACGGATTCGGCCACAGTCGCCTGCGCCGATGACGCGCACGCTCGCGAGCACGCCCGCGGCCGACGGCTTTCGCATGCCGGGGGAGTTCGAGCCGCACGCAGGCTGCTGGCTGCTCTGGCCGGAGCGCCCCGACAACTGGCGCGAGGCGGCACGCCCGGCACAACTCGCCCTGGTGCAGGTCGCGGCAGCGATCGCGCAGTTCGAGCACGTTTCCGTCGGGGTCTCCACGGCGCATTACGGTGCGGCGCGCGCGCTGCTCAGCGAGCGCGTCCGCGTCGTGGAGATGGCGCACGACGACTGCTGGATGCGCGATGTGGGCCCGACCTGCGTGGTGAATGGGCGCGGTGCGGTGCGCGGGGTCGACTGGCAGTTCAACGCCTGGGGCGGTCTGAACGGCGGACTGTACTTCCCCTGGGACCAGGACGATCTGGTGGCGCGCAAGGTCCTGGAGACCGAGGGTCTCGACCGCTACCGCGCGCCGCTGGTGAACGAGGGCGGCGCCATCCACGTCGACGGCGAGGGCACGGCGCTCGTCACCGAGGAGTGCCTGCTCAACCCCAACCGCAATCCCCGCCTCGGGCGCGACGACGTGGAGCGGCACCTGCGCGCCTACCTCGGCGTGAGCCAGATCATCTGGCTCGGCCGCGGGGTGCTCAATGACGAGACCTCCGGCCACATCGACAATCTCGCCTGCTTCGTGCGACCGGCGCAGGTGTGTCTCACGTGGACCGATCGCCGGCGCGATCCGCAGCATGCGATCTCGCGTGAGGCGTGGCAGCGCCTCAACGATGCCCGCGATGCGCGCGGCCGGCGTCTCGAGGTCACGCGGCTGCCCGTGCCCGGCCCGCTCACCCTGCGGCGGCGCGAGGCCGCCGGCATCGTTCCGCGCGAGGGCACCAAGCCGCGCACGGCGGGCGAGCGGCTGGCTGCAAGCTACGTCAACTTCTATATCGCCAACCGCGGCATCATCATGCCGTTGCTCGATGCGCGCACCGACCGCCTCGCAGCCCGGCGCCTGAAGAGTCTGTTTCCCACGCGCCGCGTGGTGGGAGTGCCGGCGCGCGAGATTCTGCTGGGCGGCGGCAACATCCATTGCATCACCCAGCAGATTCCGGCCGGAACGCGAACTCGGAGCCCGCGACCTATCCGCCGAAGATCCTGAACGCCCACAGCGCCAGGGCGAGCATCGTCGCGCCCGTCGCGCGTACGGACGCTGGCGCTACAGCAGCCGCTGAGCGGCCTCGAGCCAGGGGCGCTGCGCCCGCCGGTAGTGCCCGGGAGCGATGCGCGCCTGCTCGAGCAGCTCGCGCGCGACCCGCTGCGCTTCGGCGCGCTCGCCCTGCGCCTCGAGGAGCTGCGCATAGCGCACCGCGGCCTCGGCACCCGGGTAGGAAGGGGCCAGCACGCGGTACTCCTCCAGCGCCTTCTTCACGTTGCCCTCGGCCGCGAGCGCGCGCGCGTACAGCAGATGTCCGGCCGGTGAGCGAAAATCCGGGTTGAGGTGGATGAGATCGTCGAGGGTCGCGCGTGCGCCGCTGGCGTCACCCTTAGCGAACTGCGCCTGCGCCAGACCCAGCATGAGATTGGGGTCGTGCTCGTACAGCCCCGTGAGCGCCTCGCGATACTGCGCGATCGCCTCCTCGTAGCGTTCGTGCCGTATCAGCTCCTCAGCGTAACGCTGGCGGCTGGCGACGTTGCCGCCGGCCTGTACGTCGCTTGCGTAGCGGCGCAGGTTGGCTTGCGGGTCCATGGCCTGGCGCAGGCCGCGCGCGGTACGCCGCGCCGCAGGGCTGCGTATCAGCTCAGGCAGGATCTCGACCACGACGTAGGCGAGGATTCCCGCGAGCGCCAGGCCCGGGATGATCAGCACCCAGATCCACAGCTGGTTGCGCCCCGTCTTGATGACATGAATGATGAAGGCCGCCTGGATGAGCAGCGAAATGATCAGGTAGGCCATCGAGCCTCTCTTCAGCCAAAAGCTAGTGCGCGGGCGCCGGCTTCGCCGGCAGCGCGAAGGCCATGACGTAATCGCCGCGGGGCGTGCCGAGCGGGCTGTGGCCGCCGGCGCTGATGACGAGATACTGCCGCTGGTCGCGTCCCGCCCGGTAGGTCATCGGCGTCGCCTGACCCCCTGCGGGGAGCTTGTGTTTCCACAGCTCGCGTCCGGTTTCGATGTCGAATGCGCGCAGGTAGCTGTCCATGGCGGCGCCAATGAACACTAGGTCACCGGCGGTAGCGATCGGTCCGCCCATGCCGGGCATGCCGAAGTCGCGCGTCGGCACGAACCACGGCGTGAGTCCCTCCGTCGAGCCGAGCGGGGATTGCCAGGCGATACGGTTGCGTCGCAGGTCGATGCTCACCAGCATGCCCCAGGGCGGGGCGCTGCACGGCAGTCCCCACGGGGAGAGCAGCGGCTCACGGCGCATGGCGTAGGGTGTGCCCGCCTGAGGGGCGAATTCCGAATGCGGGTAGCGATCCGAGCGCGCCTGCTGCGCGAACTCCTGGGGCGTGAGCAGGGTCACCACCATCGGCAGGAGATTCACGGCGGCGATGACGCGGCCGCGGTCTTCATCGAATGCCACGCCACCCCAGTTCACCCCACCGATGTAGCCGGGTGTGAGCAGCGTGCCGCGCGTGTCGGGGGGCGTGAAGATGCCGTCGTTGCGCAGTGAGGCGATGAGCGCGCGGCACTTGGCCCGATCCCAGAATGTAAGACCCCAGGCGTCGGCCGGCTGCAGCGGCCCCTGGGGAGTGAGCGCCGGCAGCGACGAGAACGGTTGTGTCGGCCAGGCCTGCTCCCCGGGTACGCGGCTCGCGGGCACCGGCTTTTCGGAAATGGGAAACAGCGGCCGGCCGCGCGTGCGCTCGAACACGTACAACATGCCGGTCTTGGTTGCCTGTATGACCGCCGGAACCGGGACGCCCTGAATCTCGACATCCCCGAGCACCGGCTGCGCGGCGAGGTCGTAGTCCCACAGGTCGTGGTGAACGAGCTGCTGCTGCCACACCAGCCGGCCGCTGCGTGCATCGAGCGCCAGCAGCGAGTCGGCGAAGCGATCGCTCCCCAGGCGCAGCCCGCCGAAATAGTCCGGGCTCGCCGAGCCGGTGGGGACCAGGACCAGGCCGTGCTCCGCATCGACCGACATCACTCCCCAGGCATTGCCCGCGCCGGTGCTGGCGGCCTGCGCCAGGTTCCATTCGGGTGCGGCGGGATGCGCGGGCGAATCCGGCAGCGGGTCGAAGGACCACAACAGGGCGCCGCTTTCGGCATCGAAGCCTCGGATCACTCCGCGCTCGACGTCATTGGCGCGGTTGTCGCCTATCGCCGATCCGACGATGACGACGTTGCCGTAGACGGCCGGGGGTGAGGTGACGAGATAGGCGCCGGGATCGCGAATGCGCACACCGCGCGTCAGGTCCACCTGACCGGCATCGCCAAAGCCCCCGCAGGGCTGGCCGGTGTCCGCATCGAGGGCCAGCAGTCGCGCATCGAGCGTGCCGGTGAACACCCTCCGCCGACAGGGGCCGGCGGCGCGAGCGTCAGTGCTCTCCCAGACGCTGACACCTCGTGAGCTCGCTTCGGCGTAGCGGCGCGTGCGGTCGACGTGCGGGTCGAAGCGCCAGCGCAGGCGGCCGGATTCGGGATCGAGGGCGATCACGACGTTGGTCGCGGTCTCGAGGTACAGCTGACCGAATGCCAGCACTGGAGTCGCCTCGAAGGTGAGCTTGCCGGCGCTGGCGAATCCCGCGCCACGCTCGCCGGTTCGATATGTCCAGGCAACCGTGAGGCGTGTCACGTTGCTGCGGTTGATCTGATCGAGACTCGAGAAGCGCTGTCCGAACGCATCACCGCCGTAGTAGCCCCAGTCGCTCGCGGCCGGCGCCTGCGCCGGCGCGGCGCCCGGCGCGGCGCACGTCGCGCACAGCGCCACGGCAATGCCGGCTGCACGGACCGGTTGCCGCCGGGCGCGCGCCTCGGTCGCAGCAGAGCGGGTGCGGGAGCGGGTCACGCCCGGCATTATCCGCGATGGCGTGCGTGGGTGCGCGGGCGCAGGTCCTGCCCCCGCTTCCCCGCCCGCATGCTGGTATTCTTCGCCGGGTGAGTTCAACACGGACGGTCGTGCCCCGTCTCGGGGCGCTGAGTCTTCTTCTCGCAGTTCGATGGCTCGCGGCCCCCGCCATCACCAACGCGCAGGCAGTTCCGGATCCGGGCGCGGCAGCGGATGCTCATCAGCGCCCGCGTGTCGGTCTGGTGCTGTCCGGCGGAGGCGCGCGCGGCGCCGCGCACATCGGCGTTCTCAAGGTGCTCGAGCAGATGCACGTGCCGGTCGATGCCATCGCGGGCACCAGCATGGGCGCGGTGGTGGGCGGACTGTACGCCAGCGGTCTCTCGGCGAGCGACATCGAGAAGATCATGACCTCCATCAACTGGCAGGACGCATTCCGCGACCGTCCGCCGCGCGAGGACCTCGACCTGCGGCGCAAGGAGGAGGACCAGAACTTCCTGGTGAAATTTCCGCTCGGGGTGCGCGACGGCCACATCGTGCTGCCGAAGGGACTGATCCAGGGTCAGAAGCTCACCGAGACATTGCGGCGGCTGACGTTGCCAGTCGCGCGCATCAGCAGCTTCGACGAGCTGCCGACCCCGTTTCGCGCGGTCGCCACCGACCTCGAGACCGGCCAGAGCGTGGTCATCAGCTCCGGCGACCTGACCACTGCGATGCGTGCCAGCCTGTCGGCGCCCGGCGTGTTCGCGCCCGTGGAGCGCGACGGCAGGCTGCTGGTGGACGGCGGCATCACCGACGACGTTCCGGTGGACATTGCGCGCGCCATGGGAGTGGACCTCGTGATCGTGGTGGACGTCGGCGCTCCACTGCAGGCGCGCCAGCAGCTGACGAGCGTTGCGGCGATCTCCAACCAGATGCTCGCGATCCTCATCCGCCGCAACGCCGAGGCGCAGCTGGCGACGCTCACGCCGCGGGACATTCTCATCAAGCCAGTCCTGGGGGATGCCTCGTCCTATGATTTCGGCCATGTTGGGCGCGTGATCGGGATCGGTGAGGCCGCGGCACGCGGCCGGAGCGGGCAGCTGGCGGCACTCGCGGTGAGCGCGGAGCAGATGCAGCGCTACACGCTGCGCCGCGAGGCGGGGCGCCGGCCGCCGCCGGTCGTCGACTTCGTGCAAGTCGAGCCCGGGTCGGAGCGCTATGGTCCCGCAGTCAACACGCTGTTCGGTGACCTGGTCGGTAAACCGCTCGATCCGGACGCCGTGGCGAAGCGCGTGGCGACGCTGTATGGCCGAGGCGGCCTCGACACGCTCGACTACCAGGTGATCGGCAATCCCGCTAGTTACGGGCTGGCGATCGATGCGCGCCCGGATTCTCAGGGCCCGAACTATCTGCGCTTCGGCCTGAGCCTGCAGGATGATTTCCAGGGCAATGCCACCTACAACGCCGCCATGCGCTACATCATGTCCAACATCACCCGCAATGCCGGCGAGTGGGTCACGGACCTGCAGATCGGCACGACCTCGCTGATCTCGACCGAGTTGTTCCTGCCGCTGCACCAGTACTCCGGGTGGTTCGTCATGCCGCACGTGTCGGATCAGGCGCGCGACCTGTACATCTACCAGGGACAGAGCCTGGAGGCGGAGTACCGGGTGCACACCTTCGACTACGGCAGCGATTTCGGCCGGCAGTTCGGCAACTGGGGCGAGATCCGGGTGGGAGTGCAGCGCGAGCAGGGGCACTATGTGCTCGAGATCGGGGAGCCGTCCGATTCGAATCTGCCGCAGCAGAGCTTCACGCCCTTCGACACCCGCATGTACTTCGTGCGCTTCACATACGACCGGCTCGACAATGTCAACTTTCCCCACAGCGGCCAGCAGGCGACCCTGCAATATAGCGGTAACTACAACGCCATCGGCGCTTCGCAGACGACCGATCAGGTGACGGCCAGCTATCACGGCGCGTACTCCTTCGGACGCAACACGCTGTCGTTCTCCGCCGCCGGTGGGATGACGCTCGAGTCGCAGGTCACCGACATCAATCTGCTCTTTCCGCTCGGCGGCTTTCTCAACCTCTCGGGCCTGCGCGAGCAATCGCTGCTCGGACCCGACTTCGGGATTGCACGCGCGCTCTACTATCGGCAGGTCGGTCGCGGGGGACCCGAATACTTCGACGTACCGACTTATCTCGGCCTGTCGCTCGAGGTGGGCAATGTCTGGCAGAGTCGCAGCGAGGCGAGCTTCAGCAACACGCAGAAGGACGCCAGCATATTTCTCGGCCTGGACACCTTCCTCGGTCCGGTGTACCTCGCCAGCGGCTTCGACGATCACGGTCACCAGGAGTTCTATCTGTTCCTGGGGCGAACGTTCTGAGCGCCGTTGGACGCGGCTGGCGGGCGCCACGACCGGGTACTTGCCGGCACTTGCGGCGCCCGGGATAGCGCCGTAGCGTCGGCTAATCGCCCGTGGGAATGATCGATGAGGTCTCGGCCATCAGGACCACCGCGCGCTCGGGCGCACGCGTGCGATGGATCACGCCTTTCGGCACGACGAATCCCTCGAGCGGCCGCAGATCGACCGAACGGTCCTCGAGATCGACGATGAAATGGCCTTCGAGGACGAAGAAGAACTCATCGTCATTATCGTGCTTGTGCCAGTGGTACTCGCCCTGCAGAACCGAGGCGCATGACCGAGTCATTTACCCTGCACAGGGTCTGGTTGTACCAGCGGTCCTTGCAGCTCGCGACGAGCGCGGGCACGTCGATGACACTCAGCGGCCCGAACTTGACGTCGAGGTGCGTGGCATAGCGATAGTTCGCCGGTTCGGTCATGTGATGCAGCCTTATAACCCGCGGCTCTCGGCGAGCTTCTCGATCTTCTGGAATACCAGTGCCGGCTTGTCGCCGGCCCGCGAGTACTCGTGCCGCCGGCTCATTTCCGCCATGGCCGCGTCGCGCTCGGCGGGCGTGGGATACCAGTGGAGCCGCTGCCATTCGTCGCCGAGCAGCTTGCGGAACGGATCACCGCTCGGCAGGCTCACGCGGATCCCGTAGGGCCGCAGCTTCTCGATCGGGGGGATGCGCAGGTTCTGTGGTTGACTGATGCCCATGCCCGGGGAGCTTACGGTGCGCCGCGGCAGACCCGCAAGCAGCCCGCGCCGGTGTTGGCGGCCCAGGCCGCTCGGGACTTGAGTCATTTCACCCGCGTCCCCACACTGTCACCCCCAAAACGCAGGAGGCTCATGCCATGCCGCTGTTCCGTAAGAAATCGGCAATGCCGACCGAGCACGAGGCGCTGCCTGGACGCAGCACGCCGCTCGCCGTTGCGGAGACGCATTTTGTCAATGGGCATCGCATCGTCCCGCCGGTCCCTGCCGGCCTGCGCGAGGCGGTGTTCGGCATGGGCTGCTTCTGGGGCGCGGAACGGCTCTTCTGGCAGTTGCCCGGAGTGTATTCGACTGCAGTCGGCTACGCGGGTGGGTTCACTCCTAATCCCACCTACGAGGAGGTCTGCACCGGCGAGACGGGACATGCCGAGGTGGTGCGCGTGATTTACGATCCCGCCAGGGTCCGCTACGAGGACCTGCTCAAGTTATTCTGGGAGTCGCACGACCCCACCCAGGGGATGCGCCAGGGGAACGATGTTGGTACCCAGTACCGCTCCGCGATCTACGTGTCCGATAAGGCACAGCGTGAGGCGGCCGGGGCTTCCAAGCAGGCCTATCAGGCGCGGCTCACTGCCGCGGGCTACGGCACCATCACCACCGAGATCCGCGAAGCACTGCCGTTTTTTTACGCGGAGGATTATCACCAGCAATATCTCGCGAAGAATCCCGATGGGTACTGCGGGATTGGAGGGTGTGGGGTCCCCTTCAAAGTCGCGGAGTTACAGGTGGGGCAGAAGGCGTAGTCGGAGCTACAGCGAGGGTTTCGGCAGGAAGTCACAGGGGTAGCGTCGTCCAGTCCCGAGACCCCGGGTGTTTCTGCAGAGATATCCTGCGTCTGTTCGGCGCTGACGTCTACTGGAAGTCTACCGTCGACCGAGGATCAGGATAGTCCGCGGCGAAGACCGGAACCAGCGTCAATCGCAGGCGCGCATTCCTTCATCGTTCAGCCAACGGAGCGCCAGCGGTGGGACAGTCGGCTGTTACCTGTTGTTGTACTACTTGGGCTTATGGAGAGCCGTTGCAAAGCCAGAGCCGTCGGGCAACCCGAAGGGCGCGGCCGTAACAAGTGGGGCTAAGGGCAAGGTAATCTCCCTGTTTCAGCTGGGCGGCTACCGGTCGGGAGCGCCAGTTCGAGGAAACGCGTCAAAACCACATCCTACTTCGTATTAGGCCCCGGCTTCTCTTGCCACAGTACGTTCACGATGACCCATCGTCCGTTGATTCGTGCGAGATGCACGTAGTCGACCCATTCGAGGAACACCACTTTGGCGCTCGCTTCGTCTTCGTAGATGTCGAAGATCGTTATATCCTTTTGCTGTCGATCTTTCGGAGTCAATGTGCAATTAGGTCTCGACTCCGTAGAATCCGCGGTGCAACCTCCGTCTGTTCCCGTGACGGTAACTAAGTCCCTGGCAGTCGTTTTCTCCAAGTACTCCTTCCCGGTCTTCGGATTCTTTCGAACGATCCTCTTTGCCAGCTCTGGAGATAGCGCACGCTGCATGCGCGCAGCACTACCTTCGTACCAACCCTCCACATAGTTGAGCAAGGTCTCCTTGATCGCCGCCGAGTCGGTTGGCGTTGTCACGACACTGTCCGCTACGGCGATGTTCATCAACACCAGAGTCCCGATATAGGCCCAAGCTGAAGCGCGCATTCCAACCCCTTCGCGTGTTGTTGACTCGACGTCCTGAGGGTAGTCTAGCTCGCGAACGACGGCTAACAGGAAGAAAGCTTGCTGGCATGGACGCCCGCTCCTGGGCCGACGGAGCGGCCCAATCGCCGGCGCCGCACTTCGAGCCGGTCTACCGCTGGATGGACGTCGACGTCTACCGGAAGTCGACCGATAGAGGACCAGCGGGGATGTAACGGCGGGGTTCTTGTGGGATTTCCATCCTCAGGGCGTACTATCACCAGCAATATCTCGCGAAGAATCCCGATGGGTACTGCGGGATTGGAGGGTGTGGGGTGCCCTTCAAAGTCGCGGAGTTACAGGTGGGGGAGAAGGCGTAGACGAAGCTACACCGAGGGTTTCGGCAGGAAGTCAGGGTGGTTAGCGCCGTCCTGAGATAAGACCCCGTGTGATTCTGCAGAAAAATCCGGCGGTGATCAGCGCTGACGTCTACCGGAATTCTACCGTCGACCGAGGTGCAGGATAGTCCGCGGCGAAGTCGAGCGTCGGATGGCTCTTCCGATACCAGTCGTCCGACAAGCAGGCAACAGACACTCGATAGGCGGTCGCCTTGCGCGAACCGCTCGGCTCAGGGATTCGAAACAGGTTCAAGCGTCTGGGAATCTGCACTCGCCACTATAGGTGAAGGTCGGATTTCCATCCGGATTCTTGCCGGTTCCGATCACTTTGAGAATGCATTCGACTCGCGGTCCTGCGATGCGGTCGAGCAGATAAACGGATCCGGTGTCTTTGCCGCTGTTCAAATCCCCGTCGAACCGAAATTTTGAGTCGTGCAGTAACACGGGTTCCGAGCCGGCGACGGTGCCAGAAAAGACCTGGTCGCCGGTATTGACCAAAGTGCCAGCCTTTAAGTCAAACACCGAGGTGACGTGATACAGCACCCGGCCACGCAGATCGCCAGTTAGTTCGACGGTCTCCGTGCTCCGCTGGATGACGCCGGTTGAGGTGGTTTGCTTTGAGTGCACGATCGCACCGCTAAGCTCGTCGATTCCAGATCCGGTGACGTGCACAGTGCGCGCAACGGCCTGATGTTCACCGGAGCTCGGCGTCGAGACCAGGGATGCGGCGCTAGCCAGCAGGGCAATTCCGATCGCGCCGGGTTGGAAGAAATGTTCGTGCATACGGGTTTCCTCATGCGAGTGGGTCGGGACCGCTCGCCGGTACGCTAGGCGTTCTCGGCATCAACCCCAAGGGGTCGAGACGCGCGGGTTCCCAGGTTGTCCCACTTTGGCCCATGATGACCCAATGGCAAGTTCAGATCGCCTGGACTCCTGGAAAGAGATCGCACGGTATTTGAACCGCAGCGTGCGCACGGTACGACGATGGGAGCGGCAGGAGGGCCTGCCGGTTCATCGCCATATGCATCGCTCCCTCGGCAGCGTATTCGCTGTCAGGCCTGAGGTCGACGCCTGGCGGCATCGGCGGGTTACGACCGCAATCGCCGATGACTTGGCTACGACCGCGACACCTCCGCGGTCGCGCTCAATCGCAGTACTGCCGTTTCTCAACCTCAGTGCTGATGGCGACAACGCCTATTTCGCTGAGGGGCTGACGGAGGAACTGATCACCACGCTGTCAAAGGTTCACACCTTGCGAGTCACGTCCCGCAGATCGTCGGCGAGCTTGCGCGGCACGACCAAGGGAGCGCGGGCCATCGCGCGGCAACTTGGCGTGCGCTACCTGGTGGAGGGGAGCGTGCGGCGCACCGCGACCCACCTGCGGGTCTCGGCCCAGCTCATCGATGCCACCAGCGATGTCAACCTTTGGAGCGAGACATATGACGGCGTGCTGGCGGATGTCTTTGCAATTCAGGAGCGTTGCGCACGCAGTGTTGTTACAGCACTCGAGCTGCGACTTACGGCGGACGACGCCGAGCGCCTTGCCGAGCCGGCCATACCGAGCCTTCCCGCCTACGACTGCTACCTGCGAGCACGGTACGAGGGTTGGCGCTGGCGGCGGGAGTCGATCGATCATGCAATCCGGCTACTGCAACAGGCGTTGGAAATCATCGGAGAAAACGTCCGGCTCCTCACCGCTCTCGGCTTAGCACAGCTGCAGTACCGTGAGGCCGGCCTTGATCTGAGCGAGCGCCCGCTCGTTGAGGCTGAGCGGTGCGCCGCGAAGGTGTTCGCGCTTGATCCAAGCTCGGCCACGGGCTTCCAGCTACGTGGCTGGATTCGATACTCCCGGGGGCGTATTCAGAGTGCGGTGCGTGACCTCAAGCGGTCGCTCGCCCTGGAGCCACACAGCGCCGATACGTTGCTGCTCCTGTGTAACTGCTATCTCATCTCGGGTCGCGTGAAGGAGGCACGGCCGCTTCTGGCGCGCCTCCTGAAGGTGGATCCTCTGACGCCGATCACGCGCTGCATGCCCGCGTTTGCGGACCTCATGGAGGGGCAATTCTCGGCAGCGATCCGTCCCTACCAGCAAATGCTCGAGATGGATCCCGCAAACCCCGTGGCGCGGCTGTTCTATATTTGGGTGCTGATCCTCAATCGCCGGGGAGACGAAGCAAAGGCGATCTTCGGCAAGTTCCCTCCGGAGACGCTCAATACCGTCCCGGCGCGCATCGCTTCGTTCCTCACCCGAGCAGCCGCCGGTGATCGTCTTGAGGCACAGTTGGCTCTAACGCCGCAGATGGAGTCTGTTGCGAAGGCGACAGACATGTTTCCCCGCTTCCTGTCCCAAGGGTTCGCGTGGGCGGGCATGCGTACGCCAGCACTGAAGTGGTTGCGAAGGGCCATCGACCGTGGCTTCATCAACTACCCGTTTCTGGCACGCCACGACCCCTCGTTCAAGGCGCTGCGCAGCGACCCGAAGTTCAAAGAGCTGCTGGCTGTCGCGCGCCAACGCTGGGAGAGATTCGCCGCTTGAGCTGTTGAGGCGCTTGTTCTTCGGAGCTCGGCCAGTCGAACCCCAACCGGTTCGAGGGACGCTGCTGGTCTACCGCTGGGCATTGATGTCAACGTCTACTGAAAGTCGACCGGTAGAGGGCCAGCGATGATGGGGTGCAACCGACCGCTTGCGGTCCCTCTCTGCCGGTCGCCGGTGTCCGCTTCCAGGAGCCCAATGGGGTAAAGCAATGCGCAGAGGCAGTGTCCTGTCAGGCGGTTACGTCCCGCTCCATAGGGACATTAAAGATAGCTCAGCCACCAATCCGTGCGCCGCGCCTTCACAGCAGCGACCCAGCGGCAAAATGGATACAGCATTGCGATGACCAGGAACCACGCGATGTACACGCCGGGAAGCGAGACACCGTATCCCTGCGGAAAATAGGGGAACCAGGTAAGGAACTGGCTTGCCGTATAGCCCAGCGAGACGCCCAGCACGACGCTCAGTGCGTGAATCAAATAAACATGCGCCACATAGAACGCGAACGGCACGCGCCCGAACATCACCAGCGCATCCTTGACTGCACCGTGTATGCGGTCCGCGTACGCGCACACTATTGCCGCCGGGCCCAGCGTCATGAGCAGGTACTGCAGGCTCGGCGGATACTTGGTCGTGTTCAAGAAGCTCATGATGGTACGGGTGATTCCGCGCGCCTGTACCTGCCATCCGTGCGGGTCTCCATAAACGTCCAGCGCGCGCAACATGACAAAGGCGGCGGTCAGCACGAGGCCGAATGTCAGTAATCTTGCGTCGCGTTGCGCCGGCGGGGACTGAAAAATGCCGGCGCTACCATAGCCCAGGAGCATGACGCCGATCCACGGCAACAAGGGGTATACAAACCACACACCGAACGGTCCTACCACCTTGCCCATCTGCGAATGAAGCGCTACCCAGATCGCCCAATCGCCCTCACTGCCTGCCGGCCAGAACGGGTCAAGCAGGTTGTGCGCGAGCACGATTGCAGCTCCGATCAAAAAACAGGTCCGTCGACCGAGGAGCTGCAGGCCCGCCAGAGCCACCATGCTTGCGCCGATCGCCCAGATTACTGCCATCACCACCAGCGTTTTCCCGTTCCACGTCGGATCGTCCGGGTACTCCATGCCGAAGGGGGAAAACGTCCACGCCGTCGAGATCACGAACGCATCGACGAAGATTAGCCAGACGCCCCGCTTCAGAAGAAATGCACCCATTGCACGCGGGTTCCTTCGGCTAGCCATCAATCCGGCGCTGGTTCCGGCTAGAAAAACGAAGACCGGTGCGCAGAAGTGGGTGATCCAGCGCGTCGCGAATAGCGACAGCGAGACATTTGGATCGTCCATCGGCTCTTGATGGTACACCGACAGATAATCCCGCACGTGATCGAGGGCCATGACCACGACAACCAGGCCGCGGAGCATGTCGATTGAGGTCAGTCGGTACGCGCGCTGGTCAGATCCAATTACGAGCTGTTCGGCGACGATCGCCATGCGGGTCCTCTTCATTTTGGCAGCTCCATGCTGAGGCTCGTCCCCCGGTCTGGGCAAGACGTGAGGACGTCCGGGCTCGCGGCAGTGCCGACTGTCAGCTTTACGGTAGCAGGTAGAGCAGTGACGGTCCGCTTCTGGCCGAATGCGACGGATTCTGGGAGCAATCCAAGAAGAGCGGGCGCGCCAATCGTCTACCGCTGGATCGACGTCAACGTCTACCGAAAGTCGACCGACAAGAAACCTGCGGGGATGTAACGGCTGGGGTTGTGTGGAGTTTCCAGTCTCAGGGCGTACTATCACCAGCAATATCTGGCGAAGAATCCCGACGGGTACTGCGGGATTGGAGGGTGTGGGGTGCCCTTCAAATCTGCGGAGTTACCGGTGGGGGAGAAGGCGTAGTCGGAGGAGTGATCCTGATTCCTGCAGGGAGACAAAAGGTTAGGCGCTGTCGGATTGAAGACCCTGCGAATTCCCGCAGGAAAACGCAGGCTGTTTTCGGCGCTGAAGTCTACCGGAATTCTACCGGTGTTTCGGCGTTAGGAAAGTCCGCTGCGAAGGAATTTGCAAGAGCGCTCTGCCCTTTGCTAAGTCTCGCGCTCTGCACTCATGCAGTGCTTGCACGGCAGGCGGAACAGCAACCCCCGCCGAGGGTTGGCGTGCTTGGCGTCCCCGTGGAAAAAGCCGCGCCGCCGCAAGTTCCGCCGGGTTCGCGTCCGCCGGACCAAGTGTTCCCCGCAATCAACAGCTGGAGTCTTGGCGCGCTCGCGTTCAGCGCTGACGGCCAGTGGCTCGCGTCCGGTGGATATGGCGATACGGTTATGGTCTGGAATGCAGCAACGGGCGCTGAACAGAGCAGGCTTTCGAGGCCGGGGCCGCCCAATAATGCCGTCGTAACGCTGGCATTCAGCCCCGATGGAACTCGTCTGGCGGAACTCCGCAACAACGGACGAGTGACGATTTGGGATTTCCAAGAGGCGACGGTCGTCTCTTCGACGAAGCTCCGCAGCGGAGAGGGAGCACTGCTTGTCTATAGCCCAGACGGAAAAACATGGGCAACGAGCGGAACGGCGCCAGAAGGCTCGACGGTGCCTATCGAGATTCGTGACGCCGCCAGCGGAAAGATCCTGCAGATCATCCCGACGAAATGGTACGGAATTATGGGGCTAGTCGTCACAAAAGATGGAATGCTGGTGGCATCCGGCCTGACTCTGGCAGCCATTGGGGAGGAGCAGGACCCGCGGGGTACGGTGGAGAAATGGGAGCTGGCTACCGGGAAACTCGTGAAGAGTTCGCCAGTGTTTTCGGTAGTTGGTCCTGTGAGCGCGGATGGGCGGTGGATGGTAAGCATAACTCCCGAAGTCTCCAAGACACGCGGCGTAGTTGTGACTGACCTCGCGACTGCGGAGGTGAAATGGACTTTTCCGCAGCAAGATGCCGAATACGTGTTTTTCAGCCCGGACGCGCGGGAGATTGCGGTCGCGAGCCGCGGCTCTGAACGCGGATTGAGCCTGTGGTCGGTCACTACCGGAGCCGTGATCAGCAGCGCGCACGGTGAGCAGGACTTGGTTAATTCGATTGGGTTGACGGCGGTGGCGTTTAGCCCGGACGGGACGCAAGTCGCGGCTGCGGAGTATCCGGTGAATTCCGTCAAGCTTCGCGAGGTTGCCACAGGGCGGGAGGTTCGTGAATTCGCTGGCCAGCCTTGGCCCCAAACACTAGCCATGAGTCCGGATGGGCGATGGCTCGTGTGCGCGGGTCCGGGAGTGACGGTGCGGAATCCGGCGAATGGAAAGATTGTGACCACGCTTACGACCGAGGAGGCCGACGCGCTGGTGTTCAGCCCGGACGGACGCTGGTTGGCGGCTGGTCCTGGTGTGTTTCCGAACCCCAGCAGTTCGCTGGTCGTGTGGGACACAAACACGTGGGCCGTCGCGGCCAGCGTCAGGCCGGAGAGAAATCCTCATATAGGTGCGCCGGTGCAGTGGATAGCGTTTGGCGGCGGTGAAACGGCGCAAAGTAAACTGGGGTACGCACAATCGCTGAAATTCGCGGCGGACGGGAAGACGCAAACCGTTTGGTATGGCGCTTATCAGTTGGCGGTCAGCCCGGACGGGAAGCTTCTCGCCCAGCCCGGCGGGCAGTCGTTGAACAAAGTCGAGATCTGGGACGCCAACACTGGGCAAAAACTTCAGACGTTTGGCGCGCATCCCAACTCGCTGGCGTTCAGCCGAGATGGGCGGTGGCTGCTGACGACCGGGCAGGAATCGCAAAGGACACCCGTAGATCCTCACACGTTCAGCAGAACAACCGAGTACAGCGTCAAACTTTGGGATGTGGCTACTTGGAAAGAACGCGTATCGGTTTCTTATCCGCAGCTCCTAACGCTTAGCGCCGTTTTGTCTCCCGACGGGAAACAGATTGCAGTTGAAAGGTCTTGGGGAATTATTGACTTATTGGATGTGGAGAGCGGGGCGTCACTTAGCCCTCTTGCGACGGTCATTGCGCCGTCAGGTTGGGGGCCCATATTTGGAAAAGGCAATTTAACGTTCAGCGCCGACGGAAGTTTGTTGTTTGAGGGCGCGTTCAAAAGCGGCATCTACGTGTGGAAACTGCCGGCCCGCTGATTTCAACGGTCGTTCTGCGGGATTCCGATTTGGTCTACCGCTGGAACGGCTCTGAGGTCGACTGAAAGTCGACCGGTAGAGACCTACTGCAGCGGTAAACGCGCAGATTTCGTGGGATTTCCAGCCTCCGGGCGTATTATCACCAGCAGTACCTCGCCAAGAATCCCGATGGGTACTGCGGGATCGGCGGGTGTGGAGTGCCCTTCAAAGTCGCGGAGTTACAGGTGGGGAGGAAGGCGTAGTCGGAGCTACAGCGAGGGTTCCGGCAGAAAGTCGGACGGTAAGCGGCGTCCTGACCACCAAGTGCCACAGATGGAGCGATCTTGGGGTCCAATCGCGCGCTGCGCAGAGACCGTGTGTTGGTCACGGCAGCACCCGTTCGCCATCCATTCTGACCTGCACCGGTCCTCTGACCCGGCGCCCGCCCGCGTCGAAGAAGCTTGCGGTCGCTGTACCCCCGAATGTGTTGCCACTGACCTTGAGCGCGAAGGAGACCTCACCGCGAGCGGTGAACCGGCGGGTGGTTCGGTCTGCCGTAATCTCCACGACCTTTCCTCTATAGGCGTCACCATCAGCCCGCCAAGCGCCCATGAGGTTGCTGTCACTGGTATTGGGATCACCCGCATCGGAGTTGGATTGTTCGACAGTGCCATCGGAGTGAAACACGAACATGTGCATCGGAAATGGTGCATCCGGAATCTTCACGACCCAGGCCCCCACAACGTCGGTCGCATTGTGGGATTCCTGGCAACCGGCAAGGCACAGTACCACTATGCCAACCGCTCCAAGCGTCTTTTGCATGGTCGTAACTCCTCCGGCGGGGCCCCGGGTAAGCCTCCAGTGTCGGCTAGGGGCGAGTTTAGTTCATCTACGATGGCTGACCGCTGCCGAAGTCCCCCGATGCCGGCGTGTTCCGCGCCGGTGTGGAATCCAGCAAAGGCCGCGTTGGAACCCAGTCGACTGAAAGTCGACCAATAGCGGTCAGCCGTGGATCGAGTCACAGCTACTCCTGCACGCGGCAGCACCCGAGGGCGTGTGCGTATCTGTACTAATTGTTCGCGGGATGCTGTGGCGTAGCGTTCTCGGCGTCTATTGGGGACTGACATGCGTGCCCTGAAGGTTTTCGGCATTGTTCTCGGCGGCATTCTCTCGGCAATCATTCTTCTGTTGCTCGCAGTGCGGTTGCTCGTCAATCCCAATGACTACAAGAGTCGTATCGAAAGGATGGTCAAGGGCTCCACCGGTCGCGAACTCGCATTGCCAGGTGCCATCAAGCTCTCGGTATTTCCGTGGATTGCGCTCGAGCTAGGGCCTGCGAGCCTAGGCAACCCGCCGGGTTTTGGGGATCAACCGTTCGCAGCCGTTCAGCACGCTTCAGTGCGTGTGAAGCTTCTGCCATTGCTGCGTAAGGAGCTGGAGATCGGCCGCGTCGAGATCGACGGCTTGGATCTGCGGCTCATCCGGGACACTCGAGGTAAAGGGAATTGGGAAGGGTTCGGTGGCCATGGTACCGCCACACCGCAGCCGAATACCTCGGGCCCGATCTCGCTCCCGGAGCTGGCAGGACTTGTGATCAAGAACAGCCGCCTGGGTTACCAGGATCTGGCAGTCGAGCACGTGAATCTCGAGATGGGGCAGCTCAGTGCGGCCCATCCGGTGCCGCTCAAATTTACTCTGGATCTCATTCGGCACCCGCCCGCGGTCCCGCTGACCCTCGCAGGCCGGCTCGAATTGACGCTCAATCCCGAAAAAAAGCAGTACCAGGTCTCGACCCTGCAATTCGACGGCACACTGACGCCGAAGGCAGGCGCTGCCCCGGTGTCATGGAGATTTACAGCACCGCAGCTCAGCTTGAATCTCGGCGCACAAACGTTGAGCGCCGAGAACTTCAGCGCGCAGCTCGGCAGTGCGCATCTCACCGGCGGGATCCAGGGCACCAAGGTTGTGGATGCCCCAAGTCTGACGGGCAGGTTCAAGCTTGATCCGCTGGGGCTGCGCGAACTCGTGGGCCAGCTCGGAATGGCACTGCCCCAGACGCGCGACCCGAAAGTACTCTCGAAGCTTGCGGCGAGCGGGGAGTTTGCCTACGGGGGAAATGCAGCTCGTGCCACGAAGCTGGACATGCAGCTCGATGATTCTCACCTGCAAGGGTCGCTGGCGGTGACCGATCTGGACACCAAGGCGATGTCCTTCGATCTGGAGCTCGATCGTATCAATCTCGACCGTTACATGAGTCCGGAAAAGGCAGCTCCGAAGCCGGAAACCAAAGTGACAGCCAAGCCCGTCGCGCTGCCCGCCGATGCGCTCAAAGGCCTTGAAGTCAACGGCACGGCAACGATCGGCAGCGCGCAGATCATCGGAGTGACCTTGACTCGGGTGCGCGTGGGCGTCGACATCAAGGGAAGCGTGATGCACCTTGCGCCACTTCAAGCGCAGCTCTACGGCGGCACTTACAGCGGTGACATCACGCTTGATGAGCGAGCTAAAATACCCGCATTACGGCTAGAGCAGCGCATGAGCGGTATCGACGTTGAGCCGCTGCTGAACGACTTTGCTAAGACGCGACGCTTGTCCGGGCGTGGCAACGTTACCACTCATCTCGCTGCGGAAGGCGCAACCAGCGATACGCTCATGAAATCGTTGAGCGGTCACGTGGCTGCCGATCTCACCAACGGCGCGGTCGAAGGACTGGATCTCTGGTTCGAGATCAGTCGTGCGCTGTCGCTGATTCAGAAACAGACCTTGCCCGCAGGTACAGGCAGCGGCCGCACGAAATTCGATGCCTTCAAGGCGTCCGCTGATTTGAATAACGGCGTGGCCTCAACCAAGGATCTGATCATCGCCTCTCAAAACCTGCGCGTGACGGGCCAGGGAACATCAAACCTTGTCACCGAGGCCATCGACTATCAGCTGAAAGCTTCACTTCTGAAGGGCGCAGTCGGCACGAGTTTCGTCGGCGGCAAAACGTTCGCGGACATTCCGCTCACCCTTACGGGCACGATGACCAATCCCAAGGTACGGCCGGATCTGGAGAGCGTCGTCAAAGCGCGCGTGCAACAGCAGCTTCAGCAGACGCTGCAGGACAAGCTCAAGGGCCTGATTCATTGATTGTGTGTGTGGCGCTCTGCGAACTTGCGGGCAGCTCGTCCGCACTCACAATGGCGCCTACGGCACCTATGGTGAGAATTTCAGGGCGTTAAATTCGCGCACGAACAGCGATCCGAACGGGTACTGCGGGATTGCAGGGTGTGGGGTGCCCTTCAAATCTGCGGCGAATATGGCTGCTGTTTTCGGCGCCGAAGTCTGCCGGAATTCTACCCTCGACCGCGATCAAATATAGTCCGCAGCGAAGCCTTGCTCCACCGGTCGGGCAGACTTGATGCCTGCCAATCACGGGACGAGGTTGATTGATCGCAATATGACAGCCAAGCGACAACTTCGCAGAATCCTCGGGCTGGGATTCGGGCTCGCCTTCGGGTTTGGAACGATGATAGGCGTAGGGATTCTGCGCCTACCGGGGATGGTAGCGGCGGCGGCAGGCGACCCGGTGACCATCATCCTTTGCTGGTGCGTCGGCGGCGTCTATGCGCTGATGGGCGCGGTGTCGGTATCTGAATTGGCGGCACTGTATCCTGAGACGGGCGGGCTGCGCGTCTACCCGCGCCATGCGTTTGGTGAGCGGGCCGGCTTCGTCGTCGGCTGGATCGACTGGCTCGCTGTCCTTGCGACCACCGCTTATGCGGCCGTGTCAGCTGCTGATTTTGCAGCGAGACTGTGGCCTGTCCTAGCCGAACGCGAACGTGCCGTAGCGCTCGCGGTTGTCGCGATGTTCGGCACGATGCATGCCATCGGCCTGCGCATGGGGCGATCGATCACAGCGGTCGTAAGCACGACTATTGGGATCCTCTTTCTGGCGTTGATTGTTGGTTGCTTCATGGCAACCCCGTTGGCGTCCGTTGCTGGATCGGCTGTGCCGAAGATTCACGGGCAGACGCACTGGGTCGTCGCCTTCCTCTCTATCGTGCCAGCGATGCGAGCCATTGTGACTGCCTACGACGGTTGGTACGCACCTGTCTATACCGCGGAAGAATGCGTGGACGCGTCGCGGACGCTACCGAGAGCGATTATCGGCGTTGCAGCGGCGGTCACTTGCCTCTACGTTGCTATCAACGCTGCATTTCTTCGCGTATTGCCCGTACCAGTGCTGGCGACCTCGGCCTTGCCCGCCGCAGATGCCGCCCGGATCGTGCTCCCATACGGCAGCGAGACGCTGATGACGATTCTTTCGCTGCTGATCATGCTCAGCCTCGTCAACGGCCAAGCGATCATGGGTCCGCGAATCCTTCTCTCGCTCGCACGCGACGGCTGGGTTCCACCGAAGCTCGCGGGAATAGGCATGGGCGGAACTCCGCAGCCAGCGCTCGCAGCCACGATGATCGGCGCCGGCTTGGTAATCGTCACCGGCACCTTTGACGAGATCATAGCGCTGTTCGCGGTACTTATCGTGCTCAACTATGTAGCCGTCTTCCTGTCGGTCTTCGTGCTCAGGTACCGATTACCCAATGCAACGAGGCCCTTCAAGGCATGGGGTTATCCAGTGACGACCGCTATTGTTCTCGTGGGATCCGTCGGCTTTCTTCTGGCGGCAATCATCGAGGATTGGCGTTCCGGCGTGACCGCAGTTGTGTTTCTGTCGCTCTGCATTCCAGCGTACAGGCTCGCAGGGAAATCGCGCCGAGCGCCAGCGTCCAAAGCGGTGCCGGAAGTCACTTAGAGCGTGCGTACGCTTAGTTGAGAAGTCGCGACCCTGAGTCTGCGCCGCTGTTCCCAACCCATTCGGGCAGTGAGCCCGGCAGGGCGGTATAGCCCTTGACTGCTACGGCCTTGCCGAAGCGGCTGGGAATAAATCGGCAGCCGGGCCGGTACTACAGGGAACATGCGGTAGGTGCCTCTGGGAGCAATGTCTATGAGCAAGAGAATTGCCCGGCGCGAGTTTCTGCGCCTTGCCGGACTCGGTGGAGTCGTTTTCGCTTCGGGCTTGGGTGCCGGTGGCCGCGCCGCTACGGCCGCGGGCGCATACGGGTCGCGCGTTGCCGACGACTTCTACTTCGTGCAGTTGTCCGATACGCACTGGGGCTTCGAGGGACCGCCTAATCCCGACTCGCACGGCACGTTGCCCAAGGCGATTGCCGCGGTCAATGCCCTCTCTGTGCCGCCCGACTTGGTCGTCTTTACCGGCGACCTGACGCATCTGACACCCGACGCCGCGCTGAGACGCACGCGCCTGTCGCAATTTCGCGAGATCGCCGCGACGCTCAAGGTCGGCGATGTGCGCTTCCTGCCAGGAGAGCACGACGCCTCGCTCGACCACGGAGCCGTCTACAAGGAGTTGTTCGGCGAATCACACTACACCTTCGACCACAAGGGCGTGCACTTCCTGGCCCTGGACAACGTGTCCGATCCGCGCGGCGCGATCGGCGACGAGCAGCTCGCGTGGCTGGCGGCCGATCTCACACGCTTGCCGAAGGAAACGCCCATCGTCGTTCTCGCGCATCGACCGCTGTTCGACCTCGTGCCGGAATGGGGATGGTCCACGCCCGACGCCGCCCGCGCCATCGAGTTGCTCACGCCCTATTCGAACGTCACCGTGTTCTACGGCCACATCCACCAGGAGCATCACAAGATGACCGGCGCGATTGCCCACCATGCCGCGCGTTCGCTCATCTTCCCGCTGCCCACGCCCGGGTCACCCGACCACAAGCCCATCGCCTGGGACCCGGCACAGCCGTACCGCGGACTGGGCTGGCGTCAGATCGAGGCTGGAGCCGGCCGTAAGGAACCCGAGATTCGCGAATTCGACCTACACGGCGCCTGAGGCAATGGAAACGCTTCGCTACACGCGCACCGCGCGCGTGCTGCATTGGCTGATCGCCGTCGGGATCGCCGCCGCGGTAATGTTGGCACTGAGCTTCCACAACATGCTGCTTAGCCCGCGCAAGATCCAGCTTATCAACTGCCACAAGTGGATCGGTCTCACGGTGCTGTGGCTGATGGCTGCACGGATCGGATGGCGCACGAGGCACCGACCACCGCAGTTGCCGGCAACGCTCGCCGCGTGGGAACAGCGCGCCGCGCAATTAATGCACGTGCTACTCTACGCGCTAATGGTGATGACGCCCCTGCTGGGCTGGTGGCTCTCCTCAGCCAAGGGCTTCCCGATCAAGTACCTAGGGCTTGTGCCTCTACCGGACCTGGCGGCCAAGGATCGCGCCGCGGCCGAGTTCGTACAGCCCCTCCACATGTTCTCGGCTTGGTCGCTCGTCGGCCTGGTTGCTTTGCACGTCGCGGCGACGCTCAAGCATCAGGTTGTTGACCAAGTGCCACTGCTACGCCGCATGGCGTGAACCTCAGTCCGCCCGTTTCCTCCGTATTCCCAAAGTCGCGATGGAGTTGTTATGCATGAAGCGAGTTTCTTCACATCCGCCGCTGCCGCCGTCGCCCTGTCCGTTACCGCGACCAGTGCCGTCGCCGCCATCGCTGATGCCGACCACAGTCAAATCAAGTTCATCGCGCGCCAGTCAGAGGTCGCGGTCGACGGACGCT
>Ga0187769_10000269_pt1 | contig 28526 bp, 24 predicted proteins | sample 0116_SJ02_MP02_1_FD_133140 | JGI IMG/M metagenome (GOLD analysis project Ga0187769, IMG submission 133140) | Tropical peat soil microbial communities from peatlands in Department of Meta, Colombia - 0116_SJ02_MP02_10_MG | ecosystem: Environmental > Terrestrial > Soil > Wetlands > Peat | place... | reverse complement strand
TGACTCAACTGGACTGGCGGCTGGGAACGGCTGACGTTGCTTTGGATTGTGTTTTCGACAATGCTTTTGACCATCAACACGTCGGATACCCCATGCATTCTCACTTTGCTCACTCCTGCGCCTGTGAACTCCAAGTCTCCAAAGTTCAGCATTCGGCCGAACAATCCCTGGTGGATTATTGTACCTGATATCCATTCAATCTTCAGATCATTGGATGTCCGACCGATGATGCCGTACTTGACGAAGACCCTACGATTGGATACGAAATACTCGGAATTGATTACGTAAAGGGCGACAAGCACCCAGTCAACAAGTGCCATGAATGAGAAGAACCCCAGTCCGTAGGTGGTGCCGAAGAACAGCGTCCCCAAGCCAAGGGCCAAGAGCAAAAAACCAAAGATGATAGATCCCAGAAATGATTTGAACGCCTGGCGTCCGTACCAGACCGGGACCTCGCCCTCGGATAGTGCCAAGAGGCTAGGCGTCTTGACGTCGCTAGCTGACGTGATGGATCACAAGACAAACTTGTCTATTAAACCAGCCGACTTGGACATTGTAAACCACGTCCCAGTCTCGCCCGGGGCACTTTCGAAGGAGTTCGTCTGACCTGAGAACGGAACCGCGCCGTTCATGCCCCCCGCCATTCGTCTCCACCAACTTTCAGGTTTCTCAGAAGATTCTCGAGATGAGCTGTCTTGTCAAGGGGAAATGCAGGATGAACGACGATGACAACCATGAAACCAGTCAGAGGAAAAAGCAGCTCGGTCAGCTTTTCTCTCCTTATGATAATGGTCTTCATCTTTCCATAGAACTCGTCCGAACCAGCTGCCAGATTCCTGGCATCGGCCCAACGCTGCATCATCTTGCGGGTTTCTTCCGGTGGCTCTATCGGGTTCAGGCCGGCACGCTTGACTGAATCCAGGACGGCGCCGTCTTCATTCACCACTGTGACGAAGCGCACGCTGGGATGGAACCCGAAGATCAAAGAGAGTTGTTCAGTTGAGAGGGGGCCCCTCACGAGAGCAAAGGATTGACCCAGAGCTATAAGGCATTGCTCGGCCTCCGGACGGGAATTGCCAGACGCCGGCCTGAGTTCAGACGTCCCTCCACCTTGCTTTGTTTACAGCCACCAACAGCAGAGCTATGCTCACCGCTAGGAGGATGGTCCAAGCCAAGAAGACGTCTGTGACAGAAAGCTGGATCAGGCCAGTCGAGCTCTGGGCTATCTCCCCCGCATAAGTCGTTGGCGACAGGTAGGCGGCATATCTGAAGGGCAATGGGATGTACGTTATCGGGTAGTAGACGGGAGGGAGCGTGGCGAACACCGTCGAGATGAGCCTGGAAAATGCGAAGCTCTGCACTATGTCGCTGGAAAAGGTTGAGAGAGTGAATCCCATGGCGACGGATCCAAGAAACATCAGGAGGAACACCGCGAGGAGTTCCAAGGACTCGACGAGTCCAGGTTGGATGTAGATCGCAGCCAAGATCGTAAGCACCGCGAGGGCGGGTAAGGAGTAGATTATTTCTCCCAAAGCCATGCCTGTAACGTAGGCGCTCGGAGTGGTCGGAGAGCTGACCACCATGTCCTGGAGCTTGAAGTCATTCTTAAGGTGCGAAAGGTCCCCCTGCAGGGACATTCCGCTCTGAAACATGCTCATGATGAAGCCCCCTTCGATGGCTTCCCCAATGAGCTGGCCCTTGCTGACAAATGTGATTACGATCAGGAACGAAAGGGGGGAGAGGACCGTGTTCAGAAGGACGACAGGATAGTTCTTCATCTCGTAGATTGAGTTGACAAGCACCGATGCAAGCACCTCCCTCCCCCAGGCCTTCAATCGGAATCCCCCTGACCCGTCCTATGGACCAGATGGAAGAAAATGTCCTCGAGAGAGACCCTGCTCATGGAGAACTTCGCCCCCTTCTCCAAAAGCGACCGCGAGATATCGTACGCCTCTGACTCGTCAGTGAGTATCTGCGTCTGGCCCGTCCTCGCCTTGGTTACAAGCCCATCCCTGACGGCAGGCAGAGTGGTTTCTGAGGTGACCATCAGGCTGTACTGGTACTTGAGAGTCGACCTCAGCTGGTCGAGGTTTCCAATCCCTACCAGTTCCCCCCGATGTAGTATCCCGATGACGTTCGCCAATCTCTCAGCCTCCTCAAGATAATGCGTTGTCAGTATGAGGAAGCGATGTTCGGCGAGCTTCGTGAGAGAGGTCCAGAGCTCCTGCCTGGAGATCGGGTCGAGTCCAGTCGTGGGCTCGTCTAAGAATATGATGTCCGCTTCAGACGAGAGGACTGTCGCAACGAGGGCCTTCCTCTTCGTTCCCCCCGACAGGCGCCTGTTGAGGAGGTCCACCTGAGACTCAAGCCCTATTTCGGCAAGCGCCTCGGTTGCCTTCCGGCCGGCTTCGTCGTATCCTACACCCCTCCAGAGCAGGTATGAGAGGACGGTCTGCTTGGGCGTCATCCAAGGGATAGTCCTTGCCTCCTGAGGGATGCAGGCGACGCGCTCCCTGATCTTCTTCGCGTCAGAGATGACGTCGAGCCCATCGATGGTGGCCCTCCCAGCTGTCGGTTCTAACTGGGTCGCCAAAATTCTTACGAGGGTGGTCTTTCCCGCCCCGTTCATTCCTATCAGAGAGAATATCCCATGCGAAGGCACCTCAAAATTGACCGAGTCAAGCGCCTTCCTACCCTTCGAGTCTCGGTACACCTTTGTGAGCGATTCGCACAGAAGCATCCCCTTCGGCATCAGACTAACGGCTGACCACCGTCGCACCTCCGTATAAATCACGGGCGGACAGCAAAGAATTCGAGCGGTCGGTCCTCATCGTTATCTCTCACCCATTGCAGTAGAGTGGTCGGGAAACGTTTCTGCCCCCTAAAGGAGCTATTCAGAATAGCGGCATGTTCAACTTGAGTGCCCAGGCGGGTATGAGCACGCATAGGCTGACGATGGGGATGCTGAGGTTGTCATCGATTCCTTCGAGTCTCTCCACCGCGGTGGAAAGCACTCCAGCGATGACCCCTGCGACACCCAACAACGCCCCCACGGGGAGGCAGACGAGGAGCATGGCAACTGATCCCTCCCAGGCCTTTGTTCGTTTCTTGTACATGAGGTTCCTGACTACGCCGGTCACCCCGTCCCCCCACGCCATGAACAGTGTGGGGACCACGGCCAGCAAGAATGTCTGGTCTAAGAACCAGGTGACTAACACGGCAAATCCCCATGTCAGCGCGAAGTATGTCTCTGAATAGTTCGCCGGATCTTGGAACCAGTGGAGGACATGGCCTGTCCTGTGCAGGGTGAACGTCAACAGCGCAAGCAACATTGCAAAGGCGAAGGGGAAGTAAGGCTCGTGGAACTCGAATGGAAGGATGACAGCCACGATTCCCGCCCCGAATATGTGCACGAATTTACGTCCAAGATATGTCCCCCTCTTCGGGTCCCATCCCCGCTTCAGGACAAAGTTGTACAGCCACCTTGAGGCGAAGAACAGCACGAACCCCATCCAGATGAGGAGGACCAGAGTGACGGGGACGTCGGCTATAATCGGGTTCCCTGCCAACAGAAGGGCCAGCATTCGCGCCTCCAGGACGAAGGCGCATAAGGGTATCGAGCGCTTCCTGTCGGGGCGTTTCAGTGAAGCATAAGTATGATCGACTTTCCGCGGAGGGCAACCAGTAATTGGTCTTCGACTACTCGGCCCTCCCCCGCGAGTTCAAACGGCGTTACCTTCCGCAGGACATGAAGTTTGTATGGGATGATCTCAACAGGGTCTTCGAAGAGCTGGACAGCCGCCCCCTTAGTTCAGAGGCAGACCTGGAGAGTTGGCTCCTCGACGAAGCGGAACTAGACGCCTATCTCTACGAACAGCGAGCGGTTAGGTACTTCAACAGCACCAGGCAGACAGACAACCCTGATTACACCAAAGCCTACGAGGAATACACCGAGTTCTATGAGCCGAAGCTAAAGCTGGCAAGCTTCAAGCTCCTTCAGAGGTACGTTGCATCTCAGTTTCGCGGTCAGCTCCCAGGGCAGGTCTACGGCCTTGAAGACAGGCGCCGGCAAAGCGCCGTCTCGATCTTCAGGGAGGAGAACGTAGACTTGGAGAAGAAGGATTCGGGCCTGTCGCAAGAGTACTACAGAACGACCGGCGCGATGACGGTAAGCTTCCGCGGACAGGAGCGGACACTAGAACAGATGTCCAAGTTCTACGAAGTGCCGAACAGGGCAGTCCGGGAAGAGGCATGGCGGCTCTCAAGCGGCAGGGCGCTCGTTGACAGCGAAGCCCTCGACTCGATATATTCGGAGATGGTCGCCCTACGTGACAAGGCTGCGAGCAACTCGGGATTCGACAACTACAGAGACTACATATTCGTAAAGAAGGACAGGTTCGACTACACTCCTGCTGACTGCGAAGAGTTCCACAAGGGTGTAGAAGAGGCGATCGTACCTCTGAGCCGAGACATTGACAGGGCGAGGGCTGAGCGAATGGGAATCGACGTACTTAGGCCCTGGGACTTGGAAGTCGACCCCGCTGGTCGGGAGGCACTTCGGCCTTTCGATCAGGTCCCAGCCCTGATGTCGGGCACCGCGAGAGTTCTGGCGAAAGTAGACACGGAACTCTCTTCATATTTCCAGCGCATGGTGGACCTACAGCTCCTGGACCTTGAAAGCAGGAAGGGTAAGGCACCAGGAGGCTACCAGGAAGAGCTCTCCGAGGTGAGGCTCCCCTTCATCTTCATGAACGCCGTGGGAAAGGAGGAGGATGTGAGGACGCTTTTGCACGAGTGCGGCCACAGCTTCCACACTTTCCTGATGCGCAAGGCGATGCTCCCCTTCTTTAACGGTGGCGCGAACATGCCAAACGAGTTCTCTGAAGTCGCGTCCATGACGATGGAGATAATCACTGGCGAGCATTACGAGGGGGTGTTCTACAACAGGGAGGACGCCAAGCGCTCGAACTGGAAGGAGGCCGTGGAAAACGTCAAGCTCTTCACATGGGTTGCCACCATAGACGCATTTCAGCACTGGGTCTACACACACCCTGTGCACACGAAGGACGAGAGGGCGAAGGCATGGGTAGCTGCCTTCAATCGTTTCTGCGGGCTCGAGTCGTACGAAGGACTGGAGAGCAGCAGGGCCTACAGGTGGCAGCGTCAGCTCCATCTTTTCGAGGTACCGTTCTACTACATTGAGTACGGTATAGCGCTCACCGGGGCCCTGGGCATCTGGTCTCGCTACCGAAATAATCCGAAGGACGCCATCGAGGCGTACAAGAGCGCTCTGTCACTAGGCTGCGCCCGCTCTCTCCCTGAGCTCTTCGAGGCCGCGGGGGTCGAATGGGGCTTCGGGCCGGCGACTCTTCGTCGGATCGCAGGGGAGCTAAGCTCTGCCGTCAGAGAATATGGAGAATAGTCCCTTCTACGAGCCGCCGAAGAAGATCATGTAGAGGCCCGAAGCCAGGAAGAAGGAACCGAAAGTCAGCAGAATGCTCCCTGCGAGAAGGTCGAGCCCCCATCGGGGGACCCTGATCAGGTAATCGTACGAGATTGCGGATATCACGACAAGCACCAGGAGGCTCACTCCCGCCCCTATGAGCGTCCATTCCAGGTTGAAGGCACCGGCCGCACTGAGGACAAGGCTCGCCTCAAACCCTTCCGTGAGGGTGATGACGTACACTGGGAGCGCGTTCAGTGCCGAGAAGGGCATGACCGTGGGCTTCTCTTTCCCGTATCTGTCGAGGTCCTTCTCTAGCACCTCTGACTCCATCTTCTCCATCTTGGCCCGGAAGGAGCGCTTGCCGAAGTAGTATCGTTTGAACCCCCTGAGGAATCTGTACGAGAAGTAAAGGATGACGCACCCCGTGAGAATGTCGACGTACGCCTCGGGGAAGAGCAGGAAGATCTGCCTTATGCCGAAAAAAACAGCCACAGACGTTGCCCCGCCAGCGAGCACCCCCAAGAGTACGTTGTTCTTCCCGAGCTGTTTCACGGTGGCCAATGACAGGATTGCGACCTCGCTCCCTTCGAGAAGGACGGCCTTGAACGCAAGGAGGAAGGAGGCTATTATCACAACCTCGCTGGTCAAGGCACCCGATGCGGCTCATGGCTGTCGATTTATCCGTTCCCGGCCAAGAAAGCATAAGATTGGCGTCCTGAAGGTGGGCCACTTCGCAGGGGACATGGTGTGGAGGGGATAACCGTCGGGGTCTTTGGTACGGACTCGCAGGCCAAGTCCACGTTCGAGGGGGCTGTTGCGAAGAAGAGCGAGGCAGAGGGAATGATCGTGTACACGAGAGTGGAAGGAGGAAGGAGAATCTCGTTCCTCGACACCCCCGACTTCCCGGAAAGGATCCAGGGCTACTCCCGAGTGGCGTCCATCGTAGACCACTCGCTCTACTTCTTCCCAAGCTCAGGTAGGCTGGCGGCTCCCGACGGAGAACTGGCGGTGCTCCTTGGTGCCTTCGGCCTTGAAGGGACCATTGAACTGACCCCGGGTGCCCCTTCGCCAGAAGTCGCGAGGGGGATGCTCAAGGGGACCCCAGCGGCGGGGTATGCGCCTGACATTCGAGACCCCAGGTCTTCCGCAATCGATCTATCGCACGCCTCCCCTCGCCCAGATTTCCCAAGGGACAGGGCACTCGTCTACGTAGACAGGGTCTTCACTGTCAAAGGGGTCGGCACCGTAGCCCTTGGGTTCGTCCTGTCGGGGAAGGTATCGGTTCACGACCAGCTCAGGCCGATTCCCGGACCCGCCGACCTTAGGGCAGACGTGAAGGGGGTACAGGTGAGTGACGTAGACTTCGACTCCGCAGGGCGCGGAATCCGCGTGGGGCTCTCCCTGAGGGGTGTCGAACCAAAGGACCTGGAGAAGAGCTACTGGCTGGACGACGGATCCCTGCAGGTTTCCAACTCCCCGACCTTCGAGCTGGCGAAGTCGCCCTACTACAAGCAGGAGATCTCCTCAAGAGATCTGCACGTCCAACTCCCTGGGGAAATGGTTCCGGCCAGGATATCCGGCTCGGGGGAGGCGTCCGTGACCGCACAGCTCCCATGGCAGGTCCCCGTTTGGGAGGGGATGAGAGCGGCCATAGTCGATCTCAACGCCGGGAGCCTGAGGGTCGCCGGCGGACTGACCTCCAAGTTTTAATTCAGGGGGGAAGCCGACGGTCACCTTGCCCAACCGGGACGTAGCGACCTTCGGCAGCGGCTGTTTCTGGTGTTCGGAAGCCGTCTTTTCGGAGCTGAACGGAGTCTTGAGCGTGGTTCCTGGGTACGCGGGAGGGACGCTCCCCAACCCCACGTACGAGGACGTCTGCACCGACAGGACAGGGCACGCGGAGGTCGCGCAGATTACGTTCGACCCGTCCGTGATCAGTTATAGAGAGCTTCTCGAGGTCCTCTTTTCCACTCACGACCCCACGACCCTCAACAGGCAGGGCGCCGACGAGGGTACGCAGTACCGCTCCGTCATCTTCTACGCGGATCAGGAACAGAAGATGCAGGCAGAGGCGATCATCCGGGAGCTGACCGCAGATGGAACCTTCCGAGACCCGATCGTGACCGAGGTGGCCCCGCTCGGGGCCTTCTACCCTGCGGAGGACTACCATCGTGAATACTACCGAAGGCACCCATCGCAGCCCTACTGTCAAGCAGTCATCGCCCCCAAGCTTGCCAAGTTCAGGGCTCACTGGAAAGCAAGGCTACGGGCTCAACCGCAGTCGCCGCGCAGCTGAATCTTATGCCGGCGAAGGACTCGGGGACGCTCGGAATCACGGGGACCCCGGGAACAGGGAAGAAGTCGATCGCTCCGATTGTGGCCGAGAGATTGGGGACGAAATGCCTGAGCTTGAACGAACTCGCGAAGTCATATGGCTTGGTTACCCGCAGGTCAGGTGCCGTCGATACGGAGAAGCTAGGGGCCAGGCTCAAGAGGGATTTCTCAGGGAGCGCGGTCGTCTATGGCCACCTGCTCCCTTACGTGGTCTCTTCGAGCTTACTGTCCAGGGTCATCGTGCTGAGATGCCAACCCGGGGTGTTGAAGGAGAGGCTTCGCCTCCGTGGGTACAGCCCCTCTAAGATCATCGAGAACGTCGAGGCTGAGCTAATCGGCGTCGTTTCCTCGGATGCGTTTGACGCCTATGGTGGGGCGAAGACACGGGAAGTGGACACCACCAACGCGTCCCCCGCTGAAGCGGCCACTGCCGTGGTTGAGACTGCAGCTTCTGGACCACTGGAGACTCCCAGAATCGACTGGACCCTCGACTATGACTCCGGCGCGAAGCTCAGGCTCCTGCTTTCGACTGCAGGATGAGTTTCTGACCCCTGTTGGCGGGGGGGGGGTTTCTCCAGGGCTGTACGTTCTGTACGTTCTGTATGGTCTACGGGGTCGTTGGGGGTTCTTTCTACTACCTGATCATGGCTTGCCTTGGAGGGGGTTTGTTCCCATATCCGTAACATCTGTAACTTCTGTAACATGACAAGAGGGTCGTTGACCTCATGGGTGTTGTGTCTACCCCCTTCCTTGCCTTAAGGGAATGAGGAAGGGCAACCTGGCCTTACCACAGATGTACACCATTGCGACGACCTGCCTCCTCAGGTTGACCCGCCCGACGATGGGGATCCCGACCTCCACCCACCCCCTGTCAAGCAATTGGAGACCGTACGCTCGGTGCCAGCGCTCGCTTACGCTGTAGCCGCAGTAAGGGCAACGCGGGGGCACACTTGTGCTTGCGTTCGACGCCTCCTAAAGAACCACTGTACGTGATCATGCTTTCTCCAATGGGGGGAGAGGGCAGCTTGTGCCGCGAAACTTTCGGAGATCCCTCCCCTGCCTACTGATTAGATGCCAGGAACAAATAATGGCGATTGACCGACCACACCCGGCTACGGCCACTCCGCCCGGAGACGACACTAGAATCCCCAAGGTCCTCTCGGTCGATTACCTCGAAGACGACAAAGGGAAACTTCGCCAAGTAAGAGTAATTCAGGCCGATGACGTTGAAATGGTCCTGGTCGATGATGAACCCGGCGAAGACCTAACAGACGAGAAACACGAACACGTCGCTCGATTTCTAGATAAGAGGAAAGGGAAAGGTCCATCCTGACGGGATGATCAAGCTCTGAGCCGGTAGATTGCAGACTAATCCAAGGAATGATTATTAGAGCGACTGCAAGCGCGAGTCAATCCACATGAGAAGTATCCCGGGGCTTCGCAAGGTCCGGGATTTCCATGCCCCGCCATCGGAGGACATCACCTCCATGGTCAGGGAAATGGGAAGGAGCGGGGGGTTCATGGCGAAGAATCTCTTCGACGTGGCCGACACCCTGGCGTCCATGTGTGACCGAGAAGGGTGCACAAAATTCCTCTCGTTCCCAGCGGCGATAATGGCGACCGGAACGAGGGGGGTGATAATCGACATGGTCAGGGCAGGGATGGTTGACGTGATAGTTACGACCTGCGGGACCCTAGATCACGACATCTCCCGAACCCTGGCCGATTACTATGAAGGAAGCTTCGAACTGGACGACGCAAAACTCAGGCGCGCGGGCTACCACCGGCTTGGAAACGTGCTCGTCCCACTTGACAACTACGGCCCGCTAATCGAGAAGAGAATGCGGGCCATTCTAACGAGAATCTATGACCATGGCACCAGGTCGATGACCACCGAAGACCTCAGCGCGGAAATTGGGAAAGACTTGGGTTCGGGTAAATCATTACTTTACTGGGCCCAGAAGAAACACATTCCGGTCTTCGTACCCGGAATTACAGATGGGGCGGTTGGGAGCCAGATCTGGCTCTTCGCCGAGAGCCACCGTGATTTCAAAATAGACCTCATAGGGGACGAGAGGCGGCTCTCTGACATTACTTCGGAGGCGAAGGAGACCGGGGCCCTTGTGCTTGGTGGAGGGATTTCGAAGCATCACACCATCTGGTGGAATTTGTTTAGAGGCGGACTCGACTGGGCCTGCTACATCACGACCGCCTCGGAGTTCGACGGCTCTCTCAGCGGCGCCCACATAAGGGAGGCCATATCGTGGGGGAAGGTCAAAGAAAAGGCGAGGCAGGCCAGCCTCTACGCCGAAGTGACGACGGTCCTCCCGTTCATCGTCTCCTACGCCATCACGAAGCGGAACAGGCATCCCCGTTAGGAATTTCGTTCGGGAGAACGCTAATAAGTCCAATTTCAAGGCGCCCCATTGCTTGGCCCTAGATTACGCCTATGTGGCCCTCGGCCTTGCTCTGGCTGCTCTCGTCTATGCTGCCGTCCTATGGTCGTACCTTAGGCGGCAGAACCGCGGAACCGACAAGATGGTGGCCATATCCGACGCAGTGAGGGAAGGGGCTGGCGCCTTCCTCAGCCGCGAGTACAGGATAATAGCACCCATAGCGGTCATCATAGTCGTCCTGATTTTCGGGGGGATCGACTACCCCAACGGCACAGGCGGGGCCACAGCGGCCGGCTTCGCCATCGGAGCGACGTTGTCTGCACTCGCAGGCTACATTGGGATGGCGGTGACTGTCCGCACCAGCTCGAGAACCGCGGAGGCTGCAAAGAGCGGACTCGGCAGGGCTCTCACGCTCTCCTTCAGGGGAGGGGGGGTCATGGGGATGACCGTTGTAGGGTTCGACCTGCTTGGTCTCACCGTTTTCTATCTCATCTTCGGGGGGAGTATTGTAAAGAATCCCGCAACGCTTGCGGGTCTTGGTTTCGGGGCGTCCCTCATCGCCATGTTCATGAGGGTCTCGGGCGGGATATACACCAAGGCCGCCGACGTCGGGGCGGACCTCGTGGGCAAAGTCGAGGCGGGGATCCCGGAAGATGACCCGCGGAATCCGGCGGTGATAGCGGACAACGTCGGGGACAATGTGGGAGACTGCGCTGGCATGGGAGCCGACGTCTACGAATCCTTCGTCGTCACTGCGATAGCAGCCATGATTCTCGGGGCGCTCATCTGGAACAATGGTTCACCAGCGCCAGACATTCCGGCTGCGATTGTCGCACTCATAGGATCCAACCAGCTTCTTGTCTATCCTCTAATGCTCGGGGCTGCCGGTATCGTTGGGGCAATCATCGGGGGCCTTTACATCCGCTCTTCGATAAAATCGAACCCCCTGGGCGCGTTGAACGTTGCGCTCATCATCGCCGCCGCGATCGCGATCGTCTTGGATTTCATCTTTGGCCAGTCTTTGTTCGGGAACGCCTCGGTGGGCTACTATCTCCTGGCGAGCGCGATTGTCGGGATAATCATCGTCGTGGTGATAGAGAATGTCGCGAACTACTTCACTTCATACAACTACAGCCCGGTGAAGCAGATTGCCGAGTCAAGCAACACAGGAGCTGCCACCAACTTCCTCGCGGGATACGCGACGGGCCTCCGAAGCACGGCCCCATCGGCTTTGGTCCTCGTGGTCGGGATTCTGTCATCCTACTATCTAGGGTATTCGGGATCGGGCGGGAGCATCCTCATGGGCGTCTACAGCACCGCAATCGCGACGATGTCGATGCTTTCTCTAACGGGAATCGTGATGTCCATTGATTCATTCGGGCCGATCACAGACAATGCCAACGGAATTGTGGAGATGGCTGGCCTTGACGAGTCGGTCAGGAAGGTGACCGACGAGCTCGACGCCGTTGGAAACACGACCAAGGCAACCACAAAAGCGTTCGCTGTGATGTCTGCTGCCCTGGCCGCTGTCTCTATCTTCATGGCCTTCCAAAACGAGGTAACGAGGATAATCACCGATCCGGCTCATGCTGCCCTGATCAACGTCTACTCGAAGAACCTCATATGCCAGGTTCCATATACATCTCTGGCCAACTGTCCGTCCGGGAGTCTTACACTGAACTTCTCTCTCTCGAACCCCGTCCTGGTAGTCGGCCTCTTCATCGGTGGTCTGCTGCCTTTCTTCTTCTCGAGTTTCCTAATAGGTGCAGTCCAGAGGGCGGCCTTCAAGATGGTGCTTGAGGTCCGCAGGCAGTTCAAAGAGATCCCTGGGATCATGGAGGGCACCGCGAAGCCGGACTACGCGAAGTGCGTCGACATTAGCACGCAGGCGGCCATCAGGGAGCTCGTCTCTCCAGCCGCCCTTGCGGTGATCACTCCATTGGCCGTGGGCTTCATACTCGGCCCAATCGCCCTGGGGGGCGTCCTGATTGGTAGCGTCGTGTCAGGCGTGTTCATGGCATTCCTAATGACCAACAGTGGTGCGGCCTGGGACAACGCAAAGAAATGGATCGAGACCGGACAGCTAGGGGGAAAGAGGTCTCCCGCGCATCAGGCGGCAGTCATGGGGGACACTGTCGGGGACCCGTTCAAGGACACCGCAGGCCCGGCGATCAACTCCCTGATCAAGGTCCTGAACACGATTTCCATAGTCTTCATTTCGGCGATCGTTCTTTACGCACTCTTTGTCTAAGTCCCATCAAGTCGCAGTGACTTCGGTTGATTCCCAAACGACCTCGGGGCCGTCGTCAACATGCCCCTCGACGCTCAACAGGTAGGTCTTGCCTGCGGTCACGGTAATCGTCGAAGGCAGAGTCGTGTTGATCGTCTTTGTGGTCCCTGACTCAAAGGGACCCTGCATGGACCCAGCGGAGAGATTTCCCACGAATAGTGTGACGCTTCCTAGGTGTCCCTGGCCCCTAGTGGTCAGTTCGAAGGATAGGACCGCGTAGCCCACCGGTCCCAATTCGTCCGTGTAGTTCACCGTGGCCAATTTCGCAGAAGTAATAGACAAGCTCGGACATGCCGACGAGACGGTACACGAGGTCTCTTGAGACGTGGCCAGTGTTGTCCCCTCGTTTCCGACCGAGCTAGTCGCATACACGATTGCGAGGACAAAGCCGACTACGAATATCGAGCATAGGACCACGACCAGGACGCCTCGCAGATACACGCTGGGAACGCTGAGGCCCCACGCATATGTCCTTTACCCTCCTGTGCTCTCTGTCTGATTCGCATCAGAACCTTGAAGGTGGGGGTGGGACTCACGGCGGTTCTTTCCGCTTTCGGACCCACGTGAATACGCTCACTGACGGCAGCCACTGCAGGCGTACGCGTAACCGCTCCGCCACCCCACCGCGAGAACGCCTCGTCACTCACGATAGATAAGCAGTAATGCGGAAGCCTGCAGTTGACTATCCAACAGACAATTCTCTAATCAAAGCTTATAACCAGATATTAGTGCGGCGGCAAACAGCGCGGCCTAATGCTTTCGGGTATTCTCTCAGTGCCCCCTACCACTGGGACCTATGACAATCTGCTGAACTGGTATCTCACATTCGGCGTCGGAGCGGCGATAATCGTTATCACGCTTCTAGTCATCTTCATGGTCAGATACCGCGACCGAGGACAGAAGACCCCGATGCCCCACCACAAGGTCGAAGGGTGGAAGATAGTCCTCATCACCGTGCTCATCAGCGTCTCGGTGCTGACCGCTGCCGAATACCAGACGTTCGCAAGCTTCAGCAACATCGAGATCCCGAACAACGCGACCTGCGTGCAGAACACAGGGATGCCGTGTGTCCAGATTCAACTTCTCGCCTTCCAGTGGGGGTGGAACTTCACCTACCCCGACGGCAAGTTTGTCCTGAACCACCTTTACGTCCCCGCGGGACGTGACATCGTCATCAACATCACTTCAAGGGACGTGTTCCATTCGTTCGGCCTCGACATGCTGGCCGAAAAGGAGGATGCCATCCCCGGTAAGGTGAACCAGTTGTGGTTCGATGTTCCTACGGTACAGGTCAGTGCCCCTTCAGACGTGCCCGTCTATTGCAACACCAACGGTACTTCGTGCCTCTACATGAACGCCATCAAGTGTTTCGAGCTATGCGGCATTGGGCACGCTCACATGTGGGCAAACTTTACCGTCGAAACCCAGGCGGCTTGGGACGCTTCTTACGGAGGCCCGTAGCTTGGGAACGGTCGATTGGCTGAAGCACTGGCTCTTCACGACGAACCACAAGGAAGTGGGTCTCCTCTACTTCTTTACTTCGTGTTACTTCGGGTTCGTGGGGGCTGTCCTTGCCCTCATGATGAGGGTCCAGCTCTCTGTCCCTAACAACAATTTCCTCTCTGCGTTCTACTACGACCAGGCCGTGACCATGCATGGTCTTATCATGATATTCTGGTTCCTCTCTCCCATCGCCATAGGTCTCGCGAACTACTTCGTGCCGCTGCAAATAGGGGCCAAGGACCTAGCGTTCCCGAGGCTGAACGCGATGAGTTACTGGCTCTACCTGTCGGGTGGGGTGCTGGCTGTGCTTAGTTTCTTCGTTCCAGGTGGGACCGCAAGCGCGGGTTGGACCTCTTACGAGCCCCTGGCGGTCCTGACCCCTGGCTCGGGGACGACCCTTGCCTACCTTGGAATGGTCCTGCTCGCTGCATCCATCACGCTCGGGAGCGTGAATTTCTTGGTGTCGATAATATGGATGCGTGCCCCCGGCCTGACGCTCTCTAAGCTTCCGATGTTCACCTGGTTCATGTTATTCACCATCATCGCAATGCTCTTCGCCTTCCCCACCCTGATCGCAGCCTTCGCCCTTGCCTCGAGCGACAGGATTCTAGGGACGACTTTCTTCACCAATCCAGGCATCCAGCCGTCCATACTCTGGGACAACCTATTCTGGTTCTTTGGTCACCCTGAAGTCTACATCGTCCTACTCCCAGGCTTCGGCATCATCGCGAACATACTGCCGCAGTTCACTGGGAGGCCCCTCGCCGCCAGGAACGCCATACTGATTGCGACCGGGCTCATAGTGCTCCCTCTTAGTTTTGGGGTCTGGATGCACCACATGTTCCTTACGGGAATTCCCGTCTCCCTACAGGGCGCCTTCAGCGTGGCGACAATCGCCATCTCCGTTCCGTTCGACGTAATCACGCTCTCGTTCGTCGAGTCCCTGATCCGGGGGAGGGTGAAGTTCGCGACGCCCATGCTCTTCGCCCTCGGCGCAGTCGTCCTATTCATCATAGGAGGCATAACGGGGGTCTTCCTCTCATCTCCTGTCCTCGACCGGGTCTTCAGGGGGTCATACTTCGTAGTCTCCCACTTCCACTACGTCATGGTTGGAGCGGCGATTTTCAGCATCATCGCGGGGATCTACTACTGGCTCCCGAGGCTCACGGGGAAGATGTACAACGAAAAACTCGGGAAGATCCACTTCGCCATCTCGTTCATCGGCTTCAACGTACTGTACTTCCCAATGAACCTCCTCTATGACATGCCGCGCCGCATCTTCACCTATCCAAACGTGGGGGACTGGGCTGCACTGAACGGCATCGCCTCTATCGGGGCTTTCGTTTTTGCCCTTGCCCAAATTCTTCTCGCCTACAACGTTATTCACACTTGGTACAGGGGGCCCGCCGCACCCCTGAACCCCTGGGGGTCCCCCGACCTGGAATGGACTTCGCGCGCCGAGGGAATGTCCCCCGCAGTCGGCGCATCGACGGTACCGCCAGAAGGAGGCTGGATTGGTCAGCTCGCAACGACACCGGGTTCCAGCGCGCCACTCCCTGCCACACCTTCTGAAGCGCACGGGACTCACCTCAGCTCAAGGCCCCTGGAGCTTTCGATGGCAGCCCTGGTCTTCTTCGCAGGGGCGGCGTTCTACCCTGGTGCTGGTGGGATAGTCCTTATGGTCGTAGGAGCCCTGATCGCGATCCACGCTTTCTGGGGGTGGGGGATGGACGACCTTCACGACAAGTTCAGGGGACCTCCGGAGGAGGACGGGGACAGGTGGCCCTTCTCGGCGGTTCCCAAGATCAAGCTGGGGATGTGGGTGTTCCTTTCGTCTGAAGTGGTTCTGTTCGGGAGCTTCCTCGGCGCCTACATCTTCATCCGGGCCGCGACATCGTCCTGGCCTGTGGCCGGGAGCATCCACGAGATTCCCCTTGGGACCTTCAACACTCTCGTGCTCGTTACGAGCGGCCTGACGATGTTCCTCGCCATCCAGGCGATCCGGCAAGGGGACCAAAGAAGGCTGCTACAATGGCTAGCAGTGACATTCGTCCTTGGTGCAGTATTCATGGGAGTCAAGGTCGCCGAGTGGACCAACCTTGGGAACTCGGGGTTCGTCCTTGGGGGCGACCCCGTCACCTCGCTCGCAGCGAGTGCCTACTACGTGATCGTAGGGTTGCACGGGGCCCACGTCACCGCAGGGCTGATAATGATGATTTACCTAATGAAGAAAACTTCCGGCGGGCACTACACCAAGGACTCCCACGAGGCCATCGAGAACTTCGGCCTCTATTGGGCGTTTGTCGACATAGTCTGGTGCTTCGTGTTCCCGCTCTTCTACCTGCTATAGGAGATTGGCATGAAAACCTCGGTCGGTCTCGGGGTCTGGGCGTACATGGTGCTGGCGGTGCTCACCGAAGTCTTCGCATTCTACAGGATTGCCAACTACTCCACAATGGCTACGGTGGTTTCAATATTGGCCACGAGTCAGGCCGCCGCGATAGTGCTCTTCTACATGCAGCTGAAGGACGAGCCTGGCTCTCTCCGCCTGTTCGCGATTATCCCCATCATGTTCCTCTCCGCGCTGCTTATCGCCATGCTGGCGTCCCTAGGGTGAAATCATGGAAGTCGAAGAACCGTCCGGACCACCGCAGGGGCTCCTCATTGGACTTGGCATCCTTGGACTTATCCTCGCCATTGCACTGGCAAGCCTGTTCGTTTTCAACCTGCAGCCGCAGTTAGGGGGGAGCGGGACCTGCCAGTCGGGGGATACGTGCATCGCGATGCCCCCGAACGCCTCGTCGGTCAGTTTCAGTCCCATCAATGCCACCGTCGGGCTGGGGATCAACAACACTGTCATTTGGACCAACCAGGACACGATTCAGCACACGGTCGTGGTGTGCCCCGTAGGGGGAGGGCAGATATGTTCCCCATCAAGCGCGCTGGCGTACTCAACAATCCTCTCGCACGGAGATACGTACCAAGTGACCTTTAACGCCACAGGCGTCTATCATTTCTACTGCTCCATTCACCCTGCGACCATGAGAGGAACGATTGTTGTCGTGGGTGGAAGCAACTCGTCCACGACGACATGACAGACCCGCTTCCTAACCATTCATGCTGCCAGCGCTGCCCCGCTGAGACTGCTTTATTAGACATGGTGAGGTGCGTGGCCGAGGTGCTCTGATTGGACGACAAAGAAGCTGGTAACGTTTTTCCAGGGAATTGGGACGTCGTGTCAGAGACACTGCTGAGGACCTACGAGCTCTGGTTCCCACAGAACTGGAGCCCGGTAGACCTCCCATGGGACGAGTGCGACGCAAAGAACTTCTCTTCCGACGAGGCAGTCGCCCAGGCCTACTGGCTCTCCAAGCTCGCGCTCTTCGAGAAGTCTGGAATAGGCGCCTTCGGCGCAGCGGCGGTACAGGCCGCAACCCACAACTTCGAGGATCCGACCAAGAAGTTCCTCTCGGCCGTCGCATTCGACGAGTGCAGGCACGACGAGGTCTGCAGGCGTGCCTGCTCCCGCGTCTGTCCCAATTTCCCGTACAGGTTCAAGCCCAAGTCCACCCTCGAAGAGAAGGCCCACGCTAACATAATGGCGCTCTATGACAACGGGCACAGATACTGGAGCGCCTTCAACCAGGCGTGGGGGAAGTACCCCCTGGAGCTGATTTTCTCCAGCTTCTTCTTTGCGGAGATAGGCGCACAGCTCATCTTCAGGGAAGTGGGGGAGCGCTCCGCCAACAAGGTCTACTCGACCGCGTTCCGTAACATCACCAGGGACGAATCGAGGCACCTCACCGGCACTCTCGCGATGCTCGAGAGGCTGGCGGAAAGGATGTCCAAAGACGAGAAGTCTATGATCTCAAGGCAGCTAAAGCACGGTTTCATTTACCTCTCCCCCCTCCTGTTCAGGCCAATGGAAGATTTCTGGAAGCTCCCAAGCGACTTCTTCGAATACGACCAGAAGTTGGAGGCGCTCGCTGCGAAATCGGGGCTGGGCGTTCCCAAGGTCGAGGAGAGGTCCGAAGCCTGGATGCAGGCGATAACCCGCCACAGGTCAAAGATAGAGGAGCTCGGCATTCCCGTCCCCGAGATAAAAGAGATCGGGCTGGCCGGGCTCGAGGTGAACGTGAAGAAGGGCGACGAGATAATCGCGACGCCCCTCTAACGGCGCCAGTGTTCGACCATTAGCAGTACGGGGACAATGAACAGCAGTGTCACCACGGCGCTCCAGAGCCACCCCTGAGAATACCCCAGGCGTTCGACAACGAGCGAGAACAGGATGGGCGGGAGCACGGACCCGGTCAGGTGAATGCTGTTGACCCACGCTATCGCGAGCCCTTCGTACTCCTTCCCCGCTCGGTGAAGGTCTCTAGCCCCCGCGAACCCGAAGGTGTAGCCAACCCCACAGACAACACCCGAGAGCACTGTGCACGCAACGGCGGCGTAGAGCGACGGGTAGGCACCAAATGCGAGGGACAGAGCACTCCCAACGATACCGATGGCCATGACAAGCCTGTGCTTCATGATCGAGTCGTATACCCTCCCCGCCCAGAGCGAAGTGAAAATGGGGACGATCGTGACGAGCGAAGCCACCAAGCCAGCGACAGTCGCCGTCGCGGCATTGATGCTGAGCAGGTAGTAAATCATGAACCCGGAGACTATCGAGTTGCTCATGTCGAAACCGAGCATCCCAAGTCCCACCATGATTAGCTGCCTGTCCCTGAGGATTGTCATCAGCGGTCCCCTGCCAATGCTGGAGACCAGGTTCGTCTGGTCCCTCGGTACGAAAAGGAGAGTAAGCAATCCAGAGAGAACGCCGAGGCTTCCACTTATTGCGAGGCTCAACCTCCAGCCCGTTGCTTCGGCGACGATCACCCACCCGAAGAGTGCCAGCGCTCCGCCCACGTCGTACGCCGAGTTGTACAAGCCTACTCCTATGCCGGACTTGCCCCCCAGGAGCAGCCGTGCCACTATAACCACCCCCGGCGCAAAAACGAATGCCATTCCCGCCCCGACAACGAAGCGCAGGATCGCGACTTCAGGAATGGAGGTCATCGCTGAGGTGCCGAGGGCCGACAGGGAGGAAAGGAAGACCCCGATTACCGAGACCTTCTTGGGTCCCCACTTCGCGACCAGGATGCCCCCTGGGACCTGCATCGTGCCAATGCCTAGATAGAATGCAGCCGAGATTGTCCCGAGGCCTGAGACGCCCGCATTGAGCTCCGGGCCCATCAGGAAGAAGATTGCGCCGACGTTCATCCAGTTCAGGGCATAGATGATTCGCGCGAAGATCATCGACCACAGGGCCTTCGAGTCCTGCACAGAGTCCAGCAAGCGACGGCCTTGGCCGATTCTGTCAGTCTTTAATTCAGTTCCCCTAAGCAGAACTCCAGGGCTCGGTTTCTGACTTTCCTGGCGCTGCCTGCCCAAAAGCTCGCCCTTGGAGGTCAAATCGGCTCGGGTTGTTGGTCGAGCTAGCCAATGTCCTCCCGTCGGACTTCCCTCGATTGGCCAATACGGTGTTAGCAGACGGTGGCACCTGCCAATCGCTGCCGATTCCAGAAGAATCAGGGGGGTCTTCACCTTGAGACACAGGCGCTTGAATCCCCAATCGCCACCAAGACACCTTCCGACCCAAAAAAGCCTCATTTTGAACCCCGTTAGCAGAGCTTAAATAGCAATCGGGCGAATTCGGTGCGAGGCAACTCGCAGTGGTTACTGGCTACTGTGTCTACGAGAAGAAGAAGAATCGGGAGATCAAGAATCCCAAGCAAATCAAACTGAAGAACGGCAGGCCGGCTATCAAGGGCACATGTGCCTCTTGCGGCAAGCAGATCTTCAGGATTGGCAAGCTGAAGTAGATTCACTCTCCCGATTCCTTTTTTATTTTCATGTTGTGAACCGCTGAGTGCCCTGGACAATGCTCAAGCTCTACAACAGCCTCGGTAGAAAACTGCAGAAGTTCGAGCCCATTAAGGAAGGAGAGGTGAAGATGTACTGCTGCGGCCCCACCGTCTGGAATTACGCGCACATAGGGAACTTCAGAACGTTCGTCTTCGAAGACCTGCTGCGACGCTACCTCAAGTTCAAGGGTTTCAGAGTCTACCAGGTGATGAACATCACAGATGTGGAGGACAAGATAATCAAAGGAATCAAGGAGTCCCACAAACCTCTGAAGGAGCACACACGATTCTACGAGTCGGAGTTCATGGCAGACATGCAATCGCTCGGCGTGGAGACGGCCGAGGTCTACCCGAGGGCCACGGATAACATACCGGAGATGATCGGCCTGATCGAGGTCCTCCTAGACAAGGGGTACGCCTACAAGGCGCCGAACGGGTCGATTTACTACAGCGTCTCGAAGTTCAAGAACTACGGAGCCCTCTCCGGTGTCAGGCTTGACTCGCTCAAGCCCGCGGGGAGGGTCGAGAGCGACCATTACGAGGAGAAGATGGAGGCAGCGGACTTCGCTCTCTGGAAGGCCTGGGACCCCGATGACGGCGAAGTCTTCTGGGAGTCAGAGCTGGGGAAGGGGAGGCCAGGTTGGAGCATAGAGTGCTCTGCTATGTCAATGAAATACCTCGGAGAGACCTTTGACGTCCACACCGGAGGCATGGACAACAAATTCCCCCATCACGAGAACGAGATAGCCCAGTCAGAGGCCGCGACCGGGAAGAAGTTCGTGAACTACTGGCTGCATTCCGAGTTCCTGAACATCAAAGGTGCAGAGATGCACAAGTCCGTAGGGAACGTGGTCTACCTAAGGGACCTCATCAAAGCGGGGTGGGACCCGATCGTGGTGAGGCTCTTCCTCATCAGCTCAAGGTACAGGGATCCGGTGGACCTCACTGATTCGTCTCTGGAGCAGGCGAGGGCTCAGAGGGCGCGGATAGACGACTTCATCATCCGACTCAAGTCTGTCGCGGGTCCCGACTCGAAGCCAGCTGAAACGTCAGAGAAGTTCCTTAAGGAATTCGAGGCTGACATGGATGACGACCTGAACACGCCCAAGGCGCTCTCCACCCTTTTCACCTACATCAAGCGGATGAACACACTCATAGACTCGAACTCGGTCGGGCAGGAGGAGGCCTCGAAGGCTATCGGCGCCCTGAAGCGTGTTGACTCCGTACTTGGCATCATGGACTTTAAGGATGAACAGCTCGAGCCACGATTGGCCGCCCTGTTGACGAGGAGGGATGAGGCAAGGAAGAGGAAAGACTTCGCAGAGTCGGACAGGCTCAGAAAGGAACTGCTCGCCGAAGGGATCGTCGTCGAGGACACTCCAACGGGGAGCAGATGGAAGCGTGTCCCCTGAGGTTAAAGGTCGAAGTCCAACAGCTCAATTTCAATAAATCCTCCCGATATTATCCGCACGTCGACCGCCGAGATGGCGCATGGTGGTCACTGCAGAGTCTGTTCTTCCAAAGGCGCTGGGGCTGAGGTCATCGGCGCTGAAGAGGCCTCTGCTGCTGCAGTCCAAGGCGTCCAGGATTGTCTTGGACCCCGACGGGTCGGTGCGTTCCTTCGACTCCCTTCTTGAGAAGCGCGCTCTCTTCGGGTTCGAACAGGTCTGGTTCTACAAGATACAGGCGGGTATCGTGGTTCACGCCCAGAGACCGGACTGGGCCATAAGGGCCGCCCCTCGCTCTGCGCAGCTTACGGGTAGGGTCTTCGATGGTGTTGAGGTCGCCCAATCGCTGGAGTTCTATCGGGGGCAGTCTCTCGGATATCTCAGGAGGCTGAGGCTTCGGAATGGGGGTCCCGCACAGATCAAACTTCGCATTATCGAAGTCGTCGATCCAAGCGCTGCCCACTTTGGGGGAGCAGGGCGCAGGTGGGGGTCATTGGGGGTGAACGCCTTCAGCAGGGAAAGCCACGTGGCGATGGATGAAGTCTCTGATCCACCTTCGGCGAGAGTCGTGGGGGCGTCCCCCTCTCCATCGAGAATCTACATGACAGCGAGCAGGAGCAGGGCCCAGGAGCTGGTTACCCTGGGGGAACTCCCCGAGGCGACGGCAGGAATGTCAGGGCAGGTGCTTGTGCTCTTATCGCACGACTTCGAGCTCAATCCAGGGGAGGGGAAGGACATTCTCCTCGCTTCCCTCTACAATGCTGGTAAGCTCGAGGAGGTCCTATCTGATTTCGGCCGTATCCAATCGGGGGAGAAGCAACCTTCCACCGTGCGGCCACTAATCGCCACTTCTGACCCTGCGGTCACGGAAGCCTGTGCCTGGGCAATCTCGGCGATAGAAAGCGGCTCCTATGCCGAAGACCCTCTCGAGCGCTACGAAACCCTGCCGGCGCTTGTCTTGGTGGACTCGGCGTCCACAAGGCGCGTAATCTTAGAGTCAAGGGCCGCTATTCGGAAGGACGGTTCTCTCCCGCATTCAATGGAGCCCTCCAAGCCCGGTGTTCTCGAAACTTCCCTGCTGCTGAAGGGGGTCGCTACTTACGTCACTCAAATGCAGGACAAGAAGCTCGCCAGGGCCGATTACCCTATCGTGAAGAAGCTCGCCTCTTTCCTCATCTCGTCGTCCAAGGATTTCCGGGTCGAAACTGACTCCACCCTCCCCCAGGGGTGGCGCAGGTGCATGGGGAGGGGTTACCCGACCGGAGAGATCCCCGAAGTCTCCCTTGCCGTCGCCTCTGCCCTCGAGGCCGCCTCCCAGGTTGCCAGGATGGTGTCCAAAGCGGACGATGCCGGAAAGTATCGCGAGCGAAGTGAAATGATTTCCGAACAGGTGAGGAAAAGACTTGTGGACGAGCGCGGCTTTCTCGCGCTCTGTAGAGACTCCGCAGGTAAACTCCGCACTGATGAAACCATTGACATGGCGGTGGCTGCCTACAGGCACCCCTTCATGAGCTCGGCCGAACTTGCCGCGGCCCACAGGCTCCTTGAGAAGGACTTCGACACCAAGTATGGCCCCAGGTGCGTCCCTACGACCAACCAGGTGTACTTCAACGCGTCTTACGGCGAGGGACAGCTTGGAGCGGTTTGGCCGCGTGCCGTTCTGTCTGACGCTCTTGTCTGCTACAGAGCGGGACTCGCCGGGATGGGGAGTCTGACCCTGCTAAAGGTGGCGCGGCTGGTGGCAGACGATGTCGTCAAGCTCGGGGGGGCGCCGGGGCTATTCCCCAGGTGGGTAGACGTGGAGAGTGCTGAGGCGCACGGAGACGAACCCGATGCCGTTGGAGCTGCCCGCTTCATAGAAGCTGTGCTCGAAGGGGAACTGGGTCTCCCCGGAGGGGCCGAGAGGGCATCATTCGCTCCCGCTCCATCTTCAGGTCTCTCTTGGATCATGGCGACAGACATCTGGGCGGGGGACCAGACCTGCGTTTTTCTAGGCCGGGGAGGGGGGAAGGCTCACCTGTTCTTCAGCGGCGCCAAGGCGGAATCCAAGGCCGGGACGAAATTCGCCAAGGGGGAGCGTCTGGAGATTCCAGTCAAAGGAGTCTGCGGCGTGACATTCTACTCGCCCGGTCAAATCGTGTGCATTGGGAACGGTACTTCTTCCCAGGTTCGATTCACCCTCACATTCGCCCCGAAGGCAGCGGAGCTGTTGAAGCACCTGAGCTGTGCCCTTGAGGCCTACGACGGTGCAAAAGGCGCATGGACGAAATGTGGGAGTATCCGGGTGTCATCCTCAATGAGCTTCGAGGCAACGGTCGATGCCAACGACTGGAAGGCATACCGCGTGTCTAGTCCTTAATAGGAGAGCCCGCAATCGTCGTCAGACCTTGGGAGGAACCTCAGTCACGGCCAACGGTGGCATCCAGGTGGATCTGGGAAACACGAGGTACGTCCTCGACCCTCACACACACGTCCGCGCCGACTACACTTTCGTCTCCCACGCTCACGTGGACCACATGCACAATCCGTCGAAGAACGAGCGTGTGATTGCCTCCTCGCTGACTACTGAGCTCGCAAAGGCGAGGGGATATGACCTCGGGGAAACCATCGAGGAGGCCGACGGAGTGGAGCTGCTCGACTCCGGCCATATACTGGGCGCAAGGGCCATTAGGATACAGGACGAGGTCTACTATACGGGAGACGCTTCGGGGCGTGCCCGCGCGTTTCTAGGGAAGTGCAGGACGAGACAGGCACGGATAATGGTGATGGAAACCACCTACGGCGTTCCCGGGTACGTCTTTCCCCCCACTGCCAAGCTCGTCAAGGAGGTCAACGGTCTGATCGCGTCCGCCTACGACAGGGGAGTGCCCGTGGTGCTCATGGGCTATCCGCTGGGAAAGGCACAGCTCCTCTCCTACTTCTTCTCCAGCTGGGAACCGCTGTTCTACTACGAGAGCGTCGACACCATGAACCGGATCCACATGGCGCACGGAGTCCCCCTGAAGTCTGGGAAGAGGTTCGACCCTTCCAAAGACCAGGACCGACTCCCCCATGGTCCATGGGTGATGGTCAGCCCCATGGCGAGCGGGCGGAGCAGGCTGATGAGTCATCTGAAAAAGGAATACGGGGCCATCCTCGTCGCCTTCAGCGGCTGGGCCCTCGGCCCCCGCTACAGGTATACGATGGGTGCCGACTACTCCTTCCCCCTCAGCGATCACTGCGACTACCAGGAGCTCATCAACCTGGTCCAGTCCGTCAGCCCTGAGATGGTGTACACGGTCCATGGGTTTGCAGCAGAGTTCGCAAGAGACCTGAAGAGAATGGGGTTCTCTGCAAGGCCCTTGGCCGCATACCAGTCCTCGCTTTCGGACTATCTCGAAGAGTAGGCCCAATAAATAGGCCAGATTGCGGACTGCCCCTCTTTGATTTCAACCACGTCAACCCGCCAGAAGATGTTCAACCTCGGTTACTGGCGTAGATTCATCAAGTTCAATCTGGTCGGACTCACGGGCGTATTAGTCAACGAGGGTCTGCTCGTCCTCCTCGTCTTCTACGGGGTCTACTTCCTCTACGCCAGCACAATAGCGATCGAGATCTCCATAATATCAAACTTCGTCCTTAACGATCTCTGGACTTTCAGAGACAGGAGGCACGGCCACGTGGTCACGCGGTTGTTGAAGTTCAACGGACTGATGCTTGTCGGACTCGCGGTGAACTTGGCGATACTCTATTTCGGCACGGACTACCTGGGGGTCCACTACGCCCTGTCCAATCTTGCGGGGATAGCAGTGGCCTTCGTTGTCAGATACTGGCTCAGCGTCAGGTACGCTTGGATCAAGAAGGAGGAGGAGTCGGTCATTCCCTCGGACCCAGATCATCCGCTCGCGACTGGGTGAAGCTACGGACCTAGGCGACCCTGAGATAGATTGGGCGGCCATCCAGGTCGGCTTCCTTCCACCCGCTCCTGCCCTTTCTTTCTCCAGTCAGTTCCACCCTCTTCACCCGCACGAGGAAGGCAATCTCTTCCTTTCTGGGCCCTAGAAGAGCAAGGTCCTCGTCCTCAAGCCCTCCCAACTGGGCGACCTCCAACAGCGCGGTCGGGACGTACCCGCTCTCCTTCCTCAGAGCCTGTAGTCTGCGTGCCACATCCCTCACGAGGCCCTCGGCAACAAGCTTGTCGTCCCTTTCCTTCCTGACCGCCACGAACACTCCCCCCTTCTCCGCGACTTCGAACCCTTCATGGGCCGTCATAACGAGCTCAAACACTGAGAGCGGGACGTCGAACAGTCCCGCCTTCACCGGGGCAGCCCTTCTATACGCACGCAGCGCATCGATGCCACGCAGAGGACGCAACTCCCTCAAGACATCCCTGGTCTTCTCCTTGAAGAGCGCTCCCACCCTCGCCGTGCTTGGCCTCAGTTCGAAGTCAGCCGGGAAGCTCGACGGGGCGGTGACCACCTCGACCTTCTTCACGTTGCAGAGCAGGGCGATGGTGCTCCTCGCCTTCCTGGCCAGAGGTCCGCTCGGGGCCGGCACCAGCACCTCGACTGACCCGAGAGGCCAGCGTCTCTTCAGCTTCGCCTTCATCCTTGCAGAATTGCACGCCTCTTCGACGTTCAACGAGAAGTCAACTGTCCTTTCGGCTTCGCGCGAACCCGGGGTGCGGGTTCTGCCCTTTCCGACCGCGAGAAGTGGAGCCCTCCACGGCTTTGGCGCGAAAACCTCCTGGTACAGGTACTCTGTGGCGAACGGAGAGATAGGATGGAGGAGCTCGTCTGCCCTCCCCAGCGCGCTGCCGAGGACAGCGTACACCGCCAGCCGCCTCCCCTTCGCCTTGGCGTCCTCCTTCCAGAGCTCGCCTCTTACGAGCCTGACATATGTCTGGCTGAGGTGGGTGATGACGAGCTCTTCGACTGCCTTGGCACCCTCATTGAACCTAGCCCTCGAATAGGCTCGGTAGACCTCCCCTTCTGCGTCGGATAACTTCGCGAGCAGCCACCTGTCTACAGTGGTAAGGAGTCTCCTTCCCGATGCCCATGACACCGTGTGCTTGCCGGGGTTGTAGCCGTCCAGCTCCCCGTTCTGCCGCAGATAGACGTGCAGATGGTAGAGCGTGTTGATTACCTGATAGGGGCGTCCCGACATCTCCTTCATGTCGAAGTTGACGGAGTCCTCGGGGGAAGACTTTGATATTACGTAAAACCTTGACACGTCAGCGGAGTTGTTCCGCAGGAGGTCAAGCCCCTGGACCACGTTCCCGAGCCTCTTGCTCATCTTCTGTCCCTTCTCGTCGAGTACGTGCCCCTGGAAGAGGAACTTCCTGTAGGGTGCCTGCGGCTTGCCGGTACGAATCACGTTTAGCAGCAGAAGAGTATACGCCCATCCCCTTGTCTGGTCTATGGCCTCTGTAAGGAAGTTGACCGGCACCAACTCCTTCACCTCGCCGTCAGTGAAAGACGCGTATGGGGACGCCCCGCTGTTGTGCCAGGTGTCGAGCACGAAAGGCTCCCTGTACGCCTTCCCTCCGCACTTCGGGCATCGGAGCACCACCCTGTCAGCCCAGGGCCTGTGCAGCTCAAAATCGGGCCCGTCTGGGAGCTCCAGCGCCTGGCTCACTATGCTCTTTCGCGAGAACGCCCCCACCCTCTCCTTGCACTCCTCGCACACCCACACGGGGAGTGGTGTGCCCCACACCCTCTCTCTTGTCACGCACCACGGCGGCGACTCAGCCAGCCCCGCAAGGAATCTGTTCCTCGGCCCCTCGAAGAAGTACTCGACCTTCTCGGCCGCCTTCACAACATCCTTGCGTATCCTGTCCACCCAGTAGAAGTACTCCCTCCTTGCGAGCCAGACGATCCTGTCGTCAGACCTCCAGCACACCGGGTACTCGTGGACTATCTTGCCCGCGTGGACCAGGCTCCCCTTTTCTCGCAGGGCTTCCACAACCTTCTTGTCCGCGTCCCGGGCGAACATCGCAGCGAAGACACCCGCCTCCGAGGTGAAGTGCACCCTGTCGTCGAAGGGGGCGAAGACCGGGAGCCCCCTCCTCTGTGCGACGGCGAAATCCTCCTCTCCGTTGGCGGGGGACATATGGACGAGCCCGGTGCCAGTTGTGATGTCGACAAAGTCCTCGGCGACCACCCTGTGAGCCTTCGCCACCATTTCGGGGGTGGTTTGTCCGGGAATCAGATCAGCGAGAGGATGCTCGTACGCCAATCCTTCGAGCTCCTTCCCAAGGAGCCTCTTTTTGGTCTCGCCGAACTCTAGACCCAGTTCCTTGGCAAGCGCCTCCTTCCTGGTCGAGCAGACGACCCACACCTCACTCCCAACTACGACATACTCGTACTCGGCATCCGGCTTGACGCCCACGAGCTCGTCAGTGATTACCGTAAATGGCATCGTCGTCCAGACGACGAGGAAAGCGCCGTCCTCGAGCCTGGCCTTGTAGTAGAGGCTCGGATCTTCCAACTGCTCGTACCCTCCGAGTGCGATCTCTCCAGCGCTGAGCGCCGTCTGGCACTTTGGGCAGTAGGGGACGACCTTGTACCCCTCTCCGAGGAGGCCTCGTTTCCAAGCAATTTCCAGGTACTTCCACTCTCTTTCGATGTAGCTGTCCCTGTAGGTCATGTAGGCGTGCTCGTGGTCGATCATAAGGCCGAGGAGCCTGTCCGCCTCTTCCCAGTCCTTCTTGTACTTCGAAATCAGAAGCTTGCACTCCGCCACGAGCTTCTCGACGCCGACCTTGGCGAGGTCCTCCCACTTGTTCCCCGATAGCCCCATCTCCTTCTCCGCCTGCAGCTCCACCGGGAGTCCCTGGGTGTCCCATCCTCCGCGGAACACAAGGTTCTCCCCCTCGAAGGTCCTGAACCTGTACCAGAGGTCCTTCATCATTCGTCCCCTTACGTGCCCCACGTGGGGCTGGTTGTTCAGGGTCGGCGGCCCTTCGACGTATCCAACGGGTTTGCTCTTCGATACCCTTTTGGTTATCTGCTGCCTGACGGTTGGGTCTGCATAGAACTCCCTGACCCTTTTCTCGATTTTCCTCCAGTCATAGTCTTGGCCGAGTGTCTTTGAGTTGCTAGTATGACGGACTAATTTTGCGACCACTCAAGCCACACATCCGTCCTGAGGGGTGGTATTTCAAGTTCCCGAGAAAAGCCTGGTTGCGTGCGAATCCGGCAGCCCCGCCTCTCTTAT
>Ga0187769_10000268_pt1 | contig 28553 bp, 25 predicted proteins | sample 0116_SJ02_MP02_1_FD_133140 | JGI IMG/M metagenome (GOLD analysis project Ga0187769, IMG submission 133140) | Tropical peat soil microbial communities from peatlands in Department of Meta, Colombia - 0116_SJ02_MP02_10_MG | ecosystem: Environmental > Terrestrial > Soil > Wetlands > Peat | place... | reverse complement strand
GCGTGGTCAGGATCCGGCGATCGCTCCGTTTCAAGTTCGCTCTCCTGTCGTTGCCGTCCGAGTCGTACGCGGTCGAGAGACGATTCTCCCGAGTGCGGGCATGAGCGAACTGTTCTAATTCCCACCGTGCCGCACGAGACTCCCTCGACCACCGCGCCGCGACTCGCGCGGGGCATCGAGCACCTCGGAACCGAGTCCGCGTTCGCCGTGCTCGCCCGGGCTCGGGAGCTCGAGCGGCTGGGCAGATCGATCGTTCATCTCGAGATCGGGCAGCCGGACTTCCCGACGCCCGCGCACGTGGTCGAGGCCGCCACCGCCGCGATGGCGCGTGGCGAGACGGGATACACGCCGAGCGCCGGAACCGCCGAGTTCCGCGAGGTCGTGGCCGACGAGCTCGCCCGCACCCGCGAGATCGACGTCGTCCCCGACCGGGTGCTCATCGCCAACGGCGCCAAGCTGCTGCTGTTCCTGACCATCCTCGCGGTCTGCGACCCGGGCGACGAGGTCATCTACCCGGACCCCGGCTTCCCGATCTACGAGTCGGCGATCCGCTGGGCCGGCGCGGTGCCCGTGCCGCTGGCCCTCCACGACGCGCTCGACTTCGGCTTCTCGCTGGACGAACTGCGCGACCGACTCGGCGAGCGGACCAAGCTCGTGATCGTCAACTCGCCCAACAACCCGACGGGCGGCGTCGTCCCCGCCGACGACCTGCGCGCCGCCGCCGAGCTCATTCTCGGGACCCCCGCCTGGGTGCTGAGCGACGAGGTCTACCGGCGGATCGTCTACGACCGCGAACCGGGCTCGATCGCCACCGTGCCGGGCATGCTCGAGCGCTGTGTCCTGCTCGACGGCCTCTCCAAGACGTACGCGATGACGGGCTGGCGCTGCGGGTACGCCGCGGTCCCGGCACCGCTCGTCGATCCGCTGACGCGCCTGATCACGAACTCGGTCTCGTGCGTCCCCGGGTTCATCCAGTCCGCCGGCATCGCCGCGCTCACCGGCCCGCAGGACTCGGTGGCGGCGATGGTCGAGGAGTTTCGTCACCGCCGCGACCTGGTCGTCGCCGGATTGAACGCGTTGCCCGGAATCTCCTGCCGCACGCCTCAGGGGGCCTTCTACGCGTTTCCCGACGTCACCGGGGTGCCGATCCCGTCCCAGCAGCTGGCCGATCGTCTCCTCGAGGAGGCAGGTGTCGCCCTCCTCGCCGGCGAGGGCTTCGGCGCCCAGGGCGAGCGGCACATCCGCATCTCGTACGCGAACTCCCGGGATCAGCTCGAGCTCGCGCTGGATCGGATGCGGGAATTCCTCGAGACGCTGTGAAGCCGGACGAGCGCACGCTCGCCCAGACCGCGGCGCTCGAGCAGCCGCATCGGGTCCGCGACGTGATCAATTAGCCCTGAGCGGACCACAGCCGGCGCCGGCCGCCCGAGCCGCCGTTGGGGGCGAATCCGACGGTGGTGGGCTGCTGGCCGGTCGGGATCGAGAAGGCGACGCATCCCGTCCGCAGCTCGCCGGGCCCGATCGCGTTCATGAAGTCCTGCAGGGGCGTCTGGCACACGCCCTTGGGCACGAACAGGGGCGAGGCCTGGCCGGCGGCGGAGTCGAGCGAGAAGTCGCCGGTGCTCGAACTGTCGTAGCCGCCCGGCCCGGCGTTTCGGACCGCGACCAGGATCGCGACCGCCTTCATACCGGGAACAACCTGGGCGCCGGAGCCGCGCAGCGGATCGATCACCGAGCGGAGGGTCACGACCATTGTCGTCCCGCGGGCGGGCACGCGCTGGCTCGCGCCTACGCGCGGGAGCGACGGCGCAGGCGACGTGCGATGCGCCGGGGTGGACGGCGTGGTGGACGCCGTGCTCGTGCCCGTCGCCGGCGGTGCCTGAGGCGTGACGGTCTGGGTCGTGGTGGTCGTGTGGCTTGCGCCGCACGCCGCTGATCCCAGACCGGCGAGCACGAGGACGAGGGCTAGAACGGGCTTCCCTGCGCACAGCCGCACGGCATGAAGCGTAGCTCGGGCCTGGAGCGCCGGGACCGAGTGAGGAGGCGGCCGTCGAGCCCTCCGCTTCGTCACCGTATGGTGAAGCCATGAGTGCCGGCAGTGAGATCCTCGCGCGGCGGATGCGGCTGCCTCGGCCGCAGACCCTCGACGTCGTGCGTGAGGCCGATCTCGCTGCCGCCATGGACGACGGTGCGGTGCTGCTGGCCGATCGATGGGTCGCGCGAAGCGCGCGTGAGCGCCCGCAGCCGACGGTGCTGGTCCGGTCGCCCTACGGCCGAGCTCAGCTGATCGGCCTGATCTTCGGGCGGCTCCTGGCTGAGCGGGGCCTTCAAGTCGTGATCCAGAGCGTCCGCGGCACGTTTGGCTCTGCGGGAACCTTCAGCCCGTTCGACGAGCGAGCCGATGGGCTCGCCACGCTGCGCTGGCTTGGCACCCAACCGTGGCACTCCGGGCCCATCGGGATGATCGGCCCGAGCTACCTCGGCCTCGTCCAATGGGCGGTGGCGCAGGAGGACCCAGCGGATCTTGCGGGCCTGTCGATCCAGTTCAGCGCCTCTGAATTCCACGGCCAGGCTTACGCCGGGGGCAGCGTTTCCCTCGAGACGACTGCCGCCTGGCTCGCGATCGTGGCCGAGCAGGAACGGAGATTCGCACCGATCGCGATCGCGCGCACCCTGCGGCGGTTGCCGTCTCTGCTCCTCGAGCTTCCGCTCACGAATCTCGACGAGCTCGCGACGGGCGCGGAGGTCGCGTGGTTCCGGGAGGCGCTGGCCAGCCCGCGTCGGGACGATCCGTACTGGGTGTCCCGCGACTTCACCGCCGGCGTCGCGACGATCACCGCGCGCGTCCAGTTGCTCGGCGGCTGGTACGACATCTTCCTGCCCTGGATGCTCAAGGATTTCGAAGCCCTTCAGTCGGCCGGGCGACCGGTGCAGTTGACGATCGGACCGTGGACCCACACCGCGCCCGGCGGTATGGCCGCCGGCATGCGCGAGGGGCTGGCCTGGCTTCGCGCACATCTGCTGGGCGATGACCGCCTACTGCGACGTGCCGCGGTCCGCGTCTTCATCACGGGCGAGCGCATCGGAGACGGGTGGCGCGAGCTCCCGGCCTGGCCGCCGCCCGGCACGACGGAGCGCCGGCTGTGGCTCGCCGCTGACCGGCGGCTGGAGCCGGACGCGCCCACCGGCGCCTCGACGACGGGCGACCGATATCGATACGACCCCTCCGACCCCACCCCGTCGCTCGGCGGACCCGTGCTGCTCACGCGCGAGCCCGTGCTCGACAACCGCCCGCTGGAAGGCCGCTCTGACATCCTCACCTATACGACCTCGCCGCTCCCGTCGGCGGTGGAGGCGATCGGTCCGGCCAGCGTCGAGCTGTACGCCCGCACCAGCTCGCCCTACTTCGATCTGTTCGCGCGCGTCTGCGACGTCGACGACCGGGGCGCTTCCTGGAATGTCTGCGACGCCCTGGCGCGCGTCAGTCCGGACCGGTTCGAGCAGCTCGGCGACGGCACGTGGCGCGTGGCCTTCCGGCTGTGGCCGCTTGGGCACCGGTTCGCCGCCGGCCATCGCATCCGCCTGCAGGTGTCCTCCGGCGCGCATCCCCGCTACGCCCGCAACCCGGACACCGGCGAAGATTCGATGACGGCCACGGCGCTGCGGCCGGTCGACGTCGAGATCCTGCGCGACGGGACCCACCCATCCCACCTCACGCTCCCGCGATGACGAGGCACCGAATCTGAGAGTCTGCGACCGAGCGACGAAAGGAAGATTGAGCGATGAGCCTTGAGGAGATGGACCTGGCACCGCGCCCCGAGCACCGCTTCACGTTCGGGCTGTGGACCGTTGGCAATCCCGGCCGTGACCCGTTCGGCGAGCCGACCCGCGCACCGCTTGACCCCGTCGAGACGGTCGAGCGCTTGGCCGAGCTGGGCGCCTACGGCGTGAACCTGCACGACAACGATCTGGTGCCCTACGGGGTGTCCGCGAGTGAGCGCGACCGGATCGTCGCCCGCTTCCAGGACGCCCTGACTCGGACGGGGATGCGCGTCGCGATGGCCACGACCAATCTCTTCACCCACCCGGCGTTCAAGGACGGGGCGTTCACCTCCAACGACCGCGCGGTGCGACGAGCGGCGATCGCCAAGGCCATGCGCGGCATCGACCTCGGTGCCGAGCTCGGCGCCTCTGTGTACGTCTTCTGGGGCGGGCGCGAAGGGGCCGAGAGCGCGGCCTCCAAGCGCGTGGGCGACGCGCTCGAGCGCTACCGCGAAGCGATCAACTTCCTCTCCGCATACGTGCGAGACCAGGGCTACGGGTTGCGCTTCGCGATCGAGCCCAAGCCCAACGAGCCGCGCGGTGACATCTTCCTGCCCACGGTCGGGCACGCGCTTCACTTCGTCACCACCCTCGATCACCCGGAGATGGTCGGGATCAACCCGGAGGTGGCGCACGACACGATGGCCGGCCTCAGCTTCGTTCACGGCGTCTCCCAGGCGCTCTGGGCCGGCAAGCTCTTCCACATCGACCTCAACAGCCAGCGGATCGGCCGCTACGACCAGGACTTCCGCTTCGGCGCCGAGGACCTCAAGGAGGCCTTCCTGCTCGTCCATCTGCTCGAGACCTCCGGCTACGACGGCCCGCGCCACTTCGACGCCCACGCCTACCGCAGCGAGGATCCCGAGGGCGTGTGGGACTTCGCCGCCGGCTGCATGCGCACCTATCTGGCCCTGGCCGCGAAGTCACGGCAGTTCCTCGCCTCCGACGCGATTCGCGCCGCCCGCGAGGCGGCGCGAGTCGACGAGCTGGCCGAGCCCAGCGTCGGGCCGTACTCGTCGTCGGCCGCGTCGGCGTTGCTCGCCGAGGACCACGATCTCGATGCGCTCGCCGGGCACGGCTACGGCGTGGAGCGCCTCGACCAGCTCGTGGTTGACCTGTTGCTGGGCGCATGAACAGTCCCCATCGGGCTCGACGGCGATGAGCTCGTCAGCGGCCACATGGGCTGGTGGAGGAAGCTCCGCAACATCCGGCGCGACCCCGCGTCGTCCTCTCCTTCGTGGCACCCCGCGAGCCGGACGTCTTCCTCAACCCTTACGCCGCGCCGCGAACCCGGGCGAGGATCGAGCCGAGCGAGCAGGCGTGGGACCTGCTCAACCGGCTAACGAAGGTGTACACGTGGCGCGAGATCACCCGCGGTCAAGGAGACGGCCAAGCTGCCGATCACGGATGGAAGCGGGACGACCAAACGCGAACGTGGCAGGTCAGGGGCCGCGGAAGGGACCGGATATTCAGATGATGTCGGGCATGTATGCCGCGATCAGCGGCCTGGATGCGCATCAAACGATGCTTGATGTGACGGCCAGCAACCTGGCCAACGTGGACACCACCGGCTACAAGGCGCAGAGCGTCCAGTTCGCCGATGAGCTGTCCCAACTCGTGAGCGCCCCAAGCGCCCCCAACGGCTACACCGCAGGCACCAACCCGGTGCAGATCGGCCTGGGCGTGCAGGTCGGCGCGATCGACAACAACATGAGCGCCGGCGGCGTCGAGACGACCGGCAACAACACGGACGTGGCGATCCAGGGCAACGGGTGGCTGCGCGTCGCCGACGGCGACGTCGCCAACAATCCCCCGACGTTCGACGCCACGCAGTACACCCGGGCGGGTGACCTGACGTTCAACTCCTCTGGTTACCTGTGCACGCAGAGCGGCCAGTACGTGCTCGGCTACGGCGCCACCGCCAATGCCAACGGCACCTACTCGATCAACACCGCCGGCGGCCCCGACAACGCGATCGTCGTCCCGCCCGGATCGAGCAACGTGGCGATCGGCCCGGACGGCAGCGTCAACTACGAAACGCCGACCGGCACCAGCGTGACCGCCGGCTACGTCTCGCTGGCCTCGTTCCCTAACCAGGCGGGCCTGCAGCGCGACGGCGGCTCGCTGTGGAGCGCCACCGTCGCCTCCGGAGCCGAGACCGTCGGTCAGCCTAGTACCGGCATCTACGGACAGACGATCGGCGGCGAGCTCGAGCAGTCCAACGTCGATATGGGCACCGAGTTCACGAACATGATCGAGGCCGAGCGTGGCTACCAGGCCAACGCCTCAACGATCACGACCGCCGACCAGATGATGCAGACGGCCGTCCAGATGAAGCAATAGCCCAGAGACTGGAGATCGATCAGTCCACGCGGTGGATGCGGTATTCGATCTGGTGCCCGCCGGCCAGGCGGCCCTCGCCGATCCAGAGGGTGTTGGTGAGCCATCCCAGCCTCGCCTTCGCCGGTTTCGAACTGCGGTGACGACGATAAGCGCCACTGGGTCCGCGATCAAGATTCGTGTTGGCGGGGTCGGCGTGGCCATCGGGACGGCGGATCTGGATCTCGCCGACCTCGTGGCGCGCGAGTAGGCCGGCGGCTATAAGGCGTCGACGAGGCCAAACGAGTGATGCACGAGGACGAGGCGACCCCGTCAGCCACGGTAGCTCACGGCCTCGCGGTGGCCGGACCGCGACGAGCGACTCACCGCGTCGCAGACCTCCGCGGCGCGGTAGCCGTCCTCGAAATCGGCGCCATGCGGCCCGACGTGGCCGTCCGTCTGGATGGCACTCAGAAGATGATGGATCTCGTGGACGAACGTGTGCTCGTAGCCGATGATGTGGCCGGGCGGCCACCAATACTCCATGAACGGATGCCGGGGATCCGTGACGTTGACGGTCTGAAAGCCACCTCGGCGCCGCCGGTCGTGGATACGCGCAGCTCGTTGAGCCGCTCCAGATCGAACACGACCGATCCGAGCGATCCGTTCACCTCGAAGACGAGGTGGTTGAGGCGGCCGACGCACAGCCGCGAGGCCTCAAGCGTTCCCACCGCCCCGTCCTCGAACTCGATCGAGGCGGCGAATGCGTCATCGACGTCGACGGCATGACCGGCGCGCTCGCTGATGAACGTCCGCACCGTTCCGCTGACGCTGGAGATCTCGCCCACCAGGTACCGGGCCAGGTCGACGATGTGCGCGCCCAGATCGCCGAGGGCGCCCGAGCCCGCCTGCACTCGGTCGAATCGCCACGTCATCAACGCCTCGTCCACACCCCACGACTGCAGATAGCGAGCCCTGAAGTGGCGGATGACTCCCAGTCGTCCGCCGGTGATCACCTCGCGCGCGAGGCGAACCGCGGGGACGAACCGGTAGTTGAAGGCGCACATGTGAACGACGCCCGTCGCCGCGACGCCCCGCCAGACCTCAAAGCTCTCCGGCGCGTCGCGGCCGAGCGGCTTCTCGCAAAGCACGTGCTTGCCGGCGCGTGCCGCGGCCAGGGTCGGTTCGGCGTGGAGACTGTTGGGCCCGCAGTTGTCGAACAGCCCGACCCGCGGATCTGAGACGACCGCCTCCCAGTTCGTAACCGCTTCGGCGAATCCGTAGCGCGCCGCGGCTTCGCCCACCGCACCCGGGTCCCGGCCCGCGATCGTCACGAGCTCCGGATTCAGCGGCGGCGGCCACGTCATGTAGGACAGCGTCCGATACGCGTTGGCGTGAGCCTTGCCCATGAAGGCGTAGCCGAGCATCCCAACCCCGATCGCGCGAACTTGATCGCCCATTTTCATTGGGCTCGAGTCGCCCATCGCCATGTCCTCAAGCGTCCCCGTCGGGGAGGGCGATGACGCGCTTGACGTATCGGCGCGCCGGAACCGAGATAGTCCCGTCGGGGCCGGCGGCGAGATACTCGAAGGCGCCCTCGTCGATCCATCCGCTTCGCTCGTAGAACCGGCGCGCTCGCGTGTTTCCGGCGACGACGGCAAGCCACGCCTGTTCGAAGCCGTTCGCCGCGACGAGGAGCTCGCCTTCGCCGAGAAGCCGAGCCGCGACACCGGTACCCCGGTGCTCCTGCGCCACGTACACCTGCTCGATTTCGCCGGCGAGAACCATGACGAACCCAGCGACCACGCCGTCCACGGTCGCCACCGTGGTGTCGTCGACGCGCTGAGCAGCTCGCGACCGGAACGACTCGTGGGATCGGGCCTCGGCCAGCTCGGCCGGGACGTGGCCGTCGTGGCCGTCTCGCCAGCCGTGGTACCAGATCTCGGCGACTGCCGGAACGTCATCGCGAGTGGCGGAACGGACCGTTACCAATGCCACCCGCCGTCGTCTCGCATTCTGCCGTCCAACCCTATCGGTCTCGGTCCGCGTCTGGACAAGTCCGACGCTGGCAGACGCATCGAGGATCAGGCATACTGAAGCGATTCACTGAACCGGTTCACTTGACACGCGGATGCGCATCGAGAAAGAACATCGGCCGCGGGAGCGGCCCGCCGGATGACCGAGGACCTCGTGGTCATCGGTGGTGGGGTCATGGGCCTATTCACCGCCTACCACGCGTCCGAGCGTGTCGATCGGGTTGTGGTGCTCGAGCGGGGTCGGATCGGGGATCCGAGGACCGCATCGTTCGGGCGCACGCGGTCCTATCGCAACGATTACCTCGATCCCGGCTACGCTCGGCTCGCGCGTGAAGCCCTCCGGCTGTGGGAGGAGTTCGAGACGCAGACCGACACGGCGACGCTCATCCGGTGCGGCTGCATGAACATCGCGAAGCGCTCGGTGACGCCGGACCTCACGACCACGTACGGGTACCGCAGCCATCGTGTGCTGGAGGACCTGGGCATCCCGTGCGCGTCAATCGCCGGGGAGGCGCTGCAGAGGCGCTTTCCGTATCTCGAGGCCGACGTCGGCTACATCGATCTCGACGGCGGCGTGGTGAACCTGCCCGCCGTCACGGCCGCCTTGCAGCGAGTGCTGGCCGAACGCGGCGTGAGCGTCGTGCAGGGCGTCACCACCCGCCTCGCCGTCCGTCGCGGTCGCGAGATCCGCGTGGTTACGGATGCCGGCGAGTGGGCATCGCGCTCGCTCGTCGTGACCGCCGGGCACGGGACCAACGACGTGCTCGCCCGCCTCAACGGGTCGCTGCTTGAGGTCCCGCTCACTCGCGACCGGCCGATCGAAGCCAAGTACTTCACTCCCCCGGCCGGTCTCCGCGAGCGGTTCGCCTCGGATGCCATGCCGGTCATCGCCTATCTCGATGCCGGGATTTACTGTCACCCCCTCATCGACGGGCTGATCGACAAGGTCAAGATCGGTTACTACCACCCGCCGGACCTGCCACGCGCGACCACTGCGATCGACAGCGTCATGTCGTTCGTCGAGCACTGTGTGCCTACGCTGCTGGATGCGCGGATCGAGCCCGTTGAAGACGTCGACGGGTGCGACTACGACCTCGTCGCGGACGACGAGTTCGTCCTCGGCGCCGTGCCCGGCTTTCCAGACGCCTATGTCGGCGTCGGCTGGCGAGGCACTGGTTACAAGTTCGCCCCCTGGGTCGGGCGAGTGCTGGCAGAGCTGGCAGTTGAACGGGGCACCTCGTACGACATCAGCCGCTTCGACCCGGCGCGATTCACGAAAGGAAGCTTCCATGCCGGACCGGCCGTCACCGCGAACGCTTGAGCAACGCCTCGCTGAGGACGTGATTCTCGCCGCCGAGGGGTACGTCTTCGAACTCGAGCGCCGCGGCTACATCAAGGCCGGGCCGTACGTTCCCGAGGTCATTCTCGACGCGCCCGAGGCGGTGATCGAGCTGCACCGCGAGTTCCTGCGTGCCGGCGCTGAGGTCATGGTGGCACTCACCTATTACGCACACCGGGAGAAGCTGAAGGTGGTCGGCCGAGAGGGTGACCTCGAAGAGATGAACCGGACCGCCGTGCGCATCGCCAACCAGGTCGCTCGCGAGGGTGAGGCGCTCGTCGCCGCCAACATCTCCAACACCTGGTCCTACGATCCGGCCGATCCCCGTCGCACCGGAGCCATCGTGCGCGCCCAATACGAGGAGCAACTGAGCTGGGCGGTGGACGAGGGCGTCGACTTCGTCATTGCCGAGACCAACGACTATCTCGGTGAGGCCCTGATCGGGCTGGAGGTCTGCCACGAGCTCGGCCTACCGGCCATGGTCACCTTCGCCAGCGTTCATCCCACCAACACCTACGACGGCTATCCGTATCTCGAGGCCTGCCGCCGAGCGGCGGACGCGGGCGCGGCCATTGTCGGGCTCAACTGCTCGCGCGGACCGCAGACGATGAAGCCGCTGCTGGCCGAGATCTGCGCCGGTGTCGATGCCCCTATCGCCGCACAGCCGGTTCCGTACAGAACCTCCGATGCGACACCGGCGTTCGAGTCGCTCACCACAACCGACGGCAGCCACGCCTTCCCAATCGCGCTCGAGCCCTTCTCCTGCACACGGTTCGAGATGGCGGAATTCGCGGCCTGGGCTGGGCGCGCCGGCGTCCGGTACATCGGCATCTGCTGCGGCGGCGGCCCGCACCACGTTCGCGCCATGGCCGAGGCACTGGGTCGCGAGACGCCCGCAAGCCGCTTCTCCCCCGCGATCGACCTGCACCCCGTGCTCGGAAAGAGGACGGCTGACCATGCGGAGATGGGGGGCTGGGCGGCGGCCCGCTGACGCCGGCACGGTTGGGATCAGCGGCACGGATTCTCCCGCGAGTTATTTCCGCGGGCCCGGGAGCTCGTCAGGCGGCGAAGGCGGGATCGTCGTCCGTCGCTTCGCCGGTGCCGAAGCCCGGGTACGCGGCCGCGAACACCTCGAGGATCCGGTCCAGGGGGAGGTCGGCGTAGACGCCGCGGTCGCGGACGTACTCCATGTAGGCGCTCCCGTCCCCCGAGAAGGGGTGCAGGAGCGCATCGGCGGACCCATCGAAGGTCAGCGGTGCAACGCCGAAGCGCTCGCACAACTCCGCGTTGAAGGCAGGAGTCGCCTTCCTCCAGGCGCCGTGGACGTACAGCTCGCTGTAGCCGTGGAATACGAACACGTCGGTGCCCATCCGCTCGGCGAGTTTCGGCGACTGGAGATGGTTCTTGACGTCCGAGAAGCCGAGGCGCGCCGGGATGCCGAGCGACCGGGAGGCGGCGGTCAGAACGACGGCCTTGGGGATGCAGTAGGCCACGCCGCGGGTGATCACGTTGCTGGCCACGTAATCCTGCGGCTCGTGGGAGAACTGGTAGGGGTCGTAGCGGATCCCATCGCGGACCGCGGTGAACAGCCGCGAGATCCGTTCCCGGTCTGTTCCGGCCCCGGCGACCGCCCGCTCCGCAAACGCCCGGACACTCGGGTGCTGAGCGTCAATGAACGTGGTTGCCGCCAGATGCTGTGGGCCCGGCGGGTCTCCGCGTCCGAGTTCTGGCTGAGCCATGACGCAGACAGTAGCGGGCTTCCTTCCGCGGTCCTCTATCTTGAGGAGAGTGAAGACAATGAGTGCCGAGGACCTGACTGCGATCGAACGCGCCGGCCGCCGCTGCGTGGTGTGCCGGAGCGGGCGCCGGTGGCGCGAGTTTGCGGTTGTCCGGCCTGACGGCGGTGAGCCGACAGTGATGTGCGCCGCCTGTCGAGCACGGTACGGAGATGCTCCGCCCGCGCCGCGCGCCGCCGAGCGGCCCGACACCCCGCCCGCTCCTGCCGCCGAGGCGCCTTCGAGGACACCTGAGCGGCGCACCCGGGAGGGCGAGGATCGTGTGAGGAGGGTTCTGCGCGATCTGCCGAAGGGCGAGCACACCACCGGGAGCATCGCCAAGGCGGCCGGGCTAAACCACGCGAAGACGCTTAGAAGGCTGCGCCAACTGGCGGAAGCACGCGAGATCCGGCAGGTGGGCAAGCGGTGGTCGACCGAGCCGCCCCCGAGCGATCTCGACGAGGCCCTCGACCGGCTGAAAGCCCGGACGAGCAACATTCGGATCGTTCGCGACCGGTCCTTAGTGGGCTGATCCGCGCCCGGGCCCACCCGTCTCGTGTCGTCTCCATCAGTAGTGTCGACACCAATCCCAAAACGGAGACGCGAAGATGACCGGAACAGAAGATTCGGCCGCACCTTCAGAGCCCGCCCCGGCTGAAGCCGCACCGTCTATCGATTGGATCCGTGACTTCGTCGGGCGCTGGCTGGCGGCGTGGAACTCGCACCAAGCCGAACAGGTCCTGGCATTCCTGACGGAGGACGTCGAGATCCGCGACGACTCGTGGTCCAAGACCATGCACGGCCACGACGACGCTCGCGAGTTCCTCGAGGCGCTGTGGCGCGCGATCCCCGACATGACGTTCGAGCTGCTCGAGGGGCCGTACGTGATCCCGGGCGAGCCTCGCGCCTCGTTTCACTGGCGCGGCTCCGGGACGTTCACCGGACCGATGGATCCGCCCGGCTTTGCGCCGACCGGACGCTCCTGGGAAGCCGATGGGGTGGACTTTCAGGAGTACCGCGACGGGCGAATCGCCAAGCTCAGGGTCGCGTTCGACATGATGAGCGTCTCGCGCCAGCTGGGCGTGATGCCGGCGGTCGGGAGCAGCGAGGAACGCGCCATGGCGACGGTGCAGCGCGGAGTCATGCGGGTTCTCGGCGAGTACCGACGGTGGCGTAGCGACTCGGACTAGTCGCGACCCCGGCGCGTCCTCGCGTCCCATAGCCTTATCCGGATGACGTGGAGCGTCGATGTCGACGAGGTCTTGCCGGCCACGGGATCCCCGCTTTCGGGCGTTACCGCGGCGGCGGTGAGCGAGGCGCTGGCGCGACCGGCCGCCCAGCAGCCGGTCTGGCCCGATCCCGAAGAGGTGGCCCGAGTCCGCGCGGTCCTCGAGGCCGTTCCGCCGATTGCCGTGCCGGCGGAGATCGACAGGCTGCAGGGCCATCTCGGGATGGTGGCGCGCGGCGAGGCGTTCCTGCTACAGGGCGGGGACTGCGCCGAGACGTTCGTCGATAACACCGAGGCGCACCTGCGCGGGACGATCCGGACGCTGTTGCAGATGGCCGTGGTCCTGACCTACGGCACTTCGATGCCCGTTGTCAAGGTCGGGCGCATCGCCGGCCAGTACGCCAAGCCACGCAGCTCGGAGACCGACCTGGCGGGCCTGCCGTCATACCGCGGCGACATGATCAACGCGCTCGAGCCGACGGCGCAGGCACGGCGACCAGACCCGGGTCGGCTCATCCGTGCGTACGCCAACGCCGCGGCGGCGATGAACCTGGCCCGCGCGGTCACCTCGGCCGGCCTGGCCGACCTCCACCACCTGCACGAGTGGAACATGGACTTCGTGCGTCGCTCCACCGCCGGCGAGCGCTACGAGCGCGTCGCCACCGAGATCGACCGCAGCCTGCGCTTTATGTCAGCGTGCGGTGTCGACGACCATTCGCTGCGTACGGTCGAGCTGTACGCAAGCCACGAGATGCTCGTGCTCGACTACGAGCGCGCACTGCTGCGACCCAGCGGGGACCGCCTGTACCTCCTCTCGGCGCACCAACCGTGGATCGGCGACCGGACCCGCCAGCCGCAGGGCGCCCACATCGCACTCGGCGCGCTGATCGCAAACCCAATCCAGGTAAAGCTCGGCCCGGGGGCCACGCCGGGGGACGCACTGGAGCTGGTCGAGTCGCTCGACCCCGAGCGCGTCGACGGCCGCGTGACCCTCATCTCACGGATGGGCAACCAGCTAGTGCGCGAACTCCTGCCGCCGATCGTCGAAGCCATAACCCGCTCCGGGCATCGCGTCGTGTGGCAGTGCGACCCGATGCACGGCAATACCGAGGAATCTCCCAGCGGCCACAAGACCCGACATTTCGACCGGATCATGGACGAGGTCGAGGGTTTCTTCGATGTCCACCAACAACTCGGCACCCACCCGGGCGGCATCCACGTCGAACACACCGGCGAAGACGTCACCGAGTGCCTCGGCGGCGCCCAGATGATCTCCCACAGCGAGCTCTCGTCACGATACGAGACAGCATGCGACCCACGGCTCAACACCCAACAGGCGCTCGAACTCGCCTTCCTGGTCGTCGAAATGCTGCGCCGGACCGGGGCATGACCTAAGGCGATCACCGGAGCCCCCGCCCCTCCGCGATGATCCGGTTCGATGATCGCCTGCGTGCTTTGCTTGCCGCAAACCTCGAGGTTCACGAGCGCCGCGCAAAGCCGCTCGACGGGCGACGGCATGCCGCCGTCGCGGTGGTGATCGTGGACGGCGACCCATTGCGTCACGCGGGCGCCATGGCGGGCGCGACCGGCGGAGCGGCGTTGCTCCTCTGCCAGCGAGCCCCGGATATGACGCGGCATCCAGGCCAGTACGCCCTACCCGGCGGCCGACTCGAGCCGAATGAGACCCCGCTCGAGGCCGCTCTTCGCGAGCTGGACGAGGAACTCGGAATACGCCTCGGCCCGGACACCGTGATCGGCTGGCTTGACGACTACCCGACCCGCTCCGGGTACGTGATCACCCCGGTGGTGCTCTGGGGCGGCAGCGACCCGGCCCTGAGACCCGCCAACGACGAGGTCGTCGCGGTGTACCGCATCAGCCTCGAGGCGCTCGTCAACACACAACCGCGATTCGTTCCGATCCCGGAGAGCGACCGCCCCGTGCTCCAACTACCCCTCGACGACCACCTGCTCCACGCTCCCACCGCTGCCGTCCTCTACCAACTGAGGCAAGTCGGACTCCTGGGTCGGGCCGGCGAGCGCGTGGACGAGTTCGAGCAGCCGGTATTCGCCTGGTCCTGAGGCCGAGCCACCGATCACGCTCGCACCTCCACGAGCTCGAGCGGCAGATTCGACAGAATCTCTGGGCCTCCGGGCCGGACGACCACGTCGTCCTCGAGCCGGATCCCGCCGACGCCGGCCTTGTACAACCCCGGCTCGATCGTCAGCACCGTGCCCTCCGCGAGCGGGTCGTTCCAGCGAGGGACGAGGAACGGCGGCTCGTGGATCGAGAGCCCGATGGCGTGACCGGCCCCGTGCAGGCAGGCGCCGAGCCCGCTCGCCGCCTCGACGATCCGGCGCTGGGCCACATCGACGTCGCGCCCAGGGGCGCCGGGCTGCGCCGCGGCGGTGGCCGCCCGATGCGCGTCGAGCACGACCTGCCAGGTACGCCTCGCCCACTCCGACGGCGGGCCCACCGTGGCGCATCGCGTCAGGTCTCCCCAGTAGCCATCGAGGCACGCCGACAGGTCGGCGCACACGACGTCGCCCCGGCGTAGCTCGCGCGAGCTGGGGTTGCCGTGCGGGTTGGCGGCGTTCTCGCCGAAGAGGATCAGCGGGTGGACGTCGCTCGCGCCCTGTTCACGGAGGAAGCCCTGTACCCGTGCATTGAGCGCGTGCTCGGCCACCCCCGGCGACAACCACTCGAAAGCGCGCCTCAGTCCCTCCTGCACGAGCTCGCACGCCGTCCGGATCCGCTCGATCTCGGTCGCGTCCTTCCGGACCCTCAGCGCCATCACGACTGAGCCGGCCTCGGCGAGCTCGAACCCGGCGCGCTCGAGCGCACTCGAGCGCGCGTAGATCAAGTGATCCTCCTCGACCCCTACCCTGCGGGCCCCGGCCAGCGCGCTCGTCAGCTCGGGAATGCCGTCGGACTCGGCGCCGTAGGAGAGGCGGTCGAGTCGCTGGGGAGCCCCGTCGATCTGACCCCGGTCGAGCGCGGGCACGATCACCGCGGAGCGGTCCGGTCGAACGACGACGCCAAAGAACCGCTCCAGCTGCCTCGGCTTGAAGCCGGTGAGATAGGCGATCGACTCGTCGCTGGTGACCAGGTACGCATCGAGACCGAGCGCGGTAGCTTGCTCCAGGAGCCGATCGAGGCGCAGCTCACGGTTACCCGCGGCATCGACGTAAGGCTCCGAACGTTCGGCAGCGCTCACCATTCTCCCATCCTACCCACTAGTGAATTACTGGTTGAGGGGTAAGTCTCAGCAATTCATGACTGGTGAGTGCTCCCGATCCACCCGCTGGCTGAACTACCCTGCAAACGGTTTCAATCGGATCCGACCAGGAGGAGCCGTGCGCGCCAGCATCCACGATGTCGCTGGTGCCGCCGGCGTGTCGGTGGCGACAGTGTCGCGGTCCTTCACCGTCCCCGACTCCGTGGCGGGGGTCAGCGGGCCTCCCACTGGAACCAGCGGATACCGATCCCGGCGCACACGACGATGTAAACGCAACTGACCGCGAGCGAGATCGTGTCGCGGCTGTCCCAGGCGTGGAGGTTGAGAACCCCGGCGAACAGGGTCATGACGACCCCGACCGGGCTCCAGCGCGCAACGTCCTGCCAGAAGTTGCCCAGGGCGCCGCTCTGGCCGAGCGTGCCGAGCAAGATCAGCACGGCGAGCAGCACGCGCGCGATCGCCTGGACGGTGTCGGCGGAGCGGACCAGCCCGACCATGGCCTGAGCGATGCTCAAGAACACAGCTCCGCCCAGCAGCGCGACGAGCAGAACCAGGAGGTATTGACCGATCGAGGGTGAGAGGTGGTGAAGTCGGGTGCCGATGATCACGACGACCAGCGCCAGGATCAGGTTTGCCACCGCCTGCATCGCCAGACGGCTGGTCATGATCGTCCAGGTTGGCGCCGGCGTGACCCGCAGCCGCTGGAAGACCCCTTTCTCGCGGTCCCGGGCGACGGTCAGCGCATATCCGACGATCGAGGTGGCCGCCAACCCATAGGCGATTGCCAGCCCGATGATGAATTCCGCCCCGCCGAAGCTGTGGGTCGCCTTGCTGGCGTTCGTGCTCAGGAGCAGGAAGATCGGGAGCAGCAGGCTTACGACCAGCGCGCGCCGGTGCTTGAGGAACACGAGAAAGTCTGCCCGGAACAGCGAGGTGAAGACGATCCGTACCGACGGACCGGCCCGTGCTTCGAGGCTAGTCACGGATCTCGCTCCCGGTCAGTCCGATGAACACATCCTCGAGCGTCACGGCTCCGTGGGCGACCTGACGGACCCGTGGATCGTCCTTGTGCTTCTCGATCAGGTCGCGCGGGGTCTCCGCGGTCAACAGCTTGCCGTGGTCGATGATGGCGACCCGATCGCACACCGCCTGCGCCTCCTCCATCGAATGCGTGGTCAGGAGGATGCTCCCGCCCTCCCGGCGCAGTTGCTCGATCCGGCCCCAGAGCTGACGCCGCGACTGCGGATCCAGACCCGCCGTCGGCTCGTCAAGCAGCAGCAGGGCCGGCTCGTGGACGACGGCGATCTGTAGGGAAAGCCGCTGCTGCTGTCCGCCTGACAGCTGCTTGAAGGGCTTATCGCTTTCTCCCTCGAGACCCACCTCCCTGAGCCGTGACGCGATCTCGTCATCCGTGAGCTTCACGCCGTACAGCCCGGCGTACAGCCGGATGATCTGCCTGATCGTCAGCTCGGCCTGAAAGCTCGTCGCCTGGAGCTGCACGCCCATCCGGGACTTCGCCTGGGTCGCGTGGCGGCGGATGTCGAGGCCGTCGAGCAGCACCGTTCCGGAGCGGGGTTTGACCAGACCCTCGATCGCGCTCAACGTGCTCGTCTTGCCGGCCCCGTTCGGGCCGAGCAGCCCGAAGATCTCTCCGCGCCCGATGCTGAAGCTAACCCCTGAGACGGCAACCGTGGGGCCATAGGCAACGATCAGCCCCTGGATCTCGAGGATCGCGCCCGGCGCCACACCCGCGGCTACCCCATCCAAGGCGACAGCCGAAGGGACCTCCAATGGCGCAGCCGAGGAAGACGCCTGCGGCCGAAGCAGGAGCGCGCCGTCGCCGTGCTCTTCGGCGATCACGTAGGTCTCCTCACGGCCATCTCGGATCACGCGTACCGTCTCCCGCACGAACTGGACGGTACCGCTTCTCGCAGATGCGAATGGGCGGGCCGGAATTCGAACTCGCGAACCTCGGCTTATGAGCTCGCGAGCGCCGTTCGGCGAGCCACGGACTCATGCCTGGTGAGTCCCGCTGTGATGGCGCGATTCATAGTGTGTGACACCTCCGATCGGGGGGCACCGCCCAGCGCATTTCCTTGCTCGCACCTTGCCCCGACGGCCAGCTTGCTTGCCCTATTAGTCAGTGTCGATTAATTAGGCGGACAAACCCGCGCTGCACGGATCCGATCCCGCTAGTCTTCTCCGTGCAGCTTAGGTCAGTGGGCACCGACTGCTGAGAATGTCATGGAGTTAAATCAATCCCTGCCTCACCGCATCAGAGACCGCATGCGATCGGCTCCGTGCACCCAACTTGGTGACCACATCATGAAGCACGTTCTTAACGGTCCGCTCGCTGTAACAGAGCTCAAGTCGTACCTTGAGAAGAAGTATCCGGCTGCGTTCAAGGACGCCAGCGCGGCGTATCCGAAGTATGCGAACCGGGGCATGTTCAGCTACTTCTCGTATTTCTCGAGCTACGTCGACAAGAGCATCATCAGCGCTGCCGAGAGCAGCAAGTGGCTCGCGTGGATGGAGATCATCGCCAAGAAGGAGGACGCTGATCGACACCTGACTCGCGACGACCTCAAGGCGACCATGAACGACGACGAGTTCGATGCCTTGCTCGAGGCGGTCGGCGCCGAGGGAAAGAAGCGCACGCAAGGCGCTCCGGGAGGGTTCCACGCCGCGTCGATCCCTGGATCGGACCTGTACCCGATCAAACCGAACGGGAAGCCACCGCTCAAGCGGCGGTTGAGCGATGCGGACTTTCGCAAGACGCTCCCACCCGCACCCGCCGAGAACGAAAAGCACGCTTCTTCCGGACCTGGATCCGAGCCGTGAAGACGAGCAAGGTCGAGGACTTGAACCGTCGGCTGACGGGGAGCACGAAGAACTAGTCAGGCGACGCGCGCCAGGGCGTGACGATCGCCGGTCAGAGCCAGTGCGAAGCGCTCGACGACCACGGGGTCGAACTGGGTGCCGGCGCAGCGCCGTAGCTCCTGGGCGGCGCTCTCGTGGTCCATGGCCTTGCGGTAGGGACGGTCGGTCGTCATCGCGTCGAACGCGTCGCACACCGCGATGATCCGCGCGCCAAGCGGTATTTCCTGGCGCGTCAGTCCGTCGGGATACCCGGTCCCGTCGTAGTTCTCGTGACTCGATCGGACGAGCTTCGCCACGCGCACCAGGTCCGGTGCGGCCGCGATGATCCGCTCGCCCACCAGCGTATGGCGACGGATGAAAGCCCACTCCGCCTCGTCGAGCGCCGCCGGCTTGTCGAGGATCGCGTCCGGGATCGCCACCTTGCCGACGTCGTGCAACTCGGCAGCCAGGCGTACCGCCTCGACCTCGTCGGGCCGCAGCGAGAATGTCGCGGCCACCACCGCGGCCAGGTCAGCGACGTCGCGCACGTGCGTACCGAGATCCGCGCTTCGCTCGGCCAGCGCGCACAGCAGGACATCCTTCGACTGCTGGGCCGCCGATATGCGGCCGACCCGCTTTTGCGCATACATCCGCTGGTCGGCGATCCTCAGCGCCGAGCTAACGTCTTGCGCCTCGCCCGGAAGGAGAGCGGACCCGTACGAGCAGCCGATCATGAACCCATCGCCGCTCTCGAACAGCGCCGCGGCCACCGGCTCGACATCCGGCTCCGACACCCCGGGCGGCGCGTCGACCAGAGCGCAGAACTCGTCGCCGCCGACCCGGTACGCCTTCCCGTTGGCGCCGAGCTGCGACTCGAGGTTCCGGCCCAGTCGCCGCAACAGCGTGTCCCCCGCGGGGTGCCCGAAGTTGTCGTTGTATTGCTTGAATCCGTCGAGGTCGAACAGCACCAGCGTGAACGGGCGAGCGGCGTCCGCGGTCGACAGCCGGTGCTCTAGATCGGCGATGAGCGCACGCCGGTTGCCCAGCCCCGTGAGCGAATCGACCATCGCCTCGACCCGGCTCGCTCGGAGCAGCCGCGCATTGTCGCGCCAGGTCAGCACGAGACGGGCCATGACCACCGACAATGAGGCCGTCGCCAGGGCGATCGCGGTCACGCCGATCCGGTCGAAGCTGGACCACACGAGGACCGCCATCGCGACCGCGGCGAACCCTACGGGCATCACGATCCCGCGGGCGCCGATGCGATTCTGGACCGGAAGGCGGGCGCCGCGCGGTAGCCAAGCGGCCCACGCCGCGAACACCGGCGACCAGTACCAGAGCGCGTTGTACCAGTCGCCCTGGGTGTAGGTGCCGGTGGCGTCGGCCACGACGTAGATGCTGTCCGCGATCCAGAACGCCACCACCGAGCAAGCGAGCAGAATCCACGTGCGGTTCAGCTGCCAGTTGCCCAGCGCGGTCGCCCCGACGATCAGCCCAAGGAGCAGCAGGTCGAAAATCGGGTAGGCGAGGTTCGTCGCAATCGCGAGGCTGCCCCCATCCGCGTGTGCCATCACCGGCTGGAGCACCAGCGCCGCGCCCAGTGCGCTCATCGCGAGCGCGGCGGCGAACGCGTCTGCAACGAGCGCCTTCGACGCCGCTCGCATCCGACTTCGCACCAGCGACAGGATCCCGGTGAACGCGAACGGACAGAACGAGAGGTAGCCGACATCGGCCAGCGAGGGCACCGGCGGGTTGGCGAGGTTCGATAGGGCGAGCGTCCAATAGATGTCGCCGGACGCCCAGCACACCGCGCCGATCCCGATCAGCACCCACCCGCGCTCGCCGCCAAGGCCCCGACCGATCAACAGCAGCCCCGCCAGGACGAAGATGACGTCGGCCGCGATGCCCCGGAACGGGAGCGCGTCGAGCCAGCCCGGCAGCAGCGTTAGCGCAATCTCGTAGGTCACCGCCCAGACGCTCAGCAGCACCAGAACGGCGACCGCGACCCGTCGGCCCGGCAACCATCCGCGTCGCCGGGCGGACCCGACGCACGGGACCGGCCAACCTGCCATGTGGCCTTAACTCGGCGGAATCGGCGTCCGTCATGAGCCTCGGGGGCTGACGTTCGATGTCTCTCGGACGCACAGCTCGGGCCCCTGGCGTCGCTCTGGGATCGACTACGGGCCGTCAGGCTGAAGCTTTGAGACGAACAGCGCGGCCGCCTCGTGACGTTCGCGCAGGCCCGCGCCTAGCGCCTGCCCGACGAAGGAATCGACTCGTGGTCTTGGCGCGCGAGAGATCGGACTCACACCTCGACGGGCGCCTGACGGATCAGACCGCCGTGTAAGGGCTGCCGGGTTCCCGAGGGATAGACCGGTCGTCGGCGCTGGTCAGCGCGTCGCCCCACTTCTCATGCCGATGGGTGGGTGCCTGCTTCCTCGCGTCCTTCTTGGCCTGCTTGTCGACCCGCCGCTCGCGAAGCTTTCGTTCACGGTTCAGCTTCGCCATCGTGGTCTTCTTCTTCCCGCTTGATGCCATGCGTGTCCTCCTGCTCTCGAGGGATTTGGAGCGCGTCGGCGGCGCGCGCATCCTGAATTGGAACCCCGGCGAGCTGGTGCCGGGCAAGGCCAGGAAACCTTGGCCGGCCTCTCGCTTTGCGACCGCGGCGCCAGCCAGACACTTCGTCCGCGATGCAGCCAGCCGCGCGTCTTGGCTATCACCCGAGCGAGCGAGGGTCCACGTGAACCCGCGCTCGCTCGCCGTAATCTGCGTCCCTTACAACGTCTGGACGTTCGCGGCGGCCGGGCCCTTGGGGCCCTGCACGGTCTCGTAGCTCACCTTCGCCCCCTCAGCCAATGACTTGAAGCCGTTGCCCTGGATCGCGGTGTGATGCACGAACAGATCCTTGCCGGAATCATCGGGGGTGATGAACCCGTAACCCTTGTCGTCGTTGAACCACTTCACCGTACCTGTTGCCATCTTGTTCCTCCGGGGGTATGTGCACTGCGAAACGCCGAGGATGCTAGACGCAACAACTGCGGAAACGCTCGGCACTGCTTCGGCGAGCAGACGCTCGACCTAGCAGCACTCTAGCGCCGCAGCGATCTCGAGGGCGGGACGAGACGGCCGCTGGGCCGAGCGCCGTGCTCGGCGCTGAACGCTGCGTGCTTCTACGGACCGTGACGCGGGGAGATCCCGATGCGCGTCGGGAGGTGGGCGCCGTAGCGTCGAGGTGGATCCGCCAGCAGAGGAGCCGTGATGAGTGCGCAGCGAATGAGCAATGCCGATGCGGCGTGGCTGCACATGGACCGGCCGACGAACCTGATGGTCGTCAATGCGCTGCTTTGGTTCGAGGAGCCCGTCGATGTCGGCCGTGTCAAAGAGGTCCTGCGATCGCGGCTGGTCGAGCCGTTCCCACGGTTTCGCCAACTGGTCGCGGAGCCGCGGCTGGGGATCGGGGTCCCATCGTGGGAGGATGATCCGAGCTTCGACCTCGATCGTCACGTCCACCACCTGGGCCTTCCGGCGCCCGGCGATAAGCAAGCGCTCGAGGAGCTCGTCGGCGACCTGATCGTGAGCCCGCTGGATCGCGGCAAGCCGCTGTGGGATATGTACCTCGTCGACGGCTTCGGCGGGGGGATGGCGATGATCTCGCGTATCCACCATTGCATCGCTGATGGGATCGCGCTCTCGCGCGTGCTGCTGTCGCTGACGGATGCCCATCCCGACGCCGGGATCGCGTCGCCGCGCGAGATCGTCGGGCGGGGCCTGCTCGGCTCGATCGCTGCGCCGATCAAGGCCGGCGCGCAGGTTGCCCAGGCGGGCGTCCACGAGGGCATTGAGGTCCTCACGCATCCGACCTCTGAGCTGCCGGCACTCGCGTCGCGCGGGACTGCCGACGCGGCGACGCTTGCGAAGCTGCTGCTGACCCGGGCCGACGCGAAGACCGTGCTCAGCGCCAAGCTCACCGTCTCGCGCCGCGTCACTTGGTCTGACCGGATGCCGCTCGACGCCATCAAAGCGATCGGCCACGCGACCGGCACGACGGTCAACGACGTCCTGACCACGGCGATGACCGGCGCCTTGCGCCGCTACCTGCTCGGCCGCGACAGCCTCGTCGATGAGATCCGCACGATGGTTCCCTACAACCTGCGCGCGCCCGACGAGCCGCTCCCGCGCGAGCTCGGCAACCGCTTCGGTTTGGTCTACCTCACGCTCCCCGTCGGGATCGCTGATCCGGCCGACCGCCTGGCCGAGGTCCATCGGCGGATGGACGCGATCAAGCACTCACGCGAAGGCGGCCTCTCGTACGCAATCCTGGAAGCGGTCGGCCGGACCCCGCACCAGATCGAACAAAGCCTGCTCGACGTGTTCGCGCAGAAGACCAGCGCGGTGCTGACCAACGTTCAGGGCCCGAGCGAGCCGGTCTATCTCGCTGGCAGCAAGATCGCCGGCGTGGTCCCGTGGGTCCCGGCCGCCGGGACGATCGGGATGGGCATCAACATCTTCAGCTACAACGGCGGCGTGACCGTCGGCCTGCAGGTCGACGCCGGGCTCGTCCCGGACCCGGGCGCGATCATCGCCGACTACGAACGCGAGGTCGACACGCTCCGCCAGCTCGCCCTCGCCGCTGGTAACGGACAGCGAACGCGCACGGGTCATGACCCGCGCGATCGAGCATCGGCGGGCGGGAGCGCGGGACCACATCGCAGCGTGCGATGACCGATCTCGCAGCCAACAAACCACCCGTACATCGACGTCTTCGACGGCCAGGTGATCGTCTGCGCGGACCGCTTCGCGCTTGGCGTCGGCTATCTCCGAGGCAACTACGGAGGGCTGCCGTGGGTTGTTGGGCGTGCGGCGCGGATGTGTGCGGATGTGCGCGAGGGCCTCATGCTTCATGTTCGCGAGATGGCTTGTGAGAATGGTCCGAGCGTGGGACCCGCGGTACGCGAGTCAGGCCGCGGTGGCAAGTTCTGAGGCAGGTCAGCGGAGTGAGGTCTGAGCGCGTGCCGTTGGACAACGCGGATGCGGCCTCGTTGGCGGAGGCTCGGATGGTTTCCGAGCTTGAAGCTTTGCTCGGCCCCGGGGTGGTTTCTGCGCGTACCGATGATCTACTCGCGCATAGCTACGACGTCTGGCCCGTCGCCACGAAGTGGCGGCAGCAGGGCAAGCAGCCCTTCCGTCCAGATGCTGTAGTGCGACCAGCCAGCGTTGAGCAAGTGAGTCGTGTGCTGGCGTGGGCCTCGCGTGAGCGCATTCCGGTCACGCCCTGGGGACTGGGCTCATCGGTTACGGGGGCGCCGCTGCCGACGCACGGAGGTGTGGTGGTCGACATGTCCTCCATGCGCCGCGTGCTGGCTGTGGATGAGACCAATCTGCTGGTCCGGGCCGAGGCCGGCAAGCTCGGCATTGAACTCGAGCGTGAGCTCGGCGCACGGGGGTACACCCTTGGCCACTCGCCCCAGTCCCTCGATCGGTCCTCGGTCGGCGGTTGGGTGGGCACGCGCGCGGCGGGGCAGTTCTCCTCCCGTTACGGGAACATCGAGGACTTAGTGGTCGCGCTCACACTGGTCACGCCCACCGGCGAGCAGGTCCGGACACCGATGGTTCCTCGGGCTGCGATCGGTCCTGACCTGAAGCAGCTGTTCATCGGCGCCGAGGGAGCGCTCGGGATCGTCACTGACGTGACACTGAAGATCTTCCCATTGCCTGAGCACCGTCGCTTGGAGACTGTGCGCTTTCGGCGTGTCGAGGATGGCGTCGGCGCGATGCGGGAGATTATGCGTGTCGGGCTGCGGCCGTTTCTCGTCCGTTTCTACGATGCCGATGAATCGCGGCACGCCGTGGGAGACACTGCTTTCGCAGGGTGCGCGATGTTCCTGGGGGTGGAGGGTGTGCGAGCGGTCGCAGAGGCGGAATTCAAGGTGGCGGTGACGATATGCAAAGCGCACGGCGGTCGGCCTCTCGGTCCGGCTGCCGCCGAAGCGTGGATGGACCGCCGCTTTGATTTCTCGACCGTCGAGAACCTCCTAGCCAAGCCGGGTGGGCTTGCGGAGACGATCGAAGTGGCGCACTTTTGGGATCACATCCTCCGTACGTATCGAGCGCTGAAGGGTGCGCTCGCGCCGTATGCGGCCGAGGTGCTCGGGCACTTCTCACACGTGTATCCGCAGGGGACCTCGCTGTATTTGATCCTGCTGGGCGAGGTCGCCGACGACGCCACAGCGGAGGCACGACTCGGGAAGATCTGGGAGGCGGCGATGAGCGTCGCGCTTGAGCACGGTGCCGCGATCTCACATCACCATGGAGTGGGCGTGGTGCGCCTGCCCTACATCGCCAGAGCGCTCGGATCCGGCGCCGCCGTGCTGGGGCAAGTCAAGGCTGCCCTCGATCCCGCCGGCATCTCGAATCCTGGAAAACTCGGCCTGCCAATGGGGCTGGACGGGTTGAGGACGGCCCAAGGAGGCGACAGTTATGTCTGAGCAATACGTACTTGTAATCGATGAGGGAACGACGGGCACTCGCGCGGTGATCGTCGATCGCGCCAGCCGGATCAAGGGGCAGGCGTATCGCGAGTTCACGCAGTACAACCCGGCGCCCGATCGCGTCGAGCACGATCCCGAAGAGATCTGGCAGGCCAGCCTGGCGGTGATCGACGGCGCGCTCCAGGAGAGCGGACTGACTTTGCGGGACATCGCCGCTATCGGGATCAGCAACCAGCGCGCGACGACGGTGGTGTGGAACCGGACGACGGGCGAGCCCGTGACGCCGGCGATCGTGTGGCAAGACACGCGTACTGCCGACTACATCGAGTCGATCCGAGACGACTGGGCCGAGAAGGCGTACGCCCGGACCGGGTGGGCGCTGGCGCCCGTGTACTCGTCGCTCAGCCTGCGGTGGATCCTCGAGCACGTCCCGGGCGCGCAGACACGAGCGGACTCCGGAGAGCTGGCATTCGGGACGATCGATTCCTGGCTAATCCACCGCCTGACAGGCGGACGGACACACGCGATCGCCGCCTCGAACGCGTCAGTGACGGGCTCCTACGATCTGCTGGCCGACGACTGGTATGAGGACTGGCTCTCTTTCCTCGGGATTCCGCTGTCCCTGTTCCCCGAGGTCCGCGACGACTCGGGCGATTTCGGCGCGACGGACCCGGACGTCCTCGGCGCGAGCATCCCGATCACGGGCGCGATCGCCGACCAGCACGCTGCGCTGTTCGCCCAGGGCTGTGTCGAGCCCGGCAGTGTGAAATGCACCCACGGCACCGGCACCTTCCTAGACATGAACATAGGCTCGGAGGTCACGATCTCCGGCCACGGGCTAAACACACTGATCGCCTGGCGGCGGGGCGGGCTGACGACCTATGGCCTGGAGGGGTACGCGGCGGTGACCGGATCGGCTGTGCAGTGGCTGCGTGACGGCGCGGGGCTGATCGCGGACTCGGCCGAGACCGGCGAGCTCGCGATGAGCGTGCCCGATAACGGCGGCGTCTATTTCGTACCGGCGCTCACCGGTCTCTCGGCGCCGTACTGGGACTCCTACGCACGCGGGATGATCATCGGGATCACGCGCGGCACAACCCGCGCACATCTCGCGAGAGCCACGCTGGAGGGGATCGTGTTCGCGATCAAGGATTTCCTCGAGACGATGCGCGAGGACTCCGGGGTGCCGATCACCTCAATCAAGGTCGACGGCGGCGCGGCTCGCAACGACTTTCTCCTGCAGTTCCAGGCGGACATGCTCGACGCCGAGGTGGTACGTCCGCGCAATGCCGAGGCCACAAGCTTGGGGGCCGCCTATATGGCCGGACTCGCGACAGGTTACTGGCCGTCCCTCGAGGCGTGCCTCGAGGGACAGGGTGTCGAGCGCGTGTTCCTGCCCCACATGGACCACGAGCTGCGAGACCAGCTGTATGCCGACTGGACGGAGGCAGTGCACCGGTGCATGGGATGGGCAAGTGAAAGGAGAAGCGATGCGACGGTTCGCGCTGCATGAGATCGAGGAGCGCATCTTCGACGTCGCGATAATCGGAGGCGGCGTCACTGGCGCCGCCGCGGCCCGCGAGGCCGCGCTGCGAGGTCTGAGCGTCGCGCTCGTCGAGAAGGGCGATTTCGCGTCGGGAACGAGCAGCCGCTCGACCAAGCTACTCCACGGAGGCCTGCGCTATCTGGAGAGTCACGAGTTCAAGCTGGTGCGCGAGGCGTGTCACGAGCGTGAATTGATGCTCAAGCTCGCGCCGCACCTCTCCAACGTCAGACCATTCATCTACGTCCTTTACGAGGGCTATCCGGAGAGCATGCGGCTGCTGTCCGCTGGGTTGTCGATTTACGACCTGTTCTCGGGCAACCCGCTCAAGCGACGCCATCGTATGCTCTCGGCGACAGCGCTGCGGGAGCTCGAGCCCCACTTGAACCCGTCAGGGCTCGTGGGGGGCGGGCTGTACCACGACTTTCTCACCGACGACGCCCGCTTCACAATCGACACCTTGAAGGGCGCGGCGGACGCTGGAGCGCTGGTCGCAAACTACATGGAGGTCACCGGCCTCCTGGAGGCGAACGGCAAGATCGCCGGAGTCTCAGTGGCCGACCACATCAACGCCGAGACGGGTGTCGTGAGAGCGCGCCAGGTGGTAAACACAGCGGGCCCGTGGGTCGACACGATCAGGTTCCTCGAGGACGGCGTCGGCGAGCGGCTCCTGCGGCCCACCAAAGGCATCCATATCGTCGTTCGCAAACATGACTTCCCGCTCCGGCACGCCGTTTTTGTCCGCTCGCCGCGCGACAACCGCGTCGTCTGGCCGATCCCCGCGCTCGACGAGGAACTCGTCTACATCGGCACGACCGATACCGACTACGCCGGCGCGCTCGACCACGTCACGGCAACCGATGATGACATCGACTATCTGCTCGAGGTCGCCAACTTCACCATCCCCGACGCCGCGCTCGATCGAACGCACATCGTGGCTACCTGGGCCGGCCTGCGTCCACTCATCCAGCCCGAGGGCAGCATGGCCGCCAGCTCGGTCTCGCGCGAGCAGCAGATCATTACGAGCCCCCGAGGGCTGCTCACCATCGCCGGCGGCAAGCTCACCACCTCACGGGTCATGGGCCGGCAGGTGATAGACGCGGCAATCGAACGGCTGGGAGCGAACTTCGGGCTTCGCGGCGTCCCACGCTCGCGTAGCGCGTCCGTCCCGATCAGCGGCGGTGACCCCGGTGAGCTGTTCCACGCCCACACGCGCCTCGCCGAACTCGCGATCGACCAGGGAGTGCGCGACCGTTGGCGCGTCTACGGTGGCAACGGACGCGCGCTCGCCGACATCGCGCAGGCGGACCCCGCAGCGGCGCAAGATCTCGGCGTCAAGCATCTCACGCTCGCCGAGGTCCGCTACGCCATACAGGAGGAGATGGCGCTCACGATCACGGACTTCTTTGCCCGCAGGGCCTCGGTCTTCTACTGGACCGAGGACGGCGGACTCTCAGTCGCGGACGTCGTCGCCGACGAGATGGCAAGGCTGCTCGGATGGTCCGCTGAACGGCGCGACGAACAGCTCGCCACATACCGCGAATGGGTCGTGGCGAACCGGTTCGTCCCCGTCTCCGCCTGATGGCGCGACGACCCGCCGACGCATGCCCTCGTGCCAGCCGGCTCTAGACCCTGCGAGGGCTGCGAGTTCCCTCCGGCAGGACTGCCGTCCTTCTACGCGATCTCAGATCGAGCGGTCGATGCGCGATCGGCTGTCGGCCGGATCTGGAGCCGGCGGTACGGGTGCGCCAGCGGCCAGCGGTTGTCCGCCAGTACCTCCGCGGGCGTGAACTGGGCGAGGCTCTGAATCAGCTTGGCCACGAGGCCCGTCCACCCGGTCTGGTGCGAGGCGCCCAGGCCTGCCCCGTTATCGCCGTGGAAGTACTCGTAGAAGAGCACGAGGTCGCG
>Ga0187769_10000267_pt1 | contig 28723 bp, 21 predicted proteins | sample 0116_SJ02_MP02_1_FD_133140 | JGI IMG/M metagenome (GOLD analysis project Ga0187769, IMG submission 133140) | Tropical peat soil microbial communities from peatlands in Department of Meta, Colombia - 0116_SJ02_MP02_10_MG | ecosystem: Environmental > Terrestrial > Soil > Wetlands > Peat | place... | reverse complement strand
TACGATTTCTCCCGGCAAATTGGCGTAACGGGGCGCAAGGAACTGCACCTCGTTGAAGGAGCGCCAGTTTCTCGCGGCCCAGGGCACGAGCGGCAGTACCAACCCGATGGCCATCAGCCCGCCCGCGCGCGCGAGCTTTTGCCAATCGGCCCGTCGCCGCCATCGAATGAGAAGTACAACGCCAGCTGCTGCGAGCAGTAACGGCGTTTCCGGGCGCACGAGTGCGCCGAGCCCGCCGATGATTCCCGCGAGAAACCACGGACTGCTGAAGACGCTGCCTCCCTGTGGCAGGCGCGCCGCTGGCTCACCGGATGCCTCCAGAACGAGAAGCAGGCCGAGCGCGGTGAGGAATGTGACGAGCGTTTCGGTAAGAACGGCAGCGGTATAGTTGGCGGTGAACGGGCAGAGCGCGGCAAGCCACAAAGCGGCAAGTGCCGCAGGGCGGCGAGAACGTTCAGGAGCCAGCCGCGCCGCCATCAGCGCGATCACACAACACGTGGCGAGGTCCACGACAACCTGCCAGAGCATCACGGCGCGCGGCGAATTTCCCGTTGTGGCAAAAACAGCTGCCAGAAACGCTGGGTAGCCCGGCACGCGGGTATCCAAGGGCACCATCTGGGAGCCCATCTCGACGCCGTAGACGCCCTTCTTCAACCAATTCCAAGCCAGCTCGATGTAGAATGGGCTATCTCCTGAATTTTTGGCGGGGAATCTCAGTACAAAAAAAATTCGGAATGCGAGTCCGGCCAATACAGCGATAGCTACATTTACGCGCATCCAAGTTCGCGTGGTCATTGACAGCGTTCCGATGGATCGCTAGCTTGAGTTGTCCCGATGGCAGAAGGCAAGCCCATTTTCTACGACCAAGAACGCCGACGCTGGCGCCGAACGCGCCTGGCGCTGGAGGTGGCTGGCTCTTTCTTTACGCTTGTGCTCGTCATTTTCCTTGCCAACGTCGTGCGCAACCCGGAATTGCCGAACATCCTGCGCCCCGATACGCACGAAGGCCTGCACGCCCTCCCGAGCAAGCAGAGAGCAGGCGCGGCGAGGCGATCTAGGAAACGGAAGGTCGCGGCACTCGGCCATGTGCCACAGAATTATGATCCGCTGCGCGCGGCCTTTTACGTGAGCGATGACTACACGAGCCTCGCCTCGCTGCAGTTGCATTATCGCGACCTGGACTTGTTGATTCCAGAAGCGCTACACGCTGTATCGGCGGACGGCAAGCTGGTCGCGGACCAGGACCAGAACCTCGCCACATTTCTGCAGAGCCTGTCGAAGCGTACCCCGCCGGTCGAGCTGCCCGTGATGGCTATGGTGAACAACTATGACGCGGTTCTGAACCAGTGGTGCCCGCCCGGATTTCTGCATATGCTCACAAGTCCGGAGGCGCGTTCTCGCTTGGCGACGCAACTGGAGGATTATGCCGACGCCGAGCATCAATCCGGCATTGTGGTCGACTTCGAATCCCTGCCGGCGTCCAGTCAGAAGGATTTTCAGTCCTTTATCCACGACCTCGCGGTGGACCTGCACACCAAAAACTTGAAGCTGATGGTGGGCCTGCCAGCGGCAGACTGGAGCTACGACTATAGATATTTCGCCTCGCAAGCCGACGCCATCATTTTGATGAACTACGACTTCCGCTGGTCCTCCTCCGATCCCGGGCCCATTGCCCCGCAGGATTGGTTCGAGCGCAACATCGACAACATGGTGAAGCTCGTGCCACCAGAGAAATTGGTGATGGGCATCGCCAATTACGGCTATGACTGGCCGGCGAAAACCAAGCACGATCCGCATCCGCTGGCACAATCGGTGACGTTTCAGCAGGGCGTCATTACGGCTGTGGAATCGGGTGCCGATCTCACCTTTGACTCCGATTCTTTCAACCCGCACTACTCCTACGGTGACAAGAACAACCGTGTGCATACGGTATGGCTGACGGATGGAGTGACCGCCTACAACCAGTTGCGCGCGGCCGAACGTGCCGGCGTACAAGGCACGGCCTTGTGGCGTCTTGGCATGGAGGACCCATCCATCTGGTCGATCTGGGATGCGACGCATGCCGACGATGCCATGCGGGCCAAACTGGAAGATGTTCCACCGGGCTATGACTTGATTCGCGAGGGCGATGGTGACATCTGGAAGATCACGGCGACGCCGCAGAGTGGTCGGCGTTCGTTTGAATACGACGCCGAGTCCGACACCTTCGACGACGAAAGCTTCCAGACCTATCCGCTTTCCTGGCGCATTCAGCAGATGGGTGCCGCCCGGCACAAAATCGCGCTGAGCTTTGATGATGGACCGGACCCCGTCTGGACGCCGAAGGTTCTCGATATTTTGCAGCAGAAACAGGTGCCGGCCGCCTTCTTCGTCATCGGTGAGGCGGCCAACCAATATACGGACATCGTGAAGCGCGAATACGCCCAGGGCGACGAGGTCGGCAACCACACGTTCACGCATCCGGAATTCGATCTCGAGCGGCTTAGCCGGACCGAGCTTCAGGTTCAGCTCAATCTCACCGAACTACTGCTGGAAAGCTATCTCGGCGTGAAGACCACGCTGTTCCGCCCGCCCTATGGGATCGATCATCAGCCGGAAAATGCCGCAGAGGTCCAACTGCTGCCGATTCCGCAATCGATGGGATACATGATCGTCGGTGCCCGAATCGATCCGCACGATTGGGGTGAGCCGAACGGCAAACCACCTGCCCCGGTGAGCACGATCGTCGCCCGCGTTCTGACAGACGCCGAGGCGAATAAGGGCAATATCATCTTGCTGCACGACGGCGGTGGCGATCGCAGCCACACGATTGCGGCACTGCCACAAATCATCGACGGTTTGCGCGCGAAGGGCTATCAGTTCGTATCCGTCGCCAACCTGCTGGGCCAACAGCGCGCGCAAGTGATGGTGCCGCTGAGCCACCGGGAGTGGCTGCTGGCGCGGGCCGACGCGTTTATTTTCGAGGTCTTCCGCTGGTTGCGCTCCAGCATCGCCTTCATTTTTGCCGCCGGCATCTTGTTGGTCAGCGGTCGCGCATTGATTATCGGCATTTTGGCACTCGTAGAAAAGATGCGGCCTGCTCCCGAAGCTCATCCCGAGTATCAGCCGGGCGTCAGCATTCTTATCCCCGCCTATAACGAAGAGGCGATCATCGTCAACACGGTGCGCGCAGCGCTGAACTCAAACTATCCGAAACTTGAGGTCCTCGTTGTCAATGACGGCTCGACGGACCACACGGAAGAGCTCGTGCGCGCGAATTTCGGGCGTGAACGGAGGGTACGCCTGCTGATGCAGACGAACCACGGCAAGCCTTCGGCGCTCAACCACGGGCTAGCGGAGGCGGCCGGCGAGATTGTCGTCTCGATTGACGCCGATACAATCGTCGACCCCGAAGCGGTACCGCGGCTCATCCGCCATTTCGCGGATCCGACAGTAGGAGCCGTGGCCGGCAATGTAAAGGTGATGAACCGCAACCGCTGGATCACCCGCTGGCAGGCTCTTGAATACATCACCAGTCAGAATCTCGAAAAGAGGGCCTTCGACCTGCTTAACTGCATTCCCGTTGTTCCGGGTGCCGTGGGCGCGTGGCGCACAGACGTGCTCCGGAGCAACGGCGGTTTTTCCGGCGATACGGTTGCTGAGGATACCGACCTGACGCTGACCATCCGGCGCAACGGCTGGAAAATCCTGTATGACGAAGAGGCGATCGGGCGCACCGAAGCTCCCGAGAATGTGGACACACTGGTGCGGCAGCGATTCCGTTGGACGTTCGGGACGCTGCAGGCCGTCTGGAAGCATCGCGACACGGCGGGCAATCCGCGCTATGGCACCCTCGGCTGGATTGCAATTCCGAATATTTTCCTGTTCCAGATTGTCCTGCCGCTCGTTTCGCCTGTGATTGACCTGCTGTTTTTGATGTCACTCGGCCTCTGGGGTCTGGCGCAGCTTCGAATCGCGCGCCTGCCGCAGCTATGGACTTCTCAGGACGTCGAGCGCTCGCTGATTTTCTTCGCCATCTTTATGGTGATCGACCTGTTCACCTGCGTTGTGGCGTTCGCGCTGGAAAAAGACGAGGATTGGACTCTTCTCGCGCCACTGATCCTCCAGCGCTTCTACTATCGCCAGATGATGTATGTGGTACTTTTCAGCGCGCTCAAGGAGGCCGTGCGCGGACGGCCCGTTGGCTGGCGCGGGGTCGAACCGCAATTGCCCGCCACGCCGTCGCCACCTCCTGCTACCGTCGTGCGGGCATAAGGGCCGCGAGCGGCGCTCAGGACCGTTCGTGAACGGGGCGATTTCCTTTTAGAATACCAAGCGTAATTCTGCTACCATAACGCTGTTGCTGGGCTGCACCTCGAAATTGGGGGCGGCACCGGAGGATGACATGAGCGTTCGACCGCACGCGGGCAACGGGAAGGTTACCGTGCCCGACATCGTTTCCCGTAAGTCTCGTTTGCTTTCTCAGCTTCCCGAAAACCGCATCACCTGTGTCACTGCGTATGACTATCCGACCGCGCGCCTGTTGGACCAGACGGGTGTAGACATTCTGCTGGTCGGTGATTCGCTTGGCATGGTTGTGCTGGGCTATGACAGCACGCTGCCGGTCACACTCGATGACATGATTCATCACACGCGCGCGGTGAGCCGCGGCACCCGCCGCGCTCTCATCGTTACGGACATGCCCTACGGCAGTTTTCACGTCTCGCTCGAAGAATCGGTGCGCAATGCGGTGCGACTGGTGAAGGAGGGTGGCGCCGAGGCAGTGAAAGTGGAAGGTGGCGAACGGCGCATCGAGCTGATCGCACGGCTTGTCCAGGCCGAAATTCCTGTGATGGGCCACGTGGGCTTGACACCGCAATCGCTCAATGCCCTTGGCGGATTTCAAGTGCAGGGCAAGACCACTGATGCAGCTAGACAGGTCGAGCGAGATGCGCGCGCCGTGGAGGCCGCCGGCGCCTTTGCCGTGGTACTCGAATCGATGCCACGCGAGCTGGCCGCGCGCATCACGGAGCAGCTGCCCATACCCACGATCGGCATTGGCGCCGGACCGGACTGCGACGGGCAGGTGCTCGTGTTTCATGATTTGGTCGGATATGCGACCGAGCACAAGCCGAAGTTCGTGCGGGCTTATGCGGACCTCTCGACGGAAATCTCCCGCGCCGCGGCCAAATATTGTGAGGATGTGCGTAGCGGCCGCTTTCCTTCTGATGCTGAGTGCTATCACTCGGCGACGGAGGCGCGCGAACGGCTTTCTGCGCGCCAACCGACCGAATCCAGGTAAAATCGCACCGCGAACACGCCGTCGGGGGGGGGAATATGAATACCGAAGATCTTCGCACTCTCTATGACTACAATTCCTGGGCCAATCATCGCGCTCTTGAAGCCTGTGCGGCGGTGACGCCAGAGCAGTTCACGCGAGATCTTGGCTCGAGCTTCCGCTCGCTGCGAGACACGCTCGCACATATCTACGGTGCCGAGTGGGTTTGGCTCGAACGCTGGCATGGACGCATCCCCACCGGGCTTCCCTCGGCCACCGATTTTCCGGATCTTGAAACGACGCGCCGCCGATTCGCTGAAATGGATCGCAATCTGGTCGACTACGTCGCCTCGCTCACTGCGGGTGATCTTCAGCGCGTGCTGGAAATCAAAACAATGGCAGGTGTCGCGCACGCCCAGCCGCTCTGGCAAATGCTACAGCATCTGGTCAATCACAGCACCTATCACCGGGGCCAGGTCACCACTTTGCTCAGACAGCTCGGGGCCAAGGCCGTGAGCACCGATATGATTGGGTTTTATCGCGAGCGCGCTGCGCAGGCCAAGGCATGACGGCTCTCGCTCCCCCGCACCACCGCGAAACAATCTTCTGAAGCACCGCCTGCCGCCGCCCTCACCTTATGGAGACGATTCATACCGTCGCATGGATGAAACAAGTTGCAGCCCAGGCGTGCCGAGAGGATCGCGTGATCGGGCTGGTCCCGACGATGGGTGCTCTCCACGAGGGGCATCTTTCTCTTGTCCGCGCAGCCAAACAGCAGTGCTCGCCCGTGATTGTCTCCATCTTTGTAAACCCCAAGCAATTTGGGCCTGCCGAAGATTTTAAGAAATATCCCCGCACGCTCGAAGCCGACCGCGCGGCTCTTGAAAAATATGGCGTCGACTATCTGTTCAGTCCTTCGCCCGAGGAAATGTACCCGGCGGGATTTCGTACGGCCGTGTTTGTCGAGGGGATCAGCGAGCGCCTGGAAGGGCGTTTGCGCCCCGGCCATTTCCGCGGTGTTACAACCATCGTTCTGAAGCTGCTGGAAATCGCGCGGCCCCGACTGGCGTTTTTGGGCCGCAAAGACGCGCAGCAGGCTCGCATCATTCGACAGATGGCTATGGATTTGAATCTGGACTCAGAGATTGTGGTCTGCCCCATCGTGCGCGAGCCCGATGGACTGGCGCTTTCGTCCAGAAACGCCTATCTGCGGGGCGCCGAACGCCAGGTCGCAACAACCCTCTATCGGGCACTCGACGCCGTTCGCCGAGAAATTGCCGTGGGCGAACACGATCCGGCACGCCTACTGCTAGCTTTGCGCCAAGTCGTCGACTCCGAGCCGGCCGTGACGCTCGACTATGCGGAGATTGTGGATGCGGACACGTTTGAGCCGGTCCTACACTTGCGAAAAGTGTGCTACGTGCTGATCGCCGCGCGTGTTGGCGGAACGCGCCTGATCGACAACGCTCTCATCGAACCGACGGTCGAATCGTGGAACATAACCTTGTAAACACACCCGTCGACTCGCTCCGACCCGAACGGGCTCGACTCAGCCTTCCCGAATGGCAGCGAGCACTTCGGCGGCATGGCCCTTGGGCGTAACCTTCTCCCACACTTTTCGAATGATTCCGTCCGGTCCAATCCAGAAGGTCATCCGCACAATTCCTAAAAACGACTTCCCGAAAAAAGTCTTCATGCGGCGCGCGCCGAATGCGTCGATCACTTCGAATTCTGTATCGGCCAGAAGCGGGAACTTGATCTTGTGGCGTGTCTTGAATTTGGTCTGCGCCTCGACGGAATCGCCGCTGCAGCCCAAGACGGCCGTGTTAACGGCCTTGAATTGTTCGAGTGCGCTGCTGAATTCAACCGCCTCATGCGTACATCCGCTGGTGTTGGCCTTGGGATAGAAATAGAGGACGAGGTTTTGCCCTTTGTAATCGGCCAGGGAAATCTTCTCACCATCGTCGGCCGTGGTGTGGAATGTCGGCGCTCGGTCGCCTTCCTTGAGCATGGGATTTTCCTCTTCTCCCTAGAGCTATGCCGTGAGCAATCGCCTCAGAATTTCGTTGACGGCCTGTGGGTTGGCCTGGCCGCGCGTCTTCCGCATCACTTGTCCGACGAAAAACTTGAACACGCCTTCATTGCCGGAGCGGTACTTGGCAACGTTCTCGGAATTTTTTGCGATGAGGTCCCGAGCGATTTGTTCGATCGCGCTAGTGTCCATGATTTGCTGAAGCCCTTCGGCGGCGATAATGTCCGCCGGGCGCTTGGCGGTGTCGAACATGGTTTGAAAGACTTTCTTCCCGCTCGCAGCAGTGATCTCGCCCTTCTCGATCGTACGAAGCAGTTCCGCCAGCGCCAAAGGGGTGACGGAACAGTCGGAAATGTTCGCGGCATCTTTCAGCCGTCGAAGCAGCTCTACAGAAATCCAGTTTGCGGCGGCCTTCGGTGGAGCGCCCGACCGAACCACAGCCTCGAAATAATCGGCCAAGGCGCGGGTCGCGGTCAGCACGCCTGCGTCGTACGGCGTGATGCCGTACTCGCTGAGGAAGCGAGCGGTCTTGCGGTCCGGTAATTCCGGCATGAACCGACGCACCTGCTCTCGCATGGCAGTTCCGATGGAAACGGGAAGCAGATCGGGATCAGGGAAATAGCGGTAGTCGTGTGCGAATTCCTTCGAGCGCATCGGTTCGGTGCGTCCCAGGGCGACGTTCCACAGCCTGGTCTCCTGCACAACCGCCCCGCCTGACTCCAGCACGCCGATATGCCGCTCGATTTCATAGTCGAGCGCGTGAGCTAAGTAACGGAAGGAGTTCAGATTCTTTACTTCCACCTTGGTTCCGAATGTCGTCGCTCCACGCAGCCGCACACTGACGTTCGCGTCGCAACGCAACGACCCTTCTTCCATGTTGCAGTCGCTCACTTCGGTGTACTCAAGGATCTGCTTGAGCGTCGTCAGATAGGCATATGCCTCAGCGGGCGCGCGCAGATCAGGCTCGGAAACAATCTCGATGAGCGGAACTCCGCACCGGTTAAAATCGATATGGCTCCAGCGGTCCGAATCTGGGAATCCCTCGTGCAGGCTTTTCCCCGCGTCATCTTCCATGTGGAGACGAGTAATACCAATGCGCTTCTTTTCGCCTGCGACGTTCACTTCAATCATCCCGCCCGTCGCAAGCGGCAGTTCGTACATCGAGATTTGATACCCTTTGGGCAGGTCCGGGTAAAAGTAGTTCTTGCGCGCGAAACGGGAGCGCTCCTGAATCTTGCAGCCGAGCGCGAGCGAAGCCCGCATCGCCAGCTCGAGTGCCCGCTTGTTGAGCACCGGCAGAGCTCCAGGCAGCCCCAGGCATACGGGGCAAGTGTTCGAGTTCGGCGTGGCGCCGAATTTCGTCGAACAGCCGCAGAAGGCCTTGGTCAAGGTCTGCAACTGCGCGTGCACCTCTAGCCCGATGATGGCTTCATAGCGAGCTATCACTTCGGGCCCAAGGTGCGGCGTTTCTGTCGTCGCGCGAGCCATGGCGGATCGGAAATTATAGCATTCACGGCGTCCCGCTTCCGCCCCATCGGGCCGACTCCCCCCCGCCCCAGGTGTATTTCACTCCCACGCGGTAATTGTAGCCGAGTGCCGGATAGCCGACGGCGTCCTGATAGTGCTTGTCAAAGAGGTTTCCAATGTGGGCGATGGTCGAAAAACCGTGGCCCCAATCGATGCTGTTCGCGAAGTCCCAGCGCACGTAGCCGGGATTGCTCGTAATACACGGACTGAAGGGAGGATTGTACTGACAGACCCCGTTCACGTAAGTGCTAATGAAATCGCTGTCCGTTCTCCTCCCCACGTAATGCCCCGAGAGATTCCAGTTCATCCTTAGAAAATGGGCATTGGCAATCAGGTTGGCCGAATTGAGTGGTCGGCGGAATAGCCGGTTGCCCGCCTGAAAGGACGGATCGAATTCTGGTCCGGCCACGAGCACTTTGGAATCGTCGTAAGAGTAGTTCCCGGTGATGAGGAGCCAGCGTGTGACCCGCGCCTCGAACGATGAATTGGCACCTAATGCCCGCGCCTTCTCGGTGTTGAAAAAGCTCCCGTCGAAAGCCGGACAGTTCGGCACAGGGACGGGGGATGCGAAGCTGACGATATTGCGAAACTGGTTGTAAAAAACGGTGATGGAAAGGCGAACACGGTCGGATGAAAAATACTGATCGACTCCCCCATTGAGGGTGCGGCTTTCCTCCGGCTGGAGCTCGGGACTACAGTCGGCAGGCAAAATCATGGGTTCCTTGATTCCCTGTCCGTAGGAGGCGCGCAGGCGTGTGGCACCCCAGAAACCTTGACCGTCACGCAGCGCGTAGGAGGCGCCCAGGCGTGGGACCGTGCGGGTGCCGAAGAAACTGTTTGCCTCGACGCGAGCTCCGGCCACGGCGGTGAGGCGGCGGCCAAACTGGCGGCGCGCTTCGAGGTATCCGGCTTGATTGTGGCGCGTCGCCGTGGGGCCGATCTCGACTTCGTATTCGTACCCTACCGTGATCTCTCCCGGATGGAAGGAATAGGTGGATTGTTCATCGAATCCAGCACGGTTGTATTTGCTCACGAAGGCGGGTGGAAACAGCGGCGAAAAACTTACATCCTGAAAATGCCACTCGAAACCATCCATCTGATTCTGCCAGTGGTCGTTGATCGAAACATTCCAGGAAAGGTTGGCCGTGAAATCGTGAATGTTGCTGTACTGGCCAAGGACCGTTTGATCGGGAAGCAGCGTCTGTCCCGGCTGCCCGGCGCCACTGGCGTTGTTGCGAACGCTCAGACGAAGTGAATCCGCATCGGAAAACTTCCAGCCGAAATTGCCCGAAAGAGTGGTGTCGCGAAAATAATTGCCCGGCCCCTGCCCACCGGTGGAAAAATAGCCAGCGCCAAGCGAATAATCGAACGCGCCAAGCAGGCCGCTGATTTGCCCACTCCCGTGGCCGGTGTCGAACGTGCCGCCGTCGCCTTGGACAATGATTTCAGGCACCGTCGACGTCCCGCGATGCGTGAAGATTTGGACGACACCATCCATCGCGTCCAAGCCGTGGAGGGCACTCGACGCGCCGTGCACGATTTCGATCTTGTCCACGCTTTCCAGCGTGAGGTTCGACAAATCGATCGCGCCGCCCGGCTCGTTCAACGAGGTGCCATCCACGAGAAACTTGGTGTAGTCGGAATCGCCACCATCCAAGAAAAAACTGGTGATTCCGCCGAATGGCCCGAGGCGACCATACGCCACCCCTTGCTGAGACCCCAGGATGTCCGTCAGCCAAATCTCCTGCTGCTGTTCGATCTGATCCCGGGTAATGACGTCCACCAGATCCGGTGTCGTTTGCGCGCTCTCGGGGGTCGCCGTGTCCGTTACAATGACGCGCGACGAGAGGGTTTCCAGGACCAGTTGCACGTCCCAGGTTCGGGCCTCGCCGCTTGTGAGCGTGAATTCCTGCTGCACGCGGGCAAACGACTCATGCGCCACCGTCACGCGGTAGCGGCCCGGCGCGAGGGTGAGGACGAATGTGCCTCCCGCATCGCTTTGAGCGCGCACGGCGGGGGCTCGAGAATCAAGCGCTTGAGCCTCAATCGCAGCGTTGGCTACGGCCGCGCCGGTTAGATCGGTGATATTTCCGCGAAGCGTTGCCTCGGGTTGTTGTGCGTGGGTCGTGGAGGAGGGAAGCAGAAAACCAAGGAGCAGCAAAAACCCATGGAGATGCGGCAGTCTCATGTTTCCTCCTCTCCCTCTCGCGCGGGAGTGGAAGGCAGCTCCGATTCCCTCGAAACAACCGCGGGAATAAGAGTCGAGACTCCGTCGGTCTCCTGGCTGGGCGGATTCCCCGATCGCTCGGGGCGAAGATGCGGCCTTCCCGGCAGCCCAGGAATCGCTTCGGACTCTCTGGCCGAACAGTGGCACGCAACGAAATACCCTCCGCCTTACAGTCGCGCGGCGGCGACGGTTTTTCACCGTCTTCCCGTGCACGGAGTCTTCAGGTGATTGTGAACGGTGCCGCCTTGAATGGCGTCGCCGCTTGCGAAGGCGCTGGCCTTCGCGAAGGCTGCGAAAGAAAATCAGCTTCCTTGCAAAATGACGCGCGGTCGCCCATTGGGCCGCATTTCGACTTCTAGCGGCGCTTCGAAAACTTCTTCCAGCAATGCACGCTCGTACACTTCGGCCGGCGTTCCCACGCGCAAACATCGACCCTTGTGCAACAACACGATTCGATCGCAAAACTCCGAAGCCAAATCCAGCTCGTGCGTAACGACCATCACCGCATAGCGATGGGCATCCGCCAGTCGTCTGAGGCGCCGGAGTAGCTCCACCTTGCCGCCGATATCAAGGTGCTGGGTCGGCTCATCCAGCAAAAGCAGCGAGGGTTGCTGTGCCAGAGCACGCGCCAAAATCACGCGCTGTTTTTCCCCTCCCGAAAGTTGGTCCATCCATCGGTCGCGCAACAGGTCCGCGCCGACTTGCGCCAATGCGTTCCCGGCGAAAAGGCAATCTTCATCCGACTCAAACCGGAGTCGCCGCTGGTATGGATAGCGACCCTGCAGAACGTATTCCCAAACGCGCAGCGGGAACAGCAGTTCGCTTTCCTGCTGTACCAACGCAATGCGCTGTGCGCGCACGCGTAGTTCGAGCTGACTGACTTCGTTTCCATCCACCTCGATGCGTCCTGAAAGCGGCTTGTTCAGCCCGGCCAATAGGGTCAGCAACGTCGATTTCCCGCTCGCATTGGGGCCGAGAATCGCCACCAGCTCCTGCCCGTGCGCCTCGAAACTCACTGGACCGAGCGTGAATGTTGGTGCGGAGCGGTCCGTCGCCAGATGAGCGTAGCTTGCTTGCTCGACTTTCAAGTGCACAATGGCTGTGCCAGGCGTTGCAGTGAGCCGCGGCGCCGCGCCGCTTCCTGCCGAGCTCATCGCACCCTCCGCCGCATCAGATAAATGAACACCGGTGCGCCGACAAGTGCGGTCATTGCACCGACTGGCAATTCTGTAGGAGCTACCACGGTGCGCGCCAGCAGGTCAGCTAAGACGATCAAAATGGCGCCGCCGAGCGCCGAAGTCGGAATCAGGAGGCGGTAATCGCTTCCAAACATCATCCGCATGAGATGAGGCACCAGCAGTCCCACATACCCGATTGCGCCACTTACCGAAACAGCCAGTCCGGTCAGCAAGGAGGCCGCCACATACACGACGATTTTCACGCGATTCACGTTCACGCCCAGATGTCGCGCTTCTTGCTCTCCGGTCAGGATCAAATTTAAGTCCGCCGATGTCGTGTAGATCGATCCCACTCCGATCACGAGCAACAGGTACAGCCAGTGCGAACTGATCGGAGGCGGTGACGCCAAATCCCCCATGAGCCAAAACGCCATGCCACGAAATTCGTGGCCCGGAAGCGTGGTCATCAAAAACATGATCACCGCAGAAAGAAACGAGACGGCGACGATCCCGGCCAGAAGTAGCGTAGCGGTATCCACGTGCCCGCCGCGGCGCCCTAAGAAGTAGACAGCCGCGATGGTCCCGCCCGCCCCCGCGAAGGCAGCAAACTGAATCATCCCCGCTGTTTGTGGTGCGATGGCCAGGCTGATGATCGCTCCCAGCGCAGCGCCGCTAGAAACGCCGAGCACATAGGGATCAGCGAGTGGATTCCTCAAAAGTGCCTGGAAACCTGCGCCCGCCGTTGACAGCGAGGCGCCCACGAGGATTCCAAGCGCGATCCGCGGCAAGCGGATTTCGTACACCACATTCCAGAAGTCGGGAGGAATCTCATTGCGGCGACCGATGAAGCGGTTCACCAGAGTCATCACGATCTCGGGAATCGAGATCGGATAGGCGCCCATACGCAGCGAGATCACCACGGCAACGAACAGCAGCGCTCCCAGCGCGGCGCAGATCAGTGCGAGACGCCGTGCCGTCAGCGGACGCATAGCATGGATTCCTCTCTGGCTTGTAACACGATCGGTCTTGGATCTTGGTTTCCAGCCGCGAACGCCTCGGGATGCACATTGTGCGCAAGCTGCTCGATGGCATCCACCAGTCCGGGCGACGGCCGGATCGCTTCCTCGTTGAGATTCACCACGTGGCCCAACTGGACGGCATCGAGATCGCGCCATACGGGACGGGCGCGCAGGTCAGCCAATTCCGTCGCGCCGCTCTCCTGGTGAGTACTCGCAAAGACGATATAGTCCGGCTGCAGTCGCACGACCTCCTCGATGCTGATTTGAGGCCAATTCTGCTTCGAGAGCACAACCGATTCGGCGCCGGCCCAGCGCAACGCGTCGGCAATAAAGGTGTTCTGTCCAATCGTGATCAAAGGGTCCAGCCAAACGACGAAGAGCACATGAACCATCGGCTTGTCCTCCAGCCGCGCGTGCAATTCATCGAGCCGGCGCCTCATTTGCGCGACGAGATTGGCGCCCTTCGTCTTTGCGAGCAACAGATCCGCCATCCGCTCAATGGAGTCGAGGATACCGAGGACCGTCTGCGCCTCTCCCTCGCTCGTGTAAACCGCAATGCCCAGCCGCTCCAGCGCGTCTGCGGTCTCGACGCGATTGATCGAGGTGGTCGCCAGCACGAGATCAGGATGTAGGGCAACGATCGCTTCGATGCTCGGATTTTGCGGCTCACCCACGTGCGGCTTCGACTTCGCCGCCGGCGGGTTGTCGCATTCATTGGTGTCACCCGCCAGTTTGTCGGCGAGACCAAGTGCATAAACGATCTCTGTTAGGTTCGGCGCGAGCGTCACAATGCGGTTGACCTCCAGCGGCATCTTCACCTGCCGGCCGACGTCATCGGTGACGATCCGGTCGCGTGACGTCATAGTAGGTCGCGAATTGTTTTGTCGAGCGGGTCCTGTATTGACTGATGCCTGAGCCACCGCGGATGAAAGCAGCGCTGCCGTAATCGCGATCCTAACCACGTTTTCCCAACCAGCCCGTTTCAATTCGGCATCTCCAACAAAAAAGCCTCGCGAGAGTCGCGAGGCTGGGCTGCACTCCTTCTCGCGAAGAGCGCGGCTTCGACTGGCTCGGGTATGTTCCTGACTCTCGGCCGCTTGACTCCGGAAGCCATCCGGCGGACCGTCGGAAGGGCATCTGAGCGGGCCGATCACAGTGGCGGGACCGTGGCCGATTTTCGCGGCCTTCCATTTTACCCAATCGAGAGGCCAACGGCCGACTCAAAGGGTATCCCGTGCCAGTTCAATTGTCTTTTGCGAGTCTATGGCTCGCTGGTAGTCGTGTCAACCCGTGTTCGTCCTACTCAGGACGTGGGCCGAAACCCCGCGGGAAAGGGCGAGGCGGCGACACAGGCTCCCGATAACTTACCGGTTCTTCCACTTCGGGGCGCGCTTTTCAACCAATGCGCGCAAGCCTTCCTGCGAGTCCTCGAGTTCAGCGAGCTCGTTGAGAAACACCTTCATCGAATTACGGACACCCTCGCGTAGCGGCAATCCGAGACTGCCCAGGATGGCCTTTTTCGCCATGGTCAGTACGGGGCCAGACTGCGCCGTCACCCTGGCGATTACTTCGTCCACCTTCTTTGGCAGTTCCACCTCGGACACCAGCCAGTTGACGAGCCCCAAATCGTGAGCGCGCTCGGCGGACATGGCCTCGCCTGTGAGCACGAGTTCCAGCGCCTGCTTCGGTCCCAGAATGTAGGGCAGTACGGCCGCTGCCAGAGGCGGGAAAACCCCCAGCTTGATTTCTGGCTGCGCGAATCGGGCTTTCGGCGTCGCGATCACGAGATCGCCCAGTGCCGCAAGCTCGGCACCGCCGCCAAACGCTGGTCCGTTGACCACCACCAACAAAGGTTTCGACGTATCGAGCATCGCCGCAAAGGCCCCGTGAAAAGCATCGAGCAATTGAAACACACGCCTCTGTGTGTATTCACCGATCTCAATTCCGCCGCAGAACGTTTTAACCGCGGAATCCAAGATCATCAGTTTGATTTCGTTTCGCTCGCCGAGCGTGTTGATGCCAGCCGCGACCTCCGCCAGCATGCGCTCGTTCAGAAGATTATGGTCGGGGCGATCCAGAGTGATCCGGGCGACTTCGCCCTCGACGCGCACCTTGACGAACTGAAAGTCTTCGATTTTCGGCGCAGCCAGCGCCAGTGTGCCGAGGACTTCTACGTTTCGCCCAGTAGGGGCCATGGAAATAGCTCCGGGACCTAAGACCTTCGAAAGGCTCCGTTCGAAAAGGTTAGACTGTTTCGATTTCAACTGCCACGCCCAATCCGCCGGACACACACAAAGTGGCAAGACCCCGCCGGCCTGTCCGCGGACTGTCCGTCTGGCCAGCGGCACCGGAAGGCTGGCGAAGCTCGTGAATGAGGGTTGTAAGAATGCGGCTGCCGGTCGCTGCGATGGGATGGCCGAGCGCGATCGCGCCTCCGTTCGGATTAAGCCGCTCGTGGTCGAAGTGCAGATTGCGATCACACGCAATCACTTGCGCCGCGAAGGCTTCGTTCAACTCAATCGCATCATATTCCTCGAGCCTGGTACCCGTCCGCTTGGTGAGACGGCGCACGGCAGGGACGGGGCCGATCCCCATCAAGCGCGGGTCGACAGCTGCGACGGTTGCATCCACGATCCGGGCAATCGGTTTCAGGTTGAGCTCCCGTACTCTTTCTTCACTCGCCAGTACCACGGCCGCCGCACCGTCGGTAATTCCGCTCGAATTGCCCGCCGTGATCGTACCCGACGCACTAAAAACGGGTGGCAACTTCGCCATAGCGTCCATCGAGGCGTCGGGACGCACGTGCTCGTCTGTTTCCATGCGCGTCCAATGTCCCTTCTTGTCTTGGATCTCGATCGGTGCGATCTCGGACTTAAAATGGCACTGCGCTGCCGCGCGCGAGGCTCGCCGGTGGCTTTCGACTGCAAACGCATCCTGCTCCTCGCGCGAAATCCTGTACTGCTCGGCGAGCAATTCGGCGGTTTCCCCCATGATCATTTTCGACAGCGGACACAGAAATCCATCGCGATACATCGCATCGATGAGCGGTTGGTTGCCCATCTTGAAACCCCAGCGCCCTTCGATCAAGTAGGGCACGCGGCTCATCGCTTCTGCCCCGCCCGCGACGATGATCTGTGCCTGTCCCGTGAGAATCTCCTGCCAGCCGAGGATCACCGCGCGCAAACCGGAGGCGCACGCCATGTTCACCGTGAAGGCCGGCACGTCATCGCCCAACCCGGCGCGCCAGGCCACCTGCCGAGCGGGGTTCGGCCCGACCCCCGCCGGACGCGCATTCCCGAAGATCACACCGTCGACGCGCCACGGCATTCCGCTTTGCCCAATTTGGCTTCCCTGTGGCCCCTCCCCTGTTCCTGAAGCGAGCGGTTGGTACCCGAATAGGCCCGGCGTCCTCTCGGCTGGCAACGGCAATCCGATGGAACGCTCAAGCGCTGCACGCACGGCGATCGTTCCCAAATCCGGATGCGTGAGATTCACCAGCATGCCGCCGAATTTCCCAATCGGCGTCCGCACCGCGCTAAGGATGTAAACTGCATTGGCCACGGCGCTTGGATGTTAGCACAGGGGGTTCGGTGCCAAATCGGCGGACGGCAAGACCCTTCGGCCTCAGGCGCTTGATTGCCTCAATCTGAAAACGCAGGTAATATCGCGCACTCGGTCCGCAAACGAAAGATACGATGTCCTTCGGAGGAACTATGCAGGCAGCAGCACGCTTCACGGCCGTGATCTTATTGGCTGCGGCGATTTCCGCGCCGGTTCGCGCGCAGCAGGCGAAAGCCGAAGACTACCCCCCGCCGAAACCTGCATTTCCCGGCCAGACGAATGCGCCCCCTCCTGCGAAAAAATCGCCGCCATTCAACGTTGACACGATCATCCAGCGATTCATGGCTCCCTGGTCGCTCGCATTTCTGCCCGACGGCAAGATGCTCGTCACCGAACGGTATGGATTTATGCGCGTCGCATCGATGAACGGATTCTACTCGGCACCCATCGCGGGCGTTCCCGACACTAAAATCGTGGCCGCCGAATCGCTCCACGATGTGGCCATCGACCCTGATTTCGCAAAGAATCGCCTCATCTATTTCACGTATTTCGCGCCGCCGCCCGGCGAGGACCCGGGCGTTTGGCCGCTCGATGTTTTCTACGGAAACGTCTGGAAAGCCTCTGTCTCGGAGCGCCGTACCATGCGAGTCGGAGAAGAACGCGTGGGGCGCGCACGGTTGAGCGAGGACGAAAAGAGACTTGAAAACGTTCAGGTCCTGCTCGAGGGTGTGAACCGCCGGATCGTTTTTGCTCCCGATGGTACCCTGTTCGTCACCGGCGCTGACCGCTTTCGCTTCTACGAACCGAGTTATGACGGCACCAACCATGAAATTACGGACCCTGATATTCTCCGTAATTTCACAGGGCGCGTCGTGCGCATCAATCGCGACGGTTCAATACCCAAGGACAATCCATTCCTCGATCAGCCGACCGTTTTGCCGGAGACATATTCCTACGGCCATCGTGATCCGGAGGGTGCCGCGATCAATCCGACCACGGGCAAGCTCTGGGTGATTGAGCACGGTCCGCTCGGCGGCGACGAAGTCAACATCATCAAGCCCGGCGGAAATTACGGCTGGCCCAACGTTAGTTACGGCCGTCGCTACAATGGCGATCCCATTGCAGGAACAGGCGCCACGGCGAAGGAAGGCACCGAGCAACCCATCTATTTCTGGTATCCGGATATCGCGCCGTGCGGAGTCCTGTTCTACACCGGCGAATTGTTCCCGGAATGGAAGGGCAATCTTTTCATTGCCGGGATGTTTGCGAGAAGTCTCATCCGCCTCGTGCTGGACGGCGACCGGGTGGTCGCCGAAGAACGACTCCTGCACGATCTGAACCAGCGGATTCGTGACGTGCGGCAGGGACCCGAGGGAGCTATCTATCTGCTCACCGACGACGGCAAGCTTTTGCGTCTGACACCGAAAAAATAGCGCATCGAGCCGAACGCGATCGCTCGATGGGGAGCATTCGGAGCGGTTGACTTCCAGTTTTGGCAAAGTAAGCTAGCAAGGTGGAAAGCGACGACGAGAAAAAGAGCAAGCGCCAAGGCGCGCGAGAAATGCGGATCGCCGGCCTGGTCATCACTTTGTCCATGGTCCTGGCACTGGTCGTTTCCGCATTGATCGTCATCTTCGGACACATCAAGCTTTTTTGATCTCCTCGGGCGGAGTCAACTGATGAAGGTGTACGAGATTCCCCCAGGCGCGAAGCGTGTGGAAGACCTTCGTGCGAGCGAGCGGCCTGAGCCGAAGCCAGGCCCGCATGACGTGGTGGTCCGTTTGCGCGCCGCCGCCCTGAACTATCGCGACCACGCGATTATCACCGGAAAATACCGGTACGATCTTACTCACGACACGATTCCTTGCTCCGATGGAGCGGGAGAAGTTGTGGATGTGGGAAGTGCCGTCACGCGCTTCCGACCGGGCGACCGCGTCGTTCCGACCTTCTTCCAGATTTGGATCGATGGCGCGCCGCCGAAAAACCGCGCCGCGCTCGGCGCGCCCCTCGACGGCACCCTTGCGGAATTTGTGTCTCTCCACGAGGATGGCTGGGTTGCCATCCCCAGCAGTCTGTCGTTTGAGCAAGCGGCGACACTTCCCTGCGCCGGTCCCACCGCTTGGAACGCGCTGTTTGGCGCGGGCACTCCGACGAAACCTGGGGACACAGTCCTTTGCCTAGGCACTGGCGGCGTCTCAATGTTCGCGTTGCAATTCGCACTGGCAGCCGGCGCCCGTGTGATTGTCACTTCATCGACCGACGAAAAAATCGGCCGCGCACGTAAACTGGGCGCCTTCGACGGCGTAAATTACAAAAGGCACCCCGATTGGGAGAAGGAGGTCCTGCTTCTGACTGGTGGTCGGGGCGTCGACTGCGTCATCGAAAACGGCGGCATCGGCACGCTCGCGCGCTCGTTTGAATGCGTCGGGTGGGGCGGAAAGGTCGCATTGATTGGCGTGCTCGCAGGCCGTGAGGGAAACGCGAATCCCCACGATCTGATGTTTAAGAGCGCCAGCCTACACGGCATTGGTGTCGGCAGTCGCGCCAGCCTTGAGAAACTGATTCAAGCGATCGAAATCAATCACATCCAACCGGTGATCGATCGCGTCTTTCCGTTCCATCAGGCCCCCGACGCCTTTGCGCTCCAAGCATCCGGCAGCTATTTCGGCAAAATCGCGATTACGTTCTGATCGTGCCTTTCCTGCCTCGAGTGCCAACGTGTTATCATCCGCGAAAATTTCCGTGCCACGAAACCAAGCCGACTCGAGCCGGAGGATCCTATGGACCGCACGCGCCGCAATTTTCTCTCCGCTACTGCCGCCGCCGTAACGCTCTCGACCACGCTTCCAGTGGCGCTGGCGCACGGCGACTCCGAGACCGTTGCCGAAAGCACGTACTCCGCGCCGACGGAAGTCAAATCCATAGATATCATCAATCTCCGCGAGCTCGAACCCGCCGCGCAAAAGCTAATTCCTCCAGGTGGCTTCGGCTATATTTCCAGCGCGGCCGGCGACGAGTGGACAAAACGCGAGAATCTAGCAGCCTTCAAGCGCATCACGATCGTCCCGCGGTACCTCACGGGCTATAAGTCTGCCGACCGCTCGACCACGCTGCTTGGCACGAAGGTCTCGATGCCAATCATCGTCTCCGCCATGGCCGCGCATGGCATGGCGCACGTCACTGCCGAAATCGGGTCCGCAAAGGGGACCGGCGAGGCCGGTGCCTTGTACACAGCCGCTTCCCTCTCTACGAATACGATGGAAGAAATCGCCGCGGCTAGTTCTGGACCGAAGTGGTTCCAAATCTATCTGCCTGCAGACCGCGGCCTAGCCCGCGAAATTCTGGACCGCGCCAAGGCGGCCGGCTACCGAGCGATCATCCTCACTATCGATACAGTCGTCCCCAGCAATCGTGAAACTGATCTGCGCAACCACTTCCGTTCGCCGTTGCCCATTGGAAATTTCCCTGGTGAAAGCGGTGCCTACGCCGCGGCCCCGACCAAGCGGGATCTCGACTGGGACGACGTCGAATTCATTGGGAAAACAACCGGACTCCCTGTATTGCTCAAAGGGGTTCTGTCTCCCCAGATGGCCGTCGCGGCGGTCGAGCACGGCTGCGCGGGGATCCAGGTGTCAAACCACGGCGGGCGACAGCTCGATGACGTGGCTGCTTCGATCACCGTGCTCCCGTCTATCGCTGAAGCCGTCCATGGCCGGGCGACGATCCTCCTCGATGGCGGTGTACGGCGCGGCCAAGACGTCTTCAAGGCACTCGCCCTGGGGGCCAATGCCGTCGCCATCGGGCGGCCTGTGCTCTATGGTCTAGCGCTTGGTGGATGGATGGGCGTTCAAGCTGTACTCCAGCATCTGGACGCCGAGCTCGAGATGACCATGCGTCTGGCCGGTGTGCGAACAATCGCCGAAATCTCTCGGTCCTACATCGCAGAGACTTCAGCTCGGAACGTCTGATCGACAGACGAACGTAAATCGTGTAGATGTAACCGCAGGCGGCTGACCTCGTTGCCGGGGTTCCCGATTCGGCCGTCAGTGTCCTGGTTTTTTAGAATGCCCTGTCGATCTGGCGGTCTGCCGTTCGACTAACCTGCAGGAGGAAGACCATGCAATATCTACTGCTGATTTACGGCCAAGAATCGGATTGGACGAATTTAACCCCCGCGCAGCACGCGGCGATGCAACAGGAATATGGCCAGTTCACTCGGGATATCTCTGAAAAGGGCAAGAATCTCGGGTCAAACCGGCTCCAGCCGGTAGCCACGGCCACAACGGTTCGTGTGCGAGACGGCAAGCGAGTTGTCACGGACGGTCCCTTCGCGGAAACCAAGGAACAATTGGGCGGGTACTATCTGATCGACGCCAAGGATCTCGACGAGGCCATCTCCATCGCCGCGCGCATTCCGGCCGCCCGCCACGGTTCGGTCGAAGTGCGGCCCGTCTTCGTCATGGAGCAGGCCGCCCGGACCTAAGGTCTTCGATTGATTGAAATCAGCGTAAGGTTGACACTGGCCTCCATCGCCGGGTGATGATCGGCTTTGTCTGTCATGGATTTCGAAAAGTTTCATCGCGAAGAGTCAGGCCGCATCGTGTCGACGCTCATCCGTCTCTTCGGCGATTTCGATCTCGCCGAGGAGATGTTGCAGGAGGCCTACGCCGCCGCGCTTCAAAAGTGGCCCGTTGAGGGTACTCCGGCGAATCCTCGTGCCTGGCTCATCACGACGGCGCGCCACAAAGCGATTGACCGCCTGCGACGCAGCAGCCGCTTCGAACTGAAGCGGGAGGAGCTGGCCCGAAATGCCGAGCAGGTCACAGCGCCCATGTATGAGTCCGCCGATGAGGACTTCCCCGACGACCGGCTCAAGTTGATCTTCACGTGCTGCCATCCGTCGCTTGCCTCTGACGCGCAAGTGGCCCTCACGCTTCACACCGTGTGCGGCATGAGTACGGAAGAAATCTCCCGGGCATTTCTGGTTCCCGTGACGACCATGGCGCAACGCCTGGTCCGCGCGAAGCGCAAGATTCGCGAAGCAGCGATCCCCTATCGCGTGCCGGCGTACGAAGATTTGCCCGATCGTCTCGACACCGTGCTTCTTGTGGTCTACCTGATTTTTAATGAGGGCTACCTCGCCACCCGCGGAGACGCGCTCGTCCGGCGCGAGCTTTGTGCCGAAGCCATTCGTCTCGGCCGTATTTTGTGCGGGCTTCTTGCGGGACAGCCCGAGGCGCAGGCGCTGCTCGGCTTGATGCTTCTCCACGATTCCCGCTCCGACGCCCGCGTCAACCTAGAGGGTGAGCTCGTCTTGCTCGAAGAGCAGAACCGCTGTCTTTGGCATCAAGATCAGATTGAGGAGGGTACCGCGCTTGCCAAATCGGCTGTCCGTGCCCGACCCAACGGTGTCTATGCTCTTCAGGCTTCGATCGCCGCCCTTCATGCAAATGCCAAAACGGCCGCGGAAACAGACTGGAGCCAGATCGTTCGGCTCTACGGCTCTTTGCTACAAGTCCAACTATCGCCCGTCATCGAAATCAATCGCGCCGTTGCGGTCGCCATGGCTAGCGGTTTCCAGCGCGGCCTCGCTCTGCTCGATGAGATCGAATCCCGCGGTCAGCTGAGCGATTTTCACCTACTCCCTGCCGCGCGGGCCGATCTCCTGCGGCGCCTCAAACGCCTGCCAGAAGCCGCAGAAGCCTATCGCCGCGCCCTTTCGCTCACAACCAACGACGTGGAACGCCGCTTCCTGCTCCGCCGCCTGGCGGACGTCACCAGTCGTTCGAGTCCCGTCAGTCCTTGAACGCATCTAAGCTTAAAGGAGCGGCCCCTCGATGCGACGACGTGTTGTTATCTTCCTGACCATTGTGCAGTCGATGCTGTTCCTGGGGCATTGGTTCGTGTACGAGACCTGGAGAGTCTTCCAGCCGGCACCTGCTTCCGGCCATTCCCATGGAATCCCGCTCCTGGCGTATGCGTTCGCTATTCTCTCGGTCACCTTTCTCACGGCCTCGCTTCTCGCGCGCCGCTACGCAAATCCTCTGGTCCGCGCGTATTACTCGATCGCAGCGGTCTGGCTCGGCTTTTTCAGCTTCGCGTTTTTCGCAGCCGTCGCTGCCTGGATCATCCGGGGCGCCTCGGTGTTGTTCCGACTGGGATGGCCATCCGAATACATCGTCTTGCTGATGCTCGCCTTGGCCGCTTGCGCCAGTATTTACGGTCTTCTCAATTCCGCACATATGCGGGTACGGAGGGTTTCCGTCAAGCTGCCGAACTTGCCGGCCACCTGGCGCGGGCGCGTGGCCGCCCTTGTCACGGATACGCATCTGGGCCACGTCCGTGGCTACGCTTTCGCCAACCGCCTTGTCGCGCTCCTGTCCCGCTTTGCACCGGACATCATCCTGATCGGCGGAGACATGTATGACGGCACGGCCGCCGATGCGCGCTTGCTCGCCTCGCCCCTGGAGAGACTTTCGCCGCCGCTCGGAACCTACTTCATCGCCGGAAACCACGAAGATTTCGGCGATCGTGCGCAGTACCTAGAAGCCGTGCGCGACTCCGGCGTCCGTGTCTTGGACAACGAAAAAGTGGTCGTCGACGGTCTGCAACTCATCGGTGTGCATCACCGCGATTCTGTGCATCCGGAACGCTTCCGCGCGATCCTGCGCAACGCTAGCTTGGACCCTGGCACGGCCAGCATTCTCCTGACGCATTCGCCGGACCATCTGCCCATCGCTGCGGAGGAAAAAATCGGTCTCCAGCTCTCCGGCCACACACACGCGGGCCAATTCTTTCCCTTCACTTGGTTCACCTCACGCATCTACGGCCCCTTTGTTTACGGACTCAAGCGCCTCGGCGATCTGCTGGTGTACACCTCGTGCGGAGCAGGCACGTGGGGCCCTCCCATGCGCGTCGGCACCAGCCCGGAAATCGTTTTGATCGACTTCGAGTGAGGCCGCCGAGATCCTTCGTCACATTGCGTTCATATTTCACGGCGCAACTCTCATGCTAAGATGACGCGTTTCGCCTGACGGAAATAGGAGCGCAATGGATCGGAAACACTTTTTGTTCGTATCGCTCACGGGGCTGATCAGCGACATCGCCTGGCAGGTATCGAAGGAGGGCCACGACGTTCGCTACTTCATTGCTGACAAAAAAGAGCGCGATATCGCCGATGGGTTCGTCCCCAAGTCGAAGGACTGGGAGAAGGACATCGACTGGGCAGACGTCATCGTGTTTGATGACACGCTCGGCCAGGGCGAACGGGCGAAGGCGCTGCGCGAACAGGGCAAGAAGGTCATCGGCGGCACGCCGTACACCGATCGTCTGGAGGACGATCGCTCTTTCGGGCAGGAAGAGCTGAAGAAGGCTGGCGTGAGTATCATCCCCTACGCGGACTTTGTGTCGTTCGATGAAGCGATCGACCATGTCACACAAAACCCCGCCCGCTACGTCATCAAGCCCAGCGGCGAGGCGCAAAACGTGAAGCGGCGGCTGTTCGTGGGCGAGGAAGACGACGGGCAGGACGTAATCCGCATGCTGGAGGCGTACAAGAAGGCGCTGTCGGAAGAGATCAAAGTTTTTCAACTGCAGCGACGGGTGACAGGGGTGGAGGTCGCCGTGGGCGCCTTCTTCAATGGCAAGAGTTTTGTTTATCCCATCAATGTCAACTTCGAACACAAAAAACTCTTCCCCGGTGACATTGGCCCACCCACTGGCGAGATGGGAACGTCGATGTTCTGGAGTGGTGTCAATCAGCTGTTCACGCAGACTCTTTTGAAAATGGAAGCGGTGCTGGCCTCAGAGGGCTATGTCGGCTACATCGACCTGAACTGCATCGTCAACAACCATGGAATCTATCCCCTTGAATTCACCTCGCGGTTCGGATACCCGACCATCAGCATCCAGCAGGCCGGCATGTTGACGCCCATCGGCCAACTCTTCTGGGATTTGGCGAACGGCGAGGATCCCAAGCTGAAAACGCGCAGTGGCTTTCAGATCGGAGTCCGCATCGTCGTGCCACCGTTTCCGTTTGATGACGACGAAACGTTCGATTCCTTCTCGAAAAACTCCGTGATTGTTTTCAAGAAGCCGCCGCAGGATGAGATCCACATTGAGGATGTGAAACAGGTCAACGGTCAGTGGCTCGTTGCCGGAACCTCCGGGGTCATCCTGATTGTGGTCGGGCTGGGCCCGACGATGAAGCAGGCTCAGGCACAAGTCTACTCGCGCATCAAGAATATCTTGATCCCGAATATGTATTACCGCACGGATATCGGTGACCGCTGGGTTGAGGACAGCGACCGTCTTCATAACTGGGGCTACCTCCGCCAGTAAAGCCGCGGCCCCACGCGAGCTATATTCGACAGTCCTACTGCCTATTCCATTGGCATTCCCATTGGTCTATAACCAACACAGAGGTGCCGCCATGTCTCCCAGTGATCGCCATGGGTCGCACGATCTGAGGCCCACGACAAAAATTCTTACCGAGGGGTTTGACCCGAACCTTTCCGTCGGCTCGGCTCGCCCCGCCGTCTTTCGCAGCTCCACCTATGTCTTCTCGAGCCCGGAGGCTGCCGAACGCGCCTTCGATGTGGCGTCGGGCCGCGCCCGAGCCAGCGAAGGAGAGTCTCCCGACCTGATCTACGCGCGCTTGAATCATCCCAACGCCGAAATTCTGGAGGATCAGATTGTAAATCTCGAAACCGGCGCCACGGCCGCCCTGGCGTTCAATTCCGGTATGGCCGCGATCATGACATCGCTCCTTGCGTTTCTACGCCCCGGCCAATCCATCGTCCACAACGTCCCGCTTTATGGCGGCACACAGCATTTCATTCAGGATTACCTCTCGATGTGGGGCATCACGGGCGTGCCGGAGCCGTCGGGCCACAGCGATCTGCTCGTGAGCGCGATCCGTTCGGCGCAGCATCTCGGCGCCGTGCTGATCGAAACGCCGGCCAACCCCACACTGGTCATGACCAACATTCGTAGTGTCTGTGAAGCCGTCGCGTCGCGAAAGTCCCATAAGAGCGAAGCGCGGCCGGTCGTCATCGTTGACAACACGCTGCTCGGCCCCGCCTTTCAGCATCCCCTCTCGCTCGGCGCCGATTTGGTCGTCTACTCCGGCACAAAGTATCTTTCGGGGTTCAGCGATATGCTCGCCGGCATCGTCCTGGCCAAAGATGGAGATCTCATCGGCAAGATTCGTCCGCTGCGCAACCTCTTCGGCAACATTCTTCAACCCGACGAATGCTGGATGCTGAGTGGCCGCCTGCCTACGGTGCGCCTGCGTATGAATCGTCAGAGCAAGAACGCACAGCGCATCGCCGAGCGTCTTGCCTCCGATCCCCACATTGCGCACATCTTCTACCCAACGCTGCTGACCGATCCCGATCAGAAGCGCATCTTCGCCGATCAGTGCGATTATCCTGGCGCGATGTTTTCGCTCGACCTGCGCGGCGGCAAGCGCGCTGCGTTCGATTTTCTGCGCCACCTTCGAATCGCGCGCAATGCAGTTTCGCTCGGCGGCGTCGAAACACTCGCCTGTCATCCCAAAACCACGACCCATTCCGGCTTCACGCAAGAGGAATTTGCCCAAGCCGGCATCACCGACGGGCTCGTGCGCGTTTCCGTCGGCATTGAGGATTGGCGGGACCTGTTCGACGATTTCGAGCAAGCGCTCGCCACCGCATGATCACGATGTGCCCCTCTGCTTTTTCGTGGACTCTCAGCCGGGCGGCATGTAGCATCGCGTCATGATCTGTTCCTGGTCAGGTTGCAAGCGCGAGGCAGAAAAGCAGTGCGTTGAATGTTCACGCCATTTCTGTTCTCGCCATGTCGAGACTTGCGATTTGTGCGAAGCACCGGTCTGCCACGACTGCCGCGAAACCCACCAATCGAGCCCTCAGCACGAAGACGAACGATAGCCCCGCCTCTCGAGCAAAGCAACGCGCCTGCGCGTTCGCTGAATTCGACCAATTGCACTACAATCGGCTGCCGGATCCGGGGGGGAACCTAGCCAAGATGATGAACGGACGCGAAGTCAGGATCCTCTGGTTGGCGAGCGGCTTGTTGCTGCCCCTGTTAAGTTTCCGCGCCGTTGCGCAGCAAGCCGGCCCGCCGCAAGGGCCGCTGGTCGGTCCTCCTGCACGAATTGTTGGTCAGGCGTCGTTTAACAAAAACTGCGCGAACTGCCATCAGAACGCCAAAGCGACCGTAGAGGACAATCGCGCCAAGGGCGGCCGCACGGCCCCCGACACGGAGACACTCGCGCAGATGACTCCGGAAGCGATCTACGGGGCCCTTACCACCGGCGTCATGGCGCAGCAGGCACAAAACCTGGGAGACAACGAGAAGCGTGCGATCGCCGAGTTTTTCGGTGGACGTCCGCTGGGCGCAGTCGACCAAGGGGATGCCAAGAACATGACCAACCATTGCACGTCGAATCCCGCGGTCAGCGGTTCGCCGACCCGCTCCGCGTGGAATGGCTGGGGCAACGGTCTTGCGAATACGCGCTTTCAATCCGCGGAGGATGGGGGATTCTCGATCGATCAGGTGCCGCGCCTGAAATTGAAATGGGCGTTCGGACTACCCGCGGGCGGTGAGACGTCGGGCCAGCCATCGGTTTTCGGCGGGCGCGTCTTTTTCGGTGACTACAACAGTTTTGCGTATTCTCTCGATGAGACGACAGGATGTATTTACTGGTCGTTTCACGCAGACGCACAGATACGCACAGCGGCCGTCGTTGCACGCATCCACTACGACGGTCGCGCCACGTACGCCGCTTTTTTCGGGGACAAAAAAGCCAACGTATACGCGCTGGACGCCCGCACCGGCTCGCTGCTGTGGAAACGTAACCTCGAGCCCCGCCTGCTGTCGCACATCACTGCCGCACCGGTTTTCTATAAAGGAAGGCTTTACGTCGGTCTCGCCGGGTCCGAGGAGCTTGTTTCGTCCGACCCACATTATCCGTGCTGCACCTATCGCGGCAGCCTATCCGCCCTCGACGCGAACAGCGGCAGAGTGATCTGGAAGACATTTACGATTCCCGATGAACCGAAACCCACAAAGAAAAACTCGCTCGGGACGCAGCTCTGGGCGCCGGCGGGCGCCTCGATCTGGGCTGCCCCAACGATTGACCCGAAGCTTGGTGCCGTCTACGTCGGCACGGGGAATGGTTTCACCGAGCCTGCGGCCGACACGTCCGACTCGATCATGGCGTTCGATCTTAAAACGGGGAAAGTGCTGTGGTCGTATCAGGCGCTCGCCAACGATGCCTCGCCGGGCGACTGCTTCGGGCCCGGTCCCAAAGACGCGCAATGCCCCAAAAACGTTGGGCCCGATTGGGACTTCGGCAACTCCCCAATCTTGCAGACGCTTTCCGACGGCAAACGCATTCTCGTCGCGGCGCACAAAGGCGGCGAAGTCGTCGCGCTCGATCCGGATCGTCGCGGCGCGCTCCTGTGGACCGCCGATCTTTCGGCCGGCCGCGACACGAGCGCACCCATCCAGGTGCAGATCATCTGGGGCGGGGCAGCCGATGCGCAGAACGTGTACTACACGCTCGAGGCGGGCAGCGTCGCGGCGGTACGGCTGGAGGATGGAAAGGTGCTTAGGACACAACCGATTGAACCTTCGCCCGCACATCCCGGAGCCGGTGGGCGTCCCAGGCGCGGGCTCGAGGCCGCCGTGACGTTGTTGCCCGGTGTGGTCTTCGCGGGTGGATGGGACGGTGTGTTGCACGCGCTCGCGGCCTTTGACGGCCATCAGATTTGGGAATTCGACACGGCGCGCGAATTCACTGCCGTGAACGGCGTCGCTGCAAAAGGGGGATCGCTGGGCGCGCCCGGAGCGGTCATCGCAGGGGGGACACTATTGGTCGGCTCGGGCTACGTTGGCACCGGGAACGGCATGCCAGGC
>Ga0187769_10000266_pt1 | contig 28851 bp, 21 predicted proteins | sample 0116_SJ02_MP02_1_FD_133140 | JGI IMG/M metagenome (GOLD analysis project Ga0187769, IMG submission 133140) | Tropical peat soil microbial communities from peatlands in Department of Meta, Colombia - 0116_SJ02_MP02_10_MG | ecosystem: Environmental > Terrestrial > Soil > Wetlands > Peat | place... | reverse complement strand
TTCGAATCCGTTCGAATCCGTGACCGTCACCGCCACCTGGCTCGTGCCGGTCCCGGACGGGGTGCAGGTGATGGTCCACGCGTCCGCCGAGACGCACCCCGACGGAAGCCCGCTCCAATTGTAGCGATAGCTACCCGAGCCTCCCGACACGTTCACCGAGAACACCACTGTGTGTCCTACCGAGACGGACCCCGGCGACGCGGTTGGAGTACCGACCGAGGGGTCGGTGCGGACCGTGAAGTCGATCGTACGATTCGCGGAAATGCCGTTCGTGTCGGTGATGTTCAGCGTCACTTCGCTCGAACCGACGGTGGTGGGGGCACACTTGATCGTCGACCGGTTCCCGCCGACACACCCGGCCGGAAGGCCAGACCAGCGGTAGGTGTAGGTCCCGGTCCCCCCGGTCAGCCCGAGCGGGGCGAACGTCACGTTCTGGCCGACGTCGATCGACGGCGGGGAGGTGGAGATCCCGCCCAGGTAGGTATCGAGGTAGACGACCCAGGGCGCCGTCGTGGCGTTGGTCCCGTTGTTGGCATCATAGACCGTCACCTCGGCCGAGCCGACCCCTCCTTCGAGGGGGGTACACGTGATACGGGTCGAGTCGTTGGAAACGCATCCGGCCGGAAGCCCCGTCCAAAAATACCGGTACGAGCCGGCGCCCCCGCTGGGCGCCGGGCTCAGTGTGAACTGGATGGTCTGGCCCACGTCGATCGCCCTCGGCGAGACGCTGAGCACACCGATCGTCGGGTTGGTGTCGACCGTGAAGACGACGGGCGAGCTCGTAGCACTGCCTCCGAGCGAGTCGACGACCTTCACCGCCACCGAAAAGAGACCGGTCCCGGTCGGAGTGCAATTCAACCTCGCCGAGGATGAGGACGAGCAACCCGTCGGGAGCCCGGTCCAAGTGTAAGTGTAGCTGCCAGAGCCCCCGGAGGCGCTCGTCGTGAACGAGACGCTCTGGCCGAGGTCGACCGAGCCATGCGGCGAGGAGGTCGGAGTCGCGACCGACGGGCCGGCCACCACGGTGAACGTGAGCGTCGGGCTGGTCACGGAGTAGGCGTTCGCGTCGGTCACCGTGACGCTGATCGAGTAGGACCCGGTGGCCGCCGGCGTGCAGGTCGGTGTCGCGGAATCGGTCCCCGTGCACGGCGTCGGAAGGCCGCTCCAAGCGTACGAATAGGGCGAGGCCCCGCCGCTCGGGGCGACGGTGAACGTCACCGAGCTACCCGTCTCCGCCTCCGCTTTGCTGGGCGAGGGGGTTCCGACGGTCGGGTCGGAGTTCACGGTGAAGCGCTCGGTCCCGCTCGTGCTCGACCTACTGTCGGAATCGGTGATGGTGACGTTCAACGAGTAGGTGCCCGCCGTGGTGGGCGTGCAGTCAAGCGTGAGCGTCGTGGAGGAGCTACATCCAAGTCCGGCCGGGCTTGTGTGCCAGACGTACGTGTCCCCGCCCGAGCCCGGGGAGAGGAGCGACGCAACGAACGTGACCGACTGTCCCACGTCCGCCCCCGGGGAGGAGGGTTTGGGCGTGCTCACTTGCGGTCCACAGCCGGACGTGACCGTAACGCTGGTCGTGGCGCCGGCCTCAATGGTGCACACGCCGAGCGCGTTGGTCGTCGAGCTCGAGTTCACCCAGACCGGGTAGGAACCTGGAACCAGCGTTAAGGCGGCGGAGTCACCGACGAAGCTCCAAACGTCCCCGGGGATCGCCACGGTCCCGCCCGAAAACCCGGTCGCGGTGATGGCCAGCTCGCCCACGCGGTTCTGGGAGTAGGCTTGGGCGGGCGTGGCGTTACGGGTCGTCCCGTTCAGTTGCAGGGTGAGCGGCAGGCCCGCGCCGTCGTGGGAGAAGATTGACTGGATGTTGCTGACCGCTTCGGCGGTGTTGCTGCCGAAGTTCCAGACCGAGGGCGGCGCCTCGAAGTTGTGTCCGTTCCAGTAGAGGAGCCGGGACGTGATGTGCGTGAGGTCCTGGGCTTCCGTCGCGGCGCCGCCCCCCGGTCCACCGATCGTGAGTTCGGCGTCGTAGAACAGGCCGAGCGGGTTTAACGAGTTGCCGTCGACCACGAAGTTGTTGTCCGAGGAGAGTCCGGTCGCCCACGGCCAGATCACGTTGTCGTAGGTGACGTAGTAGCTCGTGACCCCATCCCAATACTCGAACGCCACCTCCGGTTGGCCGGACCCGGTCTCGTACGAGCGGACGAGCAAGGCGAAGTCGCCGGGGCTCGACATGGTGAGGCTGCCCCCGGGCTGGGTCGTCGGGGCCACGGCGTAGTAGCCTTGGCAGCCGCTGTAGACGTAGACCGTCCCGTTCCCCTGCACCGCGGTGCTGTTCATGCAGGTGTTCGTGAAGTTCCAGATGTTGTTCTCGAACGTGAGGCCGTCCGACGCAGAGTCCATGATCGCCACGTCCTGGATCCAGTAGGCGTACGTGACGCCGCCCTTCACGAACTGGAGCACCACGTTGAGCTGGTTCGTGAACTCGGTGTTGCCACCTTCGTTGAAATTGAGGCTCTGCCAGGAGAAATTGCCGAGGAACTCGGACGTGTTGTATTCGTACGGGCTCCCGTCGGTGCCCACGCCGAAGTCGCCGATCCCCATCGGCGCCGGCTCCGACGAATAGAGTCCGGTCGGATTCACCGTCTCCGGCCCGGAGATGTCAATCGGGTGGACGTGCACCGGTGGGAACGCGCGGAGCGGAGGAGGATGAGAAGTCGATCCCGTCGCGGGCGTCGTGGTGGAAGTCGAACGGGAGAGCGGATGCCCGAAGGAGATGGCGGCCCCCATAGCGGCAAGAAGGGAGACGAATGCGATTCCTAGCACAATCAGAACGGTCACAACTGAATGGCGCCGGGCGGAGTTGTGCAGCAATGCGGGACTCATCAATCGACAGCTCTCACGTGCGCCTTCGGTTTATAAACACTCCCCTGGGATCGGAGCCTTGTGGCAATCACCGCGCTTCGCGGCTCGTTCAGGGCCGCCGTACTCCAGGGGAAAACACAGAGACGCTCAGTATCGGCATCGACCCTTCTGAGCCACGTGGGGCGATTTCAGACGAGATTTTGGTGACAAATCGGCTAACGGCACAGATCCATTTCAGGTCACGTAGTCGAGCCCGCGGCCTCAGGACCTCACCGTCAGATTAGGTCCCGTCAGGGGCGTGCGTCCAGTACGTCCGAGTTAGAACGGACAGGTTTCCGTGCTGCCCTCCATGCCGAGAATCTGACCAAGCACAAATATGGGACCGCGGTGGGGGATGCTTGTGTCAGGCCGCACTGCGCTGATAACAGGTGTTACGGGGCAGGATGGTTCCTACCTCGCTGAGCTCCTTGTCCAAAAAGGATACCGGGTCTACGGGCTCATTCGAAGGCTAAGCAGTCCCAATCTCACCAACTTCGCGGCTATCCGAGACAAAGTCGAAGTGCTCGATGGGGATCTCATGGATCAAAGCTCGCTCAACGAAGCGATTCGTCGCGCTTCTCCGGACGAGGTCTACAACTTTGCTGCACAGTCGTTCGTTGAGACTTCGTTTCGCCAACCGGTGCTCACGGGTGAGATCACAGGAATCGGTGCGTTGCGACTTCTGGAGGCGGTGCGGTCGTTCGCCCCGCATGCACGGGTGTATCAGGCCTCCTCCAGCGAGATGTTTGGGCATGTCGACCGAGAGCCCCAAAACGAGTCTACTCCGTTCCATCCACGGAGCCCGTACGGTGTCGCGAAAGTGTACGCCTACTGGGCGGCGGTGAACTATCGGGAAGCGTACTCGATGTTCGTTAGCAATGGCTTCCTCTTCAACCACGAATCTCCTCGACGGGGTCTTGAATTTGTTACTCGAAAAATATCGGACGGGGTCGCGAAGATTGCTCTAGGAAGAACTCAAACGTTGACCTTAGGGAATCTCGATGCCAAGCGTGACTGGGGGTTCGCACCCGAGTACGTAGACCTGGCTTGGAGAACACTTCAGCACTCGACCCCCGATGATTTCGTCGGAGCGACTGGTGAATCCCACAGCGTTCGCGAATTTGTGGAGGAAGCGTTTCGAGTTGCCGGGGTCGACAACTGGTCCAAGCACGTGATTTCGGACGCACGCTTCAATCGCCCCTCCGAGGTATACAACCTGCGGGGCGACGCGTCGAAAGCGTCCCGAGAACTTGGTTGGGCCTCCAAGACCAAGTTCAAGGAGCTCGTCCGGACTATGGTAGATGCAGATCTAGCGCGGTTGAAGCCGGGCGGCGGTTAACGGGCCCCGCCCGGACGGCTTCGGACAGGCGATTCAACATCTATGGAAGTCGCACGCGTAGGTCTGGTGGGGCTCGGGTATTGGGGTCAAAAGTACCTGCGAGTATTGCGAGACAACGCCAGTGTACAACTCACTTTCGTCACGGATGCTGACCCAGCGCGACTTGGCCACGATTCCCGTCACTTGGGCGTTCCAACCTTTTTGTCGGTGAAGGAAGCCCTCGAACAGCTGCCCTGTGACGCGGTGATCGTTGTGACGCCACCGGCAACACATCGAGAGGTCGTGGAAACGTGCCTCGAGGACGGGGTCGACGTTTTGGTCGAGAAGCCGTTCGCCCTATCGTCGGCCGACGCCCAGAGTATGGTCGATTGTTCCCAAGACGCGGGTCGGCTTCTTCTTCCAGCTCATATCTACGCGCACAACGACGTAGTCCGTCACCTCGTTCGGAAGCAAGCGGAAGGCGTACTCGGTCAGCTCAGGTTGGTATCCCTTTCGAGACTCGGTCTTGGGCCGGTTCGAAGCGATGTCAACGCACTTTGGGACCTAGTTCCTCACGACCTGACGGTATTGGATCTGCTCGAGCTCAAGGCACCGAAGCAAGTTTCGTGCGTCGGCCGATCTATCGTTCGCCCGGGGATTGAGGATGTTGTTCTTGCTAGAATCTGCTATCCCGAGGATGTGATGGCATACATTCAGGCCAGCTGGCTCAGTCCGGTGCGAGTGCGACAGGCAATCGTTTACGGCAGCCGAAGAACCGCGGTGTTCGATGATGCCTCCGCCGATAGCCCGCTACGATTTCTCTCTTCGACAGCGAAGGAGCTCGCCGCTGCGACCCCGGGACAGACGTCGGGCGACATGCGTTCCGGAGGGGTGGACGTACCCAATCTCCGAGCGCACGAACCGTTGAAGAATCTGCTAACCGATTTCTTGCGTCTGCGAAATCAGCCTTCCCAAGCGGAGGAGCATGTGGGTCGCGCCTTACGGATTGTTAGGGTCTTGGAACTCATGACCAAGTCCTTGAACGCGGGTGGTCGCGCCGAAAGATTCAATCACGAGGCTGGCTAGGACCTGCACGTGATGAGCGAAGTATCGAGAAGGGTCCCGTTTGTGGACCTTCAGGCCCAGGCATCGGCGCACGAAAAGGAGTGGCGGGCAGCCGTCGACCGGGTCGTCGCTTCGGGACGGTACATCGGCGGGAAAGAAGTCACCGAGTTCGAAGGTGATTTTGCCCGCTACCTCGGCTGCAAATTCGGAATCGGTGTGGGGTCCGGAAGCGAGGCGTTGGTGCTCGCGCTAACCGCGCTAGGAATTCGACCGGGCGACGAAGTGGCCACGGTCTCGGAGACGTTCATCTCTACCGCTGACGCGATTTGTCATGTCGGAGCAACCCCCATCTTTGTGGATGTCTCCAAAGACTCTTGCACGATGGATCCCGAACGACTCGCCAAAGTGATGTCCCCCAGGGTCCGCGCGATATTGCCGGTGCACCTTTACGGGCAACCGGTCGACTTCTCGGCGATCAAAGAGATCGCGGAAAAGTGGAATGTCCCCATCGTTGAGGATGCCGCGCAAGCACATGGCGCGGCGTTCGACTCGGTGAAATGCGGCGGCTTGGGAACAATTGCTTGCTTTAGCTTCTATCCGTCCAAGAACCTCGGCGCGTTCGGTGACGGAGGATTTGTTTCTACCAACGATGGTCGACTGGCCGAACAGATCCGCCTCTTGCGAGAGTACGGGCAACAGCAGAAGTACGTTCACGTCTTGCGCGGGTTCAATTCTCGATTGGACGCCCTTCAAGCGGCCATCCTCCGCGCCAAGCTGCCGTACCTAGATGGATGGAATGACAGACGGCGGAGAATCGCTCGGGAGTACGAGGAGCATCTTTCCGGAGTAGCCAATCTGACCCTTCCGAAAGAGACGCCCCGACGGCATCACATCTACCATATCTATGCCGTCCGTGTGCGGCAGCGGGACCGGCTGGCCGAGTTTCTGAAATCTCACGGGGTCGAGACTGGAATTCACTACCCCATTCCCGTGCACAAGCAAGAGGCGTACCGGGATGTCAACTCCGCCGACGGTGATCTCCGCGAGTCCGACCTCGTGTCGGAGACCGAGCTCTCCCTCCCCATGTATCCCGAGATGTCCTCGTCCGATGTGGAATTCGTCTCTGGGCTAGTCGAGAAGTGGTGCGGAGAGCATGGAGGGTGATCCCCGCCAATCCATCGTCGACGTACGCGTCGGGCACAACACTCGGATCTGGAACTACGTGAATCTCTACAAGTGCGAAATCGGAGACGATTGCGTCGTCGGAGCGTTCGTCGAGATTCAGGAAGGGGTGAAAATAGGACATCGCGTCCGAATTCAATCGCACAGCTTTGTCTGCACGGGGGTCACCATCGAGAATGATGTATTCGTGGGCCACGGGGTGATGTTCGTGAACGATGTGTATCCACCCCGGTTCGACCGCGTCCACTGGAAGCCTACGCTGGTCCGCCGGGGCGCTTCGATCGGCAACAACTCAACAATCCTCCCGGTGGAAATCGGAGAAGGGGCGATGATTGGCGCCGGTAGCGTCGTCACCCGGAACGTCGCACCCCGGACCATCGTGGCTGGCAATCCGGCTCGAGAGCTCCGGAAACTTCCGGACGAGCAACTGAAGACTAAGTAGAGCTCAGAACCCAATCATGCATGCCGCGACCGTGCGTAAGCCATCTCCCGCGTTGTGGGCCGCGCCCATGCTCGGCGTGGGCTAAGCGGGGTTCGACGGAGGGCCGCTCGTGAACGACACCTTGAACGTGTTGCTCATGTCATCTCGCGCTGAAGACGTCGTATCGTTCCTCGACCACTTCGCCGCACGCGATCAGTTGGTCGAATGGTTGACCCAGAGACCTCGGGATGAGCCCAGAGTCCGCGTGGTCGACGGAGACGCCTCCGTGGCCACGGTAGTAATCCCAACGGCCAATAGCTCGGGCCTACTTGCCACCCGGTGCGTCACCGAAATCTTTCCGGGCGTCAAGACGATCCTCGTCGAGGGAAAGTACGGGGAGGACGGACATTTCAACCTCCCCCACAATATCAACGTTGGACTTTCGCTCGCTGCCAAGGGTCCGTCCCCCTGGATCGTCATTGCGAGTGACGACATGATTCGCATGGATGGCGTCGAGGTCCTTGTTTCGGGGTTGAATGCAGTGGACTCGACGAAGTACGATACCTTGTTCACCGAACCGGACGGAGTCTACCACTCGATGTGGTCAAAGCTGGGTCCCCCGAGCCTCGCGCGTCGCCTCTACTGGTCCTCGAACCGATTCGGGCGACTTGCTTTGGCCGCCGAGCGAAAGTTTGGTGTCAAAGTGATGGACTCATTCGCCAAGGGCTGGCGCGCGTTGTTGGGGGGACGAGGCTACCGCCACCTCAGCATCGCCTCGTTCGGTATCGTGAGCCGAGATTTTGTGCGCGTGTCATCCGGTAGACCGTTCAACGAGTCTTTCATCGCGGAAGCCTTCGACGTAGAACTCTCATTGCGACTGACGCGCGATCCTGCCCGCTATTCTTTCGTTCGGTATCGCATCGGGGAGGACGTGGGCGCGACGCTCGGCATGGGATTCCGTCGGAGGCTCACGGTCGTTGCAGCAAACGCGTTGTTGAACCACCTGATAGAGTCCGACCCCTCCCGGTACTTCCGGGCCGGATACGACTACACCGGGTTGCTCCGATGAGGTCGATTCACGATGCGATAATCTCGAGTGGTTGTCCGGTTGACCACCGACAGAGCTGCCCGCACCACCGCACGGATGGATTCTTACCCCGGGCTCGAGTCGCGAAGTAGCGCGTGCCAGACACTCAAGCACAGCCCCCTTGCAGTGTAGTCTCCAAGACCTTTGACCAGGGCAGCTGGGCGGTCCCTCGATAACAGGTGGAACAGGATTCCGCCGTGGTGCCGATACCAAGAACGAAGGTTCGTTTAGAGAAGCGACTCTCCGGGTGTCAAGGCTCCCCCGCTAGCACGGGGAAGCTCCGGGTTCTCACGGTCGTCTACGAACTCACAACCGAATGACGGCGAGGTCCCAGGGGAACCGCGTGAGGTCGCGGGCAAGACTTATTAGATAGGTGGGCACCATTCAATCCAACCGGGTGCTCCGCGATGTTCGGGGCTGTGCTACCTGCATCCCAGCTCCTGCGCCCGGCTGGATAACGACGGGATGTACGATCGCTCACAGCCTCAGATTCCTCCTCAGGTCGCCGGGCCGGCAGAGACGGTCCCTCACGTATCCTTTGTACTCGCCGCGTTGAACGAAGCAAAGAGTCTCCCGTCCCTTTTGGAGACTCTTGACACCCTCAGCCTGCCGAGTTGGGAGGCGGTGGTAATAGATGATGGAAGCACCGACGGAACTCGAGAATTTCTCCAGTTGAAGTCGCACACAGATCCGCGGGTCCGCCCGTTGTTCAACCCGGCTCCTCAAACGCTGACCAAGGCTCAGTGGCAAGGGGTGGCCGCGGCACGAGCGCCGGTTCTCGTCGTGATGGACACGGACTTACAACACGACCCGACGATCATCCCCAACTTGGTGATGGAGATTGACCAAGGTCACTCTCTCGCGATCGGCTCTCGGTACGGAGATGGAGCATCCGCCGGGCCTCGGACGATGTACCGGACCATGGTGTCGATCATTGCCGAAGTAATTGCCAAGTTGATGATCCCTGCCGCTCGCGACCGGAAAGACCCGCTCTCGGGTTTCTTCGCGTTTCGGCGAGATGCATTTTGGTCGTTCACGCCTCAGCATGGAGGGTACAAACTACTGCTATACTTGCTAGTCGCGCGACGTTCGGGAGATATTGTCGAAGTTCCTTATGAGTTCGGATGCAGGAAATACGGAGACAGCAAGATTACCCGAGGACTCGGATTCGTGCGCCTGTACTTGTCCGAGCTGCTTTCTATTCGTCGGCTCTCACGGGAGATCTCCGCCAACCATCTCCACGACTTTCCGGTCGCGGGCTCGGGATCCCCGACTCAGGGGTTCGAGCAAACTCCGGACCCGAGTTGTGATAGAAACTCTGCGACTCCCGCTTGCGGCGTTCTCCGGAGCCCGGTGGACCCCGAAGAGTCCTCCAAGGACCTATCGGCCTCGGGAGTTCAGGGCAAGATGTTGTCGCACCCCCGTTGAAAAGGCCCGGCCGCGTCCTCCTTTGTTCTTGCCGGCCTTCGAGACAAGAGTAAATTCGTTCCGCCATAGTGCAGCAAACGGGTTCGGGTCGGATGGGACTCAAACTCCAACCGATGGCGTCTCGCATGACCACCGTGGCCTGAAGCCCCGTTGCCCAACATGAGAATCATTCTGGCGAGCGGCCAATTCGCTCCCGCGCGAAGTGGCTACTCTACCGTAGCTACGAATCTATTCCACGAGTTTGAGCACGCGGGCCACTCGGTCGAGATAATCACCGAGGGCAAGGGATGTCGTCGAATTGGCAAAGTGTTCACACTTACGCCGGATGCCCGTCGAATGATTCGCTCCGGGGTCGACATCGTCCAAATCATTGGCCCCTCGCCCTTGTTTACCGAACAGCTTGTTAAGGTCGCAACCTCCTCAGGTACTATCTCCAGCTACAATCTGTTCGCCTTCGCCGGCCTTTCGACCTATTACGGTGGACCGCTGTCGAAGCTCGTCGACACCCTGTACGTTCACACCCTACTTTCCCGAGCGTTGAGACATGCCGGGGTGCTCATTGTGCCTACGCACGACTTTGCGCGGTCCCTTGGCCCTCTGCAAAGCAAGTGCGCGGTTATCCCCCTCGGGGTCGCGGACCCGTGCCTGACGGGACCCACGACCATTCGGACCCCTGGTGATGGGCCCGGCACTGAGATCCTGAAGGTCCTCTTTGTGGGGCAACTTCGGCGGTACAAGGGAATTCCCGTCTTGCTTAATGCCGTAGCCCTGCTCAAGACGTCGGGACGCCGCTTGCGTCTCACCATCGTCGGAGAGGGGCCCGATCGGCCGGTGCTAGAACGCACGGTGGGTCGGTTAGGAATCAAGGAAAATGTGATTTTCCGAGGAGCTCTCGATGACACGGCACTCCACACGGAGTACCTGTCGAACGACGTGCTTGTCCTGCCGAGCCTGTTCGGGGAGAGCTTCGGACTCGTTCTTGTAGAGGCAGCCCTTCACGGTCTGAAAGTAGTCGCCTCGGACCTGGCCGGTGTGAGGGAGGTCGTGCGCGACCTAGGCGGCTCGTTAATTCCCGTGGGAGATGCGAAGGCACTCGGGGGGACACTCGGAGACCTCTCGCCCTTGCGGCCCGAAGATCGACGCCTGGTGCCATCGATCACGAGTCGGTACTCATGGCCCCAGGTCGCCGCGCGATATGTCGAAGCGTATCGCCAGGCAGCTCGCCGACCCTCGGGTTGATGCCGGTCGATGGTCTCACGAGCACTCGGCCCACGAACATGCCGGCGTCCCACCTTCCTCGTTCGTTTCGAGTGGGATTCAATTATGGAGGACAAGCGGAACTCGTGATCCCGGGTTCGAACGCAAAGATCCCAGCTTCCCCATCACCGAACAACAATTGAAAGTCGGGCGACTCGGCTAGAGTCGAAGTGCTGATAGGAGGAAATTCTACTGACGTCTCGCCGGACGCAAAGACCTCGGTAACGCCGATGCTCAAGAGCTCCGAACGGGTCGTGCTGGAGTACGTGCCACCGGTCAAGCTAACAATCGCTGCATCGTACGAATAATTCAACGGACTCGGGGTCATCTGATAGACTAAGTGAACTGTTGCGTATTCGGGAAGGAACTGGCCCGCGGACCCGGGTGCCACCAGGACCGATGAGCAGGCCGGAAGATGAGCGCCGACCCAGGCCAGCACGGCGACATCACCGGCCGTCACATTCGATGTCTTGGCGACGTCCGAATAGATGTAATCGGGAACGGCCGTCGAAGACTCGAGGACACCGACGCCGAGGGAAACAACAAGAATCACTGCCACGACGACGGCGCTCCTACGAGGGCGGTCCGAGGACCGAGGCCGGGGGACCTGCGACGGAACGGCAACTGACTGCCCGTCACCTTCCGAGCTTCGAACGGCCCTCCGGCGGGTACCCCAGGACTCTTCGAGCGCAAGTGCGGCGACCACCACTGGAAGGGCCGCCAAAGATTGGAGACTTAGAAACCAGAGGACCGACATTTCGTCGAGGTTGGACAGGGAACCCAAGACGGCGATGACGGAATTCGGGATGACGGTGAGCACCAGCACGGACGCCGCGACGCCGAGGCATACGGAATTCCAACATAGGCTCCGCGTCATCGGTTGAGGTAACGAGCGAATCAGCTGGACTTTGGGCCACACGAGTCCGGCGACCACGACCCCGATTCCCAAGACGAGCAGAACTTGAAGCTCCAGCGAAAGGAGGGGGACCGGGGACATTTTCGACTTCCAAGGAACGAACGGATCCAGTTCCCCTTGGACTAGTCCCCAATTGAACGCCCCGAAGAACGACGGCGGGGTATAGGAAGCCGTACCCACCTGAGTCCGTACCCCACCGGGATATTGCGACCACATTGCGAGGCCGGCTAAACTTCGCCAAGTGAATGCAAGAGTGATGCCGGCGATGACAAGAACCCTCGGAATCCAGATCCCTACGTCGCGAGGCCGCCATTTACGAGATGCGATGAGAGCGCTGACCAGCAACAGGATGAACGCTTCGCCTGCCACCAAGCTCAGCGTAACCAGCACTCCGCCCGACAACCCGAACGCGAGGACGAGATTCCAGTTTCGTAGGCCACTCTGCGCAAAGGAATGCAGGAGTCCCGCGAGCACGAGGAGAGGCGGCATCGCGATGGCAAAGTCGTATGAACCGCCGACCTCCAGCCGAGGCCAACTAGCTACGAGGCCGAAGAACGCGGCGAAGACAAGACCGACAAGCGACGAGTTCGGCGACTGAAAGCCGCCTGCAAGCCGGAACCCCCAAGCGAACGCCGCTGGAACCGTCAAAGCCAAGAACAGCGGTGGAACGAGAATGGGAGAAGCAACGACAGGGTTAGCGAACAGCATCACCGGGAGCGTCATCCAGACGCTGGTTCCCATGGGGTACGTGACCCCGGCAAGGGTGTACGGTGCCAGCGTCCACGGGAGAGTATGGTTCCTCAACGTTAGCGTCACCCAGAGCGCGGTCTCGGAACCGTCCCAGGCGTTCGGAAACGAACGCCCCAAAACCGGAAACGTCTCGATAGCTAGTAATGCTACCGTGAGCGCGCAGATTGCTAACCCGGTCCAACTTTCCAACACCCGGGACGGGCGCAGCACATCCGGCCATCGACGGCCGTGCACAAGCACTGCGAGCCCTCCGGCTACCCCCACAATCATCAGGGCGGTGACGACTGCAGCGCTGTAGACCGTCGTAGGTATCGAGGCGACGACCCAAAGCACTGCACCGGAGGTGTAGAGACTCAGAATCAGCCGTTCGGTCAGGAGGATTTTCGACCGGATACCCAGTATCTTCTCCGTCAGCCACAATACTAGCAGCCCAAGAGGAAGAAGTGCAATCAACAGCGCTCCATCGGCCGCTAGGGTAAGCAGAGCGCCGAGCACATTCGGTTAGCATCCGCGAGATACAAATAGACGCTTCAACAACGAAGCCCGTGCCAGACCGGCCTGAGAATTGTGGCCCGTCCTTTCTGGGACTCGCGGCCAATTACGGCCCTGGGCCCTCGAGCCTGCGCCCAGCTGTTCATTTGTCTCGTCAAAGCTAAGTGCTTGTGGAGTGAATCGGTTGCGTTACAGCATGACCGGGCGAGACACATCTTCGAGTCCGCAGTGAGAGGATTTTGGACCGTTGACCAGTCCACTCGCTAGACTCCGGGATCGCAGCCGCTTCGTTTCGTGTCTCGCCGTCGTCGCGGTGATTGTCATCGCACTCATGGTGTCGACCCAAGTCCAGGTTCATCCGCTCCAGCCGACAACCCTGGTGTCGGGACAGGCCGAGCCAGATACCGTCTGGGCCGTCGGCCAAGGGGGTTCCTCGCCGAACAAAGTGACTGGCACCTATACTGCCTACAGTACGGACATTTTGTTGAACGATATTTTCGAGAACGCGAGCGCATCCGCAGAGTACACTCTCCCATTCGCGGCGGCTCCCTCGCTACACGGGCTAAGTGTCAACTTCACCGTGTACATTCTCGGACAGATCGACTTCGCGGACAACTCGACGCCGTTGACGGTCACGTTCAACGGGCACGCGTTCGACTATCCCTTGACCCATACGCAGTCGGTCCCATGGTATCCTGTGCCGGTCTACGTACCCAACCCGAGAGACTTCGTCTCACTCCCTTCGAACGTTGTTGGATTCCCGAGTGGAAGTTACCTCTCTTTCTCCTATCTCAGCGCGGGTGCAAACTTCTCGCAGAGCGTGACCGTTTCGGTGCCGGCTCACGGCCAAATGTATGTCGAACAAATCGTCGCAGTCGCGTACCTCATCTCACCGTTGGTCAACTCGGAGACCGAGCGGTCGGTCGCCCTCCTCGTTCTGCCGTTGTTGATTCTGGGGAGCGGTCTAGTTCTATGGTTGTTCTGGAGATTGCGTGTCGATCTTCATCTTCCCGAAATTCTCGCCGCGTTAGCACTGCAACTCGCGATCGCCCCGTTCTTTTTTCACGCGGACCTTACCGGCATTTTACTGTATCCTGCGCTTCTCTTCAATCACAGCGCCCTGAACGCTGGCCAATGGGGGTACGGCCCCGCATGGCTCGCGATGGTCGATGTCCCCTTCGCAGTTCCATTCCTCTTCGGGGCCCAACCCAACGCCGCAACAACGGCACTTTTACTGAAGCTTCCCGCGATTCTTTTCGGGTTGCTCACCTACCTACTCCTGGTACGAATCCTCGAGCCAAGATTCGGGACAAAGAACGCCGAGTGGTACGCGATTTGGGTTTGGCTGTTCAACCCATTGACAATATACTTCGACTCGGTCCATGGGCTCTACGAGTCGGCTCTTGCCTTCTTTCTGCTGCTCTTCGTATGGCAGTTAGGAAAGAACTCCGAGGCGAGATCGGCCGTCGCTCTGACTCTTGGCGCCCTTGTTCTCGTGCCGGTCTACCTCGCCTCCGTCGGATCGTTCTTAATCCGAGCGTCGGACAGGGTCCGTAAGTCGACCATCCTGATCCTTCCCGGCATCGCTCTGGTTGGGGCGTTGGCAGTGGCCCTGTTTATCTCGGGAGTTCCAGTGTCGCTGAGTGAACTCTCGTCACAGTTTTCGGTAATTCCCGTCGGGGGAGTCAGCTTCGGGGAAGCGACCACCAGTGTCATGAGTTTCGCTGATATCCTCAACGTTCGGTTTGGAATCGAGTTGTCGCCATTCCTAGGGTTGGCGACTTTGGCATCCATCGTCCTCGGACTGAGGTTGGCTGGCATTTCGTTTCCCGCCCGGTCGGCGGCGACCGTTACGTTCGCATCCATCGTGGCCTTCTACTTCACCTACGGGACTTTCTACATTCAACACGTGATTTGGGTCTTGCCGATTTTCGCCCTCCTCCTTCTCAACCAAACAGGGAATCGGAAGCGAGCTCTCGCAGTGGTTTGGGGACTCAGCTTGCTCGGTCTGGCAATCGACTACGGACAGGTCTGGTGGCCGGCGAAGGACCCGTACCTCGCGATTCCGTTTTTCACCGTCATTCTCCTTCCGATCTCTTTGTCGGCCGCCGGTCGCGTGCTCGAACCCATAGAGCGTTGGTTGCCGTTGGCGGGACCGATGGTGGGAATCTCCGTCGGTCTCTACGTGTTGCTGGAGAGCTGGGGAGCGTTGGCGGGTCTCGCGGTGGGAATGAGTGGTGTTTTGACCATCGTGTTGGTCCTGATTCTTCTGGCCTGGTTGGTCGGAGGTCGCGCCTTCAGGCGCGTCGGTTCTTCGGCCGTCCTCCCGGTCGCCGCGCTAGGAGTTTCAGTTGCAGCGCTCTACTACCTCCCCGCCACAGCGCCCGTGCTCAATCAGGTCCTCTATTGCATTGTGGTAGGGGCGATGGCATGGGAGTCGCTGACTCTCTTGAAACGCTGGGTCGAGGCTGAGACCGTCGCTCCACGAAGAGAAGGCGGCACGGTCAATTTCGTCGAGGTCGAATGAAGGTCCTGCTCTTCACCCCCATCTCCCTCCGAATCGCGGCCGGCGGAGAGCAAGACTTCTTCGAGCTCGCGTCGATTCTCAACGACCAGGGACACGAAGTCACGATTGTCGACCTCAATACGCCGGGTCGGGGGGAGTTGCGGCTATCGGAGCTCGACGTGCGGAGTCGAATCGCGAATTCGACCTGGATAACGCTTCCTCCCCTTTGGGCCTCGGATAGGTTTACGCCCTTACTCGGCTTTCGCGCCCTGAGTGTTCTCCGCCACCAAGTCAGGGACGCACAGCTGGTCATCTTCAATCAGTACTACGGGACCGACCTTCTTCTGGCGGCCATCGCGAAGCTGAACGGGAAGGTTGTAATCTGCTCTCAAGCGAACCCGCTTCGAAGGGAACGGAGTTCAAGCATTCTCGAGGCTGCCCAAGGGCTCTACTTTCGCCTACTCTGGCCCGTGGTCGCACGCCGATTCGATTCCATTCGAACGTGGAACCGCGACGACACGAACTTCCTGAGAAGTCTCGGGGGACGCGCGTCGGTAATCCATCCCACCATTCGCTCCGACTGGAAGAAGATGGACGGGTCGCCTCAATCCCGGCAGGAGGTCGGAGAGCAGCCACACGGTGCGCCTGAGTTCAAGATTCTTACGGTGGGCCGAATGACTCTGCAAAAAGGAATCGACACGCTTGCCGAGATCATCGAAACCCTTTCCGAGCCGCGCTCCCAGGGTCGCATCCGAATGACCTTCGTCCTCGCCGGCGTTCGAGATCTCCCGCCGATCCTCGAATCGGTCAAAGCCCGTCATCCCTCCTCAGTCACTTCGGCGGGAGTGCTGGGGGGTCAAGACCTTCTGAACAGAATCCGAGAAGCCGACGTCCTTCTCCTTCCGTCGAGACACGAAACGTTTGGAATTGTGGCGCTCGAGGCGCTCAGCCAAGGACTTCCGGTCGTCGCCTCAAACATCTCCGGCCTGCGCGACGCTTTGGACGGCTCGCCCGCGGGTTTCCTCGTTCCGGTAGGGTCGGCCGTTCAATTCTGCACGGTGCTCTCCGAGCTGGCTGAGATGAGTAGCAGGGATCCGGTCGGGTGGAGCCAGCTGCGGGCAGAGGCGCAATCCGCGGCTTTGGAACGCTATGGTCGAGAGGCGTACCGACGGGCGTGGGAGAAACTCATTCAGACGGCAACTACGGGCTCTCGCGATCCCCCCGCTTCAGCTTCGTAGCGAGTGTGACTCCTGCGGGAGCATGGGCGGAAGTCATCTCCCTTGTCGTCTCCCCGCCTTCCTCGACGCATGCGGCAGTTGGACCTGAGTTGGACTGAGGAGGTGCAATAAGCAGGGAACTGGACCCGAGAAAGTTCGCGGGTTCAGATCGCATCCAGTTCACGCTGCGACCGCTGTTTCAACGCAACTACGGGGCGGTTACTCGGATAATCTTTAATGTCCCCGTCCGAGTTGTTCGGAGGAACGCCTTGACGAAATTCGCCGTCGTGACAGGTGCGGGCGGTTTCCTCGGTTCGAACCTGGTGGATTTTCTTCTCGAAAAAAAATGGGATATCCTGGGGGTCGATAGTTTCTCCACGGGCAGGCGGCGCAACCTCGCCCGAGCGCTATCCGACCCGCGGTTTCGATGCCAACGTGTCGACCTGACGCGCGTTCGTTACCTCCCTCGGTCGGACCGGTACTATCATTTGGCAAGCCCCGCGTCGCCGCCAGCCTATCAACACGACCCGATCGGAACGCTCCTGGTCAACTCTCTCGGAACTCATCGGGTACTAGAATCTGCCCGCCGGTTTGACGGGCGGGTCCTGCTCGCGTCGACCAGCGAGGTCTACGGAGATCCCGAGGTGCATCCTCAGGATGAAGAGTACTGGGGTCACGTCAATCCTATTGGCGTGCGCAGCTGTTACGACGAGGGAAAGCGATACGCCGAAGCGTTGGCCGCTGCGTACCGAAGGTGCTACGGACTGGACGTCCGGATTGCGAGGATTTTCAACACATATGGTCCTCGCATGGATCCCGAGGACGGCCGGGTCATCTCCAACTTCATCTCCCAAGGACTGCAAGGCAAACCGTTCACCGTCTACGGCAGAGGCCGCCAAACCCGTTCGTTCTGTTACGTTACCGATTTGATTCGGGGTCTGTACTTGCTGATGGAAGCTCCCGATAAGGTTCCGACTCCGATGAATCTCGGAAACCCACGAGAGTTCACCATCCGCCGGACCGTCGAGTTGGTCGCCCGCGCCCTCGGTGTCCCACCACGGCTTGAGTTTCGCCCTCTGCCCGAGGACGATCCGCGGCAGCGATGTCCGGACATTCGACTGGCTCGAAAGCATCTCGGCTGGTCGCCGGAAGTGACGTTCGAATCGGGAGTTGCCAAGACCGTGTCGTATTTCCAATCGCTTCGCACCTTGCGCTCGAGGCAACCATGACGGGCTCGCCGGCCCCCGTCGCCCGCGCAGGGATTGTGGGTTTGGGCTATATGGGGCTGGCCACGGGACTCGCTTTTTCCACGCGAGGCGCTCAGGTTTATGGGTTCGACATCAACCCCGAAACTCTAGACGCCGTGGCGCGGGGTTCGTGCCCGTACAAAGAAAAGGCACTCCCCTCGCTGTTGAGGTCTCAGGTTCGTTCCGGGCGATTTCGAGCGGTGAAAAGCCTCGACGAGCTTGTCGTCAAGTCGCACGGGATTTTTCTGTGCGTCCCAACGCCGAGTCGTCGGGACGGGCATATCGACCTCCGGCCGCTCAAGAGATGTTCCAGGGACGTCGGACGGGCGCTCAAAGTGGTTTCCGGGTTCCGTGTGATTGTGGTGAAGAGCACGGTCGTGCCGGGCACCACGGAGGGAATCGTTGGACCTCTAGTCCACGCTGCCTCGGGCCGGACCCCGCAGGAAGTAAGTTTAGCCTCGAATCCGGAATTCCTGGCTGAGGGGACGATGGTACACGATGCCCTGTTTCCTGAGCGAGTCGTCATCGGAACGACCGACGCTCGGGCGTTGAGGTGGTTGCGACAAATCTACCGCCCCTTCCACGCACCGGTGCTCAATCTCACTCCGTCGGGTGCGGAGCTTGTGAAGTACTCGGCGAACGCGTTCTTGGCGCTCAAGGTCTCGTTTGCGAACGAAATCTCTCGAATTTCCGATCGGCTCGGCGTCAACGTGGACTCGGTGTTGAATGCGGTGGGCAAAGATTCCCGCATCGGTGGGCGGTTCCTACGAGCCGGTCCCGGCTTTGGTGGAAGCTGCTTCGAGAAGGACATCCGTGCTCTCGTGGCCCGTGCAGATGAATTGAAGGTTAAGTTCCGGTCGGGTGAAACAGCCTTGCTGATCAACCAGGAACAGGAACGCTATGTTGTCGACCTGATTCGAACTGCCTTGGGCCACATTAAGGGTTCGACGATCGCCCTTTTGGGTCTGGCGTTCAAGGCCGGAACCGACGACGTACGGGAGTCTCGCGCCCTCATTCTCGCGCGCGACCTATTGGACCGGGGCGCTGCTGTCCGATGTCACGATCCCGCAGCTCGCCAGAACTTCCGACGTCTCTGGGTCAGCCGTTACTCGTCGCTCGACCCGAGTTTGGCGATTTGCGAAACCGTCGAGCGCACGATTGAGAATGCCGACGCTGTCATCGTTCAGGCGGACTGGCCCGTGTACGTGCGGTGGCATCGGGAGTGGACCCGCCGGTTGAAGCAGCCCCTCCTCATCGATCTCCGTCGCGCCATCAATCCTCGGGCACCCGGGTGCGCCGGTCTCGTGGTGATCGGATTGGGGTCGGGGAATATCCCCGGCCGGCGCCGCTCAATCGCCGGAGGCGGGTCAAATTGAAAGTAGTCATCCCGGCGGCCGGTCTGGGCACTCGATTTCTTCCGGTAACGAAGAGCCAGCCCAAGGAGATGCTGCCGCTGGTCGATCGGCCGGTCATCCAGTTCGTGGTGGAAGAGGCCGTCGCCTCCGGTGCGGACGACATATTGATCGTCACCGGCCGAGGAAAGCGAGCGCTCGAGGATCACTTCGATTACAGCCCCGAACTGGCGAAATGGAAGGATCGACCCGATCTGCGAGACCTAGAAGAGCTGGTACGGAAGGCACCTATCCACTTCGTTCGTCAGCGAGAACCGAGGGGTCTCGCCGATGCGATCGCGTGCGGGCGCAGCCATACGGGCTCTGAAGCATTCGGCGTTCTTCTGGGGGACACCGTAAACGTTTGTGAACCGCCTCTATTGCGGCAGCTCTGGGAAAAATATGAGCGATATCGGGCCCCCGTGCTCGCCGTTGAGGAAGTACCGGAAGCGAAACTGAAGGATTATGGGATAATCGGGGGACCCGAGGTCGAGCCCGGCCTTTACCGGTTGGAGACGGTTGTTGAGAAACCTTTGCCCTCCGACGCACCCAGCCGGATCGGCATTACCGGTGCGTACGTGCTCACGCCCGAGATCTACTCGGCCATCGACCGAACCCCACCGGGGGTCAACGGCGAGGTACAACTGGCCGACGCGCTTCAACTGCTGGCCCGAGAACGTCCCGTTTACGGCGCCACGTTTACTGGCACGAGGTACGACATCGGGGATCGATACCTTTGGTTGAAGACCAACCTCATTTTCGCGATGAGATCCCCGGAGCTGCGAAATCAGTTACGACCTGTGCTGGAAAGTCTGTTGAAAGAGTACTACCCGGACTGAACCGGCGGACATTTCACGTTGTCAACCTCGCCCTAAACTCACTTCATCTTCGTCGCGCCGATTCGATAGCCACCTTACCGTAGGTGAGCCGCCCGGCAGAAAAACGGCGAGGGATGGCCTTGAGGGTGTAAACCCCGTAGGGTTCGAGCGGGCCTGTGGAGGCCGATTCCCATCCGACCATCGAACGTGGTGCCCCTCACCGCGGCCGCGCCTCCCCGTCCGTCGGGAATCGAGGACATCACGGGGTCCGCAAGGGTGGTGGACTTGTTGATAGTACACGCCTCGACCGCGGACCCCGATGCTACCGCAACGTCTCTGACAACTTTCTGCCGAAGTACTTCGGCCTGTCATACGGAGAGCCCTCGTCCTGGATACGACGACTCGACACGATTATTCTCAAGGGGACTCGGATTCCACAAGAGGACCTTAGTCGCCCACGCGGGTCAAGGGCGTGAGGGATTCCCCCGCTACGACTCGTGGGCGGTCCCAGTGTTCCCTCGGCCCACGAGGATGCTGGCCCGCGAGTTCCGCCGGCCCCCTTTCGGCGCCCGACAGAACTTACCGATTCATACGACTGCTTATTAACCCCGGCCGTGTGCGAGATTTCGTTCGGGCTCCCTGACAGGCGTGACCGACTCCGCGCTGGATGATTCCACAAGGCTCTTCCCGTCTTCCCGCGAATTACACTACCTCGAAGGTGGCTTGCGAGGGTGCCGAGGCGGCCCTTTCGGTCGACCGCCCGAATTCCTCAGCCAAATCGTCACGAAAGGATCGACGCGACGTGCCTAGTCTCGTGAACTTGCATGGAGACGTCGAATTCGAGATGCGATCTCCAGGATTGCTACGATGCGCATGACTGGTTCGGCCGGCTCACGCAACCTTTTGACAGGGGTTGCATGGGTGGCAACGGTCGCCATCCTGGTTACGCTCCCTACCTCTCTTCTGCACCTGCCGGAAGCAACCTTGGCCCCGTCTCATCTCACCAAGACGCGGAACGGAACGATCGCGGGCATGGTGGAGCCTTCCGAGCTTACCTCATCACCCGCCCCGGGTCCCTGGCCAACATACCTTTACAACGTCGAGAGAACGGCCGCGAATACCGAGGAGCGAACGATTGCTTCATCCAATGTTTCGGACCTCCGCGAAGTTTGGACTCTGGCGACCAATGCATCGGACTTCAGCGCGCCCATCGTGGTGAATCAAACGGTCTACTTCGGATCCTGGAACGGGTACGAGTACGCGGTAAACGCCTCCGATGGCGAGGTCGAGTGGAGCCAGTATCTTGGGATAGACAACTGCAGTTCTTCCAGTTTGGGGGTTAGCTCGACTCCCGCCTTCGTCGATGGAACGATCTACTTGGGAGGCGGAGATGGTTACTGGTACGCGCTGAACGCCTCCACCGGGGCCGTGGACTGGAGGTTCTTTGTCGGTTCCCCTACGATTAACGGCATGAATGATTACGACTGGGCCAGCACCCTCGTCTACCAGAATTCTCTCTACATTGGAGTGGCGAGTTGCTTCGACAACCCCTTGATCCGGGGGGCGCTCGTCCAGGTGAACCTCACTGGCCCCCCTACCGCGAATCATACCTTCTACACGATTTCGAACGGCGAAATTGGCAACTCCATCTGGACCACTCCGGCCGTCGACCCCGAGACCAACACCATCTGGGTGTCAACTGGGAACGAAGGGCCCGATGAAGGCTATCCAATGTACGCGAATGCGATCATCGCGCTGAACGCAACGACGCTCAACGTGACAGGGTCTTGGCAGGTCCCAAATGAAGTGGGCAACGATTCTGACTTTGGCTCGACTCCAACTCTGGCTCAAACTGCGGCCGGACTTCCCATCGTCGTCGCGACGGACAAGGACGGCATCGCCTACGCATTCAATCGAACCAACGTTAGCTCGAACGGGTCCTGGGGCCCGATCTGGGAGCTAGATACCGGCGGCGGACTCTCCTCCGGGGCGTTCGACGGCCAGACCCTTTACCTCGCTGGGGACGGAGTTTATGCGGTCGACCCTTCGAACGGGTCCGTCCTGTGGAGGGACACGGGCTTCCCGGGGGTCATTGGAGCGCTGTCATGGGCCAACGGTGTGGTGTACGTCGGGCTGGGCGGGGACATCTACGCCCTTGACGCACACAGTGGACAGATTTTGTGGAGCCAAACCGTACCGGGCGGTGGCGGAATCGATGCCGAATCTGTGGTCGCGAACGGCCGACTCTACGTGCCGAGCGGAGACTTCGGCACCGAGGGAGAACTCACGGCCTACGGTCTGCCGCTGGCGGGTAATGGGACTGCAATCCCCGAGAACGGTACGGTGCCCCTCGAGGTCGCGTTCCGCGCAAATCCACAGGGGGGGATGCCGCCGTATTCGTTTGATTGGGCATTTGGAGATGGAACCCTCGGGACAGGGGTGTCACCCGCTCATGTCTATTCGGAACCCGGGAATTACACAACGACTCTTTGGATCAACGATTCGGCCGGAGAGTCGATCGAGCAGAATCTAACCGTCGATCTGCCCACGCCGACCGACCCGGGCCTGGCGGCGAGAATAACGGCATCTTTGACGGCAGGAGCAGCGCCGCTTACCGTGAATTTCACCGCCCTCGAAACAAACGGCACGCTCCCGCCGTACACTTTCGCCTGGAACTATGGCGATGGTGCCAACGGGTCCGGTACGTCCGTAGCTCACACGTATTCCTCCCCGGGTGACTATAACGTGTCGCTCCAAGTGGTCGATCGCTTCGGCAATACCGCCAACTGCACCCTGGTCGTTAACGTACATCCCCCGACGCTCTACCTCGTCTCCTTCAACGAGCATGCGCTCCCGGCCGGGACCGTCTGGAGTGTGAACGTTGGCTCCGGCGCGTCGTTCTCCGGGAATTCGTCGGTCATCTCCTTCCGGGAGTTGAATGGATCTTACTCCTACCAGATTTCGACGCAGGATGGTAACTACTCAGCGGAGAGCGGCTTTTTCGTCGTGAGCGGAGCTCCGGTGGACCTCGCGGTCGGATTCTCCTTGGTCACGTACCCGGTGAGCGTTACCGAGAGTGGACTTCCCGATGGAGACGTATGGTCATTCGACTTGACGGGCGGCCCGGTGTATGACTCGTCGAACCATACCTTGGCCTTTTTCGAACCGAATGGGACCGTCCCGTACTCGGCTCGGTCGTCGAACCTTAGCTACTTCGCGCACGGGGGGATGCTCACCGTTACGGGCGACTCGGTCGCCATACTCGTGCGGTTCGCGTTGGTTACGTATACGGTCACCGTGACCGAGACCGGGCTGCCTCAAGGCGATCAGTGGTGGCTAAACCTGAGTGGTTCGCAGACCTTCAGCTCTACCGCACGCGCCATGACTTTCTACGAACCCAACGGAAGTTACTCACCGACCGTCTCCACACCAAACAAGTCCTATTCCGGTTCGGCGGCAAGCTTCGAGGTTGTCGGGGCCGACGCTTCGTTCCAAGTCTCGTTTTCTCTGGTCGTCTACTCGGTCTCCTTCGACGAGTCGGGACTTCCCGCAGCCACGGTTTGGGGAGTCGCCATCACCGGGGGGCCAGGACAAAGTGCTCCGGGACATTCTCTTGACTTCCACCTAACGAACGGAACCTACTCCTACAGTGTGTTTGTTCTCTATTCCACTTACGCTCCCAATGCGACGAATGGCACAATCGAGGTCCACGGAGCGAACCTCGAGGTCAAAATCGCGTTCTTGCCTCCGCCGACCCCACTAGCTCCGCTGAAGGGAGGTGGCGGAGTGCCTCCGATTTCGGGGGCTGCTCTCGTAATCCTCTCGCTCGGCGTCGTCACCGGCGTCACGTTCGCAACCCTCGCCGTCTTGAGGCGTCCGAAGTCCCCCGTGCGCCGGGGGTAAACAACGGTCGACGAGGCTGCAGAACCTCCGCGCCTCGTGGACTACTCGAGCGGGGAAGGTCATGGCGTTAGGCCCCTCACTGCCGTCGGTCAGATTCGATGACGATAGAGAGACCACCTCATCCGGTGCTGGGCATCCGAGTCGTTACGCCCAGTCCAGTACCCAGGTGGGCCTATTGTCGCTTGTGTACTCGGTGTCACGGAGGAGAGTCCCGGCTAGTTGGTCCGGGGGGTCGGGCGGACCCACTTCTTCGATGGTATCGCTGTTGCCGTCCGACCTTCTCAGCTCAGAGAGTCCCGGCTAAATCCAGACCTTTAAGCGCCTAAAGTTTCATCTGAAATTGGAATGTCAGGGGAGAGTGGGGCGCGCTCCACCGTCGGCCCACGGCCGGCACGGACCATCTTTGTTCTTCGCGAGCGCACCGTGGGCACGAAAGTGCTCCGGGTGAGCCTGATCTGGGTGGTCATCGGCATCTTCATGGCCACCGCGGACGCCCTCTCGCCCCAGACCTTCATTCAGGTCTCCGCTTGGTTGGCGCTGTTCTTCCTCGGCGTTCTCCTTTCGTTCTGGGCCATCTTCAATCTCCCCCGGGCGACCGCCGCGACGGGAGCTCTCGTCGGGACCTTTCTGGGCCCGTACAGCTTGACCTGGCAGCTCTGGGTGACCTACGGGAAGCACTGGGGTTCGTTCTTCCCCGTCCGGCTGTATCCGTTCACGATCGTCCTCGACGAGGGCGAGTGGTATCTCATGATGGCGGTGGGGTTTGTTCTGTTCGGAGCGTGCATCGCCGCCTTGACGCATCTATCTCGCCCTCGACCGACATACGTACGTGTTCTGCACGAATCGGGCGAGGCGTATCGGTTGAGCGACCCGCCCTAGGCACGCTACCTCAATCGCGAGCACCACTGCCCCATGAGGGAAGGCGGAACTTCGTCGTCGGCTCGTGGCCCGCGCCCCCGGCAGCTCACTTCGAGCGCGACTTGGCAAAAGCGTAGGCACCGAGCTTATCCTCTAACTTCGAGCGCAACTGGTGCCGTCGCGCATCGCTAATAAGTTCGTGCTCGAGCGGCGTGATATCTCGAAGGAAGGCGAATCGCCGCGCTGCTTCCGCCGACAACCGATTCCAATCCTGCCGACGAGCTCGGCCGATAAGCCGGTCGAGGTCGGGCCACTCCTGGCGACCTTCCGTGAGCGTGCGGAGCACGGCCTCTGGGTCGAACGCCTGCCGGTCGTTCCAGAGCTTGCCAACGGCGAGCAAACGAACAAGCTCCTGGTCGAACCCCTTCTGGCCGTATCGGGCAGCGTCGTAGAGGTCCCGCTCGGTCGCGCGCTGTTGAATCGCGCGAAGCTTCTCCGCGATCGCCTCCTCCAGCCGGAGGCTCGGAATCTCGGGCACGGGAAACGGGAGCGCGGAGAAGTACAGCTGGGAGATTGGTCGCCAAAGAGCGGGGGGCAGGAACACGGACTCGCGGTAGCTGATCTCGAATCGAAACCGCCCCTGGTCCCACTCATGCAGGTACTCCACTCCACAGGCCCAGTTCCGGGCGGCCGTTCGGTACGGCTCCACGACGCGGAACTGCACCCCGAAGTGCGGGTTCGCGAATGCCTCATCGAGCAGTGGTTGAGGATCCTCGGGAAGCCCGTGGTTCGTGAAGTCCAGGTCCTCGCTCAACCGCCCCGCATCGCCGGTGACCATCATTCGGACGTAGGTCCCGCCCTTGAACACGAGGCGACCCACGACTCCGTGGGTGGCTAGGGCGTTCAGCGCGTACAGCAGGACCACCTCCTGCTGGGCGATGTGCAGGTCCACCCCCATCCGGTTCGCGAATCGGTTGGCGACGATTCGAGGGATCAACGAATCTCACCTTCCGCAAACAGCTGAGCATCCGAAACGTTCCTGATGACGTGCCATCGGGCATCGTGAGGACCACGGCGTCCGTGAGTCGATGGAGGACCGAGCGGAACGAACGATTCCTCGGGGCGCGGGCGGCAGGCGCGTAACCACGCAGCTGGAGGGCGGACGGAGGGGCGGACCCGCTCCGCGAGGAACCCCGCGCGGAGGACCAGACTGCGATTCCCGAACCGGTCGAGGTACGACGCGAATCGCGGCCAGTCGAGGCGAGGCTTCGCCAGAGCGAATATCTGAACGACCCCGGCCATCCCACCCGAGAACTCGGGGCGCTCCAAGCAGTCCAGAATCGTGCGTTCGGGGTCGCTCACCACCAAGGTTTCGCCCCGCCGTACCATGCTCTGGGTCCCGAAGAACCGCGCCGGCCTCGTTCGGACGACACGGAACCGTGCCGTGGTATGTCCCGCGGCAATGTACCGTTCGGTTGTGACGAGGTAGTAGACTCGGCTCGCCTGGGGAAAGAGGCCGTGAAGCTCCGCCGCCGTGGCGTAGCCGAAGTAGTATGGGTCCAGGAGCCGACTGCCGATGCGTAGCGGGTCCGTGTCGGGAAGCGCCTCGGGACCATGACGGCTCGGGTTGAGGAGATACGTTCCCCGTCGCACCCGTTGCAACCAACCCCGCCGGACGAGATCATGAGCCAGCTTCCGAGCGAACAGGGAGGAGACGCCCGCCCTCTTCTGGATTCCAGCGAGCGTTACGAGATCTTCGTGATCGGCCTCTAGCGAGAGCACGACCTTCGCTTCGGTCTTGGAAAGGGAACGAAATTCCACGATAGCACAAAGTGTTCGAGATACATGAATGTTACCATTTCGATAACTTATATGCTGTTTGAACACTACCCTTGCGTTTGCGAATCGACCTTCCCCGCGGCGCTTTGGGCGCTACATCATCCGGCGGAATCGGGGAAGAAGGCGGCCCGTCCGAGCGACGCAGGAGTTGTGCGCTTCACTGAAGGCGTCGGCGGCTGCCAGCCACCGCGCCTCAAGGCGGCACGATATCCCGCGAGTTCCAGGAGCAGCGGAGCGACGGGCAATTTGAGCACGCTCAAATCCTGCGTCCGACCGGCGGGTGAATTCGGACCAACTTGATGGGTTCGCGGGATCCACGCAACAGAGATTACGGAGAGACTTGCGGCGTCTGCCTCTTCGGAGACCCCAGTTTAATCTCGATGGCCCCTTCCACGAAAGCAAAGCCGGGCTCGCTTTGGCGAAGGTCATTGGACCAACGAACCGTGCAATCCCGTCTGGTCTCGATCGATCCCGCTTCGTGAGCCCGATACGAATGGGCTCCTGCGGTGGTCCAAATCTTTGGGATTTTCAAGTGTGAGGCTGGAGCATCCCGCTGAGTTGCCCGTCCGATAAGGCCCACCCGAGCAAGCGACGGACCCCCTCTTCAGGTGATACCGTCGGAGACCATTCCAACTTCTCTCGGGCTTTTCGGATATCGGAAATGTAGACCTTCTGGTCCGCCGGGCGCCAATCCGCAGACGACACCTGTATCGTCCGTTTCAGTTGACCTTCGAGTTGAGAGAGCAGCTCCACGAGCGAGAGAGTAAAGTTCGCTCCGCCGCCTATGTTGAAAACTTGGCCGCCCAGTTGACTCGCTCGATCGAGATAGGAGTTGTACGCACCGACAAGATCATCCACAAATAGGACGTCCCGCACCTGCTTACCATCACCGTAGATCGTAAGGGGCCGGCCGGCCAACGCGGACAGTGCAAAGTGGGCGACCCACCCTTGGTCCTCGCCGCCGAACTGCCGGGTACCATAGATACACGACATGCGAAACACCGCCGTGGGAATACCGTAGCTACGTGCGTACTCCTGAACGTAGAGGTCAGCCGCGAGCTTGGACACGCCGTAGGGGGTGTGATGGCAGTGGTCGATTGGCAATGATTCCGGAATCCCTTGCGCGAAAGCGGAATCATCGAACACGTAGCGGGTTTTCTGAGCGCGGACTGGAATTTGATTGACGTGATCCCCGTAGACCTTGTTCGTCGAGCAAAAGATTACGACCGGATTCGACCCCGCTTTTCGGGCCGCTTCCATTACATTGACAGTCCCAACGACGTTGATGTCGAAATCTGTTCTGGGGTCCTTCACGGACGTGGTAACAGCAACTTGAGCCGCAGTGTGAACGACGGCCTCTGCGTCGCGAATCGCTCGGTCCATCGCGCTCGTATCTCGGACGTCCGCTTCCAGCAAAGTGACCCCCGGGAGTTTTCCAATGTGCTCCCAGTTGTATCGGGCCACCGACTTCCCCAGGAAGTGCTCTCCTAGAATTGCCGTGCGCGCGAAAGAATCGACGGCCAGGACCTGATGCCCTTCCTGGGCCATGCGTTCAACGACATGCGACCCGATGAACCCGGCCCCGCCGGTGACTAGGATTTTCACGGCGTGGGCTCACGGTCGAATCTCTATAGGTTTTGCCCTGCTTCGACTGACGCTGCCGAATAATCTCCATTGGGTCGAAGTTTCAGCCGAGACACTCCGCTCTGATCGTTCAATTGCTCGTTCCGGACTTTTCCCTGATCCTGGTCCAAACTCAAGCAAGGTCGCGAACCTCGGCCCGATACCTCGTTCTCAATACCCTGCCCCGCGCCTGAGGTGGTATTCGACGTTCCTGGTTTCCGGACGCACGCTTGAGTCCCCCGCATCACTCGGTCTATCGGGACGACGTGATGGAGTTATCGGAAGCGCCCGGGACCTTCGGCACTGTCGAAGTGGAGCGTGCAAGCCCGGTGGCACCGCGGTCGGGTCTGGGGCTACGGAGATCGGAGTCGCTGCGAACCTCCATCACCAATCCGGACGCTGCCTAAGAGTGGGCCTTCGATAGAACTGCCTCGTAGATTTTGTTGGTGGAGTCCCACATTGAAACCCGATTGTAAAGTCGCGTCACTTTTTGCTTGCCGGCGAGACCTAGGCTCCGTGCGAACTTGGGATCGGAAAGCATGCTATCGACCGCTTTCTCGATCTCCTCGACGGCTCCGAAGTTGACCAAGAGACCATCTTGGCCGTCGCTCACTATGTCCGAGACGGCCCTC
>Ga0187769_10000265_pt1 | contig 28880 bp, 22 predicted proteins | sample 0116_SJ02_MP02_1_FD_133140 | JGI IMG/M metagenome (GOLD analysis project Ga0187769, IMG submission 133140) | Tropical peat soil microbial communities from peatlands in Department of Meta, Colombia - 0116_SJ02_MP02_10_MG | ecosystem: Environmental > Terrestrial > Soil > Wetlands > Peat | place... | reverse complement strand
CGCAAGGCCGGAGACAATCCGCACATCTGGTACGACCCGCCGACGATGCCGGCGCTCGCCAAGCATCTCGCCGACACATTGTCGGGGCTCGACCCCTCCCACAGCAAGGACTACGCCAAGCGTCTGGCACTCTTCGCGGAGACGATGAAGCGGATGGACGCCAGGGTCTCCGAGCTCCACCGCAAGTACGCCGGAACGGTGGTGACGGCGACCGAGCCCGTGTTCGGCTACATGGCCGATGCGCTCGGCCTCAAGATGCGCAACGACCGCTTCCAGCTCGCGGTCATGAACGACACCGAGCCCAGCGCCGGCGAGATCGCCGCCTTCGAAAAGGACTTGCGCACGCGGACCGTCAAGGTTCTCTTCTACAACAGCCAGACGAGCGAGGCCTTGACCGAGCGCATGCGCGGCATCGCGAAAGAGGCGGGCGTGCCGATCGTGGGCGTCACCGAGACGGAGCCGCCGGGAAAGAGCTACCAGGAATGGATGATGTCGCAGCTCGATGCTCTCGACCAGGCGCTCGCGGCCAAGTAGCCGCGCGAGTGATCGAGCTCGATCGCGTCACGCTCGCGCGCGGCGGGCGCAATGTGCTCGCGGAGGTGAGCTTCGCCATTGCAGAGGGAGAGTTCGTCGGGGTCTTCGGCCCCAACGGCTCCGGCAAGACCACGCTGCTCCTGGCCATCCTCGGCCTGATTCGGCCGTCGCGCGGCATGCTCAAAATCTTCGGCGAGGTGGCGGGGCGCGGCACTGCCGCCGCGGGCTACCTGCCGCAGCAGCGTAGCCCGGTCGCGGACCTGCGGCTCCGCGGGTGGGATTTCGTGGCGAGCGCCTGCCATGGCGAGCGCTGGGGCCTGCCGCTCCTCGGTGCGGCCGGGCGGCGCGAGGTCCATGCCGCGGTCGAGCTCGTCGGCGCCGCCGCAATCGCCGAGCGGCCGCTCTCTGAGCTCTCTGGCGGCGAGCTGCAGCGCCTCCTTCTGGCCCAGTCGCTCCTCGGCAAGCCGAAGCTCCTCCTGCTCGACGAGCCGCTCATCAGCCTCGACCCCCATTTCCAGCAGGCGGTGGTCGAGCTGGTGAAGCGGATTCAGTCGAGCCTTGGCATCACGGTGCTGTTCACCGCCCACGACATCAACCCCCTACTCGGCGTCATGGACCGCGTGCTCTATCTGGGCCACGGCCATGCCGCGCTCGGCACGGTCGAGGAGGTGATCAACGGGGAGGTGCTTTCCCGGCTCTACGGCACGCCGATCGAAGTCCTCCATGTGAAGGACCGCATCCTCGTCGTGTCGGGACATGGCCCGGTCGAGACCCATGCTCATCTCCACGATGTTTGACTATGACTTCATGCGCACCGCGTTTGCGGCCGGCGGTGTCGTGGCCGTGGTCGCGGGTGCGGTGGGATTCTTCCTGGTGATGCGCAACCTCGCGTTCGCGGGTCACGCGCTGTCCCACGTCGGCTTCGCGGGTGCCACGGGCTCGGTGCTCATCGGACTGGCGCCCTTCTGGGGGCTGCTCGCCTTCACGCTCGCGGCGGGGATCGTGATGGGCCTGCTCGGCGAGCGCGTGCGCGGCCGCGACACTGCCGTCGGCATCATCCTCACGCTGGCGCTCGGCCTGGGCGTGCTGTTCCTCTACCTCTACACCACCCACGCGACCCAGGCGACGGCACTCCTCTTCGGCAACCTGCTCGGCGTGAGCGCCGACATGCTGTGGGACATGGTCGCCCTCGGCGCGCTCAGCCTCGCGGGCCTGGCGGCCATCTCGCGGCCGCTGCTCTTCGCCACCCTGGAGCCCGAACTCGCCGAGGCCAAAGGCGTCTCGCTGCGCCTCGTCTCCGTGCTCTTTCTCATCATCGTCGCCGTGGCCGTCGCCGAGGCCGCCCAGGTCGTGGGCGTCCTTCTCGTCTTTGCGCTCATGGTAGGCCCGGCCGCCGCGGCCCTTCGTCTCACCTCGCGTCTCGGCCGCGGGGTGGCGCTCGCTGCCCTCCTCGGCCTCGGCGAGACCTGGCTCGGTATTGCGCTTGCCTATGTCACCGACTGGCCGCCGAGCTTCTGGATCGTCCTCTTGAGCTGCTCGGTCTATTTCCTAAGCCTGGCGCGCCCCACCTCGGCCCGGCTCGTTCCCGCCGCCAACTGAACCGGAATAGCGTGCCGCGAGCGCGCCTCCGCGCGCGGACTGCGCCCGCGCCCGCCCGCCTCACAGTGCCGCGAGCTTGGCGTTCAAGAGATCGGTGATCAGCATGTGCGAGGGATAGTGGGAAATGGAGAAGGGCGGCTTGGCCGTCGCGATCACCGATTGCGGCGTCACGCCGCAGGCCCAGAAGACCGGCAGCTCGTCCTCGCCCACCGCGACCGCGTCGCCGTAATCCGGCTTGGCGATGTCCTTGATGCCGATCATCTCCGGCAGGCCCAAATGCACGGGCGCGCCGTGCACGTTTGGGAAGCGCGAGGTGATCTGCACGGCGCGAATCGCCTCGGCCGGGGTGAAGGGCCGCATGGAGACCACCAGCTTGCCGTGGAAGCGCTCGGTGCGCTCCGTCTCGAGGCTGGTGCGGAACATCGATACCGTGACGCCTTGCTCGAGGTGACGCAGGCTGAGACCCGCGTCCAAGAGTGCCTGCTCGAAGGAGAACGAGCAGCCGAGCACGAAGGCAACCAGATCGTCGCGCCACCACTTCATGAGATCGGTCGGGCTGTCGACCTCTTTGCCGTCGCGGAAGACGCGATAGCGCGGCACGTCGGTGCGGATGTCGATGTCGCTGCCGAGCGTGGGCAACATTGGGTCACCCGGCTTGCCCACGGCGAGAACGGGGCAGGGCTTGGGATTTTGCAGGCAGAAGCGCAGGAACTCGTCGGCCCAGTCGGCCGGCAGGATCGCGACATTGCCCTGCACCATGCCGGGTGCCAGGCCGGAGGTCTGGCCGCGGTACTCGCCGCGCCGGATGCGCGCACGTACCGCCGCGGCCGAGACGTCGGAAGCCTGCGTCGCTCGCGCGTCGAATGCGATACTCATGAAAGCCGCTCCTTGATTGCCCTGGCCCGCCGCACCGCACGCGGCGGCATGGCCTCAATAGACGCCGCCTGGTCCCGCCTTGCCGCCCTCGCCGCGCATTTGGGCCACCACCTCCTTGCCGAATTGCGCGAGGATGCGGTTGTCGCTCAACACCGTCACGAGATCGAAGCCTTTCGCGATCATCGCCTTGGCATAAGCCACGCTTCCCGTGTGGATGCCGGCCTTGATCTTGTGGCGCTTGCTCGTGGCCAGGATGCGGTCGATGAGGGCCACGATCTTCGCATCGGTCTGATCCAGGCCGCCCTTGCCGCCGTGGGAAAGCGAGAGGTCGTTGGGCCCGATGTAAAGTGCGTCGAGTCCCGGCGTGCTGCAAATCTCGTCCAGATGCTTGACCCCGTCCGCGGTCTCGATCATGGCCAAGGCGACGATCGTCTCGTCGGACTTGCTTTGATAGTCGCTGCCGCCATAGATGAGGCCGCGGATCGGGCCCGCGCTGCGGTACCCGCGGGGCGGATAGCGGCAGGCGCCCACGAAGCGCTCGGCCTCCTCGCGGTCGTTGATCATCGGACATATGACGCCGTAGGCGCCGGCGTCGAGACACTTCATGATGATGGCCGGGTCGTTCCACGGCACGCGCACGAGCGGCGTGACGCTGGTCGTCGAGATCGCCTGCATCATCAAGACCGAGGTCTGGTAGTCGACGAGACCGTGCTGCAGGTCGATGACGAGCGAATCCCATCCGAGCGTCGCCATGACCTCGGCGGAAAAGCTGTTCGGAATGCCGAGCCAGCCGTTGACGACCGCACCGCCCTTGTTCCAGATCGTGCGCAGGTTGTTGGGCCTCATCGCCTCTCCCCCTCCTCTGCCGTCCGCGCGCGATCATGGCGCCTCGCCCGCACGACCGCAAGCGCGATCGTCGCCGCGGTCGCTCCGGGGATCATCGTTGAATTCGCTTGAAAACACTCGATAATTTCCTCGCCGGCGTCGACCGAGCCCGAGCGGCCCAATGCCTCTTCGCGCCGCGCGCGCAAAGGGACCAAGGTGAGCGCAGCAAAGCCCTTGCCGCCCGCCGCGCGGACTGGTCTTCTTGACGCTCTCCACGGTCGTGCAAGGGCGCGGCGCTGCGGCGCGGCCGTCAATCGGCGAGGGCCCATAATTGGCAGGCGGCGTGAAACTGAAGCGCAATTCCGAGCTCTCGGTCGGCATAGCACTCGGCAGCGGCGTCGCGCGCGGCTGGGCGCACATCGGCGTCCTCAACGCGCTCGAGCGCGTCGGCATCAAGCCCGATATCGTCTGCGGCACCTCGATCGGCGCGCTCATCGGCGGGGTCTATGTCGCCGGCCGGCTCGAGGGGCTGGAGGCATGGGCGCGCAGGCTCAACAGGCTCCGCGTCACTCGCCTGCTGGACTTCCAGATCGGTCGCGGCGGCCTGATCGCCGGACGCCGCATCATGCAGGTCTTCAATGAAGAGCTCCACGACCTAACGATCGAAACTTTGCCCCTGCCGTTCGCTTGCGTCTCGACCGACCTCGAGACCGGGCACGAGGTCTGGCTGCAAGAGGGCAATCTCATGGACGCCATCCGCGCCTCATATGCGCTGCCCGGCGTCTTCCCGGCCGTCAGGCTCGAGGGCCGCTGGCTCATCGACGGCGCGCTCGTCAACCCGATCCCGGTCTCGATGTGCCGCGCGCTCGGCGCGCACCTCGTCATCGCCGTGAACGTGAATGCGGACACCTTCGGGACGGCCAGGCTGCGCGCCGCGCGCGAGATCGAGGCCGCCGACGAGCGCGCGATCGTGAGGCGGATCCGGAACCTCCCCGGCGCGGAGCTCGCCCGCCAGCTTTTCAGCCACCGCACCGACGAGCCGAGCATGCTCAATGTCATGGCGCGCTCGCTGCAGATCGTCCAGGACCGCGTCAGCCGCTCGCGGCTCGCAAGCGATCCGCCCGACGTGACGATCATACCCAGGCTTGGCGCGATCGGCGTCCTGCAGTTCGATCGCGCGAGCGAGATCATCCGGGCGGGCGAGGAGGCGGTCGAGCGGGCCATCCCGCATCTCGAGGAGGCGTTCCAGCGACTCGAGCTCGGGAAATAGGCACGCGCGCCCATCGCCGGCCGCGCCGGCCTCCCGGACGGGGAGGACTTTGCCGAGGAATTGTCGCGTCCCCTCGCTCTCGCGCGCCGCGAGGAATATTGTGCGGGCCGGCAGCCTGGCGGTTCGACAATGGCAGAAGAGCTCTCGATTCTTCGTCAAGACGATCCCCGTGCTCCGAGGCAAGCGCGCGATCATTTCCCATCATTGCGGGCGTCTTCGTGCTCATTGCGGCTGCATTTGCCGGAGGATCGGCCGTGCGGGCGGCGGACGCCGGTCTCGAGCGCCTCGAGCGGCCGATGTGCGGCGAGCGGAGGAGCTGTGGCGAGCTCGGCGGCTCGGAGAACTAAGACGGATCGCCATTCCTTCTCGGCTTCGCCATTCGGACAAGCAAATCCTTGTGCAACAAGGATTTGCGCGATCGGGGATCCATGGCCAGGTCTGCTTCGGCCTCACGATCGGTTCCCTATAACAAGGCTCGCAACCCGCAATCGCTGCGCTTTTCCGGGGCTCGCCTAAGCTTCCGCAGTGACGGCGAACTGAATGCCGATTGAGCCTAGTCATGCTGCGGCCGAAGCGCCGGTACGGAATCGTTTCATTTCGCGCGGCGAGACGGTAGGCTCGCGTCGCTGAGCGCGCATGCACGTTCTCCGGATGGGGGCTTTATGTCGGCAGCATGCTTCAGACCCGCGCGCCTCGCGCGCGCGGGCTGCCTTTTCGCCGCACTCGCGCTTGTGGGCTGCCGCATCGGTGATGCCGATCCACCCTTCTTCGAGAGCGAGCAGGCCCAGCACGCGCTCGACGTGCTCAAGGAGAGGATCGGCCACCCCATCCGCGCCCTCGACGTGGAGATCAGCCGCGACAGTTTCTCGATCGAGGCCCAGGACCCGACGCAGCCGACGCATATCGACAGATGGACCTATTCTCACGAGCGCGTTTCGCTGACCGGCGGGCTGGCCCGCGGCTGGTTCGTCAATTGGGAAGACACCTCCGGCCCGACGCCGGTCGAGCTCAATCTGATTAACCCGCGGCTCGAGGAGAATCTCTTCGATCTCGCCGAGGTCGATTTCGCCGCAACGACTCGGCTTTCCCAAGCCGCGATCAAGCGCGCGGCCCTGGAGGATCCGGGCGAGATCGCCAGTATGCGGATTGCGCGCCAGCTCATCCTCATCCCCACGGCGCGTAGCGGCGACGTGGCTTGGACGGTCGAGGCCAGGAGCCCGCGCGAGCGGGCGAGCATGACCGCCGACGCGAAAGGCAACATCCGGCGCGTCAATCTCGACGGCACGCTGCGCGCCAAGACGGTGAACATGTATGACGGCGGCAAGCCGCTCGCGGATGCCGTCGCCGAGGTCGCCCGGCTGTGGGGGACGGAGCCGAGCATCAAGATATTCCGCTTCGCCGCCTCTTACGTCTGGTTCCTTGCGCGGGACCTCGACGACGCGACGAAGGAGCGCTGGTACAACGCCGACCTGAACGGCGTCTCCCAGCCCTTGGGCGAGTTATGGATCCCCGATCCGAAGGCTCCGGGCATGCCACACTACGAGCGATTCGGCATCAACGAGGTCGATTGGTCGCGGCTCGCGAAGTTGGAGGCCGCCGCCCGCGAGCGGCTCAAGATGCCCAAAGGCTCGATCTACGCGATCGAGCTTGCCAAGCTTGGGCGCGACTTCGGCGCCTCCTTCGTGCAATGGGAGATCACCCTCGAGGAGCGCAGCGAGAAGGGCTCGGTCGTCTTCGACACGGGCGGAACGGTGAAGCAGGTCCGGCTGCCGCCCGGTCGCCAGCCGCCGGCGAACTACCTCGATCCAGCAGCCATTGCCCAAGGCACAGCGGCATTGCGCAAGACATTCGGCGAGCACGCGCGCATCATGCAGCTCGAGTTCAGCGAGAGTGGCCTCGACATCACCGCGGAGGATCCGCGAAAGCCGGGGACGCTTGGCGGCTTTTCCTATGGAGAGGGGGAGATCAAGCGCTCACTCGCCGCGCCATCGATGGCGCTTTGGCACAATTTCCAGGACGATTGGTTCTTCGAAGCGCACGAACTCGACGATGCCCTCCTCGCCCGCGTGGCCGAGCTCGAGGCCAGGACGCTCGAGCGCCTGAAGCTCGCGGGGGCCAAGATCGATCGCGTCACTTTTTCCAAGAACAAGGTGAGCGATCCCCTGAGCCACCAGCTCGAGATCACCGTCCGCATCGAGGGCGAGGACAATAAGGGCGGGTGGATCGCCTATGGCCGCGAGGGCGAGGTTCTCCACGTCATGACGCCCTGATCGGCGGGCATGCTGAGCGGGGCCATCTCCGGCTCCGCTCGCCGCGCGGGCTTCGCGTCAGGATCTCTCGCTGTTGTGCATCAATCCCCTGCGCTGCGGCCGCGCGAAGGCCGGCCTTTGCCACGGTTGGCCGCGGCCGGGGCGAGCCCGGCCTGCCGGCTCCGCGCGCGGCCCGCGCTCCGCGTCCACGACACCTGAGCGGGCCGGGGCGTGGAACGGATGATCCTCGACGACCGCGATTGGGCGGCGCGTCAGCCTCTCGATGTCCTTGAGATAGGCGCGCTCCGTGCCGTCGCAGAACGAGATCGCGGTGCCGTCCGCACCCGCCCGGGCGGTACGGCCGATGCGGTGGACGTAGCTCTCGGGCACGTTCGGGAGCTCGTAGTTGATCACGTGGCTGATGCCGTCGATGTCGATGCCGCGGGCGGCGATGTCGGTGGCGACGAGCACGCGGGTGGCGCCGCAGCGGAAGCCATCGAGCGCGCGCTGGCGGGCGGGCTGCGACTTGTTGCCGTGAATGGCCTCGGCCTGGACGCCAATGCGCTCGAGCTGCTCGGCCAAGCGGTTGGCGCCGTGCTTGGTGCGGGTGAAGACGAGCGCGCGGGTGATCGCGGGATCCTTGAGGAGTTCGGCAAGGAGTGCCCGCTTGCGGGCGGCATCGACGAAGAGGACGCGCTGCTCGACCCGCTCGACGGTCGAAGCGGCGGGCGTCACCTCGACCCGTGCCGGGTTGCTCAGGATGCTGGCGGCGAGACGCCCGATCTCGGGCGGCATGGTCGCGGAGAAGAACAGCGACTGCCGCGCCTTGGGCAGCGCCGCGATGATCTTCTTCACATCGTGAATGAAGCCCATGTCGAGCATGCGGTCGGCCTCGTCGAGGACGAAGATCGAGAGCCGCTCGAGGCGGACATGGCCCTGCCCCATGAGGTCGAGGAGCCTGCCGGGCGTGGCGACGAGGATATCGAGGCCGCGGGAAAGGGCCGCGACCTGCCGCCTTTGATTGATGCCGCCGTAGATGACGGCGTGACGCAGTGCCAGGTAGCGGCCATAGCTGCGAAAGCTCTCGTCGATCTGGATGGCGAGCTCGCGAGTGGGTGTGAGCACCAGCGCGCGCACGAAGCCGCGCCCGACGGGCGCAGGGGCCGCGGACAGGCGGTTGAGGATCGGAAGCGCGAAGGCGGCCGTCTTGCCGGTGCCGGTCTGCGCGATGCCGACGAGGTCTCTTCCCGCGAGGAGGTGCGGGATGGCCTGCGCCTGGATGGGCGTCGGCCGTTCATAGTTCGCCGCTCGCAAGGCACGTTGGATCGGCTCGAGGAGGGCTAGGTCGGAAAAGGAATGGTTCACTTCTATCTCTTTCTCATGGCGGCTCGGCCGCACCTCCCGCCCATCGCGGCTCCTTGCCGCAGGCCGGGCGAGGGTGGCGGCTTGCGCCGCATCTAGGTTAAGACTCGCGGCGTCCTGCGCCGCGAATCCCGGTTGCGTTGCGGCCTAACCCGCACGCGCCGGGATATGCCTTGAGTGTCGGGGAATTGTCTCGAAATGCAGTCGCGTCGGGGCTCATCCAGCTCTGGACGCCAACGCGCTTCGCGCGATCGCGAGATACGACAGTGACCGCCAAATAAGGCTTTGTCGCAGCAATGTCAAGGCCGCCCTGCGCGCGCCGCACGAAGGTGCAACAGCAGCTCCAAAAGCGCTTGCGCCATCTTCTCTAGGGGCGAAGACGCAAGGCCGCCTTTGCCCAAGGGTGCTGTTTCAGGCCCTCATCGCGCCGAGTTCCTGGCACCTCTTGCCCAGTAGGTGCCGAAGCGTGCGACCCTCACCCGATCGTCACTCGGCGTGACGCCCGCCGGCAGCGCGTCCACGACCAGCGGATGATCGTCCTCGAACATCCGATCGGCCGGCCGCGACAGCTGCCGCTTGCGCCGCCGCGGCGCCGCCGCCACGAGGCTGCCGGCGGCGACCAGTTGGTCGATCGCTCTCTGGTCCGCCTTGATCGCCAGATCGGCGTGGGTGAACGCGGTGGCCGCCGTGAGAGGGGTGGGCTCCGAGAGCAGGACAGGGTAGCACTCGCCCGTCGCCGTCACCACGAGGGTGCCCCCCGGACGATCCTGGATCTGGCTCCCCGGCTCGGCGCGCGTGCGCCAGTAAACGCGGTCCTTGAGGCGATGCCGTGCGGTGCGGCCCGCCTCTGCCGCCGTCATGGCGTCGTCGACATAGACTTCGCTCGGACGCCGCCCGATCTGGCGGTAGATCGTGACCGGGGAGACCACGTCGAGGGTGCGCTGCGCCGCGGGGAGGTAGGCCATGTCGTTCCTTTCATTTGTCTCATTTAAATGGTGCGCCGCGCCCGCGAATGCCACTCGCGGCCCTCGCGGCCGGTCGGGCGGCTCGCGCAAAAGGCTTGCCAGCCGGCGCGTATACGATCATCATCATGTCAAGCTATTGGCCTCGGCGTGCGCGTGTCGGCTCCGCTTGCGCGCCGGATTTGCTTGCCGTTCCCTTGGGCGCGGGGGCGAGATTTCGGCGGCGAGCCATGATCGAGCGCGACAACAAAGGGACGGCAGGCCGCCGCTTTCCTCAAATCGGGAGGTGCCATTGGTCAAGGAAGCTCTGCTCGAACTCGAAGGCACGGTGCTGGAGCTGCTGCCCGACGCGCGCTTCCGCGTGCAGCTCGACGACGGCCACGTGACGCTCGCCTACACGTCCGGCCGCATGAAGAAGAACCGCATTCGCATTCTCGCCGGCGACCGCGTCACCGTCGAGATGACGCCCTACGACCTCAGCAAGGGGCGCATCAACTTCCGGCATAAGGACGAGCGCGGCTCCGCGGTCGCCCCGACGCCGAGATTTCCCCGCCGGCGGCATTAACCCGGCCATGGACGGAAGGCCTCACGGGGCCGCAAGAGGACGACGCAACATGCAGCACCACCGCGCGCGGCGGGACGGTCAGTGAGGCAGGAGGCTCCCGTGCGCACGCCGGCCATCGAGAGTTACGAGCGCCACGAGATGGCGAGCCAGGGCCCGGAGCGGCAGCTCTGGTGCGCAGTGCTCCACCGTGCCTTGCAGGACGCGACGAACTGCATCGCCACCGTTTCCGGAGAGGACGAGCGCCAGCGCATTCGCGACGACGCGCGCAACTGGTTTCTCCGCAACGGCTACGATTTCCGCATCGCCTGCGAAGCCGCGGGATACGATCCGGACTATCTGCGCTGCGTCGTGCTGCCGCTGATCGCGCCCAAGCGCGCCAAATCCTGAGCCGCCAAAGAGGCGCCTCGAACCGGTTTTGCTCGGCGGTTGCTTTCCTCCGCTGACTTGGCGTGGTCCCGAGGCACGAGCCAAGGAGGCCTCGAATGTCGCGGATGAAAACGGCATCGAGGTCCACGCTCCGCGCGGCGGCGAACGGCCGCATTGGGCGATCCTCGAGGAGCTCGGCCTCAAGATCGGTCTCACCCGCGAGGAAATGCGCCAAGCCATGGATGCATTGACGGCCCTCAAGACCCGTGTCTCTCCGCTCAAGCTCGCCGAGCCCGCGCCGACGGCCGAGGCGCTCGAAGCGATGTTCGCGGCCGCCGTCGCTGCACCCGATCACGGCCGGCTGAGGCCGTGGCGCTTCCTCATTTTCGATGGAGCGGCGCGGGAGCGGTTCGGGACGTTGCTGGAGCAGTCCCTCCTCCGGCGCGAGCCAGAGGCGCCCGCGGCCAAGCGCGATGCCGAGCGCAAGAAGGCGGAGCGCGCGCCCCTCATCATCGTCGCGGCTGCCACGGTCAAGGACGACGCGAAAATTCCGGCCGTCGAGCAGATCGTCGCGGTGGGGGCGGCCGCGCAAAATCTTCTCGTCGCGGCCCATGCGCTCGGCTACGGCGGTTTCTGGCGCACCGGGGCCGCCGCCTATGACGCGGTCTTCAAGCGCGAGCTCGGCCTCGCCGAAAGCGACGCCATCGTGGGCTTCCTTTACGTGGGCTCCGTGGCCACGCCCGGACAGCCGAGACGGAGCGAGACGGCGGACGCCATTCGCCGTCTGCCGAGCTGAGCCTTCCCGAGCGGCCCCATTTCGCCAATCCGCCCCGCCGAGCCCATCTGGCAGTCTTCAGCCGCTTCGGAAATTCAAGCGAGATCGGCGTCGCAGCCGACGGCACGCGTCGGCACGCGCGAAAAATCGTGCACGCCGGCGAGACACGCGATACCGTCATGAACAGGTAAGGCCGAGCGGGAGTATTCCATGCAGCCGATCCAAGGCATCCGTGTACTCGATTTCACGACTCTTCTGCCGGGCCCAATGGCGAGTCTGATGCTCGCCGAAGCCGGTGCCGAGGTGATCAAGATCGAGCGGCCCCCTGGCGGCGAGGACATGCGCGGCTATAAGCCCAAATTCGGCCAGGCCAGCGTGAATTTCGCGCTCCTCAATCGCGGCAAGCGCAGCATCGCGATCGATCTCAAGAAACCCGAGGCCGGGCGGCGCCTGCTTCCCCTCCTGAAGACCGCCGATGTGCTGATCGAGCAGTTTCGCCCCGGCGTCATGGAGCGTCTGGCCCTTGGCTACGAAACGCTGCGCGAGAACAATCCGCGGTTGATCTACTGTTCGATCACAGGCTATGGGCAGAGCGGGCCCAAGGCCGCTGTGGCTGCGCATGATCTGAACTATGTCGCCGATACGGGAATGCTCTCGCTCGCCGCGGGTGCCGACGGTACGCCCATACCGCCAGCAGCGCTGGTCGCCGACATCGCCGCGGGTGCCTATCCCGCGGTCATCAACATTCTCCTTGCCCTGCAGCAGCGGGCGAGGACGGGCGAGGGCTGCAAACTCGACGTGTCCATGACCGATAACTTGTTTCCCTTCCTCTATTGGGCTCTCGGCAATGGCCTCGCGGCCGGGCGGTGGCCCCGTCCAGGCGGCGAGCTCGTCACCGGCGGTTCGCCGCGCTATCAGATTTATCGCACGGCCGACGATCGCTTCGTCGCGGCAGCACCCCTTGAGGACCGCTTCTGGACGAAATTCGTCGCGATGATCGGCTTATCCCCCGAACTCGCCGACGACTCTCGCGATCCAACCGCCACCCGCCGGGCCGTTGGCGATATCATTCGCAGCAGGACCGCAGCGGAATGGCAGGCGAGTTTCGCTGCAGACGACGTCTGCTGCTGCATAATCGCGACCGTCGAGGAGGCGTTGGCCGATGCTCACTTTCGTGCCCGCGGCTTGTTCAGCCGCACTGTCAAGGCCGACGACAGGGAGATGCCGGCGCTTCCGGTGGCGATCGTCGAGGCGTTTCGCTCAACTGAGCGCGCCGCCGGCTATCCAGCATTGGGCGAAGCCAGCGCGCTGCTTCCCGAGCGCTGATCTCGAGTTCTAGCGGAACGACATCCGGCATGACGGCTCGCCGACGCCGCGTTGACAATCACCATTGATTGAACCATCCTTCGCTGAAGGGCCACGTCAGTAATCACACGGAATCGGCGCCGTCTCCGGTCCACATCGGCGACAAGGGAGATACGCGGTGAAGCTTCGAGCGAAGAGCGGTCCGGCTTTCGCCCGCCGGCGCCGCCTCGCGGTTTGCGACCCGTGTCGCATTGCCATCGGGTCGGCCGGCGCGCGGCTTTCACGATGCTGATCCAGCTCCTGAACGGTCTCGTCTACGGCGGGCTTCTCTACATCCTGGCCGTCGGACTTGTCTTGATCTTCGGGCTTCGCCGAGTGGTGAATTTCGCCCACGGCAGCCTGTTCATGATCGGCTCCTATGTTGGGTTCAGTCTAGCCTCGCAGGGGTATTTTCTCGGCGGGCTCTTGGTCGCGATCGCAATCCTGGCGGTGATGGGGGCGCTCCTTGATTGGTTCGTGTTCCGTCCTCTGCAACGCGAGGATCAGATCGTGACCGTGCTCGTCACTTTCGGCATCTTGCTGGTGCTCCAGGATCTCGCGCAATCGATCTGGGGCAAGGATTTCCTCACGCTGCAGCCGCCGAGTTATCTGGCGGGCTCCGTCATGCTTACCGGGTCGGAATTTCCGGTTTACCGGCTCGTGGTGATCGGCGTTGCCGTCGTGGTCGCGGCTGGGCTCACGGTTTGGCTGAAGGTGAGCCGGATCGGGCTTTACGTGCGGGCTTCGAGCGTCGATCCCCTCATCACGGCGCTCCAGGGCGTCAACACCAACAGGGTCAGCGCAATCGTAGTCGCGATCGGTGCCGCGCTTGCGGGACTCTCCGGCACCGTTGCAGCGCCCCTCATGGCGTTGTCGCCATCGATGGGCGGCTACATCCTGATCGACAGCTTCATCGTCGTGGTGGTCGGAGGCCTCGGCAGCTTTTCCGGCGCCTTCTTCGCGGCGCTGCTCATAGGTGAGATCCACAACTTCGGCGTGGTCTATGTGCCCTGGGCGGCGTCGATGATTCCCTTCGTCCTGATGGTCGGTGTCCTGATTTGGCGGCCCTCGGGCCTCGCAGGTCAACGCGCATGACCAAGCCTCTCCGCCAGCCTGCGAATTTTCGCCGCACTGCGGAGCGGCCGAGTGTCTTCGGGACAATGCCCGCCGTGGGCGGCGTGGCGCTGCTCGTGGGGCTTGTACTGCCATGGCTGGTGAGCTCGGCGCTCTTCTTCACCCTCATGACGCAGGCCGTCATCAGCGCAATTCTTGCGCTAAGCGTCGGTTTCCTTATTCGGCAGAACGGCGTGGTCAGTTTCGGCCAAGCCGCGTTCTATGGCCTCGCGGCGTATACCATCGCGATCGCGGTGAAATTCCAGGCAATGCCGGTTGAGGCGGCGATCCTGCTGGCGTTGGCCGGACCGACCGCCTTCGCGTTCCTGCTTGGGCTGGTGATCGTGCGCAGTCCGGGAATCGCTTTCTCTATGCTCACGCTCGCGGTGGGGCAGGCATTCTACGAAGTTCTCTACAAGTGGCGAGAGCTGGCGAACGGAGACGATGGGCTCGCGATCCGTCTGCCGCGCCAGCTCTTCGGCGTCGCGACCAGCACTTTTCAGCGGCCGTCGAGCATGTTCGTGCTCTGCTGGATCGCGCTCGTCGCCGCGACTGCGCTGCTGCACTGGATTGCGAACGGGCACTTCGGCCGACTCACCGTTGCAATTCGCGAGAACGAGGAGCGAGCGCGTTTCGTCGGCTACGGCACGATCGTGCCGCGCGCGGGCATTTACGCCGTCTCGGCCTTCCTGGCGGCGCTCGCCGGCGTGCTCATCGCTCTTTACAATGGTTTCGTCTCGCCGGACCTCCTGCATTGGAACCTGTCCGGCTCCGCGCTGATCATGGCGATCATCGGCGGGGCCCGCGTCCTGTGGGGCCCGGCTCTGGGCGCGCTGGTCTTCTTCTTCTTCAAGAACGTCGCGAGCAACTACACGGAGCATTGGCCCGCGATGATCGGCTTGTCGCTGATCGCGGTCACGGTCCTCTTGCCAACCGGCCTGGGTGGCGCGCTTCTCGCGATGGCCGAGCGTCGCTCGCGCTTGGCGCGAGGGTGAGACCATGTTTGCGCTGGAAGGCATAGGATTGAGGCGGCGATTTGGCGGTTTCGTCGCGCTGGATGGTGTCGACATTGCGGTTCCCGAGGGTGAAATCCGCGCGCTCATCGGCCCTAATGGCGCCGGCAAGTCAACCCTCATCGACGTCCTCTCCGGGCGCGCGCGGGAATGGAGCGGCGAGGTGCGCCTCTTCGGCGCTCCCATCGACCGTCGTAGCGTGCAGGAGCGCCGCAGCTTTGGGCTCGCGCGCTCGTTCCAGCGTACGAATATCTTCGCCGATCTCACGGTGCTGGAGCAGCTGCAACTGGCGGCTCGCACGAGCGAAAATAACAATGCCGAAGAGGTCGCGGAGGCGCTGTCGCTGTCGCAGCATGCGGGCCGACGCGCAGGCGATATCTCCTATGGTGATCAAAGGCGGCTTGACCTGGCGCTCGCCTTGATCGGCCGTCCGCGGGTTCTACTCCTCGATGAGCCCGCGGCGGGGCTCTCGCTCGGAGAATCGCTCGCGCTTGCAAGACTGCTGAAAGACCTTGTCGGGCGCTGGGGCGTGACGGTGCTGCTGGTCGAGCACGACATGGAGGTCGTGTTCTCAATCTGCGATCGCATCACGGTGCTGCATCTTGGGCGTACTCTGGCGGAGGGAACGCCGGACGAGGTCCGCCAAATCCCGGAGGTCGTCACGGCCTATCTGGGAACGGGCGTGTCGTGAGTCTGCTCGAGCTCCGCGCCGTCGACGCCTATTACGGGCACGCCAAGGTCCTGCACGGCGTGAGCATCGGGATTTCGGCCGCCGAGCGCGTCGCCATTCTCGGCCGCAATGGAGCCGGCAAGACCACGTTGGTGAATTCCTTTCTGGGAATCGCCGAGGTAGGCGCGGGTTCGATCCTGCTGAACGGTCACGAGGCCCGCGCGATCGCGCATTTCGACGCGGCGCGCAGCGGGATCGCGGTGGTGCCGCAAGGGCGCAGAATCCTTCCGAATCTCACGGTGGAAGAGAACCTCCTGCTGGGTGCCGCCGTCCGCCGTGGCGGGCAGTGGGATCTCGGCGCCATTTACCGACTTTTTCCGGTGCTGCAAGAGCGTCGTGACGTATCGGGAATCGCCTTGAGCGGCGGGCAGCAGCAAATGCTCGCCATCGGCCGAGCGCTGATGGCGAACCCCGAGCTCCTGGTGCTCGACGAGCCCAGCGAGGGCCTGGCGCCGGTGATCGTGGACGAGCTCGCCAGGGTCTTTGCCGGGCTCGGCCGCGAAGGTACCGGCATTCTGCTCATCGAACAAAACTTCAGCCTCGTTCGGCGTGTGGCCGAGCGCTACTACGTGCTCTCAAAGGGCGCCATCGTCGATCAGGGCAAGCTGCAGGGATTATCGCTCGAAACTCTCAAGCGGCATGTCGCCGTTTAAGGGGCGAGCCCGGAAGAAAGGGAGGATTGCGATGAGGTTGACTCGAAGGACGATGCTGCTGACGAGCACCGCGGCAGCGATGCTCGGCTTGATTGCGACCCATCCGGCCGACGCCAAGGATCCCATCAGGATAGGAGTACCGACGGCACTAACCGGCACTTATGCCGACCTCGGCGATCAGGCGCGGCGCGCCGTCATTTTCGCGGTCGATGAAGCCAATGCGGCCGGCGGAGTCGATGGCCGGCAGGTCGAGGCGAAGTTCCTGGATACGGAGGCGAAGCCCGACCTCGCGCGTCAACAAGGCGAAAAGCTGGCCCTCGATGGCTACAATCTGCTGACGGGAACCATCGCCTCCGGCGAGGGCTTGGCAATGGGGTCGATGCTGGAACGCTGGAACGCGATCTATGTCTCGACCATCAACAAGGCCAATGCCCTCACGGGGGCCTCTTGCCAGCCGTTGCTGTTCCGGGTCAATCGCCTGGATGCTTCGGACGCCGCGGTGGTGCAGCCTTGGCTCAAGACGCGGAAGGAGGCTAAATGGGCGATCATGGCGGCGGATATCGCCTGGGGGCACGATTCGGCCAGCAGCTTCAGCGCCGCGGCAAAGGCGGATGCCAAGGGAATCGTCTCGGAAAACTATCCGGCGTTCGGCAATAACGACTACGCGCCTTACATCCAGAAGGTCCGGGATTCCGGCGCCGAAGGGATGTGGGTGGCGCTGGCGGGTCGCGATGCGCTTACCTTCGCAACGCAAGCGAAGCAGTTTGGCCTCCTGGATCACGTCTTCACGGCCGGCGTCAGCTTCGTCACGGACAACACGGTCAAGTCTCTCGGCGATGTATCAAAGGGCATCTGGGGCATCATCAACTACAGCTCCACCCTCGACACGCCCGATAACAAGAAATTCGTCGCAGATTGGGCCAAGAAATACCCAGGCACCGAACCGACGAATTTCGAGGGCGAGACCTATATCGGCATGCAGGTCATCCTGCAGGCGATCAAGAAGGCCGATAGCGTCAAGCCGAAGGACGTCGCCGCAGCGATGGAGGGAACCACGTTCCACACCATCCTCGGCGAGCAGCTGATGCGGAAGGGCGACCATCAGCTCGTCGGGCCGAATTTCTTCGGCTATGTCGGCGAGCAGAACGGCAAGCTCCGGCCGATCATCACCATGACTGTGCCTGCCGAGGTTGCGACGCCGAAGCCGGACGGGAGCTGCAAGCTCTGATCGCAGGGGGATGCTTCCCGGATTGGAGGCGCATTGTGCCTGGCGCCTCCGACTCCGGGGGGATAACGTCCGGCTCGCGCTGGCCGAAATGACGCGGCCAAGCGTGCATCGCGAAGCTGATCGTGTGCGATTTCGCGGCCGCCGATGCTACGGCCGCGGGCATTAGGGAGCGCTGAAGTGGCTAAGCTCGCTGAAGATTACGTCTGGTGGCCGAGCGGGGATGTGAAGCGGCGCAGCAATTGGCAGGCGTTCATCAACGCGGAGGGCCTCGAGGATTACGACTCTCTCGCGGTGCGAGCCGACGACGATCCGTCTTGGTTCTGGAATGCTCTCATTCGGTTTCTCGGTATCCGCTTCTACAAACCGTATGAAAGAGTTCTCGACCTCTCCGAGGGGCTGCCATTCGCGCATTGGTGCATTGGGGGCACGACCAACCTGGTCTTGAATTGCCTCGACAAGCACATCGGGGGCGCCGCTGAGACACGCGCCGCCGTGATCTGGGAATCCGAGACCGGCGAGCAGCGCCGATGGAGCTATCGCGAGCTCTACGCGGAAACATGCCGACTGGCCGCGGGATTGTCGGCACTGGGGCTCAAGCGCGGCGACATGGTCGCGATTTACATGCCGATGCTGCCGGAAACCGTTGCTGCTTTTCTTGCGGTGGCGAAGCTCGGGTGCATCGCCATGCCGCTATTTTCGGGGTTCGGCAGCGCGGCGATAGCCACGCGCCTCCTCGACGGCGGCGCCGATGCCGTGATTACCGTCGACGGCACCATACGCCGCGGCAAGCACGTGCCGATGAAGGAGGTCGTCGACCAGGCGATCGCGGAAACCCCATCCGTCCATCATGTGGTCGTCCTGCGGCGGCTCGGAACCGGCGCTCCCATGAAAACTGCGCGCGATCATTGGTGGCATGAGCTGGTTGCCGGGCGGCCCGAGAATTTTCCGACGACGGAGGTCGACGCCGAGCATGCCTTGATGGTGGTGTTCACCTCCGGGACATCCGGCCGCCCCAAGGGGACCATTCACACCCACTGCGGCTTTGTGACCAAGACCGGCCAAGATATGGCGCTCTGCTTCGATCTGCAGGCTGGCGATAGGCTGTTTTGGATGACCGACATGGGTTGGCTCGTCGGCCCGGTGCAGATTACCGCCGCGACACTCGTGGGCGCGACCCTTGTCTTGGCGGAAGGGGCGCCCGACTATCCTGAGCCCGCACGGATCTGGCGTCTGGTGCGAGATCACGGAATCACCTTCCTGGGGATCGGCCCGACGCTGGCGCGGACCTTGCGCCGATATGGCGACGCAGTACCGGCGCACTTCGATCTGTCCTCGCTCAGGATCGCCGCATCGACCGGCGAGCCGTGGGACCACGACAGCTGGATGTGGGTGTTCGAGAAGGTATGTGGGCGGCGCGCGCCCCTGATGAATTACTCCGGCGGGACCGAACTCGGAGGCATTGTCGCGACCAATATCCTCTTTCCGATAAAACCGGCGAGCTTTCACGGGCCCATTCCGGGCACGGGAGCCGATATCGTCGACGCAAACGGACAGAGCTTGCGGCTCGGCGAGGTGGGCGAGCTGGTGATGCGTGCGCCGTGCATCGGTACGACACGCGGGCTCTGGCGCGACCGTGAGCGCTATCTCGAAAACTATTGGCAGAAAATCCCCGGAATGTGGGTCCACGGCGACTGGGCGTCGCGCGATTTCGACGGTCGCTGGTACATCCACGGCCGCTCCGACGACACGATCAAGATCGCGGGCAAGCGTGCCGGGCCTGCGGAGATCGAGAATCTCCTGCTCGCCACACGGGCGGTTACCGAGGCCGCGGCCGTGGGGGTGCCCGACGCGATCAAGGGCACCGCACTGGTTTGCGCCGTCGTCGCCGCAGCGACCGAGCGAGCCGGGGCAGCTCTAGCGGCTCGCCTCGCCGATGTCGTGGCGACGGGGCTTGGCGGCTCGTTCCGGCCACTCCGCATCCTCTTCGTGTCGGACCTGCCGAAGACGCGGAACATGAAGGTCATGCGGCGCCTGGTGCGAGCGGTCCTCACGGGCGAGCCGCCGGGCGACCAATCGTCTCTCGTCAATCCGGAAGCAATGCAAGAGCTCGGCAAAGCGGCGCGTGAGGGACTTTAGCCGCGAGTCCCCCGCGCGACGTCTGAGTGCCAGCTTCCATCGAGTGCGGCGCGGTGAGCGCCATTCGGCAGGAGCTGAAGGCCCAAATGCCGCTCTGGCGCAACACCGAAACGGCGATTTGCGTGCCCGCTCTGTGCCGTCCGATCCTAGAGGTGGCGGCGGCGCTTCCGCAACTCATCGAAAAATCTGGTGGGCCCGGCAGGACTCGAACCTGCGACAACACCGTTATGAGCGGTGCGTTCTAACCAGCTGAACTACGGGCCCTTGCCGGATGTCAGAGGTCAGATGACAGGTATCAGATGTGGGGCGTGACCGCATCTGATCCCTGATCCCTGGCATCTGGCATCTGTCATCTGGCCTCACGTCGTATCGAGAAAGCTCCTGAGCTTGCGCGAGCGGCTCGGGTGCTTGAGCTTCCTGAGCGCCTTGGCCTCGATCTGCCGTATGCGCTCGCGCGTGACCGAGAACTGCTGGCCCACCTCCTCGAGGGTGTGGTCGGTGTTCATGCCGATGCCGAAGCGCATCCTCAAGACCCGCTCCTCGCGCGCGGTCAAGGTCGCCAGCACGCGCGTCGTGGTCTCGCGCAGATTGGCCTGGATCGCCGCGTCGAGCGGCAGCACCGCGTTCTTGTCCTCGATGAAGTCGCCCAAGTGGCTGTCCTCCTCGTCGCCGATCGGGGTCTCGAGGCTGATCGGCTCCTTGGCGATCTTCAAGACTTTGCGCACCTTCTCGAGCGGCATGGCGAGCTTGACCGCGAGCTCCTCGGGCGTGGGCTCGCGGCCGATCTCGTGCAGCATCTGGCGCGAGGTGCGCACCAGCTTGTTGATCGTCTCGATCATGTGCACGGGGATGCGGATGGTGCGCGCCTGATCGGCGATCGAGCGCGTGATCGCCTGCCGGATCCACCAGGTGGCGTAGGTCGAGAACTTGTAGCCGCGGCGGTACTCGAACTTGTCGACCGCCTTCATGAGCCCGATGTTGCCTTCCTGGATCAAGTCGAGGAACTGGAGCCCGCGGTTGGTGTACTTCTTGGCGATCGAGATGACGAGACGCAGATTGGCCTCGACCATCTCCTTCTTGGCCCGGCTCGCCTCGCGCTCGCCTTGCTGCACCGACTGCACGATGCGGCGGAACTCGCTCACCGGGAGCCCGCACTCGTCCGAGAGCCGGCGCAATCCCTCGCGCAACTGGCCGATGCGGTCGGCATACTTCTTGGCGCAGAAGCGCTTCCAGCCCGTCCCCTGCAGCTCGCGGATGCGCTCCATCCAGTTGGGATCGAGCTCGTGGCCCTGGTACTGGATGATGAAGGCCTCGCGCTTGACGCCCGCGCTCTCGGCCTGGCGCAGGAGCTCGCCGTCGAACTGCATGAGCCGGCGGTTGAGGCCGTAAAGCTGGTCGACGAGCTGCTCGATGCGGCCGTTGTTGAGCCGCACGTCCTGCATGAACTCGACGAGGTCGCCCCTGTGCCGCATGTAGCGCCGCTCCGACGCCGTGGCGAAGGTCTCGCCCGCCTGCAATGCCGCAATGCGCTGGTCCTGGAGCTTCGACATCCGCCTCCAGGTCGCCGCGATCTTCTCGAAGGTCTCGAGCACCTGGGGCATCAGGTGCAGCTCCATCGCGGCGAGCGACATGCTGTTGTCTTCGGCGTCGGCATCCGCCTCGGTCTCCTCGACCTCCGGCGGGTCGGCCTCCACGGCCGCCTCCCCGTTGGCGCTCTCCTCGGCGGCCGCGAGCGTGCTGCCGTCGGGCCCTGCGCCATAGGTGGCGTCGAGGTCGATGATGTCGCGCAGCAAAAGCTTGCCCTCGGTGAGCGCGTCGTGCCACAGCACGATCGCCTTGATGGTGAGCGGGCTTTCGCAGATGGCGCCGATCATCTTCTCCCGGCCGGCCTCGATGCGCTTGGCGATGGCGATCTCGCCCTCGCGCGAGAGAAGCTCGACGCTGCCCATCTCGCGCAGATACATGCGCACCGGGTCATCGGTGCGGCCGAGCTCGTCGTCGTCGATGTTTCCGCCGCGGACCTCGCCTTCCGTATCGAACTCGGCCTCGGGCTCGGGCTCGGGCTCGGCCACCGCCACCGCGGCCACCACCTCGGGTGCGGCGGCCTCCTCGCTCTCCTCGCTCTCGATGACGTTGATGCCCATCTCGTTGAGCATGGCCATGGTGTCTTCGATTTGCTCGGAGGAAACCTGGTCCTGCGGCAGGACCGAGTTGAGCTCGTCGTAAGTCACGTAGCCGCGCTCCTTGGCGCGGGCCAGCATCTTCTTGACGGCGGCAACCATGCCGTCCATGAGCGGGCCGTCGCCCGACTCGCCGCCCGTCTCGCCTTGCTCTTTATTCTTGGCTTTTGCCGCCTTGGCAGTCTTCGTCATCGTCTTCGTCGCCATGCCGCCGTCGCCCCCTTTCGACCGTGATAAAACCAACGACAGCACTCCCCCTTCCCCGAGAGCGCTTCCCGCCGCTCACTTTCGCCTCTTCCCCTTGCGGAAGAGGAACTCGTCTCGCTCGTGGTCCAATGCGTGTTCCTTGAGGGCCAAGACCTCGCGTCGACCCGCCTGCAGGCGGACCAGCCCTTCGTCGGTCATATTCTCGGCCAGTTCGCGTTCCGCCTTCTCAACCTCCCGCGTGGCATGGGAGCTGGAGAGAAGGTCGTAGCTGTGCCGCCACGCCCTCGTTGCCTGCTCGAGGCTCGCGTCCTGGGCCGCAACCCAGGTATCACGGGCCAGAACGCGCGCGAGCGCGCTACCGTAACCGGATGCCACTAGGTGGTTTTTCAGCGCCTCGGTGTCAATATCCGGCTTCCAGGTCTTTATGATCTCGCGCCTCAGCTCGTCAAGCTCACCCTTGGGCAGCTCGAGGGTGCCGAAGAGCTCGCCGAGCTGATCAAGGAGAGCCGGCCGGCTTACGATCGCGGCCAAGAGCCCCTCCTGGCCGAGTCTGGGCAATGTTTCGGGCTTGCGCGGCCCCTTGAGACCCACAGAGCCCGGCTCAAGCCCACGCCTGGCGCCGGGATGGCGCTCCCTCTTGCCCGCAAGGCCGCCCTTGGCCCCTTGGCCGCCGTAATAGTGGTGATAGCGGGCCCAAAGCTCCTGCCGATAGGTTTTCTGCACCGCGTCATTTTTGATGCGCCGGGCGGTCGCCTCGATGCGCTCTTTCATTTTAGCCCTGCGCTCGGGCGTATCGGCGGGGTGCGCGGCGATCTCCAGCTCCCAAACGAGATCGACCAGCGGCCGGGCCTCGCTCAAGAGCGTGCGCACGGCTCCAACCCCGCCTTCCTCTCGCACCATGGTGTCGGGATCCTCGCCCGCGGGCAGGCGCACAAAGCTAAGCGACTTGCCGGGAGCCAAGAGCGGGAGCGCGCGCTCGGCGGCGCGACCCGCCGCACGCGCGCCCGCCGCGTCGCCGTCGAAGCAGAGCACGGGCTCGTCGACGAGACGCCAGAGCAGTGCCAGTTGCGCCTCGGTCAAGGCGGTCCCCAGCGGCGCCACCGCGTCGTTGAAGCCCGCCTGGTGCAACGCGATGACGTCCATGTAGCCCTCGACCACGACGAGCCGGCCGCTCTCGGCGGCCCCGCGCCGGGCATGGGCCAGGCCGTAGAGCATCTTGCCCTTGTGGAAGAGCTCGCCTTCCCTCGAATTTATGTATTTGGGCGTCGCCTCGCCGAGCGTGCGCGCGCCGAACGCGACGACACGCCCGCGCGCGTCGGCGATCGGAAAGATGACGCGGGCGCGAAAATAATCGTAGCTCTCGTTGCGCTCCTCGCTATGACCGATCAGGCCGGCCTCGAGCAAAAGCGTCTCGGGATAGCCTTCCTTGAGGAGGTGCGTCTTGAGCGCATTGCGCTCGGGTGCCCAGCCGAGGCGGAAGCGGGCGATGATCGTCTCATCCAGGCCGCGGCGGTGGAGATAGTCAAGTGCCGCCCGTCCGGGCGGGCCTGAGAGCTGCTTCTCGAAGAAGGCGCAGGCGGCCTCGAGGGCGGAGCCGAGGGTCTTGAGCTTCTCCGCGCGCGCGCGCTCGTGCGGCGAGGATTGCGGTACGGCGAGGCCCGCTTGGGCGGCGAGCCGCTCGATCGCCTCGGGAAAGCTCAGATGCTCGCTGCGCATGACGAAGCCGATCACGTCGCCGTGGGCGCCGCAGCCGAAGCAATGGAAGAAGCCCTTGTCCTCGTTGACGGTGAAGGAGGGGGTCTTCTCGTTGTGGAACGGGCACAGGCCAAGGTGCTCGCGGCCCTTGCGCTGGAGCTTGACGCGCCGGGAGATCGCATCGACGAGCCCCACTCGGGCACGCAGCTCGTCGAGGAATTGTGGAGACAAGGCCATCAGGCCGCAACCGCGCGCAACTTGAGGCTCCCCCACCTGGCGGCCCGCCGCCGCCCTCTTCGGCCTTCGCCCGAGGCCAATCACCCTCTATGTGCTATGGCCGGCCCGCGGCAGCAACGGGCTGGCGCAAATTATGCGACTCCGCCGCCGCGCCTTCAATGCTCTGCCGGCCTCAGCCTCCTGCCAACCTCGCCTTGACGATCGTGCTCGCCTTTGCGAAATCCATGGTCCCGGCAAAGCGCTCCTTGAGCTTCGCCATCACCTTTCCCATGTCCTTCATTCCGCTGGCACCGAGCTCGCCGACCACCTTTGTGATCGCTTCCGCCATCTCGCTCTCCGAGAGCTGGCGCGGCATGAACGACTCGATGACCGCAATCTCGCCCCTTTCCTTCTCCGCGAGCTCGGGCCGGCGGCCGCGCTCGTAGAGCTCGATCGACTCGTGCCGCTGCTTGATCATGCCCTGCATCATCGCGACCATCTCCTCATCGGAGATGCCCTCCGGCTTGCCCTTGGGGCGGGCCTCGATGTCGCGCTCCTTGAGTCGCGCCAAGATGAGGCGCACCGCCGAAACGGCACGCGCGTCTCTCGCTTTCATCGCGGCCTTGAGGGCCTCGCTCAGGCGGGCACGGAGCATGGAAGGGGACGCCTGCATGGAAAGCGAGTACGGTAACCGGAAACGTCCCCCGGCGCAAGCGATTAGCACGCATTAAGCGCTTGAATTCGCAAGAAATTTTTCGCGGCCCCCGGCTTGACGCCGGCATGGCCTTTGCTTATCTAAGCCGCGGCCCGCCGCACTACCGCTTACGCGCGGCAGCCGGGGACCATCCGCATGTCGCAGCACGAGCCCACGCGCGCAGAATCGCGGCTGCCGGCGCCGCCGGCGGCCACGGCCGTGCTGGCGCTCTCCGATGGCACGCTCTATTGGGGCCGCGGCATCGGGGCTCGAGGCAAGGTCGTGGGCGAGGTCTGCTTCAACACCTCGATCACCGGCTACCAGGAGATCCTCACGGATCCCTCCTACGCCGCGCAGATCATCACCTTCACCTTCCCCCACATCGGCAACGTCGGCACCAACCCCGAGGACATCGAGACCATGACGCCGGCGGCGCGCGGCCTCATCGTCCGCGACGACCTTACGGAGCCGAGCAACTGGCGTGCGACACAGCACCTCAGCTCCTGGCTCGTCGGCCACGGGCTTCCCGGGCTCGCCGGCATCGACACGCGCCGTCTCACGCGGCGTCTGCGCGAAGGCGGGGCTGCGAACGGCGTCCTCTGCTTTGCCCCCGATGGCCGTTTCGATGTCGAGGCGCTCATAGGCGAGGCCGCCGCCTGGCCCGGCCTCGAAGGCATGGACCTCGCGCGCGAGGTGAGTTGCCGGCAGACCTATCAGTGGGACGAGACGCGCTGGGTGCTCGGAGCGGGCTATGGCCGGCAGCTGGCACCGACGCTCCACGTGGTCGCGGTCGATTACGGCGCCAAGCGCAACATCCTGCGCTGTCTCGCCTCCGCCGGCTGCCGGGTCACCGTAGTGCCCGCGACGACGAGCGCGGACGCCATACTCAGCCTCCTGCCCCACGGCGTCTTCCTCTCGAACGGTCCCGGCGACCCTGCGGCGACCGGCGAATATGCGGTGCCGATGATCCGGCAGATCATCGAGGCGGGAGTGCCCACCTTCGGCATCTGCCTCGGCCACCAGATGATGGCACTGGCACTGGGCGCCCGGACCGAGAAGATGCATCACGGCCATCGCGGGGCGAATCACCCGGTCAAAGATCTGCAAACAGGCAAGGTCGAGATCACCAGCCAGAACCACGGCTTCGTCGTGGTCGAGTCGTCGTTGCCGAGCGGGCTCGAGGTCACCCACCGCTCGCTCTTCGACGGCAGCGTCGAGGGCTTCCGCCTCAAGGACATGCCGGTCTTTGCCGTGCAATATCATCCCGAGGCCTCGCCCGGCCCGCGCGACAGCCATTACCTGTTCGAGAGGTTCGTCAGGCTGATGGAAGAGAACGCATGAGCGCAGCCTTATGATCTCGCGCTCACCAAAGTTAACCTCCCCCTCAAGGGGGGAGGCGCAATTTCCGCTTACGATGCACTGCCCCCATGCCTAAGCGCAGCGACATCGACTCCGTCCTCGTCATCGGCGCCGGGCCGATCGTGATCGGCCAAGCTTGCGAGTTCGATTACGCGGGCACCCAGGCCGTCAAGGCGCTCAAGGACGAGGGCTATCGCGTCGTGCTGGTCAACTCGAACCCGGCGACGATCATGACCGACCCGGGCCTGGCGGACGCCACCTATATCGAGCCCATCACGCGCGAGTTCGTCGCACGCATCATCGAGAAGGAGCGCCCCTCGGCGCTTTTGCCCACCATGGGCGGACAGACCGCGCTCAACACCGCGATGGCGCTCGCCAAAGGCGGCGAGCTCACCGCCTTCGGCGTCGAGATGATCGGCGCGCGCGCCGAGGTGATCGAAAAGGCGGAGGACCGCCTCCTCTTCCGCGAGGCGATGACCCGCATCGGGCTCGCATCGCCGAAGAGCGCCATCGCCCACACCCTCGAGGAGGCGCGTGTCGTCCTTGCCGAGATCGGCCTTCCCGCCATCGTCCGACCCTCGTTCACGCTCGGCGGCACGGGCGGCGGGATCGTCTACAATCAGGCCGAGTTCGCCGAGATCGTGAGCGGCGGGCTCAAGGCCTCGCCGATCGGCGAGGTGCTGATCGAGGAGTCGGTGCTCGGCTGGAAAGAGTTCGAGATGGAGGTGGTGCGCGACCGCAAGGACAATTGCATCATCGTCTGCTCGATCGAGAACGTTGACCCGATGGGCATCCATACCGGCGACAGCATCACCGTGGCCCCGGCGCTCACGCTCACCGACAAGGAATATCAGATCATGCGCGACGCCTCGCTCGCGGTCCTGCGCGAGATCGGCGTCGACACAGGCGGCTCGAATGTCCAGTTCGCCGTGCAGCCGGAGAGCGGCAGGCTCGTCATCATCGAGATGAACCCGCGCGTCTCGCGCTCCTCGGCCTTGGCCTCCAAGGCGACCGGCTTTCCCATCGCCAAGGTCGCCGCCAAGCTCGCGGTCGGCTACACGCTCGACGAGCTGGCGAACGACATCACCGGCGTCACCCCCGCCTCCTTCGAGCCGACGATCGATTACGTCGTGACCAAGATGCCGCGCTTCACCTTCGAGAAGTTCCCGGGTGCCGAGAAGGTCCTCACCACCTCCATGAAATCGGTGGGCGAAGCGATGGCGATCGGGCGCAACTTCGCCGAGTCGCTGCAAAAGGCGCTGCGCTCGATGGAGACCGGCTTAACCGGCCTGAATGAGGTCGACATCCCCGGTGCGGCTGCGGGCGCCAACAAGGACGTGGTGCGCGCCGCCCTTGCGGTCCCCACCCCCGACCGCCTCCTGGTCATCGCGCAGGCCTTCCGCTACGGGCTCACGCTCGAGGAGGTCCACCGCGCCTGCCGCTACGACCGTTGGTTCCTTGCGCAGATCTCCCGTCTCGTCGAAAGCGAGAAAGAGGTCCGCGCGCGCGGTCTCTCGAGCGCCCGGCACGAGCTCCTGCGCCTCAAGAAGCTCGGCTTCTCGGACGCGCGCCTTGCCGAGCTTGCCGGGCTCAAGGAGGGCGAGGTCGCGGAGCGGCGGCAGCACCTCGACGTGCATCCGGTCTATAAACGCATCGATACCTGCGCCGCCGAGTTCGCCTCGCTCACGCCCTACATGTACTCGACCTATGAAGGCGACGGCGTCTCGCCCGCCGAGTGCGAGGCGGCGCCGAGCGATACGCGCAAGGTCATCATTCTTGGCGGCGGGCCCAACCGCATCGGCCAGGGCATCGAGTTCGATTATTGCTGCGTGCACGCCGTCTACGCGCTGCGCGAGGCCGGCTACGAGACCATCATGGTCAATTGCAACCCGGAAACCGTGTCGACCGATTACGACACGTCCGACCGCCTCTACTTCGAGCCGCTCACGGCCGAGGACGTGGGCGAGCTCGTGCGCGTCGAGCGCGGCCGTGGCACGCTCCTCGGGCTCATCGTGCAATTCGGCGGCCAGACCCCGCTCAAGCTCGCGGCGGCGCTCGAGGCGGCCGATATTCCCATCCTCGGCACGCCGCCCGACGCGATCGACCTTGCCGAGGACCGCGAGCGCTTCCAGAAGCTCTTAGCCGAGCTCAAGCTGCGCCAGCCGCACAACGGCATCGCGCACTCGGTCGCGGAGGCCGAGCTCGTCATCGCGGATATCGGCTATCCGGTGGTGATCCGCCCCTCCTACGTGCTGGGCGGACGCGCCATGGAGATCGTGCACGACCGCTCCGGCCTGCTGCGCTACATGGGCGAGGCGGTCAAGGTATCGGGCGACGAGCCCGTGCTCATCGACAGCTATCTGCAGGATGCGATCGAGGTGGACGTGGACGCGGTCTCGGACGGTGGTCAAGTGCACGTCGCCGGCATCATGGAGCATATCGAGGAGGCGGGCATCCATTCGGGCGACTCCGCCTGCTCCTTGCCACCCTATTCTCTGCCCGAGGCGGTGATCGAGGACATACGGGCGCAGACCGGAAAGCTCGGCCTGGCGCTCGGCGTCGTCGGCCTCATGAACGTGCAATATGCCGTCAAGGACAAGGACGTCTACATCCTCGAGGTCAACCCGCGCGCCTCGCGCACGGTTCCCTTCGTGGCCAAGGCGACCGGCGTGCCCATCGCCAAGATCGCGGCACGGCTCATGGTGGGCGAGCGGCTCGAGCGTTTCCGGCTCCAAGGGGCGAAGAGCCGGCATGTCGCGGTCAAGGAAGCGGTCTTCCCCTTTGCCCGCTTCCCCAATGTCGATACCCTCCTGGGGCCGGAGATGAAGTCGACCGGCGAGGTCATGGGCCTCGACGCCGACTTCGGCCGCGCCTTCGCCAAGTCCCAGCTCGGCGGCGGGACCGAGCTGCCGCTTGCGGGCGCGGTCTT
>Ga0187769_10000264_pt1 | contig 28886 bp, 30 predicted proteins | sample 0116_SJ02_MP02_1_FD_133140 | JGI IMG/M metagenome (GOLD analysis project Ga0187769, IMG submission 133140) | Tropical peat soil microbial communities from peatlands in Department of Meta, Colombia - 0116_SJ02_MP02_10_MG | ecosystem: Environmental > Terrestrial > Soil > Wetlands > Peat | place... | reverse complement strand
CGCCGCCGACTCCGAACTTCAATCCGAGCAGCCCGCTCGTCGTCCCGCAGGCGCCGCCAGTTCCAGTGTCGCCGGCGACCCCCGGCACGCTACCGGGATCGACACCGAGCGACGCCAACGTATCGGGGCCTTACTCGATCATGGCCCCCGAGCCGCGGGAAGGAAAGCCGGCGCGGCACCAGCGACGCGATCTGGTGCATCGTCATCCACCTGTCAAGCACCGCGACCGCTAGAAGCCGTAGAGCCGCGCCGGATTTGCGACCAAAATCTTCTCGCGGATCGCTGCGTCGGGCGCCCAGGTCGGCAACAGATTGAGGAGTGCCCCGTCGTCGATCCGCAAGAGCGGCGTGACGTCGGTCGGTTTCTTTCCCGGCGGCGTGACCGCGTCGGGATGCGGCCAATCGGTGCCCCAGACGATGCGGTCCGCATTGGCGGCGACCAGCGCCCGGGCGAGCGGGGCAACGTCGCTATAGTCCGGCGCCGCCTTGGAGGCGCGATAGGCGCCGGAGATTTTCACATAGACTTTGCCGCTACGCACCAGATTAAGCACGTCGGCAAAGCCCGGCTGGTCGGGACCAAGTTCCGCCCGCGCGCCGGCGAAATGATCGAACACGAGCGGCACTAGCGCAGCCGCGCATTGCTCCTTGAGCGCGGCGATCACTTTCAACTCCGCATAGATCTGTACGTGCCAGTCGCGGCGCTTGACGCGGTCGATCGCGGTTTGCAGGCGCGCCCGCGCCAGCCCCGGATCGCTGACGCCGGCGGTCGCGAGATTGATCCTGATGCCGCGCACGCCGGCGCCGTGCATGGCGTCGAGATCGCGCTCCGGCGTGTTCTCATCGATCACCGCGACGCCGCGGGCCTCGGCACCGCGCGCCTTGATGCCGTAAAGCGTCGCCGCATTGTCGGTGCCGTAGACGCTCGGCGTGACGATCACCACGCGCGCGATGTTCAGGCTCCGATGCAGCGCCGCCATCTCGTCGGGCAGCGCCGTCTCCGGCGTGTAGACGCGCCCGGCGAAGAACGGGAAACGGTCCGGCTCGCCGAAAATATGGGTGTGGCAATCGCACGCGCCGGCCGGCACGGCAAAGTTCACCGGCGTTGCCGGCTGCGAGGCCTTCGCCGCTGCGTTTCCTGTTCGCATCGCCATTCCGGTTGCAATCGCGCCGAGCATCAGCGCGCGTCGCGTTGGCATTCTGCTCCTCTCGCCGCAAGCGGCGTTTTCAGCCCTCCGCCGCGTCATGCGCTTCAAGACTTCGCCGCGAGACTATCGCGGCAGGCGGCTCGGCGAAACCGGTCGCACCGCAGCGCGGGTTGATTTGCGCAAAACGGAAACTGGCCTTTTGCCCAACGCCACCAGGTCGACCAGGGTGACGCGGTCGAGCACCTCGGAAATCGAATCGCGCACCTCGGTCATCAGCAGGCGAACATTGCACGCGTTCACGTTCCCGCAGTCGCGACACGGCTGGTAGGCGGTGCGGCTGGCACAGGGAAGCGGGGCGAGCGGCCCGTCAATGGTGCGGATGACGTGGCCGATCTTGATCGCGCCCGCCGGGCGCGCGAGCCGATAGCCGCCGCCAGGGCCCTTGCGGCTGTGGACGATGCTGGCATTGCGCAACTCGCCGAGGATGGCGTCGAGAAACTTCTTCGGAATGTTGTTGGCTGCGGCGATGTCGTCCGCGCGGGTGGTGACTCCCGGCTCGAGGCGGGCGAGGTGGGCGAGCGCCTTGAGAGTGTATTTTCCCTTGGCCGTGAGCATGGGCATCCGATGCTGAGAGCGATAGTCTACAAATACCATCAAAAATAGTGAATATCGAGCAGATTCTCGGGAGACAATGGGATCAATTTTTCTTTTATTTCAAAAGCTTGGCGAGTTAATCCAGTAATTCTATAGATTAAAAGATTTATGGGGGAGTTAGCGATGAGCCATACCAGAAGGTTCAATGCGGCCGCGCGAAAGCGGGGGGCGTGCAGGCTGGCGCTCCTCATCGGTGCCGCATCCGCGGGCGCGGGCCTGTTGCCCGCCAAAACCGTCGCCGCCGAGGACGCACAAATCCAAAAGCTCGAAGCGCAGATCGAAAGGATCGAGGCGCGACATCAGGCCGAGATCAGGTCGCTACAGGCGGAAATCCGGCAGTTGCGCCGGGAACGGCCGGCGGCCGCGGCGGCGAAGCCGCGCGTCGGACCATCGCCCGAGCCGGCTCCGCCCGGACAATTGGCCGGCCAGGGTCCTCCTGGAGTGCCGGCTCCGGCGCTGCCGCCGAAGGTGCTGATGACCTACGATCGTGGCTATCACTTCGGATTTTCCGATGCGACCGGAGACAATACGATCGAGCTGTTCGGCCGCCTGCAGGTCGATACCGGAGGATATCTGCAGTACAAGCCCGGGCCCGAAACCCTCGACCAAAAAGGTCTTGCCGACGGCATCGACCTGCGCCGCGCGCGCATCGGCGTCATCGGCAATTTCATGACCGATTGGCACTACGCCTTCGTCTACGATTTCGGCAACACCTCGGACAGCAACAATCCGAACAACGCTCTTGCCAACGCCAACTCGAGCACCAGTCCGACGACGTCAAACAATTTTCTCGCCGGCGTCGAGAACGCATTCATCACCTATAACGGCTTCTACCGGCATGGTGAGCAGTTCCCGGTGGCGTTCGATTTCGGCGTCCAAGACGTGCCGTGGACGATGGACGAGGCGACCAGCTCCAACGACATCATGTTCATGGAACGCTCATCCGCTCAGGTCGTCGCCACCGAGTTCGGTGGCGGCGACTTCCGGACCGCGCTTGACGTGCGCTCGAACAACGACCGCTATTGGGCGGGCGCGTTCCTGACCGGCCCCAATTCCGGCGCGCTGCACACCGCCGGAGCCTCGTGCAACACCGGCACCGCCGCGGTGATCCCTGGCACGCCTTGCGTGACCAGCGCGCAGATGACGGGTCTCGGACCCCAACTCGCGTTCCTCGGTCGCGCCTCCTATCAGCTGGTGCAGACGCCGGACGCGACGCTGCATCTCGGCTTCGACTACGCCAATCTGTTCGATCCGCGGGTCGGTCCCAACGAAATGGCGGTGCAGCTGTTCGACCGGCCGGAGCTGCGAGTCGACCCGACCTACTTCCTCAACACCGGCAACATTCCGGCGACCGGCGGCCAGGTGTTCGGCGTCGAGGCCGCGGCGTCCCTGTACAGTTTCTTTGTTCAGGGCGAGTACTATCACTATCTCGTCGACACCCGCTCCGGAGTGACCGGAGTGCCGGGAAATCTTCAGGGTGGGGTCCCCGGCCCGACGCTCAATTTCAACGGCGGGTATGTCGAAGCGAGCTACAGCTTCGGCGGCAGGCGCTTCTACGATCCGACACGCGGCGCCTATACCGGCGTCATCCCCGAGGTGCCGCTCGCCCCGGGCAGTCCGGGCTGGGGCGCGCTTGAGGTCGCCGCCCGCTTCAGCATCGTCGACCTCAATAGTCCGTACCTGACAACTGCCACGCTCGGCAGCGCGTATGCCGCTCCCGGCGTAGCGACCGGCGGCACCACCACCTATGGCGGCGGCGAGCAAACCGCCTACGGCATCGGCCTCAACTGGTACCCGAACCTGAACATGAAGTTCATGCTCGACTACGAGCATGTGGTCGTCGACAATCCGCAAATCTTCGGCGGTCCGAATTATCGAGGGGCCACGATCGATTGGATCGCGGCGCGCTCTCAATTGGTGTTCTGACCGCGGCGGAGCTGCCGGCACCAGCATCGACCCTATGATCGTCGCGCTTCGATTTTGGCCTGGTCATGCCTGCTGGCAATGCGCCTCGATGCGGTAGCCGTCCGGATCGATGACGAAGGCGGCGTAGTAGCCAGGCCCGTAATCGGCGCGCAGCCCGGGCTTGCCATTGTCGCGACCGCCGGTGTCGAGCGCGGCGGCGTGGAACGCGTCGACGCTTTTACCGCTTGGCGCGGCAAAGCAGAAATGCAGGCCGGATTTCATGTCCGGCGGCACCGGATGCTCGACCGCGCTGATCCACAGCGCGACCGCGTCGTCGCCATAGCCAAGCGAGCCGTCGCTTTCGCTCAGGCAGGCATAGCCGAGCGGCTTGAGCGCGGCGCCGTAGAAGCGTTTCGATCTGGCGATGTCGCGAACGCCGATGGAGACGTGGTCGATCATGGCACTGGCTCCTCAAGGTTTGACGGTTGCAGTCATGCGACGCGCTTGGCGAAGAACTCGGCCTGCAGCTGCCAGGTGTCGCCGTTGTCGCGCGAGCGCTCGCCGGTCCAGCGGAACGAGTCCGGCCTGATTTGCGCGAAGCTCCAGCGCACCACTTCGCCGGCGTCATTGTTGCCGAGCTGCACGATGTCGGCGCCCTGCGCGCGGCCGATCTGGCGGGTGTAGACTTGGCGCAGCGGGTCGCTCCAGAGAATGTGCCAGGCGTTGATGCCGGGATCGTAGACGCGCAAGGTCGTGCCGTAGAACACGCCGGGAAAGATCCACACGTCCTGGATGGCGCGGCCCTCGAGCACCCAGCCGAAATGGATTTCGCCCTGGCCCTGGTGCCGGGTGCCGTCGTCGCGATAGACCGTGGCGTCCATGGTCCAGTGCCCGACGAGCCAACCGTAAAGCTTCAGTCCGTCGGCGCGATCGGCCGCCGGACCGGCGCTATGCAGGGCGGCGATGAATGAGCTTGGAGCCATGACCGGAACTCGCGTTTGCATCGGCATGACCACGTAACTAGATCGTGGGTTTCGGTATCGCTTGGGAAAAATTGCTAAACTTCGCACATGGCATTGACCTCGCATCGTCTCGCCGCGGGCGCCGGCTGGCGCGTCGATGATGTGATTTGCACCTCCGGCCCGCATGACCGGCCGTTCGAGGAGCGGCACGAGGGCATATGCGTCGCCGCCGTAACCGAGGGCACGTTCCAGTACCGCTCTACGCAAGGCTCGGCATTGCTCGCGCCGGGGGCGCTTCTTCTCGGCAACGAGCATCACTGCTTCGAATGCGGCCATGACCACGGCGTCGGCGACCGCTGCCTGTCGTTCCAGTTCGCGCCGGAATTCCTGGAGGGCGTTGCCGCCGAAATTCCCGGCGCGCGGAAGATCGCCTTTACCGTTCCGCGTCTGCCGCCGCAGCCGGCGTTGCTGCCGCTTATCGCTGCCGCCGAAGCCGCGCGCGAGTACGGCGAGGCGGCCGCATTCGAGGAAGTCGCGCTGCGTCTTGCCGGGGCGGTCTGCGCTACGCTGAGCGCAACCGCGAAGCGTCAGCGCGCTCCGACGCGGCGCGACGAGCGCCGGATCGTCGCGGCGCTAAGGCTGATCGCGGCGCAGCCGCATGCGCCGCTGTCGCTTGCCGAACTCGCTGCCGCGGCGGCGATGAGCCGCTATCACTTCTTGCGCACCTTCCGCGCGGTCGTGGGCATGACCCCCCACCAATACATTCTGCATACGCGGCTGCTGCGCGCCGCCGTGGCGCTGCGGCGCAGCCGCGCGGAAATCTCGGCGATCGCGTTTGCCGCCGGCTTCAACGACCTCTCGACCTTCAACCGCCGCTTCGCCCGCATCATCGGGCAGAGCCCGAGCGCCTACCGCGCCGGCTGACGGCGAGAGCGCGCTTACCGTTTCGCTCGGCGAAGCCCCTCCCCAAGCACGGCTATTGCATGAACCAGCCGTGGCTCACCACGATCGATTGTCCGGTGAGCGCGTTCGAAGGAAACGCGGCCAGGAACAACGCAGTCTGCGCTACGTCGTCGACGGTGGTGAATTCGCCGTCGACCGTCTCCTTGAGCATGACGTTCTTGATCACCTCCTGTTCGGAGATGCCGAGCTCCTTCGCCTGCTCCGGTATCTGCTTGTCGACCAGTGGTGTGCGCACGAAGCCGGGACAGATGACGTTGGCGCGCACGCCGTGCGCGGCGCCTTCCTTGGCCACGACCTTGGCGAGGCCGATCAGGCCGTGCTCGGCGGTGACGTAGGGCGCCTTGAGCACCGAGGCCTCCTTAGAGTGCACCGAGCCCATATAGATGATGCAGCCGCCCTTGCCGCGCTTGTACATCTCGCGCAGCGCCGCGCGCGTGGTGAGGAAGGCGCCGTCGAGATGGATCGAGAGGAGCTGCTTCCACTTGCCGAACTCGAACTGGTCGATCGGCGCGACGGTCTGAACACCGGCGTTGGAGATGAGAATATCGACCTGGCCGAACGCCGCGATCGTCTTGGCGACGCAGGCTTCGGTCTGCGCTTCGCTGGTGACGTCGACGCCGGCGCCGATCGCGCGCTTGGCGCCGCCGAGTTCGGCGGCGACCGCGTCGGCCCCGTTCTGGTTGAGGTCGGCGATCACCACCTTGGCGCCTTCGCGGGCGAACAGGGCTGCGATTTCCTTGCCGATGCCGCTGGCGGCTCCGGTGACGATGGCAACTTTGTTGTCGAGGCGCATGTCGTTCTCCGCGTTTGCTCCAGCTTCGCTGCGAAGCATGATCTTCTTGGAAATTTGGTTCCCGCCCGGATCGCGTCGAGGACCGCCATTTCCCGAATCATGCTTTCAGCGCAGATAGTCGTAGATGACCTTGCCGAGGCCGAGCGTCAGATCGGCGATGATGTGCGTCGCCGAGAGGATCTCTAGCACCGGCAGCTCGGCAACCGGCGCCAGCGCGTGGGCATGCAGATCGAGCGCGCCCGGCCCGGTCCAGGCGCCTTTGAGATCGATGTCCTCGAGGTAGTATTCGACCAGCTCACAGATCCGCGGCGTGCCGTCGACGTGCGGAATGATCTTGAGCAGGAAGTTCGGCGCTTCGAGCGAGGCCTTCACCGCCGCGTGGTCGGCGGCCTTGTGCTTGTAGCCCATGGTGCCGGTGGCGACGCGCACCGGGCCATAGTCGAGCGTGCCGACCAGCGTGTCGATCTCGGCGCGCAGGCTCGGGCTCGCCAGCTTCTTCGGAAAGCCCCATAGCTCGCGCCCGCCGGCGATCGGCGGGTCGTCATTGAGGAACATGCAGTGGCTGTAACCGCCCTTGCGGCCGCGGAACGAGACCGGGATCACCTGGCCGGTCTCGGTGTAGTCGCCGAAGCCGGTTGAATCCGGCATGCGGATGAACTCGTATTTGACCACCGGCTCTTCGACCTGCAGCGGCTCGGGCACCAGCGCTCGCAGCCGATCGGCGTCGGTGTGGTAGGCGATGATGAGATATTCGCGGTTGCAAAAACGATAGGGCCCGGGCGGAAAGGCGGGGCTGGTGAGCGGCATGGCAAAGGCGCGCTCGCGAACTTCGGCTTCCTTCATAAACGCTCCTCGATTGGGATGAGATCGTCGTTGATCTTATGCCGCCCGGTTCATTCGTGCTCGGCCACGTCGAAAGTAAAAACGCCGTCGGCGGCGCGCGGGCGTTCCAGCACTTCCGGATGCCGCAGCGTGCGCACGGTGTCGTTGTAGCCGGCGCGCCAGTGGTCCTCCATGCTCTCGCGCGAGAACTCGTAGTCCTTGGAGTCGCCCTCGTATTGCTTGGCGCGGTAGATGAGCTGGATCAGATTCCAGACCTTGCGCTCGGAGAAGCGGCGCAATACCGCGACCTCCGGCGCCTCCATCAGCTCTGCCGGCAATTTCTCAATGAGCGAGGAGACCGAGTTGCGCAGGCACTGCAGCTCGGCGAAGCGGGTAGAGGCGGCACGGGTGCGGCTCGAATAGGCGATCTCCTTCTGCCGCGTGCCCACTTCGGCCATGTTGCGTGGGAATTTACCGCGCGAAGACCACAGATCGACCTGGAAGGCGAGCGTGTCGCGCTGCGGGCGGGCCTCGACCACCCAGCGCAGCGGCGTGTTGGAGACAAGACCGCCGTCCCAGTAATGCTCGCCTTCGATCTCGACCGCTGGAAATCCCGGCGGCAACGCGCCGCTCGCCATGACGTGGTCAGGTCCGATGGTCTGCTTGGTCGTGTCGAAATAGGCGAAATTGCCGGTGCGCACATTGACGGCGCCGATGCTCAGCCGGGCCGTGCCGCGGTCGCCGTTGATGCGGTCGAAGTCGATCAGCCTTTCCAGCGTGCCTCTGAGCTCTTTGGTGTCGTAATAGCTGGTCGCGCCGATCGAGCCTTCGGGCCAAAGCCACGGCGTCACCGTTCGCGGTGCGAAGAAGCCAGGCGCCCCGGAGACGATGGCGCGCGCGGCGGCCCATTGATTGACAACGTTGCGGGCGGCGTCGCTTTTCAACGCCGGCGCGAACTCGGCGGCTGACGCCCAGAATCCCGTCGCCGCCGGCCATTGCAACTCCGGACCGGTGACGATTTGCCAGAATTCCCGCAGCTTGCCGACGCGCGCTTGCGGCGGATTGCCGGCGATGATCGCGGCGTTGATGGCGCCGATCGAGATGCCGGCGACCCAGTCCGGTTCGATGCCGGCCTCGGCGAGCGCTTGATAGACGCCGGCCTGATACGCGCCGAGCGCGCCGCCGCCCTGCAGCACGAGAGCGATGGTCTCGAATGGCGGCCGCGCTTGTTGAGTGGAGCTTTCAATCGCGTGGGTCATGACGACCGCCGCAGCAATGAGAACGCGAAGCTGCGGCCCATGTTGCGGCGGGCCATCAGGTGGATCCACAGCATTGCATAAGGCTCGAGCAGCCGCGCGATCGCGAGCTCGCCGGCGTCGATCGCCTCGAAGCCAAGCGCCGAGACGAGGTCGAGCACCACCTTCTTGCCGGCGGCGTCGTCGCCGGCAACGAACATCACCGGCTTGCCCGCCGCGAAGCTGGGATTGGCCATCACCTCGAAGCCGACCTGGTTCATCGCCTTGATGACCCGCGCTCGCGGCGCGAGCTTGGCCAACTCCTCGGCGCCCGAGGTGATGTACCCTACCGCAAGCGTTAAATTGGCGCCGATCGGGTTGGTGACGTCGAGCAGGATCTTGCCCGAGAGATCGCCGGCCGACGCGATCGCGGCGGCGTTCGCGGCATAGGGCGTCGCCAGTACCACCACGTCGGCGTCCTTGGCCGCGTCGGAAACGCTGGCGAGCCGGGCGTCGCCCTTGATCTTGGCGATCAACGCTTTTGCGTCGACGTCTGCAACATCGCGCACACCGAAGCAGACGGAATTGCCGAGCTCGGCCCAGCGCCGCCCGAGCGTGCCGCCGACTGAACCGGTACCGATCACCGCAATTTTCATCACTGCCTCCGCATTGGGCTTACTGGCTGTTCGACATGGAAGCGCCTAGCTCTCGCGCGCGACAAGCTTAAGGCGGCACCGCCGCCGCGCTTTCGCCGAGGAGCGCACGGTCAGGCCGGTGGACGCGCGTTGCATAATCATTCGCAAGTTCGGAACGCGACTCAAATTTCAGTGAGAACGGTCGACATCGCGCTCGACGATGATGGTCGGCAAGCGACGATGATAGCCGCCGTCTATCTGCTCCAACGGTGCGAGGGGATGACGAGCTCTAATGGCGTTCTTGTTGCTCGCACTTTGCCGACGCAGCGCAAACGATTCAACGCACCACTTGGTAAGCGCCTGCACAATCATGTAATTTTTGTCATGATTGATCGAACCTGAGGAATGCCATGGCCAACAAGCTGCCGAAATCATTTCATTGCTCGACGGAATTCACGCTGGCGGTGCTCGGCGGCAAATGGAAGACCGTCATCCTCTGTTATCTGACGCAGCGCCCTTGCCGGTATTCGGAGCTGCGTCGGCTGATGCCGATGGTGAGCGACAAGGTCCTGACCGAACGGTTGCGCGATTTGTTGTCGGCGGGGTTGATCAGTCATCGGCGAGGTGGTGGCGCTTCGTCGGGAACCTACAGCCTGGCGGCAAAGGGGCGCTCGCTGAGCAAGGTCTTGCACCAGCTCTACCAATGGGGTCACGAGAACGCGGCGAAATTTCACGTCGAGGTCGGCGAGCCGCTCAAGGCGTTCGAGCGGGACTAGCCCCTCGATCCTGAACCTCTGTGGCGCGCCGACCAAAGTGTTTACAGATTGTGTTGCAGGCCGATGACAGCGCAGGCGCGTCGACGGTGCAGCGCGGACCTCGCGCTGCGTACGGCACGTCCAAATCCGCGCGTGGCTACTGGCGGCTGTAGGTCCAGTGCAGCTCGGCCTTGGCTTTGGAATGGAAATGCAGCTCGAAGCCGACGACCGCCGGCGATATATTTTTGTCCTTGGCGAATTGCAGCTTGTCTTCATCGACCGCATACACCGTCAAGGTGTAGTGGTGCGGCTTGTCGCCTTGCGGCGGGCACATACCGCCAAACCCGTAGAAGCCGTAGTCGTTGCGGCTCTGGATAGCGTCTTTGGGCATCAGCTTCTTCTTCACGTCTCCGGCATCCTTGGGTAGCGACGTGGTCGAAACCGGAATATTGAACACGATCCAGTGCCAGAAACCGCTCCCCGTTGGCGCGTCCGGATCGTAGAGGTTGATGGCAAAACTCTTGGCGTCGCTCGGGGCCCCGGTCCATTTCAACGACGGCGAAACATTGCCGCCCTTGCAGCCAAATACGTTCGCCTCCTGCTCGATCTTGCTGACTGCACCGTCGGCGATTTCCGCGCTGGTCACCGTCATGTTTTGCGCAAACGCCGCCGGTGCGCCGAGCACACCGAAGGCGAGCGCGACCGATCCCATTGCCACCTTACGCATTGCTCCCTCCCTGATTTGTGGGAGGCTCCAGCCTCCCGCGATTTTGGACGCGGAGAAATTAGCATGGCGGCCGGAACCTGTCTGCGGCTGAGGCGGCAATCAGCGCCGGTGGCATCAACATTGACGACCTTTAACATTTTCCAGGCTTTGCCATTCGGCCATTAGTAATAAATTGACCAGCATAGTGCCGGCATCGACGATACAGGCCGCCCGCCTTAGGTGCGGCCATGTCATGGTCAACGGACCTGTCATGTTTGACGAACGCAGAGCCTTGCAACGGACGCGCGTCATGCGCGGCGCCAAGATCATCGTGCCGCGCGACCCGCCGGTCATCGACTGCATGGTGCAGGACATCACCAGCGCCGGCGCCTGCCTCGAGCTGGCGGCAACCTCCGGCCTGCCGGGGCGGTTCGATCTGACATTCGACGGTCGCACCCACCGTCATTGTCGTGTGGTCTGGCGGACGGCCGACAAGTTCGGCGTCTTGTTCGAGCAGGATCGGCATGCGGCCTGACGCCTACGTGCCGGGCACGCCTTCAACTTCCGCGGCGACGACGTTCCAATTCCCGGCGAATCTTTGTTGCGAAACGCTCGCTGATCGCCGCGATGCCGGCACGATCAAACAATCGGCATAACGTGCGGAACTGATTGTCGGCCCTGGGCCCGGCTGTTAGCCTTGACGCCGGGAACGCGTGACGGCGCTGCTACATTGTGGAGGATGCACCATGGCCGGTCTCAAAACCTACCTGCCTCCATTCGCCCGTTTTCTGATGTCCAGCCTCTTCATCTGGGACGGCATTCTGCAGTTGCGCAATCCGAGCGGCACCGCGCAATATTTCGCCAGCGTGCACATACCGGCTCCCGACGTTGCGGTCTGGTTCTCGATCGCCATCCATCTCCTCGGCGGTCTGGCGATTCTCGTTGGCTTCAAGACCCCGTGGGCGGCGGCGTTGCTCGCGCTGCTTTGCCTCGGGACGGCGTTCGGCGTGCACCTGCCGGTCGGCGACACCGAGAATATGATCAATTTCTACAAGAACCTGGTGATGGCGGGCGGCTTTCTCTACGTCATCAGCTTCGGACCCGGCGGCATGAGCATCGACAAGGAAACTGAGTAGGGCGCGCCTTCAAAATTCCGCCACCGCGCCGATCAGCCGCTCGATGTCCTCAGGCCGCGACAGGCGGTGATCGCCGTCTTTGACCAGCGTCAGCACGACATCGTCGCTGGCGAGGCGCGAGACCAGTTCGACCGCATGCCGCCACGGCACGTCCGGGTCCTCGACGCCCTGCAGGATGCGCACCGGGCATCCGGTTTCGATCATGCCGCCGAGGAGGAGGTGGTCGCGGCCTTCTTCGATCAAGCGCCGTGTCACGATGTAAGGCTCCGGCGAATAGGCCGAGGGCCGTGCCCAGAAGCCTTTGTCCGCAAGCTCGCCTTTGATCTCCGGGCTAAACCGCTTCCACATCAACTCTTCGGTGAAGTCGACCGCCGGCGCGACCAGCACCATTCCGGCGACGGACGCCGGCGGCGTTTGCGGCCGTTGCCGTAGCGCGCGAACCATAAGCAGGGCAAGCCAGCCGCCCATCGACGAGCCGACCAAGATTTGCGGCCCGCGGCAGCAGGCGTCGAACACGGCGAGGCCGTCGGCAAGCCAGCGGCCGATCGTGCCGTCGGTGAAGTTGCCGCCTGATTCGCCGTGGCCGGAATAGTCGAAGCGCACGCTGGCGCGCCCGGCCTGTTGCGCCCATCGGGCTAGCGCTTCGGCTTTAGTACCGCGCATGTCGGAGTTGTAGCCGGACAGCCAGAACAGGCCGGGCGTCGCGCCCTCTCCTGCACGTATGGCGATGGCGCGCCGCTCGCTTCCCGCGCCAATTTCCAGGAATTTCACGCTGTTATCGTTCATTTTTTCCCGTCAACCGTGGGCGCGCAGTTTAAGACGGATGAAACATAGATTGCGTCAGCGCGCCATAGACGCCGCATCGGCGTTGACTTGGAGCCAAAAACTCCCGATCTTCGCCACGCCGTTCGGCAGTGCGGGCGGTTGTCGTCAGCCCGGCTTCCCGGCGGCTCGTCGCCACGACCACAAGGAGAAAAGGACCATTCGTCGCCCGATTAGAACCGCGCAACCCGCCGCCAAGGAGGGTCCGCGCGTCAACGAGGAGATCCGCGTCCGCGAGGTCCAGCTCATTGACAAAGACGGCGCCAACAAGGGCGTCACTGAGATCAACGCCGCATTGGCCATGGCCCAGGAGGCCGGCCTCGATCTTGTCGAGATCGCACCCAATTCGGTCCCGCCGGTGTGCAAGATCCTCGATTACGGCAAATATAAATATCAATCGCAGAAGAAGGCCGCCGAGGCGCGCAAAAAGCAGAAGGTGGTCGAGATCAAAGAGATCAAGCTGCGGCCGATGATCGATCACCACGATTACGACGTCAAAATGCGCTCGATGCAGCGCTTCTTCGAGGAAGGCGACAAGGTCAAGGTGACGCTGCGCTTCCGCGGCCGCGAAATGGCGCACCAGGAGCTCGGCTACAAGCTGCTCGACCGCGTCAAGATCGACACCGCCAAGATCGCCAAGATCGAGCAGGAGCCGCGCTTCGAGGGCCGGCAAGTGGTGATGGTGCTCGCGCCGCGCTGAGCGGCGCCGCGGGCGACAGCGGCGCGAGCGGAAAGCAGCCGAGGACGCGCTCTTGACCGTCAAGATCGAAATCGTTCCGCAGCCGACGGAAGCGGATCGGGAAGTCATTCTCGAACTGCTGGCGTCTTATAATGAGACCGTCGGCGGTCCCGCACACTACCAGCCTTTTGCGATCCAGCTCACCGATGCCGCGACCGGCGCCGGCGTTGGCGGCCTGTGGGCGCGGATCTACTACGACTGGCTGTTCGTCGATCTCCTCTTCGTGCCCGAGGAGGCGCGAGGCAAAGACATCGGCTCCAAGCTCATCGCCACGGCCGAGGCTTTTGCGCGTCGCAAGGGCTGCATTGGCGTCTGGCTCATGACTTACGGCTTCCAGGCTCCGGCCTTCTATCGCAGGCTCGGGTACCGCGCCTTCGCGACGCTGAACCACCATCCGAGAGGCAACAAGCTCTTCTTCTTTCGCAAATCGCTCGAAGGCGCCCGCAAACGGCAGGCGAAACCGGTCGCCCGTCGGTCGAAGGCAAGACCTCGGCGCCGATTGCCATAAGCGGTACGCTCTGTCATAACCCCGCCCTCGCGCCGCCCGGCTGACAGGGCTGCCGTGGCGGCGGCGAAGTGCTCCAGGCACGCTAACGCTCAGCAATGAGCATTCGGCCCGCTCGCTATCCCGTCGCTTGGCGACCGGAGGATAGGAAAACGAGTCGCGGCCAAGGAGAGCCAAATGCCCAAGATCAAGACCAAGTCCGGCGCCAAGAAGCGCTTCAAGGTGACGGCGGGGGGGAAAGTCCTCTATCAGCAGTCGCGCAAGCGCCACGGCATGATCAAGCGCACGAAAAAGCAGATCCGCCAGCTGCGCGGCACCAACGTGCTGTTCAAGACCGACGGCGACAAGGTCAAAAAGTATTTTTTGCCGAACGGCTGACCACCCGACGGCTCGCGCCCGGCGCGGCCGGGCCCCGTTCGCCAGTGACCACAGGAGATCATCATGGCTCGCGTCAAGCGCGGCGTCACCGCTCATGCCAAGCACAAGAAAGTGCTCAAGGCCGCCAAGGGTTATTACGGCCGGCGCAAGAATACGATCCGCGTCGCCAAGCAGGCGGTGGAGAAGGCGAACCAGTACGCCTATCGCGACCGCAAGCGTCGGAAGCGCACCTTCCGCGCGCTGTGGATCCAGCGCCTCAACGCGGCGGTACGGCCGTTCGGCCTCAATTACAGCCGCTTCATCGCCGGACTGGCCAAGGCCGGCATTGTCGTCGACCGCAAGGTGCTCTCGGATCTCGCGATCCGCGAGCCGGCGGCGTTCGAGGCGATCGTCGGCCAGGCGAAGTCGGCGCTGGCGGTGTGACGGTGTCATGATCGGCGGCGCCCATGATTGATCCCGCTTATGTCCAGCGCATGGCGCGCTACAATCGCTGGCAAAATGAAAACCTCTACGGCGTCGCGGATAAGCTCTCCGACGAAGCGCGGCGGCAGGAGCGCGGCGCGTTCTTCGGCTCGATCCACAAGACGCTGAGCCATCTGCTGTGGGGCGACCGCATCTGGATGAGCCGCTTCACCAGCGTGCCGCCGCCGCCAGGCGGCATTGCGGAATCGGTCGCGCTCTATCCGGACTGGGAGAATCTGAAAGCCGAGCGGGCCGCGTTCGACGGAACGATCCTGGATTGGGCCGACGGCATCGATCCCGCATGGCTCGCGGCCGATCACTCCTACTATTCCGGCGCAGCCAAACGCGAGGTGACGAAGCCGCGCTGGGTGCTGGTCACCCACCTGTTCAACCACCAGACCCATCATCGCGGCCAGGTGCATTGCCTGCTGACGCAAGCCGGCGGCAAGCCGTCCGCCACCGACCTGCCATTCATGCCGGAGTGACGACCGCATGGCGCAGACCGCGCAGCTCGAACAGCAGATCCTGGCCGACATCGCCGCCGCCGGCGACGACGCGGCGCTGGAGACGGTGCGCGTCACCGCGCTCGGCAAGAACGGCGCGATCACTGCGCTGTTGAAGACGCTCGGCACGCTGCCGCCGGAAGAGCGCAAAACTCAGGGGCCGCTGATCAACGGCCTCAAGGATCGTGTCAACGCCGCGCTTGCCGACCGCCGCGAGGCGTTCAAGCGCGCCTCCCTCGAGGCGCGGCTCAACAGCGAAAGTGTCGACGTCACGCTGCCAGTGCGCGAGGCGCCGTTCGAGATCGGCCGCGTCCATCCGCTCACGCAGGTGTTCGATGAGGTGACCACGATCTTCGCCGACATGGGCTTTGCCGTCGCCGAAGGGCCGGACATCGAGACCGACGATTACAACTTCACCAAGCTCAATTTCCCGGAAGACCATCCGGCGCGCGACATGCAGGACACTTTCTTCTTCAATCCGAAGCCGGACGGCTCGCGGCTCCTCTTACGCACCCACACCTCGCCGGTGCAGGTGCGCACCATGCTGAGCCAAAAGCCGCCGATCCGGATCATCTGTCCCGGCCGCACCTATCGCAGCGACAGCGACCAGACCCACACGCCGATGTTCCATCAGGTCGAGGGCTTGGTCGTCGACCAGAGCTCGCACCTCGGTCACCTGAAATGGATCCTCGAGGAATTCTGCAAGGCGTTCTTCGAGGTCGATCGGGTCAAGATGCGCTTTCGCCCGTCGTTCTTCCCGTTCACCGAGCCCTCGCTCGAAGTCGACATCCAGTGCCGGCGCGAGAACGGTGAGGTCCGCTTCGGCGACGGCGACGATTGGATGGAGATTCTCGGCTGCGGCATGGTGCATCCCAACGTGCTGCGCAATTGCGGGATCGATCCCGACCAATTCCAAGGTTTCGCCTGGGGCGTGGGTATCGACCGCATCGCCATGCTCAAATACGGCATGCCGGATCTGCGCGCCTTCTTCGAAGCCGACATCCGCTGGCTTTCGCATTACGGCTTCCGCCCGCTCGACTGGCCGACGCTGGCGGCGGGATTGAGCGCGTGATGCCATGATGAGATTCACCTTTGGCTGGCTGAAGGAGCATCTCGACACCGACCGCTCGCTCGCTGAGATCGCGGACAAGCTCACGATGATCGGTCTCGAAGTTGAGCGCATCGAGGACAAGGCGAAGCTCTTGACGCCGTTCGTCATCGCGCGTGTCGTCGAGGCCAAGCCGCATCCCAACGCCGACCGGTTGCGCGTGTGCATGGTCGACACCGGCAGCGGCGATCCGGTGCAGGTCGTCTGCGGCGCGCCCAATGCGCGCACCGGCATGAAGGGCGTGTTCGTGCCGCCGGGCGCCTTCATCCCCGGCAAAGACATGACGCTTGCCGTCGGCACCATCCGCGGCGTCGAGAGCCGCGGCATGCTGGTATCCGAGTTCGAGCTCAAGCTCACCGACAATCATGAGGGCATCATCGAGCTGCCCGATGACGCGCCGGTCGGAGCGAACTACGCCCATTGGGCGGGCATCGACGATCAGGTGATCGAGATCAACCTCACGCCCAACCGTCCCGATTGCGCCGGCGTGCACGGCATCGCCCGCGATCTCGCCGCCGCCGACATGGGCAAGTTCAAGGACCCGAGCATCAAGGCGGTCAAGGGCGAATTCCCCTGTCCGGTGAAGGTGACGCTCGATTTCGGCGCGACGCCCTCGCTCTGCCCGGCGTTTGCGCTTCGCCTCGTGCGCGGCGTTAAAAATGGTCCGTCGCCCGACTGGCTGCAAAAGCGGCTCACCGCAATCGGGCTGCGCCCGATCAACGCGCTCGTCGACATCACCAACTTCATTACTTATGACCGCGGCCGGCCGCTGCACGTATTCGACGCCCACAAGGTGCGCGGCAATCTCACGGTACGGCGCGCCCGCGCCGGCGAGACGCTGCTGGCGCTTGACGGCAAGACCTACACGCTCGACGACACGAGCTGCGTCATCGCAGACGCCGACGGCGTCGAATCGCTTTCCGGTATCATCGGCGGCGAAAAGACCGGCTGCTCGGCGGCGACGACCGATGTGCTCATCGAATCGGCGCTCTGGGAGCCGATCAACATCGCCCGCACCGGCCGCAAGCTCGGCATCAACTCCGACGCGCGCTACCGCTTCGAGCGCGGCGTCGATCCGGCTTTCATGCTGCCCGGCCTTGAGTTCGCGACGCGCATGGTTCTCGACCTGTGCGGCGGTACGCCCTCGGAGCTGGCGCTCGCCGGCAATCCGGATGCGCCCGAGCGCGTCATCGATTTTCCGCTGTCCGAGCTAAAGCGCCTTGCCGGGATCGCGGTACCGCTGGCGGAAATGCGCCGCGCGCTCGAGCGCCTCGGCTTCTTCGTCGCCGGGCAGGGCGAGCGGCTGAAGATCGCGGTGCCGTCGTGGCGGCCCGACGTGCACGGCAAGGCCGATATCGTCGAGGAGGTGGTGCGCATCCTCGGCATCGACCGCGTGCCGGCGACGCCGTTCGACCGCGGCGAGGCGCCGCGTAAGCCGGTGCTGACGCCGCTGCAGACGCGCACCCGCAAGGCCAAGCGGGCGCTCGCCGCGCGCAACCTGATCGAAGCCGTCACCTGGTCGTTCCTCTCCAAGGGGCGTGCCGAATTGTTCGGCGGCGGTAAGCCGGAGCTGGCGCTCGCCAATCCGATCGCGGCCGATCTCTCCGACATGCGCCCCTCGCTCATTCCCGGCCTCGTCGCCGCCGCGCAGAACAATGCCGACCGCGGCATTCCCGACACCGGCCTGTTCGAGGTCGGCGAGGTATTTCGCGGCGATCAGCCGGCGGATCAGTTCACCGCCGCCGCGGCGGTGCGGCGCGCGCTGGCAAAGCCTTCCGGCATCGGCCGTCACTGGACCAAACGCGACGGCGAGGTCGACGTCTTCGACGCCAAAGCCGACGCGCTGGCGGTGCTCGCTGCGGCCGGAGCCCCGGCCTCGGCGTTGCAGATCGTGCCAGGCGGGCCGGCTTGGTTTCATCCCGGCCGCTGCGGGGCGATTCAGATCGGCCCGCAGAATGTGCTCGGCCATTTCGGCGAGCTGCATCCGAGCGCTCTCGAGGCGCTCGACGCGGAAGGCCCGCTCGTCGCCTTCGAGGTGATCCTCGAGCGGATTCCCGAGCCGAAGGCGAAGGCCTCGCGCGCCAGGCCGGCGCTCGAGCTTTCGCCGTTGCAGCCGGTCGAGCGGGATTTTGCCTTCGTGGTCGAGCGCGACGTCAAGGCCGCCGACATCGTACGCGCCGCCGCTTCGGTCGACCGCAAGCTGATCGCCGGGGTCACCGTGTTCGACGTCTACGAGGGCGCCGGCATCGAGCCGGGCAAAAAGTCGATTGCGATTGCGGTCACGATGCAGCCGCGCGAGAAGACCATGACCGACGCCGAGATCGAGGCGCTGGCGGGCAAGATCATTGCCGAGGTCGGCAAGCGCACCGGCGGCACGCTGCGGGCATAAGGCGCTTGCCGATTGGCTCGCAGCCGAGGCGAATTGGACTTAGGCCGAGACGAGAAGATCAAGCGGTACCTTCAGGGTATCTGCGATCCGGCGAAGCGCGGCCGCTGTACCTTTTCGCCGGCCGGTCTCAACATCCGATATGTAACCCTGGCTCAGACCGGTCTTGAACGCAAGGTAGAGCTGGGTCACATCGCGCCATTCGCGCAGCGCCCGTACCGGGTTCTCCCCATGGGCCAGCCGATCGACGATATGCTTGGGCAGCAACGGCGCTCCGGCGGCGATCGCGCCGCGCGCGCGCGCCACCAGGCGTGCGGTGCCTGCGTCCTCATCCGCTTCGGCCGCCTTGGCGACCAGCGCTTCGTAGTGCTTCCGAGGAAGGATCGCGACTTCGCCGCGTCGCGTCTTCTGAAAACGAACGTTCACGGCTTTGCCCTCAATCGTATATTTCTCGCCGATGCCCGACCGCGACCACAACAATCGAGCCGTCCTCTTCGTAGAAGATTACTCGCCAATCGCCGACGCGAAGCCGCGAACCTTCGCGGCCCTTGAGACGCTTCACGTTCCCCTTACCCGTGGCGGCAAACTCTTTTAAACGACCGTCGATACGTCGCCGGATTGGCGCCGCGAGTTTCACCCATTGCCGTGTCCCCGCAGGCGTGAAGACAATCGGCTTCATGCGGCAATATCGCGTTTAGCGATAGCAATATCAAGCCGTACCGCGGAAATGTCTACTCGCGCAGGATGCGCGGCGTCGCCTCGTCTCTGCGCCGCGGCGCCGGCGTGCCATGGTCCCGCTTGGATTTGCCCTTCGCGGCCGCTTCGGCCTGCGCCGCAGCCGGCTCCTTCTGGCCGCCGAGCCGGCGCAGCACCGCGTCAGCTGCGCGCTCGCCGGATTCCCAGGCGCCGCCGACCGTGCCCCACAGCGTCTCGTGTGCTGCTTCGCCCGCGAACCAGACCGCGTTCTGCACCGGCTCCATCAAGGTGCGGCGCGCGCCCTGCGCGCCCGGCGCCGCCGCGGAGAAGGCGCCGAGCGCCAGCTTATCCTCGTTCCAGCGCGTGGCGTGCGAGCGCTTGATTGTTTTCTTCACTTCCGCGCCATAGAGGCCGGCGAGCCAATCGGCGGCGAAATCGACCATCGCCGCCTCGCCGTGCCCGGCGAGATCGCGGCCGAAGTCGCCGGCGATTTCGATGAGGCAGAGCGGCGTACCCGAGACATTGGCGAGGATCGCGGCGGTGCGCGTATTGGCCGATTTCTCGAACACCAGATCGTCGCTCTCGAGACCGAGCGGATTGCCGGCGAGCTCGAGCGCGACGTGGTCGTAGCTGCCGAGCGAAAGCTTGCCGATGGCGTCCTGCTGCCGGCTGCCGAGCTCGGGAGTGAATCTGATGCTGCCCGACGCCACCACGTTGGTCGATACGGTGACGATGGCGGCGCGCGCATTGATCGTTCCCTTCGGCGTCTCCACGGCCACGTTGCGCCGCATATCGATCGCGGTTGCCGGCGTCGACAGCTGGACCGCAAGCCCGTCGGCGTGCGCGGCCAGCAGCGTGCCGAAACCTTGCCGGCAGAATGCGTCGGCGTCGCGCTCGGCGGACTTGGCGAAATCGGCCGCGGATATCTGCGCCAGGTCCTTGCCGCAGCCGAACGGACCGAGCACGAATTCAACTGCGGGGCGCCAATCGCCGAGATCATTGGGCAGCGCCTGGGCGCACGGAACGTCGCTCTTGCGCGCCGCCTCGGCGATGGCGCGATTGGCGCGCACCCGAAAGGCCAGAAAATCCTCGAGCTCACCCTCGCGCGCGTAGCGCCGGCCGATGCGCACTTTCTGGCTCTCCGGCGCGGGATAGACTTCGATGCCGCGGCGCGGCGCGAGCTTGGTGACGGGGTTGAGATCGGGCGTATGAATCCAGTGTGCGCCGCGGTCATAGGGTACGCCGAACGTGCTCACGTCGGTGATGCAGCGCCCGCCGATATGATCGGCCGCCTCGATCAGCAGGAATTTGCGGCCGGCGGCGCCGATCTTACGCGCTGCAGCAATGCCGGCGGCGCCAGCCCCGACAATCACGACGTCGATGCCGGGCGCGGGTGCCGGCGCGACCGCGCCAAGCGCCGGCCGTATCGCCAGCGCCGCCGAGGCGGCGAGGAACGAGCGGCGGCTTATTCGCGGCATGACTTCCGAGATGCTTGTGGCCGGCGGCAGATTGCCCGAACGCCGCGCGGCGCGCAAACGCGACGGCTGACCGCACCTTGTGCTCGTCGGATGGCGTCGTTACCTCTGCCTGCGGCCATGCTCGACGACGCCGTCAATGCGCTTACTGAGATGTTCGCGCCACCGCTGCGCGCGGTGCTGTGGAAATCAATCGGGCTCGCGCTGGCGCTGATCGTCGTCGTCGGCGTCGCGCTCGAGCGGTTGATCGTGTGGCTCCTCGGCAGCGGCAGCGCGTCGGTCGAGACGACGCTCGGGCCGCATGCGCATGTGCCGGCGAGCCTTTTCGCCTGGCTCCTGTCGATCGCAGCGAGCCTCGGCATCATAGTCGGCAGCGTCCTGTTGATGCCGGCGGTCACCGCCTTTGTGGCAAGCTTCTTCGCCGACGAGATCGCGGCGGTGGTCGAACGGGCAGATTATCCCGCTGATCCGCCGGGCGTAGCGCTGCCACTACCCCTGGCGATGCTCGAAGGCGGCAAGGCGGCACTGCTCGCAATCGCGGTCTATCTCTGCGCCGCGCCGCTGCTGCTTTTTGCCGGCTTCGGCGCCGTGGTGTTTTTTCTCGCGACCGCTTGGCTCCTCGGGCGCGAATATTTCGAGCTCGCCGCCATGCGGTTCCGGTCGCCGCAGGAGGCCAAGGCGCTGCGCCGATACAACGCCGCGACGGTCTACGTCGGCGGGTTGCTCATCGCCGCTTTTGTCTCGATCCCAATCGTCAATCTGGCGACGCCGCTTTTTGCCATGGCGCTCATGGTGCACGTGCACAAGCGGCTGGGCGGCTCAAAGCTGATGGCGCGCGACCTCTAGCGGCGCGCGCCTTACGAAAATCAGGAACTGCCAAACCGTCCGTCCCGTGAAGAGAGCGCCAGGCTCAGCGCCACACCTCGTCCGCGACCTCGACGATCATCCGAAGTTTCGCCCATTGCTCGTCTTCGGCAAGCACATTGCCTTCCTCGGTTGAAGCGAAGCCGCATTGTGGCGACAAGCAGAGCTGATCGAGCGCGACGTATTTGCTGGCCTCCTCGATGCGCCGCTTGATGTCGGCCTTCTTCTCCAGCGTGCCGGTCTTGGTGGTGACGAGGCCGAGCACGACGACCTTGTTGCCCTTCGGCAGGAAGCGCAGCGGCTCGAAGCCGCCGGCGCGGGCGGTGTCGTATTCGAGGAAATAGCCGTCATAATCCAGCTTGCCGAGCAGGATTTCGGCGACCGGCTCGTAGCCGCCCTCGGAGATCCAGGTCGAACGGAAATTGCCGCGGCACACATGAGTGGTAATCATCATGTCGGCCGGCCGGCCGGCGAGCGCCGCGCTGACGACGTCGGCATAATCCTGCGCCAGCCGCTCGGCGTTAAGTCCGCGGTCGCGCGCCTTTTTCAGTTCGGCCGAAGAGCACAAATAAGCCCATGCCGTATCGTCGAACTGCAGATAGCGGCAGCCGGCATCGTAGAATGCACGCACCGCCTGCCGGTAGGTCTTCGCCAGGTCCTCGAAAATCGCGTCGCGGTCGGCGTATTCCTTGGTGGCGATGGCGTTGGGCTCGAGGCGGAAGTGCAGTGTCGCCGGGCTCGGGATGCACATCTTTGCGACCAGCCGCGTGTGCGCCTTGAGAAACTTGAAATGCTCGAGCATCGGGTGACGGTGCGAGAAGCCGAGCTTGCCGTTGATGCGCACGCTCTGCATCTTGGTCTGGACGCCGTGGAACTGGATGCCGTGGTCGAGTTCGTACATCTCGACGCCGTCGAGCATGCCGTAGAAATCGAAATGCCACCATGAGCGGCGGAATTCGCCGTCGGTCGCGAGCTTGAGCCCGACCTCCTCCTGCTTCTTGATGATCCTCTCGATCTCGCGGTCCTCGACCGCCCGGAGCTGCGCCGCGTCGATCTCGCCCTTTTCCCTTTTCGCGCGCGCTTCCTTCAGCGGCGCGGTGCGCAGCAGGCTGCCGACCACGTCGGCGCGAAACGGCGGCTTGTTTCTGGTCATGGTCCCGGTCACTGGCTTGTCTTCTCGGCAGGTCGTTTGTCAGTACCAAGCGGGGACCGCGCTGCTCGTCAACTGCAAAAAGCGGCCGCAGATTGGGCGTTATCCCAAGGCCGCGCAGGCGGGAGCCGACCTGCGGCGAATGGCCGGAGGCGCCCCGGCGTTCATCCGTTACATCGCGGCCGGTCCAGGTGTGGCCAAACAGCGCGGCCGCGAGCCGATCAGTGCCGCCCTCGCCCGCGGACACGACATCTGCTAGGGGGGCGGCTCAAACGCCGGTTAAGGAGGTAACCGATTGACGCACGAGCAGCCGAGCCGGAGCGCGGAATGCTGACGAGGCTGCGCCGGGCCGCGCACTTCTTCGAGAGGAAGGTCGGGTTCAGCCGACTGGGCATGGCGCTCAGCCTTACCGTCATCATCGTCGCCGTGGTGGTGCTCTATCGCATCCTGCGCGATATCGATCTCGACGAGCTCTACGACGCGCTCGCGGCGACCGACTGGCGCACGCTCGGCATTGCCGGCTTCTTCGTCGCCGCCGCCTATCTGTCGCTCACTCTCTACGACCTGTTCGCGCTGCGAACCATCGGCCGCTACGACGTGCCGTATCGTATCGCGGCGCTTGCCGGCTTTACCAGCTACGCGGTCGGGCACAATGTCGGCGCCAGCGTCTTTTCCGGCGGCGCGGTGCGCTACCGCATCTATTCGGCCTGGGGCCTCGGCGTCGTTGAGGTCACCAAGATTTGCTTCGTCGCCGGACTCACATTCTGGCTTGGTAACGCCACCGTGCTCGGCCTCGGCGTGCTCGATGCGCCGCAGGCCGCGCGCGACGTCGACCAACTGCCGCTCTGGTTCAACCGCGTTATCGCGCTGGGGATTCTCGCCCTCCTTGCAGCCTATATCGCGTGGGTCTGGGTCAAGCCGCGCGTGATCGGGCGTGACGGTTGGCAGGTGACCTTGCCCGGCGGACCGTTGACCTTGCTGCAGATCGTGATCGGCATGCTCGATCTGTCGTGCTGCGCCTTTGCCATGTACATGCTGATGCCGGATCAGCCGAATCTTGGCTTCGTCAGCGTGGCGGTGATCTTTGTCGCCGCGACGCTCCTCGGCTTTGCCAGTCACGCTCCCGGCGGCCTCGGCGTCTTCGACGCCGCCATGATGGTGGCGCTGTGGCAGTTCGACAAAGAGGATTTGCTCGCCGGCCTGCTGCTGTTCCGCCTGCTCTATTACATTATTCCGTTCGTGCTCTCGCTAGCGATCCTGGGAGCGCGCGAAGCCTTGCTCGGCCGCGCCGCGCGGCGCCTGGCCGGACCGGCGGCGGCGCCGATCAGGACGGTGACCGGGCTGGCGCGGGAAAAATCGGAATTGTCTTGATCCGCGGCGGCGGGGCCGGGTTAATCGAAAGTCGGTCGCACGAGTTCAGTCGCACGAAATCAGTCCCGCGAGCGCGTGCCTTGAGCTACTGCCGGAACCTGGTGCCAAGACGCTGAGCAAGACCCTAAGCAAGACGCTGAGCAAGACCCTGAACAAGACCCTGAGCATGAGCGTGAATGAAAGTCGCCCGGCGCCGGCAAAGAATGGATGGCGCGGCATGCGGCTCGTGATTATCACCGCTGCGCTCGTGTTCGCCGCCTTGGCGCTCATCGGGGCGCTCGCGGTCGGTTACGCCGCCGCTGGGCTCGCCATCATCGCGTCTGCCGCCGTCCTCGCCGCGCGCGCCAGAAGGGACATCAGTCATGCGGCGCGGCCGGTCGAAGTCTCCGAGCGCGCGGCCGATCCGCTGCGCGCCGTCATCGCCGGTCTGCCGGATCCGGTCATCGCGCTCGACCGTGACGGGCGCGTACTCGCCCTCAATGATGGCGCGCGTTCGCTGGCGCCGGCGCTGCGGCAAGGCGAGCTGGTCTCGCTGGCGCTGCGGATGCCCGAACTCGTCGAGGCGATCGGTCGCGCCTATGCCCGCGGTGAAGAGCAGCACGTTCAGTATTCCGAGCGGGTGCCGATCGAGCGGTGGTTCGAGACCATCGTGATCCCGGTCCAGCGCGAGCCGAAGCTCGGCCGGCCCGATCTGGTGCTGATGACCTTCCACGACCTCACGCCGCTGCGCCGCGCCGAGGAAATGCGCGCCGATTTCGTCGCCAATGCCAGTCACGAACTGCGCACGCCGCTCGCCGCCCTCTCTGGGTTCATCGAGACCTTGCAGGGATCGGCGCGCGACGACGCCAAGGCGCGCGAGCGTTTCCTCGCCATCATGCAGGACCAGGCGCGCCGCATGGCGCGGCTCATCGACGACCTGTTGTCGTTGTCGCGCATCGAGCTCAACGCTCACCGCCGTCCCGACACGCCGGTCGACCTGGTGCCGATCGTTCGCCAGGTTGCCGACGGATTGCAAACGCTCGCCCGCGACCGCGGGGTCAGCGTCCATATCGAGGCAGCGCCGGCGCTGATCGTTCCCGGCGATCGCGACGAGTTGGTCCGGGTGTTCGAAAACCTCGTGGAGAACGCCCTCAAATACGGCGCCGCGGGCAGACGCGTTGATATTGCGCTCAGGGCGGCGCTCTCGTCGGAAGGCGAGCCGGAAGCGCAGGTCGACGTTCGCGATTATGGACCCGGCATCGCCCCCGAGCACCTGCCGCGCCTGACCGAACGCTTCTATCGCGTCGATGTCACCGAGAGCCGCGCCCAAGGTGGAACCGGGCTTGGTCTCGCCCTCGTCAAGCATATTCTCAACCGCCATCGCGGCCGGTTATCGATCGAGAGCACCGCCGGCGCGGGCGCTACTTTCGCCGTTCACTTGCCCGCGCAAGCCGATCCGCACACGGCTTAATTGCTGTGTTATATCAATTAGTTCTTCCGTCATCCAATTGTCATATGCGGCTCATAGAACGGTGACGTGCCAAACTTAAGCATGCCGGTGCTGCGGGTCTGCCGTGGACGAGCAATTTTTGCCGCAGCGCGTTTGCCTTAAGGCGTCGAACAAAACGCAATCTCCCCCTCGGGAGCAAAGCCGGCGTGGGTCAAGCGCCCGCGTCGCCCGAAATTCCGCTGACAGGAGGCACTCGTGAAGTATCTGAGATCGATGGCCGTTGCCGGCTTTGTCGCCGCGACGGTTGTTCCCGCCGCTGCCATCGACATTTCCGGCGCTGGGGCGACCTTTCCCTATCCGATCTACGCGAAGTGGGCGGACGCCTATAAAAAGGAGACCGGCGTCGGCCTCAATTATCAGTCGATCGGCTCGGGCGGAGGCATCAAGCAGATCGAGGCGAGGACCGTTACCTTCGGCGCCACCGACGCGCCGCTCAAGGGGCCGGACCTCGACAAAAACGGCCTGATCCAGTTCCCGATGGTTATGGGCGCCATCGTTCCGGTGGTGAATCTCGCAGGGATCAAGGCCGGCGATCTGGTGCTTGACGGTCCAACCTTGGCTGCGATTTTTGTCGGCAGCGTGAAAAGCTGGGATGATCCTGCGATCCAGAAGCTCAACCCCAACGCCAAGCTGCCGGCTCAGCCGATTGCGGTCGTCCATCGCTCTGACGGCTCCGGCACCACCTTCAATTTCACCTACTATTTGGCGCAGGTCAGCCCCGACTGGAAATCGCAAGTCGGCGCCAGCACTTCGGTCGAATGGCCGGTCGGCATCGGCGCCAAGGGCAACGAGGGCGTGGCCAACAACGTGACGCAGACCCAAGGTGCCATCGGCTACGTCGAATTGGCCTACGCGCTGCAGAACAAGATGATTTACACCAAGATGGTGAATAAGGACGGCAAGACGGTCGAGCCCGGTGGTTTCTCGGTTCAGGCCGCGGCCGCCAACGCGGATTGGAGTTCGGTGCCGGGCTATGGCGTGATACTGGCCAACCAGGCCGGCGTCGGCTCCTGGCCGATGACGGCGGCGACGTTCATTCTTGTCCCGAAGCAGCCCGCCGATACCGCCGCCGCCGCCGAGGCGCTAAAGTTCTTTGCCTGGGCCTACGCCAAAGGCAGCGACATGGCCGACGCGCTCGACTACGTGCCGATGCCGAAGAATGTCATCGAGCAAGTCGAGAAGCTTTGGGCCAGCGAGGTGAAAGATTCGGGCGGCAAGCCGCTCTATGCGGCGGCGGCGCATTGAAGGATGATGGCGCGCCGTAGACGCGCGCCGGACTCCACTTGTTCACCGGCCCGGCGCGACGCGTTGTGCGCCGGCCGGTAGCTCGTCGGAATCGGCGCTCCGCAGGCGGTGACAGGAGCGCCTGAAGGGATTCGGTCCGGAGGCCATCCGTGGTTGACATGGCGCTGCAGGACGGAGCAATCGTGACGGCGGAGGCGACCGCGCGCGCCAAAGTGCTCGATCGGTTGCGCCTGGGCGATGCCGCATTCCGGCAGGTGACCCGCGCTACGGCCATCGGCGTGCTTTTGCTGCTGACCGGCGTCCTGATTTCGCTGGTTATCGGTTCGCTGCCGGCGCTGCGGACATTCGGCTTCGGCTTCTTGACCGGCGAACGCTGGAATCCGGTTACTGAGAAGTTCGGAGCGCTGGCGCCGATCTACGGCACGCTGGTGACGTCGCTCATCGCCATGCTGATCGCGGTGCCGGTCGGCCTGATGATCGCGTTCTTTCTCACCGAACTGTGTCCGCAATGGCTGCGGCGGCCGATCGGCATCGCCATCGAGCTCCTCGCCGGCATTCCCAGCATCATCTATGGGATTTGGGGGCTTTTCATCTTCGCGCCCTTCCTGCAGCAAACGCTGCAGCCGTTCTTGATCCATACGCTCGGCGACGTGCCGGGCATCGCGCCGCTGTTTACCGGGCCGCCCTACGGCATTGGCATGCTGACCGCGGGATTGATACTTGCGATCATGGTGCTTCCGTTCGTCACCTCGATCTCGCGCGACGTGTTCGAGGCGGTTCCGGCGGTACTCAAGGAGGCCGCCTATGGCATCGGCTGCACCACCTGGGAGGTGGCGCGCAATGTCGTGCTGCCCTATGCCCGGGTCGGCGTGATCGGCGGCGTCATGCTCGGCCTCGGCCGGGCGCTCGGCGAAACCATGGCCGTCACCTTCGTAATCGGCAATGCCCACAAGGTCTCCGCCTCGCTGCTCGCTCCCGGCACCACGATTTCCGCGACGATCGCCAACGAGTTCACCGAGGCGGTGGGCGACCTCTACACCTCGGCGCTGATCGCGCTCGGGTTGATCCTGTTTGTCATCACCTTCATCGTGCTCGCGGCCGCGCGCTACATGCTGCTGCGCATCGAGCGACGGATCGGGTGAGGCCATGCCGGTTCAGGACGCCGCTCATCGCTATCCCGGCAGGCGCCGCCGCAACGCGGTCGCCATGATCCTGTCGCTCGCCGCCACCATTTTCGGGTTGGGCTGGCTGGTGCTGATCCTCGGTGCCCTGCTTTGGCATGGCTTTAGCGGCTTGTCGCTCGCCGTATTCACGCAGATGACGCCGCCGCCCGGCGGGACCGGCGGGCTCCTCAACCCGCTCATCGGCAGCCTCATGATCACCGTCCTGGCGGTTCTAATCGGCACGCCGATCGGCGTTCTCGCCGGCACCTATATGGCGGAATACGGGAGATACGACCGGTTGACCTCGGTGGTGCGCTTTATCAACGACATCCTGTTGAGCGCCCCCTCGATCGTCGTCGGACTATTCATCTACGAGGTGATGGTCGCGCCGATGGGGCATTTCTCCGGCCTTGCCGGCGGGGTTGCGCTGGCGGTCATCGTCATACCCGTGGTCGTGCGCACCACCGAAGACATGCTGATGCTGGTGCCCAACGCGCTGCGCGAGGCCGCCACCTCGATCGGCCTGCCGCGGTCGATGGCGATCACGCAAATCTGCTATCGTGCGGCGCGTGCCGGTATGGTGACTGGCGTACTGCTGGCGGTCGCGCGCATCAGCGGCGAGACCGCGCCGCTCTTGTTCACTGCGCTCAACAATCAGTTCTGGAGCACGAACCTCAACGCGCCGATCGCGAGCCTCCCGGTCGTCATTTTTCAGTTCGCGCTGAGCCCCTATAAGGATTGGCAGTCGCTGGCCTGGACCGGCGCTCTCATCATCACGCTCGCCGTGCTCGCCTTGAGTATTTCGGCGCGCGCCCTCGTT
>Ga0187769_10000263_pt1 | contig 29022 bp, 20 predicted proteins | sample 0116_SJ02_MP02_1_FD_133140 | JGI IMG/M metagenome (GOLD analysis project Ga0187769, IMG submission 133140) | Tropical peat soil microbial communities from peatlands in Department of Meta, Colombia - 0116_SJ02_MP02_10_MG | ecosystem: Environmental > Terrestrial > Soil > Wetlands > Peat | place... | reverse complement strand
GACGTTGCCGTAGTAGGTCGACGTGCAGGCTCCGGCCTGGGACGAAGTGACGATGTTCGTCGGCGGGCCGGGAGCGCCCAGGCCAGAGGCCGAGAGCGAGGGAAACGCATACTGCTGAATGCTGCTGAAGGCAATGGCGCCGTCGCCGCCGGGGCCCGCGCCGACCTGCGCGCTGCCGTAGACGGTCTCCTGGGCGGGGTTCCATCCATACACTTGCAACTTGGTCTTGGCCTTCCCCCACTTGGACACGGCAGTTGTGGGCAAGGGCGCAGGCAGAGTGATGAATTGATAGGTTTGGGGAGTTGCAAAGTCGGGGCAGCTCGTTGCCGCCACCATCGGCTCGACGGGAAGAATTGTCGACGAGGCGCTCTCTTGCGCGGGCGGCACAGAAATCTGGATCAGTCCGCCGGCTTGGTTGGGCAGCTCGACGGCCCAGCCGCCGGATGGCAGAGGAGACTGGTTGTAAGTGACTGGGCTGGTAGGGTTCCAACTGTATTCCATCCCGAGCGAAAGAAGACCGCGCACCAGCTTGGTGGTGGTTCCGGCGTCGAACGTCCGGGCCCCATACTGCACTAAATCCGAATTATTCTGCCCAACATAGTAACTCGATTTGGAAAAGGTCTGCGCTGTGTCGTCGAGCTGGTAAGCGGAGACGGAGCTGGCGGGCACGAACTGTGTGGCATCTCCAACCACATAAGGCGCCAGGTAGGTCTGTGGGCCGTTCGGCTGCGCGGAGGTGGATGTAGTTGTCGTTGGGTTTGGCAGCGAGTTGCATCCGGAAGCGAGCAGCGCCAGGAACAGCAATGGCGAAGGCGCCACGACCCGGGATGCGGCCGCCCACGGGCTGCGCGCCAACGCAAGAGTCTCGATCGATATCATGGCTCCTCCTAAAAGCCGAGCTTCAAAGCGAATTGCAGAATGCGCGGATCGTGCGCGTCCACGGGATGCAGGAAAGAATTGCCATTGAGGCAAGACTGGTCGTTCTGGTCTCCTGAAAAGGCGGCCGAGTACTGTGTATCGATTGGACCGTAGCAGTTAATGACGTTGTTGCCGGTGTTTCCCGGGTGCGCCGGATCGTAGATGCGGAATTGGGTGTGGTTGAAGATGTTGAAGGCCTCGGCGCGAAACTCGATGTCGCGGCCTTCGCCAAAGGGCTTGAAGTGCTTGAGCAGGGCCATATTGAAGTTGGTGCGCGATGGATTGCGTAGGAAGTTGCGCCCGGAATTGCCGAAGGTGAGGCCTTGCGGCGCGGTGAAGGCGCCAGGATTCAAAAGCAGCGGGCCGACGTTCTGGACGCCGATGGGCACATATGGCTTTTGTCCATGGGCGCTGGCGTCCGGCATGCGATCGGCAAACGAGCCGATACCGAGGCCGTCTCCCACGCCCGCGTTGTCCTGAGTGCCCGTGCCGCCGCCACTGCCGCCGTTGACAACGCTGAAGGGCGTTCCCGTCTCGAAGACCGTGATGCCGCTGATCTGCCAGCCGCCCAGCCACGTTTTAGCGGTCGAGCCGGCCGACCAGGAGGCGCTTTCCGAGTCGCTTCCGCTGCCCAGCAGACGGTTGAAGCCTTCCAGCAGATTGACAAAGGGCAAATCGTAAACATAGTTGACATTGAGCAGGTGGCGCTGATCGGCATCCGAGCTGGCGTGGTTGGCATGGATATCGAGCGAGTTGGCAAAGTTCTGCGACGCGCGGTCCGAGGAATCGTCGAGCGAGTGACTGTAGGTGTAGGCCACGCCCAGCGTCAGCCCGCCCGTGGTCGCCCGCAGCGTGCTCTGCAGGGCGTCGTACTCGGAGTCGGCGATGTTTTCGATGGAGATGATGTTGCTGAAACCCGGATAGGGCCGCACGTTGTCGGCGCTGATGCCCAAAGGGCTCTCTTGGCCTGAAGCCGCGAATCCGACGTTCCCCGTGCAGGCCACGACGATGTTCTGGTACCCGGGCGAGTCCGGCCCGATGACCGAAGAGCTGGCGATGCCTCCCGGAGCCAGAGGGCCTGTTGGGTTAACTCCCAGGGTCGAAAAGTAGCCTTGGTTGGCTCCGCTGGAGCACACTGACGCGGTAATCGGCTGGCCGGGCAGGAAGGGATTCAAGCCGGGGCTAAGCGGAGGCAGTTGATTCAGGTCGCGCACCGCGGTCAGGTGTGTGCCTTTCGTGCCCACATAAGCAGCCTGCATCAACACGTTTTTCTTGAGCTCCCGCTGCACGCTGAGACTCCACTGCTGGGCGTAGGAATAGACGGCCTTGGTGGGAATGGAAGCCACGTTCAGAGGGTAGGTCGTCCCCCCTGTAGAGGCTGGCGTCAGGACGCCGCATTGCGTCGCTCCCTGCTCGCAGGTAAAGCCGATGACGTTATAAGCGCCTACGGTTCCGTTCGTGCCCTGAGGCGGAGATGGAGGTACGTTCGACTGGGTTTCGCTCAGGACCACAGGCGCGCTCCCGATCAACGATCCCACATTGGCTTCGTAGCCCGTGCCGTGTTCCCAGAAGATGCCGTAGCCGCCGCGGATCGCGGTCTTGCCGTTGCCAAGTGGATCCCAGGAAAACCCGAAGCGCGGGGCGGGATGGAAGAGCGCGTTGCCCAGGCATCCGGAGGGCACGCCGTTCGCGCCGCATTGCACCAGGCCATTGGTGATGGCGGGGTCGAGAGCGCTCAAGTTCAGCGGGACGGGAGCTCCGGTCAAGGTCCTAACCAGATAGCCATAGTTGGGGTCCACCTGAATTGAAGCGCCAAGGGACGAGTTGTAGGCTTCCGGCCTCCAGTTGTAGGTCGTATTCTGCGCGTTGTACCACGCGCCGAAGAGACTGCCGCGGAATCCGGCGTTCACCGTCAATCGCGGCACAACCTGCCAGTCGTCCTGAACGTAGAACTCCGCCATCTTGTAGCGGTTGTAGTATTTGCCGCGCGCGCTGTCCTGCGTATAGCTCTTCATTGCGGTCTGAATCAGCGTCGGTGGAATCGTCCCGTTGGTCGGGAACGCGCCTGTCTGAGGGTTGAGCGGGTTCACGCCCGGCCCAGCCAGGAAATCGGCGAAGGCATTGCCCGAGGTATACCGCGACTGCTGGTTGCTGAAAGTCAGCAGGCCCTGCAGGTCGCCGGAGTTTGCGCCGCTCACCGCGCTGACTTCGTTTTGCTGAACGTAGGTGGCCTGCACGCCATATTGCAAGTTATGCCTTCCGATCGTCTTGCTGGCGTCGTCTCGCAGCGTGTAGGTCGGGTTGGCCTGATTCCAGGGCGCGTATCCGGTATCGGCCGCAAAGCCGTGTCCCCCGAAGGCTCCGTTGTTCCCCTGAAAAACCAAACCCGGCATTTCGTTTCCGCCGAAGCCGTTGGGGAAGATGTAGCCCATGGGGCATTCGGTCAGGGTTTGGGTATTGCCGTTATTGTCCGTCTGCCCGGTGACCGAGCTGCACAAAGTTGGCTTGCCGGTGGTGGGATCGTTAATTGGAGTCGGCGGCTGCGTGACGTTCGGCTCGCTTCCGGTTACCGATGGAGAGGCATCGTCCAGAATCGCCGGCCGGCTCAGCGAAGTGAGCCCCGGCCCCGGCTGCGGGGTGAGCGTGATGTGCTGGACGGCATAGGCGGCGTTGACAATATTCAGGAAGTTACGCGGCAGCGACTGCGTCAGCGTCAGCACCATATCCTGGCCGGGACCGTTGAGATTGTTCTCCACAGTCGGGAAGCTGTTTTGCACGATGCCCCATTGCGGTGTCAGCGTTACCGTGTCCCAAGCATCGTGAATGTAGCGGAACGAGAGGATCTCTTTCATCGTCAGGTCGTGATCGATGCGGAATAATTCTTCCCGCCAGTGCGTGGGCGGCGAAACCGACGCGACATAGCAGCGGAAAAGGGGCGTGGGGTTGGTGCTGTTGCAGCCGCTGACTGCGTTCGGCTCGGGAATGATGCCGGTGTTCAAGATGCCCTGGCTGATATAACTTTCGGTCACCAGCGGCGCCGGAAACGGGACGGACGCCATTGGAATTCTTGGGCAATCCGGCTTCTGGGTGGCGTTGAGAGCGGTGCTGCTTCCACCGGGCTGCGGCACCGGGCACACATCGCTGAAGTCGCCTATGCCGGGATTCTCCGCGCCCTGGCCGCGCTCGGCCATGGTGGGAACGGCCTGGTTATAATCCACCGGCGTCTTTTCGCGCCTCACCTCTTCCGAAATGAAAAAGAAGGTCTTGGATTTGCCTCTGTCGTAGATATGAGGAATAAATAACGGCCCGCCGATCGTTCCACCAAAGTCCAGGCGCCGGTAGAGCGGTGTCCGGTATGTCGGCCTGCCCTGATAGCCGAGAGGCACCGGGTTCGGCTGATCGAAATAGTTGCGCGCGTTGAACATCTCATTGCGCAGGAACCCATACGCGCTGCCGTGGAGCTTGTCGGTTCCGGATTTCGTCGTAATCAGGACCGTTCCCGATGCACTTTTGCCATACATCGCGTTGTAATTCGAGGTGAGAACCTTCATCTCCTCGACGGCATCGACACTGGGGTAGACCATAAGCGGCAAACCCTGTCCGCGGCTGGCGTTGATGCTGGTGTTCAGCACGTCGCTGCCATCGACCTCGAAGGTGTTGTATTCGACGCGCCCGCCGTTGACGGTGAACTTGGCGCTTCCGGCAAGGCCCACCTTTTTTTCGTCCTGGCCCGACTGATCGGTTACGCCGGTAGCCATGGTGAGCAACGACGCGAAATTGCGCCCATTCAGCCCAAAGTTCGTCACCTGCTCGGGCGTCAGCGTGGTCGATATCGACGGCGTGGTCAGCTCTACGGTTGTCTGGCTGGTTTCACCAGTGACCTTCACCTCCGTTGTCTCGCCTTCGACTACGAGCTGCGCGTTGAATACGTGTGCTTGGCCGTTTGCGAGGGAAAATACGTCGCTGGTTGCGGGGCTAAATTTAGCTGCTTCGATGCGTACCAGGTAATTCCCTGCCGGAAGGTGTTGCACGGCGTAGCCGCCGGTGCCATCGGACGTCGCTTCCGTTTTGGCTTGGGTGTCCGTGTTTACGACATGCACGCTAGCTCCGACGATCGCAGAGCCTTGTTGGTCAGTTACGGTTCCGGAGATACTGGCCGTCTGGGCGAAGGCAGAAGCGCCGCCGAGGAGCATCAGCAGACACATGAGGGACAGCCGTCGGACAATCGATTGGAGCATTTCGTTTCCTGACTTCTCGTTGATTTCAGACATCGTATTGATCTACTGCGGCAAGTAGTACCGGAACGATGTGAACCACATGTTGTCGATGGCCTTGGGCGAGAATCCGAGACCTGTGATCGGACCGATGCCTTCCCACGTGTGCCGCACCACGTAGGAATACTGGATGCCTTGCTGGAACATTCCGTGCGTTCCCTTGTAGAAGCGGAACCAATAGCCCAGCGTTCCTTCCTGGATGTTGCGGTTGTCCGCCTGGCAAGTCGTGGAACTCGGGCCGCTGGCCAACCCGCCGGAGGGCAGAGTCTCCACATAGCAGCCTGAAACATTGTTTGTAGGCGCCCCATAGCCGCCAAGGATGGGCAGGCCGGTTGTGGTGTCTGTATACCCAGTGTTGTAGTAGGCCCGCTTCACGTATTCGCCGCCGTAGTAGGCATAGAGATCCAAGCGTGGCAAAGCGTGATACTCCAAGGATCCCAGAGCGGATCCGCCCACCAGCAACTCCAGCGAGCCGTCAGGATGCGCGGTAGTATCAGGTAGCGTGCCGCTGCTGTAACGCCCGATCCCATTGCCGGCGAGAATGTGTGCGCCTACATCCATCCTCCGATCCAAGATCGACACGCGCCCGTTAATGCCGGCGCCTCCGCCATCGGTTTTCGTGTTGTAGGCGCCCAGCGCGGAAGTTGTCGGCGGTTGAGACGCGTTAGGGGGAGGAGGGCCGTTCGGAAAGACGCGGTCGCGGAACAGACGTCCAATGCCAAAGATCTCGAAGTGGCCCCAGCTCGGCTCATAGGCCAGCTTGGCGATCAAATCGGGCGCATAGTTGAAGCTGTAGTTCGCCGTAGGGTTGTATAAGCCACCGCTCGTGCCTGCCTGCTGGTAGGCGATCGTCGGCAGGTTATGCCCGCCGATGTTCAGAGTCTGTGCTTCTTCGAGGGCGCCGCCGATCCACAGCCTTTGCCCAAGTCTTCTCACTGTGCGAAAGCCATACTGCCGTTCCCAGGTGAAGCCCACGTTATACTGCGCGTCGACGGTTAGCGGGATGGCCTCGGAGTTGTTTGCCATGCCGTGGCGGAATTCGGTGGCGAGCGACCACATCTGCCCGGCGGCCAGGGTCCATCCCCCGCTCCACTCCGCCTGCCCCCACACCTGGCGTTGGCGCATGGTATAGCTGTTGCTCTGATTGTCGCTGGAAGTCGTTCCCGCGGAGAGAAAATCGGCCTCGTAGTAGCCGCGCAGGACGGCATTCGCAAGCTTGCCTTCGGCCAGCAAGGAGACACGCGACTGACGGCCGCTGGCATTGAACTCGGAGAGAAGGGCCGCCGTCTGCCCACTGAAGGGAATGGAACTGAACGGCGTATTGACGTCGGAGCCTGTGCCCCGCTGCCGATCCACTGTTTCACCAGCCAGGAATCCCCCGGGCTTCAAATCCATGCCCTTAAAGTGGATGGTCTCCGGGTTTTCGAGCTGTTGCGTTCTCTTCTCCGTCTCTTGGACCGTGGCCGTCAAAGAGCTTGACGCCGACTTCAGCGCAGCCACATCGCCCTGCAAGACGGTTACCGCGCCGCCGTTCGAGGTGATCGCAGCCTGCGTCGCCTCCAGTTGACGCTGCGATTCCGCTGAGGCCGCCTGTGCCGCGGCAGCGTTTTTCTGCGTCTGCTCCAGCTCAGCGTCACGCGCATTCAGCTTCTTTTGCAATGCGTCGAAACGGCGCTGGAGATCGTCGTATTTTCCGGTCAGCTCATCGAACTTATCGTTCAGCTGTTCCAGCAACTGTTTCTGTGTCGCCGGCCTCGCCTTCGCGGACTTCGACGCCGCCTGCTGATTCACGGCATCCTGGGCATAGGTAAAGCAGGCGCCCAGCAGCAGCACACCCAGTAACTTGCTAACGAACTTCATCGAAACTCCTTTGGTCAAGACAATGAAAGCGAAGAACCTCGAAAAGGCGGCGCACTACAACCTGCTCCCGGCGCTGGGGATACAGATCGGCATCCGTGGCCTTGGAACTCGACATGCCGCTCCACTCAGTTATTGGTTGATGGTCAGCGTCACGCTCGAATACCGCGACGGATCGGCCGTCGCCGCTGCGTAGAGCGTGACGGTGCCGCCTTTGGGCGGAGCCGCCGGAGCGGTGTAAAAGGTCACGTAGCCTGTACCGCTTGTCGCGTAATTCGGCACCGGAGCGCTCAAGGTGTGCAGAGGCGTGAACGTGCCGCAAGAGGTGTCCTCTGTCTGCCCAGGAGGCAATGGCGTGCCCGGTGGCAATGCGCTCTGGCAGGTGACGCTCCAGGTCGCACCCAGAAGGGCGGTGTCATTGGTGATCGTGACGTCCATGTAGGCGCCCTGGCCACCCGCGGTGAGCGCCGACGGCGTCGGCACACTGGTGCCGCCGCTGGCGTCCTTTAGGAACGTGATGGAACCGACTTCCGGCCGCTGGGAGGTCGATATGCAGCCGGACAGAAACAGCGCCGCCGCAAGCAACGGCAGTATGGCGAGGCGGCGCACAAGACGCCGGCGCCCTGCCGCGTAGACTCCAAAGATACAGATAACGCGATTCATCGGCCCCTCTCAAGACTGTGGTTTGGGATCGCTTGGAACGGCAACGCCATGCGACCTTTCCTCATGGTTTGGCTCCCAACTTCTTGTTCTTCACAGCCAGCGCAATCGTCGTGACCGCCGGCGTGGCGACCCCGACGTATTCAGTCACGGTGTCGTCGGCGAGCAGCACCCAGACGTTGCCCGCGCGGTCCACTGCCACCTGCTCCGGACCGTTCGAAAGGCTGGAAGATTGGAAGTCCGCCTGGGCATTGGCGGGATTACTCAAGTTGCTCGGATCGATCTCGGTCAGGTTCGGAGCAACTTGCACGCCCTCAAGTGAGGAAAATCCGCCAGCATTGGCAATCCAAACCCAGCCCGCCCCATCGACCGCGATGCCTTGCGCGTTGTAGATCAATTGAAAGCTGTCTTTGGTCTTGCAGTTCGCCTGATAGAGTTGAGCAGTATTGGCTGGCTGCGGCGCGCAGAACGCGTTCGACTCGCCTGCCGGACTGGGCACCCAAACACGACCGGAACCGTCCGCCGCGATCTGCAGAATTCCGCCGGCGTCAACCGCCGCTCCCGCATCCGTTGCAGCCACTATTAATTGCCCACTAATGTCGCTCAACTCCGCCGCGGTGGCGCCACCGACCCACACGTTATCGGAACTGTCGACTGCAACTGGGCCGATGCCGGTTACTCCGCTATTGACATAGCCGGCGGTTGGCGAAAGCTCGACGTCAAGATTGTTGAACTCGGCCACGCTACCGCCGTTCCCGATCCAGAGATTGCCTGCCGCATCGAAGGCGATAGCAGTACCTCCGCCAGCGACGCCTGTGTAAGGGCTCCATGGATAGGCGGCGCCGAGGTTCGTCAATTCCGTCAGCGTGTTATTTCGGGAGATCCAAATGTTTCCCGAGGCGTCGATCGCCATTGGTCCGCCACCGGCCGGAAATCCACTTGAAGGAGAGATCGCGGCTCCCTGGTTGTTCCACTCGATGATGCTGGCGGCATTGCTGTCGGTGATCCAAAGGTTATCTGAGGAGTCGACCGCGAAATACTGGGCGACGCTGGAGGACGAGAGCCCGCCGCCGCCCGTAAAGTTCAGCGAGATAGACCAGTCGTTAGGTCCTGCACTGAGGATCGGCTGAAAGGGCGACGAGAAAGAGATCGAACTATTGAAGAGATAACTGACGTTTCCGCTAGCGATGTTATAACCGAATCCGTTTCCGGGGTGCTGCGCGATGTTAAACGCAGCCTGCAAGGTATCTTTCGGAGGGGTCGACTGCAAGAGCTCGTTATTGCCAAGTGGATCGCTGTTCGCCAGCAGAGCGCCACAGGCACTCCCGTCTCCTTCGCTCCCCCCCGATGTCGACGTGCAGGCATTCAGAATGTCGGCCAGCGTGTCGATCTCCGCGTAGGGCACGGCCGCGTTCCCAGCCGGAACCAGGTAGCGCGCCTGCCCGGTGGAAATATCCACCAGGTTATTCACAGTGGCAAAGGCATCCGCCAGGCCTGCCGTATTGCTGCTGCTCGAACCGAGATAATAATAACTGCTATTTCCTGTAAGCGGGTCGTTGGACGCAAAGGGCGCCAGTGGCCAAGCCGAAGCCACCGTAGTCACCTCGTTCACAATGAAGGTCAGCGAATTCAGATTGCCGCACGGTCCCAGCGCCGTCATCATCGCCAGGTCGGAATTCGGCGCATTTGTACCCACCGATCCGCCGATGGCCACAACATAGACCTGGCTTGTGGGCTGGGCGCAGCTATAACCGGCGGGAATCGTGAAGTTGCCGTCGCTGTCGGTAACGACGGAGGAAGTACTGCTCGGCGCGACCAGGGCAGTGGCTGCCGAGGCGTAGCCGGTGGTTCCGGCTTCGAGCAGCTGCACCTGGGCTCCAACCACGGGCTGCGTTCCCGCCATCGCGGTCCCATTCAGCGCCGGCCCCGTGCCTCCAGTCGCGATTGTCGTGGTTGCTTGCGTGGAAATCGTTGGGTCCGCGTGCGCGGCTGCGGTCACCGTCACCGTGTTTCCTGATAGCAGCGTGACGGGCGCGGTGTACGGAATGGGGAGGCCGTTGGGCCAAGCCTGTGCGAAGATCGCCGTCACCGCAGGAACCGCGGGTACGAAGGGCGTCTTTGCTGTTGCCGGGATGGCGGGCGTTGCCGGTTTGATCGTGAAGTAACCGCAATTGCTGGCGCACAACTGCCAGTCGACGCCTTCGTTTTGATTATCGTTGCTCACCGCTGCGTTCAAGTTGACGGTTGCGGCTGGTTGCATCTGCGAGGGAACGGGACCGACGAAGGCGATGGAGAGCGGGGCAGGCGTAATGGCCACCGTCGACGAGACACTCGCGGGCGTGACGCTATTCGACGTCGATGTCGCCGTTGCCGTGATCGTCACCGTGGTGCTGGCTGCGATCACAGGAGGCGCGTGATATGCGGCCGTCCCGCTCTGCGTCACATTCGTAAACCAGCCGCAGGTTTGGGATGCGTTGCAGGTTTGCGGCGTATTGTTGTTGCACGCCGTCCAGGTGACGCCGCCGGGCTGATTGACCGCAGCGCCCACCTGCGCCGTAGTACCGGCGACCACGGATGCGGGGGGCTGTGCAGTCCAAGCAATCGTCGTAATGCTTATTGTGGCCGTTGCGAGATTCGTGAGTGTTGTCGCCGGAGCGGCGGAAGACGCAGTAATCGTTACCACGCCGCCGTCTGCCGGAGATGTCGTGGGAGCGTTGTAGGTTGCGCTCACCGTGTAGCTGCTCCCGCTGCCCGGGGCAGAGATCGCGCTGAAGGTTCCGCAGTTCGCATTACCCGCGTTGCCGCAACTGACCGCCCAATTCACTCCATAGGGCGGGTTCGCGTCGTTTGTCACCTTGGCTGTGAGCGTCGTCGACGACCCAGCCGACAGAGTTAGGAGCGGCATAGCGGTCCAGGCGACAGTGATCGGAGCGTCCGCCGTGATGTTCACGATCGCCGTAGCTGATTGCGTCGGCTGGGTGACCGAGGTAGCGGTGATCGTCACCGTGCCGCCGCTGGGAATCGCAGAAGGAGCAGAGTACGTCACAGGAGCGGTATACGGCACAGCGGTTGGGCTTGCCTGCTGACCCGTCTGCGAACTTGACAACGAACCACAACCTTGAGGGCTAGTGCTGTTACAGCTAAGGGACCATTTTGCCCCCTGGGCCAGATAATCGTTAGTCAGCGTTGCCGTGAAACTGGCCGCGCCTTGGGTCTGGACGTTGTATGTGGTTGGAGTAATGCCGATGGAAACCGGCAGGATCGTTAGAGTCGTACTGGCACTAACGGTTGTATTGCTCTGGAGCGTCGCGGTGATTTGAATCGTGTTCCCACTCGACGGCATAGTTGCGGGAGCAATATAATTCACCGACCCGCCGGATGTGACGGTTTGGCTAAATGATCCGCATGGGCTCGAGCCACAGGTGCCCGTCCATTGGATCTTGTCTGCGGCTGTGCCGTTCAGAAGACTGACCTGAAAGTTGGCTTTTTCCCCCAGATCGACGGTAGTCGGCGTCGGCGGAGAGACAAATGATAAGGAGAGAGCCGGCGCGACAATGGGCAGAGTAATGCTGCTGGTGGCCGACGGGTTACTCGCGACATCGGCCGTTATCGTCACCGTGTTTCCAATGGGAACAATGGAGGGCGCCGTAAAGAGAGAGGCAACGCCGTCCGGGGTATGCGTTGGCACAAAGGTGCCGCAGGCGCCGCCAGTGATGCTTCCCGTGACCGGACTGCCCCCGCAGGTGACGGTCCAGTTCACTCCGGCGTCAGCCTTGTCGCCAGTCGGAGTCATGTTTACCTGGGCGACGGATCCGGCGCTGAGAGAGGAGAGTTGACCTGCAGTTCTCCCGGCCGGATCGATGACGGAAATAGGCCCCGCTTTCACATTGGAACCGCTGGAGCACCCTGAAAAGCTAAGGATGTACACCAGCGCAAAAGGCAAAAGCCAACGAGCAGGCCCGGATACTCCTCTTCGTATTGCCTTGCCTCGCGATTTGACTGCGTTGCCGCTCATTGTCCATGCGCACGAGACGCAAGTTGCTCTTCTAGCAGGATGGGCACCTAGGTTTACCGGCCAAAGTCGATCACGTGAACTCAGCATCGAATTCTTTCCTATTTTTTGAGTGCCCTGTTCCGACAACTAACCCGCACGTGCAATGCATTTACAGGTGGCCCGTTCGCGGATTCAACCATTTCCGACTCGATCGTTTCGCGACTTCCGGATCAACCGCTGCGCTCGAACGCTATGGCCGACGGCGTGAGATTACAGCCAGTCCGACGCGATCGACTTCACAATATGCCGACGAACTAGGCGCACAATCGGTACGCTTCGCAAGTTTGAGCCACCTGTTCGCCGACGAGAATGGCACGACATCCCCCAGCGGCGCCGTCTGCGAAGAACACCTCTTGAATGCCGATTGTCGCTTCCGCAACTATATGTTTTCTCGTTGCTCGACGTCAACGCTAATTGTGACAATTCTGCCTGTAACTCCGTTGTAACATTTGCTTGAACGTCGTTAATAACCATATGCTCAAGTTATTCGACACAGCACAGCATAGCTAAGGAGCGAAGAGGCGGCGTTCCTGAAGAACTGCCTGCTATCGGCGCTCGGCGAAACTCGCCGGGCTAGAGCTGGTTGCACAAATGGTTCGAGGCGATGAAGGAACTTCCCTCAGGGGTTAAAGCCCGCTGTTTATGCGCCTTTCGCGGCACGGCTGAAGCCGTGCCCTTTCAAAACAGCATTTATGCAACCGGTTCTAGGGACTTGTCGGTGAGTTGAGCAGCTACACCTGCGAGTTTCGCATTTTATGAATCGCAAAGATCAGCCAACCGCTCAAGGCTCCGTTGAACTAAGAAGGCTGCGCGCTGCGTGCTGAAGCCGAGAGCCAAGCCAATATCGTAGTAGGACATCCCCTCTACCCGAAGCAATAGGCAATCCCGTTGCTGGGAAGTCAGATTCTCAATGGCGGAGTTGACTCGTCTTCGCTTTTCGTTTTGGGAATACAACTCTTCGGGATTCGGATCCGGATCGACTTGCTCTCTAAGAGCCGCTAGCTCGCTGTCGGTGTCGGCCACGCCATCTCGAGCCATGGTCCGGTAAATATCCATCGCCAAATTATGCGCGACTCGGAATAGCCATCCTCTGGGGTTTTTCACCTCGTTGCCACAGGAGAGATCTCGCACTAGCCGAAAGAAGCCTTCCTGAACCACTTCCTCTGCTTCGCATCCGACCACGCCAAGAGTAGATAGGTACGCGTAGAGCGAGGGGCGAAGGTCGTCGTAGAGACGAACAATCTCCTTGTGTTGATTTGGATACCGAGCCTCCTGCGATCCGCGCGTTCCCGACTCTTCGCCGGAAAAGGCCACAATCGAATCACATTTGCTCCCGGCTCCTAAGCGGGCCTCATGAAAACTTCCCACGACCACTTTCTCCGAGATACTTCGGCCAGAGCCTTGCCTCGTTCCGGATTGAACAACGGGCGAGACACCCGTTGTTCAATTACGCCGGAAATCCGCTGTTCTGGTTCGGTGAATAAGGGTAGGGCTGGCGCTTTCGAGCGAAGCACACGGGATGATTGCGACACTGCCGTTATTGCCAAGACACCTTGAGCGGCTCAGGCGTGCCTGTTTATCGACGTTAGCGATTCTCCTTCCGCTCTGCTTTGCCGGCCAAAAAACGACGGCGAGCGTACTCGCCGCATGCGGCAACCGAACCCAAGAGAGCAAGCACTGCGGTTGGATTCTCAGGTGAGTCTTCACAGCCCGTCTGGGCGTGCAGGTAAAGAGGCGAGGTAGCGATCAGCAGAGTGCCAACCGCAAGAAGGAATTTCAATCTCTTCATGTTTGTCTCCTCATTGGCAATTTGGCCTATCGGCGGATCCAACTTCACCCGTCCAAGTGTCCTGTCGCGGCGAGTTCACAGCTCCGTGCAGCATGATCCCTTGCCCAGGTGGGAAAACGTCCCGATACACCATAACTTTGACGGATTGCTGAAACGCTTTTCAACTACTAGCTTAGAATTTATTTGAGGATATGTGGAAGAACGGTATACACACTGCCTTGCCACGGACGAGCCGACTAGACAATATACGATCTATACCACAGGCCCCCAGCACGATCATCACGAAAACATTACGCAAGGATTAAATCACTTGCCCCACTCAGACAGTGCATCACATCATCTCTCGTCCTCGACAGAGTACGGCCTTCCCACATCGCTTTAGACGTGCTCTAACCAAATAATCAAACGCGCGCCGAACAGCCGACTAGCCGGGATCTATCTCCCATACGACGGAGGTCGCCCGTCCTTCCACCACTCCTTCGGCCCGCCAGCAACAGCCTCGCTTCTAGGCGTTTGTGCAAGCCGCTTCTAATCCACAACATCACTACGTATCTTCGAGCGTCTCGCTCGCTGAGAGACCCTGCTCAAACTTCATCAGGCCGAATTGCGCATTGAGCAGCCTTACGAGGCTTTCGGTCTGAGGCTCGCCCTGATCACGGATGGTAAACTCGGTATACCCGAGATATCGCAGGCTAAGTAATGCCGCCATCACCACAGAAGAGGCGACAATAAGTCCGCGATACTGCATTCGCGAAGCAGTCAGCAGTAGGCTCGCGACGCAGGTGAGACCGCAACACCCGTAAAGCACAAGCACCACGCGACCGGGCGGCAATCCTTGGGCGAGTAACTTGTGATGAATGTGCTCGCGATCAGCCGCGAAGATGGGCCTCTGTCCGACGAACCGGCGAACGATGGCAATGCCGGTGTCGAAGAGCGGCACAAATACCACGAATAGCGGCGCGATCATGCCGAGAACCGTCGCAGATTTCTCACTCCAGACAACGCCGTAGCAGCCAAGCAGGAACCCCAATGTCAAACTGCCACAATCACCGAGGAAGATAGAAGCCGGGCTGAAATTGAATCGCAGGAATCCCAACAACGCTCCCGCGAGCGGTATCGTTGCCAAGGCGAGGCCGATGTTGTGATGAAGGAGCGCCGCCATTAGGGTTGTGACGACAGCAATCACCCCTACTCCGGTCGCAAGTCCGTCCACCCCGTCAATGAGATTAATTGCGTTTGAGCAGGCGACAATCCAAATTGTTGTCAGCAGGAAGCCGACTATTGCCGGAAGATCATGGCCACCGACTGCGCTCAAATGAATGCCGGTTTCCCAAGCCAACACGGCGGCGAGGGTCTGAGCAGCGAGCTTGATAATCGGACGCACCCCGAAGATGTCATCGATTAGGCCAACACCGAAGACTACAGCGATGGCAGGCAGAAGGCGAACAGCAAACGGCTCCCCCGCCCGAACAACGCCACCTCCATTTAGTCCGACGACAAGAAGAAGGACATACGCTCCGATGGCCGAGGCGACAATGCCGACGCCGCCTATGCGCGGTATCGGAACTTTGTGGATTTTGCGATGGTGATCCGGTTCGTCCACGATATGAAGCCGGAGACCCAGGCTGCGGAACAATGGCGTCAAGATCAGAGACAACGCAAACGACACAACGCCGAGGAAAATCATCGCATACATCATCAATCACCAACGACAGAGGGCGAGAGCTTGGGAACTAAGTCAGTGGAACGATTTGTGCTTCCAATGACCCTTAGAATTCGTTCTACTCCGATTGATCGATCAAAGTTTTCTTCGAATGCAATGCGAGCTCGCTCTCCGGCTTCGAAAACGAGATGCCGGTTGCGATCCAAGTGCAGCAAAAGCTGTTCGAGGCCATTCACATCGCCCGGAGGAATCTGCCATCCGCAATTGAAGCGGCGAATATGTCTAGCGGGTGTCGACTCTTTAGGCCCGATATAGAGAATCGGGCGGCCTGCCGCCATGATGCCGTAGATCTTGCTCGGAACGACAGAACCGACAGTCTCAGACAACTGAGTTACCAGCCCCAAATGGCCTTCGCCAAGGCTTCGGCTCAGCTCTGTGCGCCTGCAATAGGGTCTGAAATTGACATTTCGCATTTGTCTCTTGCGGCACGCCGTTTCAAGCTGCTGGCGTTTCGGGCCGCCCCCCGCGAAGACGAAGCGAATCCCGGGGTTGTTACGCAGCCGCCCAATGACCTCTAAGACCGTGTCGACCTCATGAGCCAGCCCTAAATTCCCGGAATACTCAACCACGAATGGGCCATTGGAAAGCTGTTGCGGGCGAATCTCGCGACCGTCGGCCCAGTTTTCCGCGACATGGATCTTCTCCTCTGGAATGCCGCGGGCGATCAGGCGCTTCTTCATCTCTTCCCCGAGAACGATGATCCCGCTCGCACGGCGACGGGACCAGTCTAGGACGGCGCCCACTAAGCGATCCGCAATTCCACCCCTTTTGAAATATCCGATGTCGCTCGCGATGTCCGGGTAAACGTCCATCTCCCAAATGAGATGACGTGCCCGGTGGAGGAATGCCAGTCCTGAACCAATGACGGAAAGAATCGGTGGAGTGGTTAGTGTGAAATACATCTCTGTGCTCTGAAGGCGAACGCCATGCCAGATGGTTCCGGCAAGATAGGAGATGTAAGAAGCAATGCGGGCAAGCCCGCGGTGGCCGAAGCGAAACCCGCCAGTCCGGAGAATTGTCATGTTAGGTCCGGGCCCCGGGTCCGGGCTCGATCCGCTTTCCCTGGCGGTGCTGCAAATCGCAGTCACCTCATTATCCTGGGCAAGTGCTTGTGCCACGTCGGAAAGAAACTGCGCGGTCGCTACTGAATCAGGCCAAAAAAACTGGTTGAGTAACACGATGCGCATAAGACAGTGTTATGCCATCGCATAGCGAGTCGCGCGTCAGCGTACCGTGAATATTGTGGGAAATCACAATCCGCGCTGTTGAAAGAATTGCCGATCGCTACGTTCGTCTTACATATGTACGCCATGTGTCTAACCTTGTTTTACTATCTGCGCTGCGCAGGGGTCAGTTCCGCTTGCCCATTTCGTGAATACCCCTCTGCGAAGTGCCCGGAGGATTCACGCATGCCCTCCCGGAATGTACGCCGTTTTACGAAATGTGCAGGGTTTCCGGCATGAATCTCAAACGGCGGAATCGATTTCGTGACGACGCTCCCTGCTGCGGCTATCCCGCTTCTTCCAATGGTCACGCCCGGGCAAATCAGGGCACACGTGCCAATCCACGAGCCATCCTCGACTGCAATCGGCTGCACCCATAGGCCAAATAGGGGATCAGACCAGTCATGATTTCCTGTGCAAAGATGTGCGCTCTGGGAAATGCATACGTTTGCTCCGATTCTGACCTCGACCAAATTGTCAATCCATACACTTTCCCCCACCCAGCTGTGGTCGCCGATCGATAGATGCCACGGATACTTCACGCGTATTCCCGAGCGCAAAACAACGCTTCGGTCTACTTTTGCACCAAAAGAGCGCAGGATAAAACGGCGAATCGACGAAAGCGGCAACAGTTCAAATTTCAGCAGAGGCTGCCCGACAAAGAGCCATAGCGCCCTTATTAGTCTACTTTTTCCCGGCGAATACCAGGAGTTATCGTAAGCGGACAAATCTGGCTGTGGCATATCGAATCGGCAAGGGTCAATAGACGATGCACGCTGGTTGCGGGCTAACGCCAAGTATCCAGTCGTACACCTGCGTCAACTGCTGGGCAACGCGTGCCCACTGGAACTTCTCCTCCGCCAGCCGTCGGCCTCTTGTGCCCATCGCATCAAGCTCATCAGGGCTCATCGCGATCAGCCGGCGTAGCGCTTCGGTTATGCTTTCTGCATCGGCGTTTATCATGATAGCGGCGCCGGCCTCGGCTGCTTCGGGTAGGTTACAGTTCGGAGTAATCATCACGGGTAACCGCCAAGACCACGCCTCCAAGACAGAAACGGGCAGGCCCTCACTTAAGCTGGGAAGGATAAAGGCCGAGGCTTCGTGGAAACACCTGTCTTTGGCTTCGCCAAACTGAGGGCCCACAAAAGCAATGCGTGAACTTGCGTTGCGCTTTTCGGCAAGCGCTTCCAGAGCAGATCGATGCCCATTCTGATCCCAGCCCGCGATTGTGAGAGTCCAACCCGCTTCGACAGCCATTGTTTGGATTCGGGACCAAGCCTCAATAAGGGCATGCAAGCCTTTCTTAGGATGCAAGCGTCCAAGATATAGAAGAGTTCTGTTCTTCTTTGGGTAACTTATATGCGTTACCGCCGGTAACTCGACCCCGTTCGGGATCACGCAGATGGGATTTATCAGTCCGTAGGCGCGAATTGCCTTAGCTTCGGCGTCATTGAGGGCATGTAAACAGGCAGCGCCCCGCAAGTGCCGATTTTCATAAATGGTGGCGCTAATCAATTTTTTCAATCGGGAATTCTTGAGCGCCCAGGAATCAAGCATTCCGTGCGGACTCACGATGTACGGCTTGCCAGCGCGTGCCCATCGAATCGCAGCGACCGATGAGTACATCCACAGGCCATGAACGTGGAGAAGGTCAGGGTTCTCTTCCTGGAGGATCTTCGACATGGCCGGTGCGTAGCCAAATGCGCGTGGACCCCTTGCCCGCAACGCATGAGTTACGATCTTGCCCCACAGTGGCCGATCGAGATCCGCGCCGTTGTCCTCGAGCCCGATCACTGAAGGCAGGTATCGCTGTTGGCGCTCCATCTCTAGCGCCAAATTCCGCACGGCGTCAAAAAGACCGCCAGCGGAGCGAGAGAGCCACGGTGCGAGAGCAGTCAGTCGCAGCTGAGATGACATTGCACCACTCCGCAGAACGAGCGCACTCCTCTTTCCCAGCTAGACTGGTGTGGCACAATTGAAAGAGTCCGGCTTTCGACCCCGCAGCTCCACCTGAAACCACGACCTTTCAAGTTGGCCCCAGATCCGGGAAGCAAGATCGAAGATTGGCCAGCCGAACGCAGAGACGGCGCGATAAAAGGGCGGCCATTTGTGAACATAGGATCTTGAAAACTCCACTTCATAGCCGGCTTCAGAGAACAGATTTCCCAGGTTAAGCGGGCTCCAGCTAAACAAGTGATGATGAATATCCGAAGTGGAGTACTTCATTCCAATTGAGTCGCAAGGAACTACGAAGTGGATAATGCCGCGTGGCTTCAGGAGCGAGCGGAGTCTCTTGAGTTCTTCCAGCGGGTTTAAGGTGTGTTCGAGTGCGTGATTCGAAATGACAACATCGGCAACGCCTTCGCCTAACTCACGGAGGGCATCCAGGGAATTGTAGAAATGTTCAATATTGTGTTTTACAACACACTGAGCAGCGCTTGGGTTTAGCTCAATCCCAATTCTATATCGACAATCAAGCCTCTGCAGGAGAAACCCGCCTCCGCAGCCGAAATCAACCACCGTGTCACCTGCCCGAACCGATCGCCGGAATTTCCAGGCATCGGCCCATGCCCCGAATTCGCCGACATCCTTTTGCCAGCCGAAGTAGCGAGAGTTGTACCACGTGGTTGCATCTGTCGCATCAGACGTCATACAGAAGCATGCCTTTCTCTTAAAGCCGCCCCCTGGTTCCTGGTCATGTATTGACTCCACAGCGACGCCGCGACTTCAAGCGGGCTCGGACGGTGAACTGCGAGGTCCTGTGGCTGAATTATTCGAAAGGCGACAGGCAGACATCCTCGCTCAAGGCGAGCTGTCATTTTCCCTGTTCCTTTATTCGATATTCAGTTGCTTGCTTTCGCTGATAGAACTTGACAGTTCATTTGCAAAACGCCGCTTATGTTTTCCAATACTGCTTTTGCGCAGTTTTCTGGGCTGTATTCAGCCGCCATCGATCTCGCGGTGCGTCCCATTTCTTTGAGGACATCTATTTGTGTGTCAGCTATCCTGTCCAGAAGTTTTGCCAGCTCAACTTCATCGTCTGGAGAGAATATCCAGCCGGTCTGAGGTTTCACCAAATCGGCCGCGCAGCCGCAACGCGCGGAAACGGCAACCGGCAAACCTGACAACATGGCCTCGTTTACAACCACACCCCATGTTTCACTGGTACTTGGGAGAATTAGGACGTCGGAACTCCTGAAGACCATGGGTAAGTCAGCCTGCTGTCTCCCGCCCGCAAAGTCCACGATCTTCAAGATGCCCAATTCTTCCGCAAGATCGCGCAATGCGTGTTCCAGGGGACCATAGCCAACCAGCTTTAGAACCATGCGAGGAGATTCGGTGTCCTGATCGAGGCGCGCGAAAGCGCGCATCAAAAAGGGCAAATTCTTCTCTGGCGATAACCTGCCACAAAAAAGCAATCGGATGGCCTTCCCGGACTGGTCTGCTACACCGCCATGATTTAGAAACAGTGCGGTATTTGCGATGGCTCGTTTGGTTCGAATCCTGCTTCGGGCCATTCCCAGCCTTTCCAAGTACTCAAGGCCCGACGTTCCATAGACATGAGCGGAATCGCAGCCGGTCACGAAAACGCGTTTTGCCAGTTCTCTCCACAGGTACCGGGGATGATCGAAAACGTTGGATTCGGACCAGAGTATTCTTTTCGTGCGACGGAGGTTCGCCCAAAGCCAAGCTGTCCACGCTGCGGCGTCGGAATATCCGCTGATGATGACGATGGCGGGACGGATTCGGTTTAGCGCCTTGCAAATGAAAAGTGCGCTCTTGATTCTCTTCGCAGTCTCATAGGAACCAGCATGACCGATTGAGTAAGGATATTCTAAGTTCTTGGGGAGTGGCGATTCAATCCGGTTGCCGCTGAACGCCGCGACGAAGAGAACCTCGAAGTCCAGCCCTCGTCTTGCCAGCTCGCAGAACAGGAGGTGCTGGTAATGGATGGGATGATTGTGAACGATCGCGACTGTAGTCAATGCAGAGCCCTAACTTGCAGTTAACCCGGCGTCGGTCAACGCGTGGAGAAGCCGTTCTCCATATTTCTCCAGTGAGTAGTCTGCAGCGCGGAGGCGCGCGTTTGCAGACATTTCAGCCCAAAGGTCCTCATCGCCGGCAAGGCGTTCGACGCGGTCTGCAATAGCGACCGCGTCGCGAATCGGCACAATAAACCCATCCCTACCATCACGCACGACGCTGCCGGCGTTCGATGTTGTAATCACGGGCAGCCCATGCGCGAGGGCCTCATAGCAGACAGTCGCAGAACCTTCACACAAACTGGGCAAAAGAAAAACATCGGCCCAAGCGAATTGCCGATGAATTTCCGGCCTCGGCACTGGGCCAAGAAGTGTAATATGCTCGCCGAGCAGCTTTTGCGCGTATGGAGTTACATCGAGCTGACCTGCCATCCGGAACTCCGCCTTCCCATTGAGAGTTCGCGCGGCTGCCAATACATAGGGCGCCCCCTTCCGTAGTCCAACGGCCCCGACGATCAAAACGCGAAGACGGCGGCGAACATCGCTTCGGACGACGGAAAAAGGAAGATTAACGCCGTAAGGCACCACATGACAGCGTTCGACAGGGCCGCGGCTTGCGCGAATGCTCTCGCGAACAAACTCCGAACCACAAAGGATTAGGTCGGCTGCTTCCCATTCCATCCCCTCGCGCCGGGAGAATTCACTTCGAAATGGATCCTTACTTCGAGGGCACTCCCAGTTTGGATGCAAAGACTGTTCTGTTTCGATGGTCGTATCCAAAACCTCCGCGGGCGCCACGGTCTGCTCCATGACCGTTCTTGCCCCCAAGGAATGTGCATATCGCATCAATTCAAGGCCTGCGCTGTTGTAAGTGAAGACGCAATCTGCTTTCCCCAATCCTCTCTGTATTGCGCGACGGCAGAGCTCCTGGCCTGCCCAGAGATCGACGGCGGTGGCGGTTCCCCTGGCGAGTGCCCGCGTCCGCCGTCGATAAGTCTCCACTCCCATAGTGCAGAACGAAACGATCTTTTCCTCCGGAATGCCAACCGGAACTCGCCCCAACAATCTCCGTAGCGGCGCTGGGCCGAAGCGGGAAGCCAATCCTCGCAGCGGTTCTGGCAATCTGGGCGCATAGGTATCGGTATATAGCCGCTCGAGCATCCCCGATCTGGCCAGGATCGCGGGCACTGCATAGTGCATGCGCGCCCCCAGTTGCGCTACGACAACCATTGCCCCTCGTGCAACACTGCCGCATGCTGGCGCAGCGCTGCAAGTTGGTGCGCAATCAATTGTCTTTGGCGCTCCCCGGCCTTCTTTCTGCTTTCACTTGTGAACCACGAGTAGAGCAACACAGGAGCCATGGAGTACGCCATAGGCACGAAGATCGCGCCAAACCCCTGCGCAAACATCATTAGGCTTACTGCATAAACCATGACATATGCAACCGCTGCGACAGGCGAAACCAGATTGCACGCTGCGATGAAAAGCCGCCGAAGTGCGAAGCCAAGACCAAAGAAAAAGAGCGCGGACAAAAGATGAAAGCGTATGTACAGATCGCCGACAATTCCAGGGGCCGAACCTGAAGAGATCCTGAGCGAAGTTTGCTCCTGGATGTCGGCCCAGTTGATTCCCGGGCTCGGCGGATACGCCTTCTCAGGCCAAAGAAGCTTGGGAATTGGATTGATTACTAAGAACTCAATCCAACCCACGCCGTAATCGAGTTTACCGGTTTTATCTACCGTGGCCAGCTCGACAGCATGATAAAGGAATTCCTGCCCCGTCGTGCCATGTTCCCGGTCTAATTCGCTTGTGCCGACGAGACCGTTGAATGCTTCCGAAGAGCTTTGGACCCGCCCGGAGTCTTCCTCGCCGAGATGGATCCTGTCCCTATTCGAAAACACGATGATGATCGCGATGCCGGCCACCAACATCACGCCAAATGCTTGCCAAAGGTCTACCCTGCGGCGCCGCGCAATCGAATGACCAAGGAGTGCAACCGACATCACCTCAAAGAGATTACTCCGGTCTCCTCCCATGATTGCGTCTGCAAGGTATAGAATCAGGAAGCCATAAGGAACAAAGGCCCGCCATTGGCGGGTTCGAAGCTTGCGTTCTCCGAATATCATCATCACCGCCCCGCTTAGCATCAACCATGGCCCATCGTAGACGTAGGCGGTGTTCTTCTCCCAGGCCATCCCGTGGCCATGGGCCTGACCGTAGGCTGTTGCAAATCCCCCGGATCGCTCGATGAAAATCACATATAGGAGCAGTCCAACACATGCGGCCCCGAACCCGAAGTTCCATATCGCCCGCAGATCCCAGGGTGCGGCCATTCCCGGCCTTCCTCTGGCGGGAAGAAGCCATCCCAAGATAAAACAGGCCAACATAAGTGCAGATACGAGGATTCCTTCCGACATCTGCCAATCTGTTAGAAACAGACGATAAGTGTCCGACCATATGAGCTGCACTGGTTGAATCACATAGATGAAAGCAAAAATCCCGATGGCGATGACCGGGATCCCAAGTGCATCCCACCGCCAGCTCCGCAAACAGGCAGCCGAAATCACGATCGTACAAATCATGATCGTCAATGAAACCCAGATCATTTTGCATACTCCAGCAAGACGTTGGTACGGATTGCGTGGATGATCTGGCGAGATTGCATATATACCTGGTGTGTCCCGAATTCCATGATTGTCTTGAGAAGGCTTCCGACCGGGTAAGCGTCCGGATGGTATTCGATTGCTATAGAGTCAAACCGCTCCGGATTCTTCAAGTCCTTCAGAATTTCCAGTTCAGCGCCTTCGCAATCGATCTTCAGGAGGCGCACCTTTGTATCCGCGGACACTAAGGAAGACAGTCTCGTCACTTTCACAGGTACACGCTTAACGGCGTCGCCAGACGAAGTGATGGCCTGGGCATGGGAAGGGACAATCGTGTCTGTCCCGCCGTCTAAGAACGAAGAGCAGAACAATTCGGTGTCCCCTTCAAAGCCCGCCACAGCAACGCACCTCGCGGTAACACGATCGTTAAACCTGTTGCGGGCAATGTTCCTTCCGAGAACTTCGAATGTTTCCGGGTTGGGCTCGACGGCATAGACACGTGCGCCCTTTTGCGCCATATAACAGGTGAAAAAGCCCTGGTTAGCACCGATGTCGACGACAACATCGTTCTCGTGCACTGGACAGCCCTGCACATCGTAATCGTGGTTGTACCATGTTTCACCGAACATTTGGTAAGAGCGACGCTTGGCTTTGACAGTTATCTTCGTTTTGCGATCAACAAGTGTCATCTCTCCTGCTCGCATAAATAGCCGACACAAAAGGATTTCGAACGGGTTGCCGTAGTTAGCGACCCCCGCAAGCGCCGGCACTAATCGCGAAGCGAGACTTACAACCATAGTCCCTCAAATCGGTATCGGGGGGCTCTTCCGGCTCACGTCGGAACATCCAAGATTCGCAGGTATTCATTGATGACTTGGCGGCGGGGAAAACGGATTGTATACGCCCCCTGGACGTCGGCCGGTGTAATTGCGCCTTTCAGCACCGGCTCGGCTAGGGTTTTCAACGCCGCCGCGAAGGCAGGCGGACTGTCCAATGGACCAACGGAGCCCAGAACGCCCGACAAGAACTCTGGGAAGGCCCCCACGGAAGTGCCGAGCACACGTCTTCCCCGCGCGAGAATCTCCAGGGCTGCCAAGCACTGGCCTTCGGTCGTCGAACTGAAGGCGAACAAATGACACCGGTCAATCGCCGCGGGAATGCTGCTACGAAGTAGACCGCCATGGAATTGAATCTGTCGGCTAAGTCTCATCCCACCGCAGAAGCTCTGAAGCCGCTCTCGCTCAGGCCCATCTCCGAAAACGTGCAGTTGCGCTGCGACCCCCATCTCGCGCAGGCACGAAAACGATCGGATCAAATACTCCAAGTTCTTCTCGCGCACAAGCCTGCCCAGGTACCCGATCTGTATCGATCGGCTCGCGGGCCACGCATTTGGCTCGTTCACCTCGGGAGGCGGCAGGGGAAGGATGAATATCTCCCCCTCGTATCCAAACTTTCGTAAGTCTCTCTCAAATGAGCGCGCCTGCACGATAATCGATTGGAAGGAATTCAGTATCGCATGTCCGGGACCTCCGTCTTTCCACATCTCCGCCGGGCGATACGGAGTTATCAGAATCATTCGTTTTTTAAGAGATATAAGCCGGCGATGCACGCTTGTATCGAATAACTTTCCAAATATCAGGAGCTCGGCGCTGGCAAAGCGCTCCCACTGCCGAAGCAGCATCACTCGGTCAGGCCAGCCCCAGCGGCATCCCCATCGCCAGGTCGTGCGCGAGATCTGGGTCCTGCTCTTCGACAGCTCTCGCAGAAGAGGACTCTCGTTGCTTCCAGATCCGCTCCAGCAGATCAACTCGGTTCGAACCTGCAAGGCGTCCAATGCCCCGAGCAGATCCGCGGCAAGCCTTTCGCTTCCTCCGAATTTGGAAAATCCCCCGTGGGCGAACGTGACTTTCCCGATTGTCATTCCTGCCTCGGCCGGTCTCCGTTCTCTTTGAAGCGGCTTCCTATCGGCCCACTACCTCAAGGTATTGGTCGACAATCGCTTGTCGATTGTAGATTTCGTCTGCGCGCCGTTGAAGCACCCACCTGTCGATAGCGCGGCACTTGATTTGCTCGATCATTCTCAAGATACCCATGAGCACCGATTCTGCTTCATGTTCTACGAGAATTACCCCCTTCCCTGACGGATCGAGCTCCGGGCATACCCCGACCTTGGTCGCCACCAGTGGAATCCCGCAGGCCATTAGTTCAATTGCCACGAGCGGATACCCTTCCGACGCGGACGCAATAATGGCAAAGTCAACCTCGCCGGCATGCTGAACGAGAGTATCTCCGGTATACGATCCTCTGAAGTCGACATTTGTTAACCGCAGACTCTCTGCCAATCGAGCATATCGTCCCTTCGGGTCGTCGCCGAACACCTGAAGTCGCACCTGACTAAGTTCCGGACGAGACCAAAGCCTCAGAAGAGGCTCCGTCCCCTTCACCGGCCCGAGATTACCGAACAAACCGCAGGTCACGGCGCTCCTCCTCTCCATGCTCTCGATATATCGGGGTCTTCGAAAATTGCATAATGGCGGAAGCACATGAATTCGACTCTTCACTCGCTGAAAGTTGCGAAGATGATCGCGTCCGCGCTCACTCCCCGTGATCACCCTGTCCACACAGTCCAGAAACCTTCGAAAGACCCACGGATATTGCTCTAACCTAGGCGGCGAGAATTCCCGTGAATTCGTCATGACTTCGCCCCCGGAATTGTGATCGTGCCATACTAGGCGCGCTCCGTGTCTTCCGGCGGCAACAAGGACATGCGACATGCCAAAACCGTGACATACGATCGTGTCAAATCTTCCGAGGCTATAGGTTTTCGCAGGCCGCGACGCAAGCTCCAGGAATTCGCGCACGCCTTTACCGTGGTTTCTAACAACTTCGACAAACTTAGCCCCTCGAGTTTCTAAGCATTCCCTTGCGCCGCTCGTCCGGCCAAACCTGTTTGCTACTGCAAGCGTGACCTCTGCGCCTCGCGCGAGCAGCTCAGAGGTGAGCTCGCAGACGTGGCTTTCGACACCGCCTGCACACGCGCGCGGCGCATACATCAGCGTTCTGGTCACTTCGGTGCCACTTAGCGGTCTGTTGTTACCCATGACGAGCGATCCGCATCGCCTGAACCGCACATCTGAACCGAGTTATGCGGAAGTGGGTTCCAATATGATCTTGCGGGCGGGCATAATCGCACGTAGCCTTTTCAGATCCCCGATTGAAATCCCTCCGGTGAGGAACAGGAGAGCCACATATGAGAGCGCCGACAGCGTCGCGCAAATGGGCGGTGCGGTCCAGCGGGTCGCGAGGGAGATCACGTAGGCGCCCGCTCCCGCTATGGCTGGTTTTGCAGCGCTTTGCAAGCTTCCTAGCCCTAACTGCGAACCGAAGGACCAGATGAGAAGCGCGGCGACCGTGATCGCTGCCAGAAGAGTGCCCAACGCTGCGCCTTTTGTGCCCATTCGGGAGACGGTGGCGGCGCAGACCACAATGTTCACGATGGCGCCTAGAAAGTTGGATTGAACCAGGAAGCGGTTCTTCTTGGCGGCGATGCACAGCTCACTCCAGTTGTGTCCAATGGCCACAACGACCTCCGTCCAGATCATGATCTCAAAGGCCTGTCCAGCGCCAGCGAACGGTTTGCCAAAGATTCTTGCGATCAGCCAGGATCCCGCGCTTGCCGCCACCACGCCGGAACCGATGGTGAAGGTTGCGCTGATTCGAACCGAGGTGGAAAGCAGTGCTCGCGCTCTCTCAGGCGAATGCACCCACGACTGCATGAGTGCCGGCGCCATTGCGCCGAAAAAGAGCCAGATCGGCAGATAGAACACTTGATTCATTCTTATGGCTGCCCCATAAAGCCCGACATCGGCCTCGCTCCGTACGACGCCCAAAATCAAATTGTTGGCTTGCGAGTAAAGCAGCATCGACAAGAAGCTTGCACAAAGAGGCAAAGACTGGCCGAGAAAGTATTTTGCCTGGGATAGAGAAAATGTAGGGCGAGCATGATATCCCTGACGACTTAGAATGAAAATGCCAAGAAGCGCGGTGACCGCGGCTGTAACAGCCACGATTCCTCCCATGCGCAGAAGATCACGCGGTTCACGTACCAGAACGATCGTCAGGATCAGAGTCAGAGCCGCGGCAGCAGACTCTAGTATCGTGTTCCAGTACATTCTTTGGACGGCACGGAAGATCCAATCCACGCTAAGCGCTTGGATGGGAAGGGTCAGGAGATAGAACCTCAAAAGCGCGCGCGAGCCCTCCGAAAACGGAAGATATGGCGACACCAGCAGCCCGAGCACACAGGCTGCGCTCGCCAAAAGCAAGCGAAGCCCCATCATCGATGAAATGACGCTCTGAAGACGCTCGGGGTGTTGCGCACCTTCGCGCAGCGCGACGGTGCCCAAACCGAGATCGGACAACAGCCCGAAGTATATCGTGACGGTTTGAGCAATTCCGGTAATGCCGTACCCGGATGTCGAGACTCGTCGAGCAAGGACCGCGTTCGAGGCCAGAGCGGACAAGCGGCTCGCTGCCATGGCAGCGGTTAGGCTGGCAAAATTCCGGAAAATGGATTTTGCCTGCGAGAATGGCGTGGCTTGAATTGGCACATCACACGATTCTGCCGAGGTGACTGTTGGTGAGGGTAGATCGCCCATGTCGCGATGTGGTTTAGAAATCAACCTGCCTTGGGTTGCTTCGAGCCATAGACCAGCAACCAGCTTTTTCTAGATTCTCTACTCGCCGCCTGTTAAGTAGACACCGGCTGTTCGAACACAGATGCCTGGCCGGAATGCACGTCTGTGAAGCAATACGTCTTCGCGTAAATCATTAGCTCGTTTTTTCTTGTTGGTACTCGTAGTGATAGGCGTAATATGAGTAGCCATCGCTCGAGGTACTGTGAGTTACACGATTCAGGACGACACCGATGATGTTGGCGCGGATGCGCTGCAGCGTTGATACGACGGTCGCGACAATTTTTCTCTTTGTTTCGCCCGCCCGGCTGATAATCACGACTCCATCGGCGGCAGAAGCCATTTGCAGGCACTCCGCGAAACCAAGCAGAGGAGGTGAATCCAGAATGACAAGCGCGTATTCCTTTGCGAACTCGTCCAAAAGCTCGCACATGCGCGGACCGATCAGGTCCGCCGCGCGGTGCGAGCCCGGCCCAGCGGGCAATATACTCAGGTTCACTCTGCCGTCGACCGGAATGACGATATCCCTCCAGCTCAGTTCGCCGGTCAAAACGTTGGATAGCCCTTCGTTCTGTGTCAGTCCGAATTTCGCGTGCACGCTAGGACGCCGCAAATCGCCATCGACGAGGAGAGTCTTCTTTCCGCTCGCCGCATGAGCCACCGCGAGGTGAACGGCAAGGGTCGTCTTTCCCTCGCCTGGCTCCGCGCTTGTCATCACGATGGAGCGCAGCCGCTGTTCAAAGTCCGAGAGAAGAATCGTATTCCGAAGGGTTCGAATCGCCTCTTCAAAACCGGAGATGGACCTGTAATATCGTTTTCGGCGCCCGTCTTTGCTCCCATCAACCGAGCCCGGCGGAGCAAGCGACGTTTCCGCCAGCTCCGGTTTAGCAGGCTTCGGCAGGACCGACGCTTCGCGGTCCAAGGGAAGTATTCCAATTACGTCGGTCCTGAGGAAGCGGCTAGCCTCTTCGGGATTCCGCAGCGTCGTGTCGAGCTTATCCAGCGCCAGCGCGCCTGCCACTGCAAGAAGGCTCGAAAAGATGAACGCCAGCGCGAGATTTGCCGCAATATTCGGGAAAACCGGGGACAATCCAGGACGAGCTAGATCTGCGATTCGAATGTTGTCGTTTCGAAAGCCCGCGTTGATGTCGGCTTCGCGAATCTTCTTAATCAGCTCATCGTAAAGCGATTTGTCCGCATCGGCCTCCTGCTTCAACTGCTGGTACTCGAACGACCGTGAATTC